>Ga0335072_10015295_pt1 | contig 10896 bp, 7 predicted proteins | sample Lox_Sample_21_FD_206725 | JGI IMG/M metagenome (GOLD analysis project Ga0335072, IMG submission 206725) | Soil microbial communities from Loxahatchee National Wildlife Refuge, Florida, United States - Lox_Sample_2.1 | ecosystem: Environmental > Terrestrial > Soil > Wetlands | place: USA: Florida... | reverse complement strand
CACCTCGGAAAGGTAGACCGCGGGCTTCGGATTGTCAGCGAGTTCGCGCAAGTGGTGCGCTTCAACAATGTTCGCGCATCCATCAAACTCCAGTTCCGCGACGTCGAGAAGTTCATCCACAAGGATTTCGTCAACTCGGATGATAGGTATATCCAGAAGACGCTCAACACGCGGATGTACGACGAACAATACGCAACCCTCGTCAAAGCGATTCGTCAGGCAGGCTGCATGCCTACGGCGACTCCTTTCGACGAAAGGTCAGTGGACCTCTGCAGCGAACTCGGCATCCAGATGATCAAGATCGCCAGTTCTGATCTAAATGACTGGATCCTGATTGAGAAAATTGCGAAGACCAAGAAGCCGGTAATTGTGTCAACCGGAGGCTCGTCTCTCAAAGATCTGGACGACATCGTCACATTCTTTGCCAACAGGAATATCCCGTTGGCCATCAATCACTGTGTTTCCATCTACCCCTCTGAAGATGCACAGCTGGAGTTGAACCAGATTGATTTCCTGCGCAGTCGCTACCCACACAACACGATCGGGTTTTCGACCCACGAATGCACTGACTGGACCAGTTCCATGCTCATTGCCTACGCAAAGGGAGCTCGAACGTTTGAGCGTCATATCGATATCGACTCAGACGGAACCAAAGTATCGCCCTACTGCAGCCTTCCTCACCAGGTCGATCAATGGTTCAAGGCTTATTACAAGGCGAGAGAGATGTGCGGCGCGCCCGGTACACAAAAACGGATGCCGCCGAAGAAGGAAATCCAATATCTTGACGGGCTCGTGCGTGGCGTATACGCGAAGAACGACCTGCCCGAAGGCCATTCGCTTGCTGATGAGGACGTGTACCTCGCCATCCCTTTGCAGAGGGGTCAGCTCTCATGTAGAGAATTGATGAGAGGCGAAATCCTGATGAAGGAAGTGAAGAAGGATGCACCCATTACGATCGACGACATCGAGAGCCCTTATTCCCAAATTCCCTCGCTGCGTCAGGCCATTTATGGTCGAGGGCTTGAGGTGAAATGAAGGTTCAGCAAGTGGCTAAGAATGTCCGCCAGGGAAGTTGATGCGCTCTTTTTCAGTCACGAGCGGGCGTCTTAGCACCAGGGTGTGGATGGAGCCGACATATTCGCCGATGATGCCGAGCGCGATGAGCTGGATGGAGCCGAGAAAGAACAGGCCTAGAACCACTGGGGCGATGCCGACATTGAAGTTTGACCAGAAGATGAGCTTGTAGACCAGGTAGAACATGCCGATCAGGAAGCTGATGAACGCCGAGATGAATCCCGCAAAGATGACGAATCGCAGTGGGACCTTGGAGAGATTCGTGATCCCCAGCATGGCGAAGTCATAAAGGGAGTAGAAATTCTGACTAGTGATCCCGCGGGCGCGACGGTTCTGGCTGTAGTGCACCTGGGTCACGGGAAGGCCCAATTCGGCGATCATGCCTCGAAAGTAGGGGTATGGGTCACGGAAATCCGACCGGATCTTGTCGATCACGGAGCGGTCGTAGAGGCCGAAACCGGTGAAATGGGCCATAATTCGCACATTTGTAAGGCGCGCGACCAGGCGGTAATAGGCGGTGCGTAGTCGATACATCACCCAGCTTTCCTCGCTGGTGTTCTTGATGCCGGCCACGATGGGAGCACCGTTCTCCCAGGCGCGGATCATGTCGACGAACAGCTCTGGGGGGTCCTGCAGGTCCGCGACCAGGATGCCGATCGCGTCACCTTGCGCCTGGAGAAGCGCGTGCATGCCGGAGCGGTCGGGTCCTACGTTGCGAGCGTTGACGATGACCTGAACGGCGGGGTCCTCGGTAGCCATTTCTCGGAGCACGGCGACGGTGTCGTCGGTGGAAGCGTTATCGATGAACAGATGTTCGAAGCGATACTGCGGCAGCGTGGCGGCAACGGCCATCAGCCGGCGATGGACCTCGCGCACGTTGAGCGCCTCGTTGTAGCAGGGGGTCATAATGGTGATGGTTTTAGGCTTAACCGCGTCCCCTTGGAGTGCAGAGGGCCTGAGGCTCGGCCCTGCGATCAAATCAGTAGACATGGCTCTCTTGAGCGCCAGTCTAGCATAGGGAAATTCAGGCTCTTCATCGGCGTGAACCAAAAGTAATTCCTCGCATCAGCAAAGCTACTCAGAGCCAAGTACAACGCTAACTCGTTAGTTTAGAATGCAACCAGCCAAGCGCCCGCGAACTCATGCCCCCTCGTCTCACGATTGCTATACCTACGCTGAATCGGGCGGACCTGCTTGTTCGCGCCATCGACAGTGCTCTTGCCCAGACATCGCGGGAAGTTGAGGTACTCGTGTCTGACAATGCATCGACGGATGAGACTCCCGAGGTTCTACAGCCCTACAGAGAGAGGGGGGTCCGGGTCTTCCGGCAGCCAAAGACGATTCCGGCTTCGCAGAATGGCACGTTTCTGATGCGGGAGGCGCGGGGAGAGTACTTCGTGGGATTGTCGGATGACGACTACTTAGAGCCGGATTTCGCGACGAATGTCCTGGCACTCTACGACCGTCACCCAGAGCTCAGCTTTTTGTATACGGGCTGCGCTGTCCACTACGAGGACATTCCGGTTCCGGCCCTTGTGGGGCCCGAGGTGGAGTCCGGACTGGACTTCCTGTTGGGACACTTCACCGGCAAGCGGGAGGTTTCGTGGTGCGCCTGTGTGACGCGGGTGCGGCATTTGCGAGAATTGGGTCCGCAGCCGGATGACCGGATTATCGGGGACATGTATTTCTGGTCGAAGATGGCGTTTTTGGGGCCGGTTGGGTGCGTGCCTGAGATTCTATCGCACTACATCCTGTTTCGAAAGCAGAACGACAACATCTCGCACGGAACATCCCCGATCCTCTGGACGCGCGAAGTGCGGCTGTTAGCAGACGAGGTGATCGAAGGTTCGCGCAAGGCTGGCGCCAGCCCGGAGTACCTGGCGACGCTGCGGGGTGCGAGCAGAAGACATGTGGCACGGTCGGCCGCAAACCAGTTTGTGTGGACGCGGATGCGGGGAGCGAGTGTGAGTAAGGCGTGGGGATGGAGTTTCGCATGCCTGCCGTACATTGGATTGAATGTTCGTGCGCTAAGCAGGCTTGGGGCGGGGCTGCTGTTGCCGCGGGGTGTGTTGCGCAATGCGTTACTTCGAGGCGCTGAGAAGCAGCGCCAAGCGCGGGGTCGCGTGCCTTGATGTGGTATTTTTTTACCATCCATGAGGCTTCCAAGGTTCATAGCGGTGCCAGGTGTGCGCGCCTCGCGTTATCTCTTTGGGCTCTTCGGGTTTGAGATCGTTGATTGCAAACCGCCGAATCAGGATATCAAGGATGCGGAGTTTTATCACCCGCTGTACAGTCCGTGGTTGACCCCAGACTGGAGGGAACTGCTGAGGGCGGATGATCTCCGATCGATGCTGACTCCGCAGGCCAAGTACAATCTCTACTCGCTTGCGCTTGCTGCGACCCGCCGTTGCGAGGGTGATGCTGCCGAATGCGGCGTCTATAAAGGGGGAACGGCGCGAATTCTGGCTGAGCTTCTGCCTGACCGAACTCTTCATCTGTTCGACACATTTGAGGGTATGCCGGAGACTGATGCGACACGGGATCTTCACAAGAGAGGAGATTTCTCGGATACCAGTGAAGCCGCGGTTCGAGAGTATCTTTCGGGTTTTACAAATGTCAACATTGTGCGTGGTCTGATTCCGGATTCACTACAAGTTGTCGCGGATCGGAGATTCTCATTGGTACATATCGATCTGGATATATACAGCGCAATCAAATCCGCGTGTGAATTCTTTTATCCGAGAATGGTGTCAGGGGGAGTTATCCTTTTCGACGACTATGGATTTCCGAGCTGCCCTGGTGCGCGCGAAGCAGTCGACGAGTTCTTTTCCGATAAGCCCGAAATAGCGATGGTTATGCCTACGGGACAGTGTTGGGTTCAAAGGGCTTTGGCGCGCTGTTAGCGGAGCACACCGGAAGTCACATTGTATGCGTGCTCTGAGTTAAGTAGAATCATGTGGGTTTGTCTCCGTGATGGGGCGGGCCCCACGGCGCTGCTATCATCGCCACCATGCATGACATCCACAGATCCGGTGAGGCTGGGAATGGGCAGATCTAGCCGCAACCAGAGAGCGGTGGCATCGGCTGGCGTGGGCATCACCCAACGGGTGGTGCAGGTGGGGTGCACGCTCGTGCTGATGCCGGTGCTGCTGCATGCGCTCGGAACGGTGGGTTTCGGCATCTGGGGCGCGGGGGCGTCGCTGGCGTGGCTGGCGCCGCTGGCGGATTTTGGCTCCGGGTCGGCACTGGTGACGCTGGTGGCGCGGCAGATTGCGCTGCAACGCATCCATGAGGCACGGCGAGAGATTGGAGCGGCGCTGACGCTGAGCGGAGGTCTGGCGCTGATGTTCCTGATGCTGATCGGGAGCTTGTGGAAGATCCACGCCTGGGACGTGACCGGTGCGGTCTACCTTATCGGGTTCGCGGGTCTGGCGTTGAACCTGCCTTTGAATTCAGCAAACAGCATATGGATGGCTCTGCAGGAGGGCTACTACGCGAGCGCGTGGGAGCTCGTGCAGACGATAGCAACCACGGCGATGCTGCTGGCCGCCACCCTGTTTACGCGCGACGTGCGCTTGTATGTGGCACTGGTGTATGGCGGGGTGGTGATGTCGAACTTGGGCAGCCTTGCACACCTGTGGCTCCGTCATCCCGAACTGCGACCGGAGCGGCTACCGGAGCATTGGCCGGCCATGCGCGAACTGGCGGGAAGTGGGATCATGTTCTTCCTGATGGGAGTAGCAGGCGGCTTGAGCTACATGCTGGACACCCTGCTAGCCCTGCAATTGCTGGGGCCGCAGGCTTCGGCGCAGATGACCATTGCCATGCGTATCTGCATGAGCGCGGTGGCGATGATGGTTTCGATTTCTCAGCCGCTGTGGCCGGCGTTTACGGACGCGGCGCATACCGCGGACCGGGCATGGGTGATACACAACCTGGAGTGGGGAACGGCGCTGCTGACGGGGATCACTTGCGCTGGCGGGGTGGTGCTGGTGGTGTGGGGCGGGCCGCTGCTAAGGCTTTGGCTGCATGCGGACCTGGGAATCGACCGGGGTCTCCTGGTAGCAATCGCTGCATGGCTGCTTGTACAGGCGCTTATCCGGGTGCCGCATCTGCTGCTGAACGGGCTGCTAATCGTGAAGTACCAGACGGTAGTGCTTACGGCGGCGGTGGCAGCGGCCTTTGCGCTGAAGTTTGCGCTGGTAGGAAGGCTCGGAGCGGGGGGAATTCTGTGGGGGACGTCTCTATCGCTGGCGCTGATCCTTTTGCCGGCGATTCTCTGGCGCGTGCGGCGGTGGGAGAAGCACTCGACGGCAGAGGAACTTCCAGCATGAGACAGTGGTGCTCTTCCGGCTCATTTTTTTGATATGCACAGGGCTCGTACGTTTGTTCCGGTGATCCATCCAAGATCGATGGGTGTTGTTTCGGCATGAAGCAAGGTCAATCCCGCGGCCTTGACCAGGCCCTCAACCGAGGAAAGACAATAGACGTTTATGTGCTCATGGATGGGCAAACTGCACCGACCCTGACCACCCTTCAATTTCTCGATTTCTTCATCTGAGAGGTCCTGGGGGACCTCGATATACAGGTAGCCCGAAGGCTTCATAAAAATGGCGACGTGCTTGAGTAGGCCGAGAGGCTCGGCGACGTGTTCGAGTACGTGGGCAATCTGAACGTACGAGTACTTCGTTAAATCCTTTTCGTCGGCAATCCTGACGATGCCCGGCAACGGGGTTGTGTTGGAGATTTCGTAGACGAACCTGTTTCCGGGTAGTTTCGGAAGAAAGCGCCCATCGGACCCGCCGAAATCGAGCATCGAAAAATCACTGTCAGCTTTGATCTTTCCATTAAGCCATGTGGTGAGGCCATCGACGCGGCACTTCATTTCCTGATCGGCTTTGCCCACATCGTTCGCGATTGGTCCGTAGGATGGCTCGTAGTGAATCCGCTCGTTGTTGTATGAGTCTGTGCGATAGTCGGCGTACAGGCGCCCGAGCGCTTCTTCGGAAAACCCGTTCTTTACTTGAACGAATGAACATTTCTTGCACATCTGCATTTCCATGAAGGCACGGGAGCCATAAATCTTCTCAAATAAGCGATTCGGCAACGAACAGACCCGGCGTGCAAAGAGCCTGAGGGGGTGCCGGGAAATGGAGGATCTGATCTCCATGTTGAAGACGCGCTTGAGAAAGAACGGGGCGACCTCTCCGATTAAACCCAAGTCTTTGATCTCGGCCGACCCACAGTTTCTGCATCTTCCTTTTTCAGCGTCTCGCATGCTTTTCATCCTTGGTTCACGGCAGATTTTTCACCCAGGCACCAGACTACCCCTTCGTTGCTGGCGCGGGCGGTTAGGGGGTAAAAGCCGGAGTCGAGGACATTGCCTCCACAGTTACGCATAAGGGTGGTGAGGGAGCGCTCGGTGTAGTAGTTGATGTGTTCGTGCATCATGTAGAGGGTTGCGGGCTGGAGCAGGTGCGCGGCGAGGCGCGGCTGGGTGGTGATCATGAGCGGGATCTGGGCGATGCGGCGCAGGATCCGCGGGAGGCCAAGCGCGTTTTCGCACGGAGTTTCGAGGAAGACGAGTGCACCGGCGGGGGCTGAGTCGAAGATCTGGCTGACCAAACGGGCCGGGAAGCCCACGTGCTCGAGAACATTGCTGTTGATGATCAGGTCGGGGCGGCAGGAAGCGGGGTCGGAGACAGACTTGACACCCGGGGCCGGCGCAGCTCCGGAAATATCGTAGAGGAAGAGCTCGGCGTCTCCGAAAAGGCCGAGCATCAGGTCGCCATGGTCGCCGCCGTGGTCGAGGACGCGGCGTATGATGCGACCGCGGAGGCGTTGCTGGAAGATGGGCGCGAGCTTGTCGCGGCGGGATGCGTAGTGCTGGGGCGAGGCGAGGTCGGCGTTGAATTTTTCGGTATACCAGGGCTCGAAGGAGCGGCGCATCCGGAAGTATTCATCGGAGCGGTAGCCGACATATTCGCGGGCGAGTTCGGTGTCGTCGGGGCGGGGGTTGTAAAAGACGAAACCGCAGGAGTCGCAGCCAACCAGGTCGACACAAAAAGGCTTCCTGCTCCAGATCCGGGCTGCCAGGAAGGGCGCAACCAAGGCGCGCTTGAGGTGGCGGATAGGGCCTTCGCACACAACGCAATTTGAAACTTCAATCATCACGGTCCTTCCGGTGCCCTCACTGCCCACAGGCGACAACCCGGAATTCCGGATCGTCTACCACGGGGGTAAGCTGCCACACCCATCCCGACCGGTCGCTCCAGGCGGGATCGTAGACACTGGTAATGAGGTACTGAATGCTGAATTGGCGGCATACCGACCGCGCCTGTTCCGCAGAGGCGCCTTTAAACACCCCGTCGATCGCCAAAGCCATCGCCGTGCACGCGCTTGGATCGCCTCCGAATTCGGACCCGCAGCCCGGGTGGTCAAAAGCTAATGCAGTCTGGCGATCCGTGCCCAACCAATCCACGTCGCTCCAGAACGGGTTCGAACTCGCCGGATTGTATTGCACGATCGAATCCGTTGGAATCGACCGGTCCATCTGACGGTATCCAAGATAAGAAATGTAGGCCTTATGCGAAAGATCCCGCAGCGTCAGGTCGCCGAGATGTGCTGCGTGCTCGTAGAGGGGCAGAGTGAAACGCACCATGAGAACCTGGTAGAGTGTCGTGAACCCGCCGAGCAGCAGCGCGAATGTGGCCGCCGAACGCAGCCAGTAGGGGTTCAAAACGCCGAGGCTGAGCTGCCCGGAGGGGAGGGCGAGTTTTTTGTTTGCGGTGTCCCAGGCAGCGGTTGCTTCCACCGCCAGAAGCAGCAATGGAAACTGCAGCAGCAGGGCCGCCCGCCAGCCGAAGTCATTGGTATCAAGTACTCCGGATCGAATGGTCGAGATGATGACCAGCGTCGCCGACGAAAGATAGATGAGCGAACGGCGAGCAGGGTCTAGCTTAATGTGGCCATGCCATGCGGGAATCGCATAGATCAAGAAAATTGCGAAGAAGAAGCCAAGCTCGACGGCATACCCGGGAATGAGCATCACCAAATTCGCTAGATTGGTAGACAGGTCCGGGTGGACAGCTGAAAGAGTGTGGAAAAAATGGGACGCGAGCAGCGAGTCCGGTGGGATGGTTTCGCGGATCGCAAACTCGAACAGAGCGGGGCCCTTCATCGCGGACGTGGTTTGCGTCAATTCGCGGAGGTATGGGATGAGAGCAACGAGCGCGCCGATGCCGCCGACGAAGAGCATAAGAACAGGCTGCCAGTTTTTTTCAATGAAGATCTGCCACGGAGCCCACAAAAGCGCTATCAGAAAGAATGCGAAGGTGACATAAACTGAGAGACCAAAGGCGCTTGCCAATGCACATGCAATCAGGCAAGCAGTCGAGAACCAGCACAGGCCCCGTTCCTTGTTGCTGAGCCACGCCAGCAGAAAGGCAAACATGCAGCAAACGAGACTGGCAAGGTGATGTGGGTTCCACAGAAGCGTGTCGAACCAACTCGCGATCTGGCCGGTCTTCCAGACCTCGAGATAGCCGGGAAGGGGCACGTGCGAATGGAAGTAATTCCAGAGATTCACGCAGACGCCAAGGCCGGTAATCATCAGGAGGCGGAGCGACCGTATGAAGTACGGCCGTAGCTCTGTTTTCACCAGCAGATAATGCTTCAGGTAAAGGCCGACGAGGGCGGCCACAGCGAATCCAGCCCAGACGCAGCCTCCCACGAAGATTGCCCGTGCGGGAAGATTTGAAAGTCGTGCGGTCGATGCGCAAACTACGTACCAGAAGTAGTAATAGCGCATGTGGGTGGAGTGATGGAAGAAGAACAAGGGATTGGATGGAGGAACTCCGGTACGGAGCACTGATTCCACCCATGCAACACGCATTCCATGATCAAAGATGGCGAGGCTCATGAAGAGCTTATGGCCCGATTGCAGATCAACGAGGGTCAGTACGGCCAGCGCAGCCCATGCGCAAGCCAGTGTCAGCGCGCTTTTTCCCCCAGGATACAAGCCGAGATTGAACGCACGTCCTGCTCGCTTATCGCGGAGCCACTTGAAGCTCAGCAGAATCGCCCAGATCACCGCGCCAAGGATCAGGAGAGCAACTACACAATTCAACGAAATGAACTTTCCGATCAAGACCGATGTAATTGTCGTGACAGCGAGCGAGAGCGGGAGACTCCAGCAGATTCGTTCGATGAAGGAGCGGGTTCGGAACTGATGCAGGTTTGTGAACCAGGCCGCCAGATATCCGGGACAAACCAAGGCTGGGACAAAAGCCGGAATGGCGAGAAGGCTTTCTCCGATCTCGCGCAAAGTGATGACGGGAACGTTAGAAATTAGGCCCTCCTTGGTGATGGGGCATTCCTCGTTTCACGTTGCTTTGGTCGAAACAGCGCAAAGGTCGCCTTATTTGCGGCGCAAATTCTGCCGCTTAGCACTCAGATAGCTCCCCATAAACGCGATCGATGTCGCTTCCCGGGAGGCCTTCGATTGACTTCAACGGACTTCGAGAACGGCGCACATATATACACAAATAGAAAATGGCGTGCGCTAGAAGGACAAGAGGAACGGGTCTTGTGAGAATCAGGTTCAATACCTTTTGACCAATTCCTACATGCGTGAGACTCAGATTCTGAGTGAAGATGACAAGGATCGCTAAAGGCAGGTCGCCGATGATTAGCGCGCTCGCTGTGGTGAGCAACAAGGCTCCTGCGGCCACCTTGCCGCCCTCCGCCCAGAGGACGGCACATGGTGGAATAGCGAGCAGAAGTAGCTTTGCATCATATGGCCGATGATAAGTTGCGAGCATGGTCAAGGAGGATATCGAAGCAAGCGCGAACCACGCGTTACCGCGAGAATGGCGAGAACGCAGTGTCGTCACAAGCCAGATTAGTCCAAGGGCCCCGCAGACAAGATATGTGGCAAGGTTATAAAACCCAGGATCGTCGCGAATGACGCTGATTACTGTTTGCAGGTCGATGACCATGCCCGGCACTCGCATGCCGATCGATGACGGCCCCGGATCATTGATGCCGCCGTGCATAGAGATGGCAGCGAGATTTGTACGGTACTCTGGCAGCCAATGAGGTGCGACCAACGAAACCCATAGAACCGCAACGGACAGCAAAGCGATGGTGAATGCGGCTGCCTGGATGGCGCGCCTGCGCCACCGTTGATCTGCCAGCAAGAAATAGAGCCAAATGAAACTTGCGTCGTGCGGCTTGACCGCCAAACTCAGTCCTAGGCAAAGTACTCCGGCAAGCGGGAATCGATCATTAAGAAAGCACCAGACGGCCACCACACACAAACTCACTACAATTCCCGCCGTGTTTCCCCCCGCAAAGATGATCTCGGCGTTCGCAAGGAAGATGCACACAAGAAGGACTGCGACCCACGGAGCCGAACTTTGCGCCGCATCCCAGACGAGGAAGGCCGAAAGCGAGAACAAGATGACTGTAATCGCCAACCACAATGCCGCCGCGGGTTTCAAAGGCAGTGCAGCGAAGGGGGCGGCAACCAGGAATGTCGAGGGCAGATTGACATAGAGAACGACGGATTGTCGGCGCTGTTCGGTGTCCTGCTGAGACTCGGGCATTGCGGACGTGTAGAAGTCGTTCAGCCGGCTCACATCATACGGGTCGCATTGATGAATCAAGCATCGCGTTCCGAAGTAGACGCCCGGGAAGCCCATCGCAACGCCCTGCTTGCCGCTGTCAAGTGCGATGGCCCAAGCAATGGAGACAGCACAACTCAAAAACATGAGATAGGCACTGCTCTTGCGCGAAATTTCTATTCGCGGTGACTTCTCC
>Ga0335072_10015294_pt1 | contig 10896 bp, 10 predicted proteins | sample Lox_Sample_21_FD_206725 | JGI IMG/M metagenome (GOLD analysis project Ga0335072, IMG submission 206725) | Soil microbial communities from Loxahatchee National Wildlife Refuge, Florida, United States - Lox_Sample_2.1 | ecosystem: Environmental > Terrestrial > Soil > Wetlands | place: USA... | reverse complement strand
TCTATACTCTATGAGACGCTCTTCCGCCAGCCTAATGAGGGGTGTTCTCATGTCCAAGTTCACTTCGTATCGTTGCTTCTATTATGGAGGGGATGAATGGATGTGCCGTCAAAATGCACGATCGCCAGGGCAACGGGTAGGTCGGCGTACAAGCTCGAAGACTAAAACACACAAAAGAAACAACTGTATTCTGTGCCTGTAAGGAAATCTCTGTCTGAAGGCCCGTATATCGTCCGTAAAACCCGTAAAGCATCCGTAAAAACCTATCTGACCCGTAAAATATAACTGTAAAGGAATGATTAATGATGCTCGAAGATAGTCCACGAGTTAGCTAAATACATCAATACCCTAGTGCGGGCCTAGATCATGTGATTTTTATAGGGGACCACGGAACCCCACCACACTATGGAAGTCATTACGCCGAAAAGCATCTCGTATTGGGTGCTTCTGCTGATTTCGCCCAAATTTTAGGGACGCTTTGACCTTTTTTTCGATTCCAGGGGATAATTCCGACCAGTAGAGCGGCTACTACGACAACAATAGTTATGCCGAAGCTGAGGCCGATTATGGGGGTGATGAGAGACCGCTGGAGGCCGGCGCAGCTGCAGAATTTGTGATTACACTCGACGGAGAGCTAATTGACGACGAGATTGAGGTGGCTGTTATCAGAGCTGCTGGAAGGGATATAGCAAAAGATGTGGTTGGGGACGTTGTGAAGTATGTGTCGTCAAGGATGCTTTCAAGGATGCTTTCAAGGATGTGCTCAGGGGTGTGCTCGAGGATGTGCTCGAGGATGAAGGGGATGATAATATGGACGAGGTATTTGAAACTGCGTCATTGTTGGATATAACGTTCCCTTTCTCTCATTTCGGCTTTCATTTACTCGGGCACCCCGATTCGACTGCGGGCTGCGGGCACTGGAGACCCCGAATAGGAGGCAGAGCCTCCTTTGGGAGTTGGGTATATATATCGTAGCTATAGAGCCCTTAATACTCCAAGGATTTCAATAGCAATCAAATTGATGAGTCTGTTCCTAAGAACCGCCCAACCTAGTTGCATATGCAATAGTCATTGACAATAACCTGTCCCTGTCCCGCATCGCAACAAGTAGCGTTGTTTGAGCCAAGCAATAGCCTCCATCGGGGCAGCTGTGATCATCTGGTTATCAGAGATGTAGATGATGCTTTCGAGGATAAAGATAAAATGGTTAAGGCAACCTCTCCGGTTATTTAAAGATCGACAATTTAGGCGATTGTTGACTAGCCTTATTGGCTAATGGAGGCCTTGTCGGAGTTGAAGTGAATTCGGATGCGTTATTAAAGCAAGATATTTGTTTCATTCTTAACAGGAGGAGTTTTGGTGTAAGCGTATAGCTTAGAGTTAGCGTCGCGATAACTTTATCGAAACCTCGACACCTACATGTCTAAGCGCACAGCGAATCTTTTGATACGGCGGCGAATAATTCTCCGACACCAATGATGCTCCCCTAGAAAATTATCCGTCTTATTATTCATCGCGCAACGGACTATCATACGCTCACCAGGTGGGCATACGTAAAGTAAGCTGGTCTGCGAGAGCTGAAGCTTGAGTCGCATCTAGAAAAGCATAACTGTCAACCGCGAGTACTTCGACGCCTAGCGTTGTGAGTGAATGGATGAGATCTTAGATCATATTGATACCTTACTACATGAATCTTTTCAGGATCAGGACCCGGAAAAATTTTTACGTATTGCACGGGAAAGCTCGCCGCCTACTGTATATGTCCGCCTATCTGTTGAAGAACCGCGTTTGCTGAACATATTTCTTTTGAAGCTAGGCGGCCCAGCTACGATGGCGATGGGTGGTTAAATCGGAGGTTTAACGAAGAGTACGTGATTAATAGATGTTGATCGCTGTCGCCCATCCTGTCCAACCTGCGAAGTATTTAAGTATTTGTGTCTAAGCTCATGCGGTGCAAGAAGCTTGAATTGTAATATTAACTTTGCCCGCTCTGACAATATTGCGTATGACTCGAATTTTCTGCATGGTCTATGACTGGCTAGAGTTCAATGAACTATACTAGAAGAATTTGTGTGTGAGACGTTATTCCATGAGGAGACAAGGTGTTTAGGAAAGGCTGTTCGAGATAACCATCTAGGGAAATTGCATATTACCGTAACTAGAGCAGCTGTTCCTGAGCAGAAGGATACATTGAAAAACTTCTTTGGCGGCCTCACCAAGGTTTATGAATGTGGCGCACCTTCATCTACCTACACGGAAGATAATTCTGGATTTCCATCGTCATTGGTCGATTTGTCCATTGAGAAAGATGATGGATGGTAAGCAGTATTACCCTCAGCGCGTAATAGGGTCGTGATGCTTATGGTGCTTTTCAGTATTGTGCACCCGCCGAAAAACGTGCAAGAGGCTTTTCGTGGCTGCAACAAATTGAAGCGCCTCAGCTTTGATGCGTTAGACAGAGATACCCTTGCCAATCTCCTGCCGCATTTGTACTTGCCTGCCCTAAAGAATCTTTGTCTACCATATGTCACGGATACTCCTCGGACATACTGGGGTAGACAACCTCAAACACACATCACGGTGGATTTCATCAAGCGTCATATAGAGACTTTGGAATTATTTGACATATCAGACATGAGAATCACACCCAAAGTATGCCCTCGCATAACAACGCGCCGTACAAGACGTTTCCAGTGATTAATCAGCTCAATGCCGCAGGCACCTCGATAGGGCGGGCCATCTGCTTCTTAGGTATGCTTGGAATTGATGTTCTATGTCGATTTACGCCGTTGGTGGAACTAACCCTAGACCCTAGCTGGACGCTTAACCGTGTTAGGGGGTGCCCCTTATCGCCCTATATAAAAGGGTCCGGCTCCGCCCCTAGACGTGGAAGATAGTGCTAGGGCTGAGCACTGGCAACGACGTATTGAAATGAGACATTTTTGCTTTTTTAAAAAGTACTCGGTGGCACTAGCCCTAGCCGTGACTGCTCAAACTTGACGCCTTCCACTTGGCTAGTGCTCTATGCAGATTCGACTCTACTATCACTTCCTCACTGCACTTACGTCGTGTATCGTTTACTCAAGATTGCAAGGGCAAATGCTTATACGGTGCAGCATGTGTTCCGTATCAGGATAGGATATCATTTTAGGAGGACATCGCCTTAACAGTTACGTTTACTAACATTAAAATTATCAAGGTATTACCTATCTAGATAAGCCAGTCTCCAGAGTGTCCTTGCAGATACTCCTAAACAATGTGTTTCATTAAATTCTCAATGATTGACAACTCACGATACCTTTAACAATCTCATTTCTTCTATATTTTCACATGATTCTTCCGCGATTTATGTCCTGACTTAGAGCTTCCCACATAATCATATTTTATTCAGAGGGTATCTGACCAATTCTTGTACATCCGTACGAGGAAGGGTATCTTTCGTCGAGAAGGTCGTTTTATGCAATATCGTCTTGGCACTGCCACACTATACTTCTTTCAGTAAAGCTGGTGCGGCGGGCCGATTAATCAAGTTGCTTTTTATTGGCATAGTCCTACATGTATTTATTGTGTTGCCGCAGAGTTTCCCCGGCTGTCTGAACGAAGACAGCTTCTAGACACTATCGTAGATCCACGCAATGTGTTTACGACATGTCGGTTGTCATCGTACATAATGTATTCAGCAAGCAGCGTTAGCTGATGAGTAGAGACTTCTCTGAATTAAGGAGGTTGGTAGGGAGAAGAATTATAAGCGTTCTTCGAACTTATGTCAAACGACAGCCCCCGCGATAGCATGAGGAGAAACCAGAAAGGGGTGCCCAGAATAACGTGCCTGCGTTGCAGATCCGCAAAAAGCATGTTGCTGTCAAGCTAAAAAGAGGCCGTGCGAGGCAGGTTAGAATTCTACCATAAAGCAAAAGCAAATAGAACCGTGCATCTCTATCGATATTTAGACGAGGGGGCGGTTGTGGTCAATCTCCAACTCTCTAGATGTTTTTCTCTTATTTATGATTGAAGTCGAAAGAATTGCCTCCAATCATATAAGTAGACGGCACCAGGACGAAGGAGCCACAAAGCGATCATTGAGGCGTCTAAAGGGCGGGTTGACATTGCCAATGATAAGAGGCAAAGCGGAGGCGGAGGTGGAAGCCGCCCGTTAGGGCTAGCCTGGCAAAGGACCCCAGGCAAGGCACAACGCCTTTACTACAATAACCAAGAACTGATAGACGCCGCTTTGATAATTGAAACGATGACATGCAGCATCGCCCGCTAGGATCGCGATAGCAAGACATCCGAGCTTCAAGCCTAAAAGCCTGCCTGTGGCGAGGGGAGCTTCCGTGTCACTAGCATGCGTCGCTACTTTCAACCCTGATTGGCCCCTCAGCAGCCATCTCTCCAGGACTCTAACAGCACTTGGACCTTCCCCCACGAAGATCGTCGATAATACACAATGGACAGACTGCCGATTATCCAAGGTTGAAACTACGAAGCTGGTATTAACGAGAATGATCCCCATCATCCTCGCCATGTCGGGCAATGGATCCCTATGGTTCCTGGCGGAAGTCGTATGAGCCGTTTTACGATGGACGGTTATCGCAAGGCGCACATCCTGCTCAGATGTCTACAGTATCATGCTACCATTCCTATATCTACTTGGTACCACGCTCCTGGCGAGTCAACCCAGTCTTTCCATCTCCCGCCCTTTCTATCATTGGAGTACTTGTGACCGACTTGACGTTGCGAAAACCATCACTTTGACCTGTACGGTGGCGCCCCAAAGTAACATCGAAATCTAGAAGCCTTTCAATCGCCTCTATGCAACTGCCACCCCTGGAAGTTATCGCCGCGTGGCCTGAACCAAACTATGTCAATCCTACCGACGTGCGCGGTCCTGCTATTCTCATCCTAACCGTAATTTTCATACCACTTCTGGTGATTCTCGTTGCCTTACGGATATACACCCGGCTACGCCTCTCCAGGAACTTTGGAGCCGATGACATTACCATCGTAGCTGCTGTGTTTCCAACTGTAGGGTGTGCAATTCTAGCGCAGGCTGCAGCACTGCACTATGGCTGGAGTCGTCATATCTGGGATGTTCAACCAGACCAGGTTGTCATAGGCTTGAAATTCGCTATGGCGGTTGAGGTTCTCTTCATGGCTAGTGCTTGTCTCACGAAGGTATCAATGCTGCTGCTTATCCTCCGGATCATGGGTGATAGCTCAGGAGTGTTGAGATGGATGTCAATTACTCTGATGGGTATAGTATGTTCGCACGTTCTGGTATATCTTATCGTTGTCGTAAATACGTGCAGGTAAGCTGTCACTCGATTCGTCTCTCATAAACCCAAGCACAATTTATTCTAACACAGTTTAGCCCCATATCAGCATACTGGACGCTTTCTTTGGCGCCCCAGCAGTGTATCAATGAGGCTGCGCATCTTCTAGCAGGAGGAATTATCAATACCACCACCGATTTCTGCGTTGTTCTTATCCCTATCCCTGTTGTTTTACGACTAAACCTTCCGTTGCGTCAAAAGATTGCGTGTGCAATGTTATTTGGCGCTGGATTCATTGTATGCATTGCCGCTGGCATTAGGATGTCGTACACATATCAACTTAATACAACGTACGACAAGACATGGCTCGCATACCCGGTATGGATTTCGGGAACTATCGAATTATATCTCGGCATTGTAAGTCTTCATACTACTTATACTTCAAGGACCTCATTAACCGACCATATAGATTGCCGCTTCAATCCCCGCAATCAAGCCGTTTGTAATTCGATACTGCCCCAAGTTGCTCAGCAACGGCAATAACCTTAGCACGAAAACCCGATCATTCTCAAACAGCTACTCAAAGCATGTAAAACCACGCCTAGAAAGAATTAGTTCCTTCTCCGGCCTCAACGACATCGATTTCGACCGCATGCACATCGCAATGTCCACCCACATGGTAGGCGTCTCCACCGACAGCAGTAAATCTCTCCCTCTTTCGCCGGCGGTATCGACTTTCTCTACCTATATTACAGCGGGTGATTATACGCGTCCAGCAACTAGGTGGAACGAGTCCTTGCGGATGAGCAGCTTACTTTCTCCGACGCACATCCTGGAAATGGATTCTCGAGAGGAGCTGATGAGGAAGGTGACAAGGGTTAAAGGCGGTGGTGGCGATCCAGATGTGGCATGAGCCTGCAATGTATGCTATAAGCAGTTGCTTAGTATACAAGGGTGGTATTATCCAAAGCATGACATGCGGGCGGCATTGTTCATGGCCAAGTTCATTAAACTCGTGTAAGAATTAGGGCACAGCATACACATATTGTAGAACGAAACTTTTTCTACTACCTTATTCTGAGCAGCTAGTGAATACTAGAAACGCAAATATGCCAAAGCCACGGAATAGCTGGCAATAGGGACGGATGCAACGCTCAGCGCAATGCCCAAAACACACAAAGAAAAAACTGAATTCCATGTCCATAAAGCTTCCTATTAAAACTCGTAAAACCTGATCTGTGTCCGTAAACCTCCAGTAAAATAAACTGTCCGACCCGTACGACTCGTAAAGAATAACTATAAAGGTGATTGTAGATGATGCTCGAAGGCATAAATTCCCTATTACAGGCCCCGATCATGTGATTTTTATCCGGGACCATGGAACCCCACCACAATACTCGTCTGCTAAACCTCATGCGTCAAATAAATGCCATCCGCATGGTATACATCTGTTCGGTGTAAGTTGTAGAAAAGTCCCACCGGAGTCTGAGGAGGTTGCAAGATGAGTGTCGTATCTTATTAAATCAACTTTGCTTGAAGATTTTGCTCTATTGAGAACAGACCCCTTGTTTCAGCTTTCCCTAGCCCTCATTTGCTGCTCTACCGCCGATTTGTTTATCACCATCATTGACTAGCAAGACCCGATAAGGATTATCTGGAATAAGTGTTATTTAAGTACTCAAGTTACAGCGATTGGTATTCGTTGTAGGCCATAAGTCCCTTCTGTATGTGCAATTTCTAGCCTTAAAGTGGCAGTGTTAAGCATAGGCTTCCTCTAAATTCACAGCCATCTTGACCTGGCGAGTAGCAAGCTAACTGGAATAGCCAATTCAGAGCAATTCAGCAAATACAACGGGATCAAGACTAAAGCTCTTGGATTGATGGCCAACGACTTCTATTCTAGGTTACTGTGGCGTCAACGCGACCCGATGCTATCGTTACATGATGTAGCTTATATATTTTCCAGAATCTGTCAAAATTTTGAGTATGTTCATGCCTAAGTTGAATTAAGCTGTCTTCAATCCTTTGCAAGACGTGCAAAATTCCTTGCTCCAAATCCAACTGGCAGTGCCCCAAGAATCGCCTGGTTCATCGTAAGCCGCAATTCACCCTTTTGACCTATGACATCGAAAACCTGCAAAAAAAAAAAAAAAAAAACAACTCAGCGTCATACCAGCGTCGAGATGAAGAATAACATTTACCTCGCCGGCATCATAAGTCAAGGTATGGATAGCCAGCCTCTAACTTACTAATACCTTAGAGTTTAAATTCGAAGAGACTTACGGCCAAGTACAAAATATTGGTAGTGCCTCTAGACTCGCTTTTCTCGGCAGCAACTACCTAAGCGCTTAGAATACTCGCGGTGTGTGGCCGTTTGTAGACCCTGTGATATGCGGTTTGGGAATCGTCATATCTCATTACTAGTATTGGCCTTGTTTGAAAGTCACCATCTGATGAGATTGAACCTCGTCCGAAGATAATCCGGGCTGAACGCTACCTTGGCTGGTACGACTAGATGGAGATCTGGGAGGAACTGTTAATGTAAAAGCAACCTGAGTCCGCTAAAGGTCCTGGAGGCTAGTTTAGGCGTCAGCGTTAGTTTCAGCTTCCATTGCTCGGGCACCCCGATTCAGCTCCAGGTTGCAGGCACCGGAGCCCCCTATTCTGGGGTTAGGAATTGGGTATTATATAGGGTAACTACGGGCACTTAATGGCTTAAGGAATTCAACAGTAGCAACCGATGATGCTGTTTTATCATATTTTGTCAGCATTGCTAACAGGGACGCTGTTTCGTGAGAGTATAATCTATCGGCTGAATTCATCTTAGCATCATCTATAAGTAGTTTGCCAGTAATTATGGCTAGTTCTTGCATTCCGGATGCTGGGTACTTGTGGTTGTGATCGAACTTGTTGATGGTATCGTTGAAACTACTGGGCAGGTCACTGACATCGAGTACAGTTTTGACTTTTTCCTACCACATTCTAAACCACAAAGCCAATATACAAACGAAACAAGATAGGCATAGTATGCCCGTCTTCTTTGCCAATGTAAAAAGTCTAGAGAGTTCGATTTTCAGAGATTCATTCAGAGCCTCGTACTGATATGCCAAATTTGAAAAGGTCTTCTCAATATTCTTACGCTACTACGTTTGTAATTGTCACTTTTCGTAGCCAGCTTGCCGTTCCTGAACCTTTTTCGTGAGGGATCCAGATGGACATAAGTTTGAGGCTATATTTCGGGGGAAGAATGATGATGATGCAAAAATACAAGAAAGGAGCGCCATCATTTTAGAGACGAGGGTTCAATCTAAAGCTAATTCAATTTACTACTATACGTCGGAATTTCGACAGTATATAAGGAGACCATAGTAAATTTTTTTGGGATTGGACTAAAATCTATTCGATGAAGAAAGCTAATGATCTGCAGTGACTGATTATGTTCTCTAACAACGTCGTCCTTAATTCACAGCTTTCCCTTCCCTTTGCCCTACCAACTTCTTCAAGCTTTTACTAGGGGGTAAATCCTTCAAATTGCCATAAGGCGCCTTCGACCTTCCCGGGTCTTCTGGCAATATGATTCCCCAGAAACGCTTTAGGAGGTCTCTGATAACATCATAACATGCCCCCACCCGCAACACCTCTACACCATCACTGCTAAAATCAAGGATTGTAGAGCCAAGGCCATAAGCAGAATATTTTGCAAGTCCGTAGTCAAGCACTATATCAGCTATATTCTTAATCTCCTCAGGCACATCTTCAAGGCAAAATCTATTCCCCGTCCCAGTTGGGTTTGCAGAACTGCCCTGTAGCACGAAATTTTCTGCATAAGCAAGGCGGGTGAGTTCGTCGGCTAAGGGGCCGTTATTGATGGCCACGTGGATCGTGCCATCCGCAGAGCTTGCCTCCAAGGTCTCCTTGTCGAAATGCTTTATCACGGGATGGTCCGGTCTATATCTGGCAACAACAGCTAAAGGGAGGTCGAATCCTTCTGTAGGAGTCTTGATGATCTCGCTCTGTTGCGAGGATAAGATATGGAGCTCGCGTTGCAGCTCTAGGGACCCCAGAGTAGGATGGCGTTTATGGGCTCCGCGATTCTTGGCGTTGAAAATCTTAGAGACGCCACCAAATTTTCCTGTTATGAGCGTAGCCTACATCTCCGGGCAAAAGTGCAATACCCCCGGCTTTAAGGACGTTAAAAACCCGTTTAGCATCTGCTTTGACGTCGGGAAGGCCCATGACTGGATTCTGAAGTAGAGTCCTTGGTATTATGTTTGGAGAATGCCTGAAAATTGCAGTTATTTGGATGTATGTGTATTCAGAATGATGAGGCCCTCGTTATGAAGTCTCGCGAACGAGTCGAGATCCGTTGAACGTTGAGATGATGCTTGGAATTTTGGTCCGTAGGAAGCTCTCTATTTATGTTCATGAGGTTGCAATGCAAATTAATAATGCCAACTAGCTGTGTCAAGTTCCTTGTCTGTCCCGTTCGGAGATCTGAGTCCGAATTTCAACAAGATTAGCCGGTGACGCAATTTCTGAGGTAAGATTTTAGTGTTCCCACAAATGATCTGCGGGAATGAGCTCTGGATCAAAGATTAAACACTCCAACTGCAAAAATAGGCTCAGAACCCTGTTTATGCATTGGATGACGTGTTCGGGTCCGTAGGAAGCGGATAGAAAATTGGGTTACACGCGGATAATTAATGGACTTGGCATAGAAGCGGCAAGAAATGCCAAGACCAGTTGTCTTCGCTTCGCCATAGCCCTCCCAATTGACTAGTCCATTGGTCACTCGACCAGTCTAGTCCACAATCATAATTGTTATTGTTGTGACAATAGATAGAGCACTACTTTTGCTCTTTAAAGTATTAATAGCATTTAGTGTTGGATATCACAGGAATAAAGTGATAATTCATGCGCAGCTTAATATGATTCCATTGCTTGATACCCCTACAATTAGGATGGGCACACAGCCCCTATATATACACATTCGTGTTTCTCTTCCTCATCAATAGCTGAAGCTGTTTTTCAGCTGTAGAATCCAAAGGGTTAGGATTCCTTAGGATTAGGATTTGGGATTTCCACAGCCACTGCAGCTTTAATTCCAGCATTTAGTGCTGCAAAGCCCTTTGCATTTGCATGAAATCACAGCTCGATCTTTAGAAGCCTCCAATACAACCCTCAAACATTGCAATCTTTGTGCTGGCCCATTAATTGTAATTCCCTTTGGTAGTGGCACTTGCTCAAGCTCCTTTGTTGGCAACAATCGCTCAATGACCCCATATTCAGCCCGTAACTGTTACCGGCTGGCCTTTGGCATTACAAGGACTCGTCCAAACGCCTTATTATCTGTAGATCCCTTGTGGCGATTTAATCGTAACTATGTCGCCGGCTGCAAACTGGTCAATTGTATGCGCTTTAAAACAATAGAGACATTTATGAATTTATGGAATAAGAAATGCAGTAAATTCCCATCATTTACCACACTCCATGTTGCCGAATTAACTAGTTCAGTGAGCAATTCCTCAGCCTAGTGCCCACTGGACTAGTCCATAGTTGAATGGACATAATTAGCGTCTAGGCTATCCCTTCGGCCGCTGCAACTATACATTTTAGCGTCTTG
>Ga0335072_10015292_pt1 | contig 10897 bp, 7 predicted proteins | sample Lox_Sample_21_FD_206725 | JGI IMG/M metagenome (GOLD analysis project Ga0335072, IMG submission 206725) | Soil microbial communities from Loxahatchee National Wildlife Refuge, Florida, United States - Lox_Sample_2.1 | ecosystem: Environmental > Terrestrial > Soil > Wetlands | place: USA: Florida... | reverse complement strand
AGACCCTGCTTGGCGGGCGATGCGTCGACCACCCCCGGCAGCAAGGTGCGGTCGATTTCCGCCGTGCGCAGCAGCGCCACCGCGCGGGATGCAGCACCGTAACCGAGGGCAGTACGCCCTGCAGCCCGCTCGCCGGCCAGGAAGCTGCTCAGCCCCGTCGCACGTTGCTGCGAGTCCCGCTGCAACCCGGCGAGTACAGCCGGGTCGCGGACGCCCGCGCTCGCATCGTCAGCGAGCAGCGCTCGCACCGAGTCATCTGGAGCGGCGCCGGTTTCGTCAGCCCGGCTCGCGGCAAGCAGCACGGTCCCGCCATAGAGGTCGAAGCGCCACGCCGTCCGGGCGCTCAGCCCGGCCAGGCCCAGCATTGCGGCCAGTGCAGTAGTCGAGTAATAGGCATAGTGCCCATGCCGCAGCGCGTTCCACTGGCCGAGCCTGATGATCGCGCCGAGCGAGTGATACTGCAGCAGCAGCACTCCGCCCGGCGTGAGCCTGCTCGCCCGCTCGGCCAGAGCCGCAGCCTGGTCGGCGGCGTGCATCATGCCGAAGCAGTCCACGATCACGTCGGCGGAAGAGTCGCCGGAGACCGGCTTGAGCCCGCGCCCCGTCAGCCGGCCCAGCCACGACCCGCCGTGCGGGCTGCCGTACTCGGCTACCGTCGCCCCAGCGGGCAGCAGTCCGGCACCGCCCAGCCGGTCAACCGCGTCGGCAGCCTGGGCGGCCAGCGCGGCGGGCTCGGCACCCCGTGGCTCTTCCGGCGTGGTCGGATCCGCCATCAGCTGAGCCAAGCAGCAGCGCCCGCACAGCCACATCTGCAGCGGGTAGACGGGGTCGGGCCCAGGGTCGTCGCACCGGGGGAAGTAGTCGCAGGCCGGCTGCAAGCCCAGATCGAGCACTATCTCCCCATCGGTGCTCCTGCAGGCGCGACAGGCATGAGCTGCCATTGGTGCCCTCCCTTCGACGACTACCAGGCTAAGTGGCGCACAACTCGACTCCGGAGCCAGACGTGTCCTTGACGCATTCCTGCCGCCTGTGCGGTGCCGATCTCACCCGAACCTTCGTGGACCTGGGCATGTCACCGCTGTGCGAAAGCTACGTGCCGGCGGACAGGCTAGATGACGCCGAAGCCTTCTACCCGCTGCACGTGCGCATCTGCGGATCGTGCCTGCTGGTGCAGCTCCCGGCTTACGTTGCCGGCGAGGATATCTTCTCGGATTACGCGTACTTCTCGTCCTACTCTGATTCGTGGGTCGCCCACGCCAAGCGGTACGCCGATGACATGATCGGCCGGCTAGGGCTAGGCGGTGGGAGCCTCGTTACCGAAGTCGCCTGCAACGACGGCTACCTGCTGCAGCATTTCCTCGCCGCCGGCGTCCCGGTCCTGGGAGTCGAGCCAGCACGCAATGTTGCCGACGCTGCCAGGGCCAAGGGCATCAGGACAGAAGTTCAGTTTCTGGGTCCTGAAACTGGCCGGGAGATCGCCGCGCGGTACGGGTCGGCCGATCTGGTGGCCGCCAACAATGTGCTCGCGCACGTGCCGGACATCCGGGGTTTCGCTGCTGGCCTGCGGGCGCTAGTCAAGGACAACGGCTTGGTCACACTGGAGTTCCCGCACCTGCTGAGGCTGATCGAGCAGCGGCAGTACGACACGATCTACCACGAGCACTACTCCTACCTGTCGCTGCTGACGGCGTCACGTGTGCTGGCAACGGCTGGCCTGACAATCGTCGACGTCGACGAGGTCAGCACGCACGGCGGCTCGCTGCGCGTCCATGCGCGGCCGCAGGAGAGTGCCGGCGAGCCCACTAGCCGTGTCAAGGCGGTCCTCGACGCTGAGGAATACTCGCGTCTGCACACACTCGCAGGCCATGGGGACTTCGCCGGCCGGGTCATGCAGGTCAAGAGTGACCTGGTCAGATTCCTGCTGGACGCAGCTGCCAAGGGGCGATCGGTGGCCGGGTACGGCGCGCCGGGAAAAGGAAACACGCTGCTGAACCACTGCGGCATTCGGTCTGACCTCGTCGGCTACACGGTCGACCGCAGCCCGGTCAAGCAGGGCAAGTTCCTGCCGGGCACGCACATCCCTATCTGCGCGCCGGAGCAACTGGCGCTGACAAGGCCCGATTACGTGCTCGTCCTTCCGTGGAACCTGCGGGAAGAACTGACCGGGCAGCTTGAGTACATCCGGGAGTGGGGCGGTCGCCTCGTCTTCCCGATCCCCAGGCTGGAGATCGTCTGACGGAGGTTAGCTCGTGAAAGTAGTTCTGTTCTGCGGCGGTCTTGGGATGCGCATGCGCGACGGCGTGAACAGCGGTCCCAAGCCGATGGCGATGGTCGGCGAACGGCCGCTGCTATGGCATGTCATGCGCTATTACGCTCATTTCGGGCACACCGACTTCATTCTGTGTCTCGGCTATGGCGCCTCCTACGTCAAGGACTTCTTCCTGAACTATGACGAGACCAGGTCCAATGACTTCGTCCTCGACAACGGCGCTCGGGACCTGAGACTGTTCAGCACCGATATCTCCAACTGGCGGATCACCTTCGTCGACACTGGGCTGAACTCGCCGATCGGTGAGCGGCTCCGCCGTGTGCGGCACTTCGTCGGTGACGAGCCAATGTTCCTGGCGAACTACGCGGACGTGCTGACGAACGCTCCGCTGCCTGACATCATCGGACGGTTCGCGGCTAGCAGCGCATACGCGAGCCTGCTGGCCGTGCCGCCGCAGTCATCTCATCACATCGTTGAGATCGGTGATAACGGGCTGATCAGCCAGGTCACTCCGATGCGTGACCTGCGCCAGTGGGAAAACGGCGGCTACTTTGTGCTTCGGCCGGAGATCTTTGACTACCTCGAGGAAGGCGAGGACCTAGTCGAGGACGCGATTATGCGTCGCCTGGTACCCCAACGGCGCGTACTGGCGTATCCGTACAAGGGTTACTGGTCACCCGCCGATACCGTGAAGGAACGGGCTCAGCTGGAGGAGATGTACCAGCGCGGGAACTGCCCGTGGATGATCTGGAATCCCGACCTCTCTGGGTCCGTGCTTCCCCAGGGTAACGCCATGGACGAGCCCGCTGACGTCAGCCCCGGTGACGTAAGCACGGCCACGACCGCTACGCCGTCGCCTCTCACCGCTTGAGCCGGCCGTGCTGCCTCTGCAACTAGCTGTACCGCCGGACCGGCCGCTGGCCGTGCTAGCGATCGGGGCTCACCCGGACGACATCGAGATCGGAGCCGGCGGGCTGCTGCTGAGCCTGGCCGCCAGCCAGCCAGGCCTTCGCGCGCACTACGTCGTGCTCACCGGCACGCCAGAGCGACAGCGTGAAGCCCGAGCCGCTGCAAGCGCGTTCCTACCCGGCACGGATCTGACCGTCGAACTGCACGACCTGGCTGAAGGCAGGCTCCCGGCCCTGTGGGGCGACGTCAAGGATCTGCTCGAGAAGGTCGCGCTGAGCTTCACCCCTGACGTGATCGTCGCACCACAGGCCGGTGACGCCCATCAAGATCACCGGACGATCGCCGAGATCATCCCTACGGTGTTCCGTGACCACTTGTACCTCGGTTACGAGATCCCCAAATGGGATGGCGACTTCGGCCGCCCGGCGATCTATGTCACGATGTCAGCGCAGACCGCTCGCCGGAAGGTGGAGCTACTCCGACAGTGCTATCCGTCGCAGCACGGCCGACAGTGGTGGGACGACGAAGTGTTCCTGGGCCTCGGCCGGCTGCGCGGCATGGAATGCCGGGCACCGTACGCCGAAGCATTTTCGTCCGCCAAATGCGTCATCTGCCCCTGACTCGCACACTCGTCCCGGCTCACAAGCCCGCTGCTCAGTCCCGCGACGATCGCCCTCGCAACGGCCTTCCGCGCTGGCCCTGGCTCACTCGCAGAACGAAACTAGCGGCATCGGCAATCGGCTCTCTGGCAGTGCTGGCCGGAGAACCCTGAGCCTCTTTGGCCCGGATGCTCGTGACGTCAGGGGCATTTCCGAGACTTTCGTCACTCTTGTCGGCTCCCGCCAGCACGGCCGAGAATGCCGGAACCCCGGCGAGCCGGACCATCTCGCCTACCGCATAGACACGCTCTGCCGACGAGCGCCCGGCTGTCAGCATGGTAACAACACTCGTTGCCCAGCCGGCGAGGTGCTCAGCACCGAGTGCCGGGTCGAGCCAGGCCAGTGTGAGAACGACGTCTCCGGAGGCGCAGACGGTGGCCAGCGGGTCTCTGGCTGCTGCCCGGCGGGTGCGCTGGAGCGGACCTGCGGGAAGCAGGTCGTCCGCGTCCGGAATCGCGACGACCAGAGGAACGCCGTCCGCGCTTGCCTCGTGCAGGCCCGGCGCGACACGGACGCCGAGCATGCGCGCTGCGGGAGCACCCGGGCACAGATCGGCCACGACGACTTTCATGCCCTGCTTTGCGTACGACTTAGCCAGCGACATCAGGCAGGCCGCCGGGAGCTGAACGTCATCGACCGGGACCACGGCAAGGCTCCCCACCCGGTCAGAGCTGTAGGCCACCGCCTTGCTCAGGTGCCGGACGATCGGCTGGATCTGAGCGTTAATCTTCGCTGATGCCCAGTTCCGGCCGCGCCAGAGCCGGGGTCTCGGCACCTTTCTGATGCTCAGCTTGACAGGGGCGCCAAGTATCCGGGCGACCTCCTCGCGCCGCCGCAGCCGGGTCGACAGGAGAGCACGCACGACCACAATGGCCATGCCAAGCACGAGACCCCCAATCAGCCCGCCGCCGACGTACAACGCTAGCGTCTTCTTGTGAGACTGCTTGACCAGCGTCGCAGCGTCGAGTACCTGACTGTTCCTGATCACTGCGTCGTTGCCGGCTTCGTTGCTAGCCTCGGTCGAATAAACCGTCTGCTTGAGCACAGTCAGCGCGGCGATCGCCTGAGTGCGCGCAGCTTTCACGCTGTTGATCTCGGCGGCGGACGAGCCGGCCGTGGCCGAAAGCTGATGGAGTTGCGTCGTCAGTGAGCTGATCTGTTGCTGCCCCTGGTTGAGCTGCTGCTGCAGGGAAGCATTGAGGAGCCGGGACTGCGAATTCAGCAGTTGCGCCTGGAAGTTAAGGAAAGCCTGTGCTATTCCGTTCGCCTCGCGGATGGCGACGTCGGCTGATGGTGCCTTGACGGTGATCGTCAGAACCTGGTCCGTGGCAGCCAGAGCGGTGTAGTGGCTGAGGAGCGTGGCAGGATTTTCCTGCAGCCCGAGTAGCCGGACCGCGTCGCTCGCTACGGCCAGGCTCTCTACCAGAGTCTGATCGTTGTTAATCGCCTGGCCCACGCCTGCCCCGGGCGGGCTTGCGATCAGCAAGGATGTGGTGGCCTCATAGGGAGGCGGCCGCTCCATCAGGTAGGCGGACCCGGCGATCAAGCCGATCAGCACCACATGCGCGCGCTGCGCCGCAGCGCGGCGCCGATGAAGCCGAGACTGGTGACGCCGACCGCGACATCGCCCGCTGAGCTGTCCCCCATGCGAAGGTCGGCAGCATCCGCGTCGTCGTGCGGCCGGATGGCTTCAGTCGACTGGTCGAGGTCGCTGTCTCGGAAGGACAGGACTGCCCGCGCATCTTCGGGCAGGGACTGGCCACGCTGGCCTTCGTCGTTCACGGCCTGGTCTCCGTCACTGTGCCGGTGAGGCGTGTTGGCTGGGTGCGCCACCCCGGCCGGACAAGCTGCGGGATGCGGCCCGTCGTGTGATCAGCCACGTCCGGGTCCGCGACCAGAATCCCGTCGATGTGGCGGCCGTCAGCCGCGGCACTAGCTGCGACGCGCGCGAGTTCCTCTGCCGTCGCCGCGCCCGCGGAAACGCCGAGGATGGTGGTAGTGGACCTGATCGTTTCCGTTACCCTGGGCGACCGGTCATCCACGACGGCCACTACGACCGTCAGCATCGCGGGTGACCGCCGGTCGAACTTGCCGTCATCGGCGACAGCAACGCGCAGGCTGCCCGGCCCCTTGCCGATCGGGACAGCACTTTCCGTAGAGCACGCGGCTCGCAGCGTCGCAACCGAACCGCTGTCTTGCCGCGGGCCGACGACGAGGAGTACCGATATCCCGAGAGACGAGGCAAACACCGCCAGCTGAGGCCCGAGCGCTACCGCGCCGCGGTCGGAAGCCAGCGATAGGACCGTAACCGAGTTCCCGCGGTTCCTGGCCTGGTCAGTCGGCATCTCGGTGAGCCCCAGGTACTGGAGAGCGTTCTGCAGCCGCCATGCATGCGCGACGCTCGGCTGATACTTCTCTAGCAACGTGCCCCAGTCGGCCGCCTTACGGGGATGAGCCACCGAGAGGGACGCCAGCACCGGAACGCCAACGGCATCCGCTATCTCGTCTCGCCGCCGCAGCCGACGGTCACTGCGGCTGAACACCAGCGCTCCCGCCGCTCCGATTAGGAGCCCGAGAATGGCACCGAGGATCGCGGTGAAAGCGATATGCGTCTGCAACGACGACCCGGTTGCTGTCGACGCGGTCTGAACCAGGTTGGCTTGCAGCTTCAGGGCGCTCTTATGCGCGGTGACGTAGCTGACGTAGCTACCAGCCACTGCATTCGCGACACCCTCCGCCTGCCGGGCGGTTGGCTCGCTCGCGGTAAAGGACATCACGCTCGGGGTCAGGCTGTTGACCTTGATGTGGTCGCGCAGTACCAGTATCGATGCGGGGGTTCTGTCGGCGTGCAGGGCGCCCGCCAGCACGTCATCACTGCTAGCAATCACCACCTGAGTCGCCATCCCAGGGACGGAGGCGGTGGAGAGTTCGACCAGCGCGTTGCTCGAGACTAGCGGTGGCTTGTACACGGTATATGCGCCGCCGGCGGCCATGCCGACCAGGGCGAAGAGGCCGACGACAAACCAGTGCCGCCGGACGATCTGCACTGACCTTCTCAGGTCAAGCGGCCGTTCGTTCACTTAGCCCCCGTTTCACTTCTCAGCATTTCTCCCTCAGGTTTGCTGCTAAGGCCTACTGGAACTGAATAGAATATCGTCCAAAACCCCGGCTTTCCCGCTCCGTGTCGAGGAATCGTAGGCGGGTGCTCAGCGGTCTGCCAGGGGCGGACCGCCCGCGGCCGATGAGGGTGAATGCTGGAGTGCGTCGTCCTAGGCCGTGAGAGTACCAGCCAAGAATCGGGCCGGTCTCTCCTCGGTGCAAGCTCCACCGTAGTGGCTCAGGCAGTTCCAGGCGGGCCACGCCTGGCTTCGGAGCGCTGGGCCAGCTCAGCGTCGCACACGCCCCGTCAAGATCCGCGCGGACATCGGGGCCGAGGTGGAAGGCCAGGCGCACATCGTGCACGTCTCCGTCAATCTCGTCGACGATGTCGAGCGTACGTGAGGCCCGGTCCAGGCGCACGCAGCGCCGGTGCCGGGCCGGCGAGGCGAGCGACAGGTAGCCATCGTGCTCAGCTGTCCACTCGGCGGCGTCACCGATGTCCTGCACTTCAATTTCCCTGGAGTTGGCGTGCCGCAGCCACAAAAATGGACCGCCCTCGGCCGACTGGTTCCGGCCATCCAGCTCGAGCGTGTTGTGCCCGATCGTGGACCGGAAATACGAGCGCCAGGACGGCTCGCTATGGTAGCAGTACGTGCCCGGATCCGCCAGGATGTCGGTGCCCCCGCAGCGAACCTCCACTGACAGGGCGTCTGCGTGGGCGTGGGCCGCGATACTCAGGTATCCATGCGGGCCGGCGTCGCACCGGCACCAGATCTCCGGCTCCCGGTTATACGCAGTACGCAGCAGCGTGAGCCCGGCATCCGCGAAGCGCCAGGGTCGTCCCGCGGGCCGCCCTGGAATGTCGCGAGAGCGTGTTACGAAGGCAGCGATGACTGAACTGGTTGCATCCGGCACCACCCGTGGCCACCAGTCCAGCCGACCCACCACGCACTGCCCCACGCCAAGGAGCGATGTCCACATTCCGCCGGCAGTCGGCGCGATTAGCAGCGCACGCCCCTCGTCGCCGTCGCCTTGCCGGGGTGGCCTCATCTGCTCGTCAAGCACCGCCGCGCCACTGTCCAGCATTGCGCACAACCGCTGCCAAGCTGCGGCACTCAACGGCTGACCGGCTGCGTCGGCTTCTAGCGCAGCGAGCAGGCCGAGCTCGGTCACGAAGCCGTGATAGTCGCTGGCAAGCTCCCGGTTCAGGCCTGACGGGAAAGTGTTCCGTATCAGCTCGCGCTCGAGGACGCGCGCCGAGGTACGCTGCCAGTCCGCGCTCCTGGGAAACCAGGGGAAGGCGCAGCTAGCGGCAAGCTGACCAGCGGCCTCGGCAATGACGTGGTTGTTGGCCGACGAGCCGCGGCTTCTGAACGCCGCAAGATATTGCTGGTGCCAGCCAATCTGCCTGAGCGCGAGTTCATTCTCATCGAAGAGGCCGGTGACCCCAGGCCAGTCGTCGAGCAGCCTCCGGATCCACACCATGCTGATAAGCCGGAGACCGATTTCGATGCCGCTCGTCCAATTCACTCCGGACAGGAACGGGTTCTCCCGCCACCAGCCCTCAAGCTGATCGGCTGCCTTTCGCGCGTAAGCGTCGTTGTGGCTCACAAACCAGGCCGCTGCGAGCACTGTCAGGTGCTGCAGCCGGGAGATCTCCCATATCTGCTTGATATTGCCGGTCTGGGAGTGCGACCGGTGATTGATTCTGAAGGCGTATGCGTCAGCAGGCGCTTGCTGGCCCGTGACAGGGTCGTGAAACCAGTCAGGTTCCGCCATATCGTCGCGTACGACGCCAAGGATCTCCCACTCGCCTCGGAGCAACTGGTCCGCGGCCGTGATCACGTTCTTTGCTGCCTCGCTGGGGACAAGACCGGCGGCCCCGAGTGGCAGCGCTGTGGAGAACCGCCGCAGGCCAGTTGCCGGCGGACTGGCCGTGCGGATCTCCCCACGGCCGACCTGCTTGCGAGACCAGGATGCCTGAAGCGCCTTGTCGTGGGCACGCCACAGCATCTCCGCTGGAGACATCCTGGCGAATCTCCGCGCATACCAACCAAGCTGTGACGCGTGCGAGGTGTTCACACTGGCTCCGGTCTGCCGCTCGACAGGCTCTGCGCCACAGCAATCGTGGCCCTGGTCGTAGCCACCAGAGACTCGAGCGAGATCGGCATCGGAGAACCGGCCCGGCACGCTCCGACAAACTGCTCTAGCTGGCTGCGCTGGCCCTTATCCCGGCGTTGTGCTCGCACGGCGGCCGGACCACACGGTGGCTTGCCCGAAGTTGTCAAGCCGCGCGTTCCTGCCACTGCCTGCGGCGTCGAATGTCTCCTTCGGATACCGGGCGTTGCCGCCTGTGACGTACGTAATGGAGCCGACCGACCCGTTACCGAACGTGATGATCGCCTCCAGCTCGCCCGGCTCGCTGCCGGTGATCGCGAACGCCTGCGCGGGCAGGCTCTCTGCCCACCAGCTGAGAGTGTCGATGAAGTGGCCGCCCTCGCCGACAAAGCGAGATCCTTCCAGATCCTCGTTCTGGTACCAGCTGTCGGACTCCAGCCGCCCGGCGTTCACCAGATAGCGCGTCGCCGAGCGAACACTGGCCTGGCCAAATCGGGCCTTGAGATCGGTGAGCAACGGCGCGAACCGCCGGTTGAAGCCCACCATGAGCCTGTCGTTCCCGGTGCTGGCGATGGTGTCCACGATGCGCTGGAGCTCGTCGCGCGTCAGAGCCAGCGGCTTCTCCACGAAGACTGCCTTACCGGTCTCGAGCGCCCGGCAGACCAGCTCAGCATGCGTGTGATGCCGGGTCACGATGAAGATTGCATCCAGCGAATCATCACCGAGGACAGCGTCTGTCTCAGTGGACGCAGTCGCGAAGCCGAACCGGCGCTGGGCATTGACGGCGGACAGCGACCGGGTCGTGGCGACATGTGCCAGTCGGACGGCTCCGAGCTTCGCCAGATGCGGCAGCAGCATGGACGATGCGTAGTTGCCCGCGCCGATGAAACCCACCGTCAGCCGACCGGTACCTGTTCCGCGGACAGCGCTGCGACCGCGATGGTCTAGCTCGATGGCCCTGCGTGGCTGCTCGTCGAGAGCCCCGGCCGGATATTCGAGCAGCACGCCCACGGCGGGCAGCGAACCGGATGACAGGTCGTTGTAGACCTCAGTCGCCCGCTCGATGGGGAAGATCCCGGATACCAGCGACTCGACCTCGACGTCCTGGTGCGCGATCAGATCGAGGAAGCAGGCCAGGTTGCGGCGCTCGGTCCAGCGGACGTACCCGGCCGGGTAGTCGATGCCCTCAAGCTCGTAGCGGTCGTCATACCTGCCTGGCCCGTACGATCGGGAGAACCGGACGTCGAGTTCCTTGTCGTAGTACGCATTCCACGGCAAGTCCAGCCGAGTCTTGCCGACATCGACGATGCGCGCCCGGTCCCGTGCCAGCCTCGCGGCAGTCTCCACCGGCCCGTTCGACGAGCCGCCGGCGGTGATCAGCACATGGTCTGCACCCCGCCCGTCCGTCATCCCGGCTAGCGCTTGCTCGACTGCAGCCAGCCCGGCATCTGCTGGTGCTGCGCAGATGACGGCGCCGGCCTTCTCGGCAAGCCGGCACCGATCCTCCAGAACATCGAGGCCGACGACGCGGACGCCGGCTGCGATCAGCAGCCTGACAGTCAGCTGTCCGACGAGCCCAAGCCCGATGACACAGGCGGAGTCACCCAGTTGAACTTCGGCGCGCCTGACGCCCTGCATAGCGATAGCACCGACGGTTGCGAACGCAGCGTGCTCGGGCCGGACACCCGGAGGCACGGGAACACACAGGTTCACCGGGATCCAGTTGTACTCGGCGTGCAGCGCGTGCTCGTTGCCCGCGGCGGCGACAAGCTGACCGACTTGGAATTCCTCCGCGCCCTTGCCGACCTCCGCAACGACACCGCACAGCGAGTAGCCGAGCGGG
>Ga0335072_10015290_pt1 | contig 10897 bp, 11 predicted proteins | sample Lox_Sample_21_FD_206725 | JGI IMG/M metagenome (GOLD analysis project Ga0335072, IMG submission 206725) | Soil microbial communities from Loxahatchee National Wildlife Refuge, Florida, United States - Lox_Sample_2.1 | ecosystem: Environmental > Terrestrial > Soil > Wetlands | place: USA... | reverse complement strand
TGAATGTCTCCGAGAAGGCGAACTCCCTCATGTCGCGCTTTCCCGCGCGCAATGTCGGTTGCGTGAAAGCACTGTCGGGAAGATTCAGGAATTTGCCTCCAGCAATGACTTGCTGCCAGCCTCACGTGCCCGCATCTTATCGACCGTCGAGAACCTTGCGGACGAGCACCAGCCATTCAAACACCCGCTCTATTGGGCAACCAAGTCCGCTGTTCGTCGCCATCGCATCTCAGTCGGTCGCGCAGTTATGCTTGACTGGAGATCATGTCTACTTCGAGTACTCAAACCAGACCGAGCGAGTCGGTGGTCAAGCGACTCTTTGCCCACTCTGGAAACTGTTGCGCTTTCCCCAAATGCGACAGAAGGCTTGTTCATGGTGAGTCGGTCGCGGGGCAGATCTGCCACATTTGCGCCGCAAACCCCGGCGGTCCGCGGTATGACCCAAGCCAGACGCCTGCTGAACGTCACGACTATCCGAATCTTGTCCTGTTTTGTGGCGACCATCACAAGATCGTCGACGACGATCCTGAGTCCTACACGGTAGAGAGGCTTGCCAAGATCAAAGAACAACATGCCGCCCGCTACGCAGAATTACCCGATGCGAAAGCCGAGCAAGGCGCCATGCTCCTGATCGAGCACTCGGCGATGTCGTTCGGCCAATCGGGAGGGATCACTGCGCACACCGTGAATCAGGTAATCAACAACCCCGCTCCTTCAGAAAGACCGGAAGAGGCTTTGCGCCGCCAGAAGGAGGCGCGCCGGATTCTCGCGCCCGAGTTACAGCGAACGATTGATCGCGTACTTTTCATCCATCAGCGGGCGTTGGCAAATTTCGGTGCCCACTCCGTGAACGCGAAGGTGTTGCCCAACGACACCAAACAGGATTTCATTCCGCATTGGCCTCGCCTTTATCCCACTGCTCCCCAGGTCCGCGACCTCGCGGATGACGACGCCGCAGCCTTGACCGCCTATTACGATTCACTACACGTGTTGAACGACGAAGTAGAAGACTGGTGGGAAAGAGATGGGCAACTCCCCGTAAACCTATTCAATGTCTTTCGTGACAAGGCTTCAAGGAGTCTGAAACTTGCTCTGATCTGCATCGAGAAGTTTGATCTGGAAACATTGATTCCTCCCCCATATGAAGCTTGGGGGACCATTTCGTACCGAATCAACCAGGCGCTCAAATCGGAACAGCAAACTCTCGATGCTCATCTCGCAAGAGCTGCGGCCCGAGAGAAGAAATAGCTGTGTCCGATCATGTAACGCTAAGATGAGAGCGCGCCCGCGCGAAGCTGTAGCTCTAGTGGAACGGGCATCACGTAGGATTGAGTCAGGTGGACGGAAGCCGAGATGTTGCCAGAGGAAGAACTGTCGAAGTTGCGCTTCGGGATGAGCGAAGTGCCTCAGCCCGGAGGCCAGAAGGGTGACTACGAAGAGAAGGTGACGCAGTGGTTTCTCGAAAGATCCTTTTTCCGCGATTTCACGTACCGAAATCCACGTGGGAAGAAGAAGGGCGAGGAACTGGCCGACGCGGTTGTTCTCTTCGACGACGTAGCCTTTCTCGTGGAGGTGAAGGCGCAGTACGGGAATCATGATGCTATAGCCTGGGCGACAGAAGCGAGTCTAAAGGCCTTGAAGCAGGTACGCGCCACCCATGACAGCCTGAAGACCGGCGCAATCAAGAAGCTGCAGAACGAGGTGTACGGTCAGGTCGAATTCGATCCTGCCAAGTATCCAAACATGTATGGGCTCATCATCCTCGCTCAGCAGACGGAAGAGTCTTTCGATGCGGATGAACTCATTCCAGAGATCAAAGATGCAGGCTTTCCGGTGTTCGTCTTCTCGCTGAAGGACATCGAGCTGATCACGCAAAGGTTCGATACCGCCGGAGATTTCGTAAACTTCATCGAGTGCCGGACGGACATGCGCCGCTTGACCCAATTCCGCGTCAACGATGAAGAAAACAACCTGCTCGAGATGGCGGAGCTTGTTCCAGCTATCTATGCGACTCGCATACAGCCGATCACGCAGGAGGTGCTTACACGAACAGTGGAATCCTTCCGCCTAGCCGCAACGGGCGAACTCCTTGAGTCGCGCGAGTGGCGTTACGGCCTTGCCATCGACGACATGATCGCGCGGGCTCACGATCTCGATCCGGGTCTACCCTGGAATCACGAGCCCCCCTCAGACTCCGCTGAGGTCGCTCGATTCCTCGGCTGGTTGACGCGCTACCGTCGCATAAGGCTTGGCAAGCGCATGCTCGACAAGTGCCTCCTCAGTGAGTCAACCGGTGAGCCGCAATACTTCACTCACTATCAAAAATCCAGAGGGGTGGTTTCTGTTTTCATCGCGACGCCTCAAAGCCGGGAGGAACGCGTAAAGTTGCTCCACTACCTGGTCAACTACGCAATGCTTCACTACGGCACCGGCATGGCATTCGGTGTTGTAACGGACGCGGGGGTTTCCGGGCGGTCTTACGATTACATGGTCAGCCGGGGACAGCTTACGGACGAGGCGATTGAGTTTCTAAAATCCCACGAAAGCCCGTTTACTGATTCGAACGAACAACTTTAGCTTCGATCGCGCAACTAAATGGCGGCGAATCCGTGAGACGATGCATTGGCTGAAGCCCGGCCGGTTGCCTGGCGGTAGTGAATGAGCAACGCCTGTTCCTTAACATGAACGGATTAGGATCATATTATCTGCCCAGCACATTGGGATTGTGACCTTCAGCCAGAGGCTGCCATGGATAGAGATGAACTGCACGACCTGGTGATGTCGTTCAAAGAGAAGTTCGAGGCCGGCAAATTCGAGGTGCAGGACCCTCATTTGATCGAAGAGATGTCGCGAGTTCGGCTCGCGGCAGACGGAAAAATTGACCCAGTGACAGTCGGGTCGATGGTTCGGGCGACTGCGCTTGCCTCGATTGCCGCAGATGCAAGCCGGCCATGAGCCAGTTCTCTCTATGGGATGTGCAGAGTCGATACTTCGAGATCGTCGAGAATAACTTCGGCAGTATCTTAGCAGCCATGAAGCGCGGCGGGTATAACCCGCAACAAGTGGCAAACTCGCTGGCCTCGAGGGATGAAGTGGTAAACGCGTTCCTCTCGGACATTGGCGACTTTTCTGGTGCTCTTGCGGAGTTCTGGGACTTCCATGGCCCCATCGTGGAGCATCACCTGCGGAAGCAGCGCAACCTGAAGACGGTTTTTGGCGGCGATGTTTTTCCGTCCTACACGAGCAATATTGCCTGCTCCGTCGGCCTGTACGCGGACACGATCGTCCTGCCCGATCCCCTCCATCGCGTCACGACCTATGCTGGCGTGACGCCACCGAAGAGCCTATTCCGTCTAGCGGTCAAACACGCCCTGAACGTCCTGTCTTATCGAGATCTGGCGTTGGCGCAGCTCGATGTCCCGATCGTAGTCGTGGCTCCAGACTACATAGCGGACGAGCCATTCCGGCACGCTCTGACAAGCGCGGCGACGACCGATATGCTCGCCCACTTCGGGGCAATCTTCGGTGTCTCTTTTTCGTCTCAGGCCGACCTGGATGCGTTTCTGAAGTCATTGCCGGATTTTGAATCTCTTATGAGCCGGGTGAGCGATCGATCACGGATACTTTTCGACGCCGAATCGAATGCACCTCTGCCGGAGCAGTTCATTGCTTATAGGGACGAGTTTCTGGAAGGCCACGAAACAGCGTCCAATGCGGGCCTCGTTCTTAAACATATGGTGTTCGGCCGATTGCTGCTGGCGAACGATGCCGCTATGAGGGCCTTCACCTTCGGTGGCAACCCTCTGGTCGATGCGCCAACGTCATGGCGCTATTTCCAGTGGAAGAATGAGTATCAGGAGCGATCGCGTCTCAAGGAAACCGGCGCCACCCGCGACGTTTTGATCTCGAAGTCGCTCTCTCTGGATGGGCGCGAGCAGAGAATGCTTTCCGGGATTCCTCCGGAATCTCTGATTGAGCTGCGGAAGAATGGTGCGCTGAACGAGTTGCGCCAGATGATGTCCAAAGGCATGGATGATGTAGACACGGCCTCTGAGTCGGATCTTGCCGGGGTGGCTGCGAGTGTCATCGATAACATCGATAACGCCTTCGCCGAGCACGCTAAACAGCTGGATGAGCTTGCATCGTCCCGACGTAAATTCTATGGGCTCGACGTCTCGCGCTGGATAGCCTCTGGCGGCTTCTCAATCGCCGCCGCTGCAGTGCCGGAGCTTCACATCCTGGGCATGTTGGCTGCTGTCGGCACTGTATTAGGAGCGTCAAAACCGGAAGAATTGCTGTCACGGCATCGCGAGCTAAATGCCGAGGCAGAGCGGTTGAAACGTTCTCCAACAGGGATAATGTTCCGGCACTTGAAAAAGAACTTTGGCTTTTGACTGACTCTGGTAACGATGTGAGTATGACCGATCCTGCAAACGCGTTGCAGTCGTTCCAGGAAGAGTTGCTGCGGGGGCGAATAAGCTTAGGTGCACACTCCGCGTGCCGAGCCGTGCGATTAGGGCGGTGGTCGCCTAAATCAACGAAAACTTCTGCACGCCATTGATACACCAGTGACATTTAGCGGCTTGATTGTCTCGGCCCGCACAGTTAGAACGCAATCGACATTCTGCATTCTCCCTTCTATGAGCAAGAATCTAGCCCTATTCAGGAGAAGCCGGTATCAACAGTCAGGGACTTGCGGGTGGAACGTCACCATCGCGGCGACGTGGACTTCGGTCGCCCTGCTACCCTCATCTCATGTGCGGACGTTACTTCCAGTACGGCACCAAGCAGGAGATCGCAGAGTTCGTCCGCGCGCGGCGCATCACGTCCGAGACGATCGCGCCCGACTACAATGCATCGCCAACCACTCGCCAGCCTATTCTTCGCGTTGATCGTGACACCGGCGAGCGAGAGCTGGTGCTGATGGATTGGTCCAAACAGAAGTATTTCCCGGCGTACGCCACCATCAATGCTCGCGGCGAGCGTTTGCTCGAATCCAAGATGTGGAAGACATTCATGCGCAAAGGGCAGCGCTGCTGCGCCGTCATGAGCGGATTCTACGAATTCCCGGTCGTCGAGATGCTCACGGACGAACCTCCGCAAGCCGCCACCTCTGCGCCGTCCGACGATGTCGCACCTGCACTCTTCGACTTCAAGTTGCCGCCGGAACCTCCGAAGAAAAAGAAGAAGCCCAAGCCCGTGAAAGCAGCCCGCGCCTTCGCCGTCGAAGGACAAGATTTCTTCCTGGCTGGGGCGTTGTGGGACACGCTCAAGCTGCCCAGCGGCGACATCATCGAATGGTTCACAATCATCACAACTGACCCAAACGAATTGGTCGAAGACGATCACGACCGCATGCCGTGGATCATTCCACCCATTCCGCCGAACGACCTCGAACTGTGGCTCGATCCGCACTTTGGCCGACGCGAAGGCGAAGCCGAACGGCTCGCCGCTCTAGTGCGTACTTACCCTGCTGAACAGATGCGCAGCTTTCGGGCAAATCCGCTTGTCAAAGACCCAAAAAATAATGGACCCGACATGCTCAAGCCCCCTCCGGGTAACTCGGACGAGCGGACCTAAGTTCTGCTCAGTCCCTAAGTTCCTGCAACCACGAACCTCAGATGTTCAGTAGTTTGCTCCGCCGTCTGGCGCAATGCTGCGCTTCACCGGACCGGGCCTCACTCCTCGTCATCGTGACGTCGTCAGCTGCTCAAGGACTCAGCAACTTCGGCGAAGCTCCCAATGCGGCTGAACGGAACGATTCGCGGATTGTCGCTGAGGACAGGAAATCGCGAGACCACCATATTTTGGCAAGTAGTGACGGTGTCCTTCCTGGATAACGTCCTGCCTGCCGTTTCGCCGCTCGCGCCTGTACGTCCGACGCCGAATCTTTTGTTACCAGCTTCCACTCCGTCAACACCAATCCCTGCGCCGATTCAACAACCATCTCGTTCACGACAAGATGAGTGCCCCGGATAAGATCGGTACGCTCGCCGGTCGCCGAGGTCTTAAACGCCCAGATGCCATGGGTCAAGAGATGCACTGCGCCCAATGCCTCACACGCAAGCTCTCCCCCTTGATCAAAAGCAGTCAACCATTTCAGCCGAACCTCCTCATCGACAACGAGAGTCCTCTGAAGATGAGTAAAGCCTCGTGTGACGTGGTTACGAATGATCTGGTCCTGATCTGCAAGCACATGATCGAGTTCTGCGCGAACAGATGCAAGCATAACCACAGACGCCTGCACGGCGGGCAGCCCGCCACTCTTTGATATCCATTCATCGACGAATGTATTCAGCCACCAGTCCTTAAAGCGCTGAATTGCTGTTGTCGCCTCGCTCGGGAGCGCCGTCCCATAGCGGCGAAGCGCCAGGATAGCTTTCGCAGCGCCGTTGCAGTTCTCTATCAGAATATTTGTGGAATACGAGTTGTCATTCTCACCGGCCTCAACCGTTTGAAAGAGAAATGTGCAGGCGTCGATCAAACCGGCAATGCGTGCAGATATAGCGTTCCACTCGAGATTCCACATTTCCCCATCATGCCGTTTGCGTCCTGGAAACGACGACTGGACCCTCTTCGCTGACCCCGGCGCGTGAAGTGAGAATGGACCAAATTGTCTGACATGGTTCTCCTGGTCTTGGTCATTGACTAGCGACCACTAGGAAGATACTTACGCTCAATCCCGTGCAATAGGAGCCGCCCGGAGCCAGACACCACAAAGAATCGCGGGGCAGCGAGAAAACTACGGTCGCTCCAAGTGGAAATTCACATAAAAGTGCTTTTCCACCTATGTTACTGTCTAGCTACTTGCCTTCTGCTAAATTTCGCCCTTAGATAGTAGGCACATCCCGGGAAGGGCCTCCCGGGCCCCCCGACCGCATTCCAAATTCGCAAAGACATGAACGGAGTTCTATGCGTCTCTCTACCTTTGCATTTAGTGGTCTGTTACTCTGCCTTTCGATTGGTTGCAGTTTGACGTCTGATGCGCAGCAGACTGCCCCCCCGGCTCGACCCGCGCCCCAAGCAGCACCAGTCCCACCACCCCTGAATCTGCCTCAAGGGCCGACGGCGATCGCGGTTGGCATCGACCCAACACAAGCAGAACTGGACACTATCCAGGGCTATCCCGATTGCAAGGTGAACGCGGAGGCTGGATATCATGGCGGAAACTGCAAGATTCAGATATGGCGAAATGTTCCAATCTCACCGCCAAGCACGATGAAGCTCCCGGCCGGGGTGCATGTCTACGTCGAGCTCTTCAATGCCCGGCAGAACGAGAGCGTTGCGTTTACGGTTGTAGCAAATCAAACCGGACCTCACCAGGTCGGTGCCACAGCCTTACCAACGATCATTCCGGGGCTTGAGTCCATTACATTTGCCAGTCCGATTCCTTCGACAAATGACGCCAAGGAGGCTGTCATGAAGTCCCTAAACCTGACAGAACAGCAACAGATAACTCCAGCGTCACAACAACTCGCGGATGCAATCGAAATGCGGCAAAAAGATCTGGCCGATACTACGAACGATGTGCTTTCAAAGACCCAGAACGCCTCTGTCGGGATGAACTGTTTATCCAACTATGAAGCCCTTATTCCGGTCGGCTCCGGCTATAAGTGTTCGCAGGCGCGGATGTTGGATTATCCAAAGTTCCCAACGGCGATGACGACGGCGTTTGGCCTTATCACGACAGCGACGTCAGCTCCATTGCCCATCAACGACGTATCAGACCTCGATACCGTAGTGAAGAACTTTTATCTAACGTGCCTGAGCTATTACCCCAAGATGGGTCGAGACACGAAGGATATGGCTGGTCCGCTGCGCTTCGTGGCCACCCCGCGAAACCGGACGGCATCCTCTATCCTGCGCGGCACGACGCTGCGAGGAATGCCTGCTCGATCTATGAATGCTCCCCTTCCGTCTTCAGCTTGCACGCGCAGGGTTCGCTCCTCGAGCATCAACATGCCGCCTTGCTCGGAGCAATCCTTGATTGCTACGGTTTCGCACTCAATCCATAACAGGCGCTCGGCTCGACAGGTTGGCGATCGCCCCCCCACTGATCTATCGGGATGGCGAAGAATTAGACTCCCTCCGGACCCGTAGCATATCTACCCGCGAGCCGCCACCGCGAGTTGTTCTGCATGTCCGCCAGCCTGCTGGCAACTTTAGCGACCCTATCCGCAAGTCTCGGAAATCTGCACAAGTCCGGCGAAATCACATTTTTTTCTGCGTCAGCCGTCTCTCGGTGGAGGACGCCTATCCCTTCACATGGTCATTGCCTGCATTTCTCAGCTCCTTACGCGCCCTTTCCATGCCGGTCGTCGTCTCTGAGAACGATATCGCTAACGCACTCCAGTGACGACCTCACACCAGGGATCAGAACGAGGTTTCAAATTCATGGTCTCTCATGATCAGGACGGAGTAATGTTCCCAAAGAAATCGATGTTCTTCTGGCGTAGAACTTCAACGGTCCACAGGCGGTCCGCAGCGCGCCTCTGAAGGGTTTGATCGGAGTCGGCCAGGATGCTCATGGCACGCTTTAACCCACCAGCGGTTACCTCGAGCTCGTATGCTCGGACATCCGCTTGAGCTTTACCCTCCAGGAAAATAGAGCGAGGCTTATGGAGTGTGCCTACCGCAAACGCGCGTGTCATCGAGGTGTCGTACTATGACCCGATTCTCGAAAAGTCTTCCGACCATTGGTCGCGCGAACTTGTAGAGCCACCTGCAATCAAGCGGGCAGAGCTGGCGAAGCTGCAGGGAGAGCGTGTGCCCGCGTGGATACGCTTCGTTTCTACGACAACATGAGAGAAGCGCACCTACGCCAGGACGCAATCTTTCTCGAAGTTGGACCACAACGACTTCTGCAGCAACTGGCGCAGCGGCTTCCTATCTCCACGAAAAACCAGATCGCTCTCTCCTCAACCGCGAGCGAAAAGAGCGAGTATGTCTCACTCCTCTCAACCCTCGGCTCACTCTGGGTACGTGGCGTTCCAATTGACTGGAACTCCGTCTACGACAAAAAAGACGTACGCCGCGTCTCGCTTCCGACCTATCCGTTCGAGCGGCAACGATGCTGGGTGGAGCGTCCAGGACCTGCCATCGCTGAAGCCGGCACTTCTGTTCAACAGCCGGAAATGGCGGACACATCGAATAGCAGAGGGCCAATTCCAATAACCCTGCACAGCCGGCCTCGGCTCTCGACGCCCTATCTCGCACCATCCACCCCAACGCAGATTCGCTTGGTGTCGATCCTTGAACCCGTGTTTGGTATTACGCCGCTCGGCATCCACGATAACTTCTTTGCACTCGGAGCTGATTCGCTGATGGCGGTAGGCGTGGTGTCTCAGTTGAACGAACAGTACGGTATACAACTAGCAGCAGTCCACCTCTATGAGGCGCTCGATATTGCATCGCTTGCAGTCATCATTGATGAAATGGTCGCGGAATCCGTTCAGCTCACTGCGGTGTCCAGCCCTCTTCCGGTGGTTTCCGGTTCACCTGAGGTGGCATCGGCTACCGTGTCTGATGATTATTTCTGAGTCAAATGCAATGTCCATTCGCGTATCGACAGTTAACCGCTGGTTCCTTCGATTTTCTAAGAGTTCCAGTCCGTCGTTGAGGTTGTTCTGCTTTCCGTTCGCGGGTTCGAGCGCGTCAGTTTTCAGACCATGGATCGACAAGCTTCCCGAAGAGGTGGAGATCCTGGCGATTCAACTGCCTGGCAGGGAGAACCGCCTGCGCGAACCTTGCATGAGCGATATGGACGAGATTACCGAAAAGCTCGAGCTCGAAATAGCCTCTTGCCTCGAAACACCGTTTGTGTTCTTTGGACATAGTCTCGGATCATTGATCGCATACGAACTGCTGCGTCGGCTTGAGACGAGCGGAGGGCACCGTGCCGAGCTGTTCATCGCCAGCGGCGGCCCTGCCCCTCATACATGCCTCGCTCCAGCCGAGCCACGAAAGCTAACTCAGGACCAGATTCTCCTGGACCTGCGAAAGATAGCTCAGGCCCACAGTTCGCTCCTCGATGATCCGGAGGTACTTGCGCTGATGCTGCCTATGTTGCGGGCTGATTTCGAAATCTATGCCAACTATCGATATCGAGAGACCGTGCCGCTTCAGTCTTCAATCGTCGCTATTCGCGGGGCGAGAGATGCCTACGTTAGTCACCGGAGCCAGTTGGAATGGAAGCGGCACACCGATCGCCAATTCTCGTTCCATACCATTCCCGGCCCGCATCTCTTTATGGTCGACTCGTCTAGGGCGCTGCTTGCCCTAGTGAATTCCTACCTTCAGCCAATACTGAATAGGCATCACCGTCGCGGACTTCCGCTCGTCCAAAACGCCTGACAACCAGGACCATCGACGCTAGATCGCACATACATCGTGAAGGTTCGCTTAGCCACTCAGCTTTCAAACGAACCACGGCGGACAAACTCGAGGAATAGCAGATGAATCCGAAACCTATCTCCGATCGAAACCCGGAATGGGAGAGCGGCGCTCCGGAACCCATAGCCATCGTCGGCATGGCCGGACGTTTCCCCAGAGCGAAAAATGTACGTGAGTTTTGGACGAGGCTTTACAACGCAGAAAATTGCATCTCGCGCCTGACTCCTGAGGAATTGCGATCAGCGAGTGTTGGCCCGACAGTACTTGAAGACCCCAACTACGTCTCCGCCGCCCCGGTGCTCGAGGATGTGGAACAGTTCGACGCGGCATTCTTTGGAATTACGCCGCGCGAAGCAGAACTGATGGACCCGCAGCAGCGCATTTTTTTGGAATGCTGCTGGGAGGCATTAGAGGACGCCGGGTACGATCCGAAGAACTGCGGTGAGGCAATGGGTCTCTTCGCAGGGGAGCGTACAGACACTTATCTCTTCAATATCCTTACGCA
>Ga0335072_10015289_pt1 | contig 10898 bp, 11 predicted proteins | sample Lox_Sample_21_FD_206725 | JGI IMG/M metagenome (GOLD analysis project Ga0335072, IMG submission 206725) | Soil microbial communities from Loxahatchee National Wildlife Refuge, Florida, United States - Lox_Sample_2.1 | ecosystem: Environmental > Terrestrial > Soil > Wetlands | place: USA... | reverse complement strand
GACCAGAAAGCTGAGCGAAACCTTCTGCAGATGCTCGGCCAGCAGGTGTTCGGAAAACCGGCCGGGAAAGCGCATCAGATTGTCGGTCGCAATCGAACCAGTCACCGCGATCGTCACGAAATCTCCATCCTTCGTTAGTAAGGTTATCTAGCTTACTCAGGCATATCGACCGTCGCTGCGTCCGCGGTCGGCGTGCGCGGTCGTGCGCTAGCCTGCCTAGGGAACTCACTCAAGTCGCCGGGACCCGGGTACTCGGGCGGTACCCGTTCGTGTCCCGTCTACCACCGTAGGAGAACCATATGGGCGGTCCGCACCGGCCGAACCACGCTGTCGGCGCCGACGGACCCGGGCCCTACGCCGAGTCCCAACCGGTCGAGTTCCCGCATGAGCCCCATGCCGGTGACCCGGTCTTTGCTCCACCACCGGCCGGTGAAGGGGTGCCCCCTTCGGTGGCGGCATATCCGGGGCAAGTGCCACCCCCGGGATACCCGAAGCGACGGTCCAAGGGGCGGCTGATCATCGGCATTTTGCTGGCCGTCGCGCTGATCGCCGCGCTGACGGTGGCGATCGTCTACGGGGTTCGCACCAACGGGGCCAATACCGGCGCCGCATTTTCCGAGGCCTCAACCAAATCGGCGATTCAGGGGTACCTCGACGCACTCGAGCGCCGCGACACCGACAACATCGTGCGCAACGCGCTGTGCGGTCTTTACGATGGGGTGCACGACAAGCGGTCCGACCAGGCACTGGCCAAGCTGAGCAGCGACGCTTTCCGCAAACAGTTCTCCGATGTCGAGGTGACCTCGGTCGACAAGATCGTGTACCTGTCGCAGTATCAGGCCCAGGCGCTGTTCACGATGCGAGTATCACCGGCTGCCGGCGGCCCGATGCGCGCCGACGTGCAAGGCGTCGCGCAGCTGCTTTACCAGCGCGGCGAGACGTTGGTGTGCTCGTATGTGCTACGTACCGGTGGCTCGTACTAGCCGAGCCGGCTAGCCGGTCAGTTGAACGAATCCCCGCAGGCGCACGAACCGGTGGCGTTGGGGTTGTCGATGGTGAAGCCCTGCTTCTCGATGGTGTCCACGAAGTCGATGGACGCGCCTTCCACATAGGGGGCGCTCATCCGGTCCACGGTCAAGGTCACACCACCGAAGTCGGCGGTCAAATCCCCGTCCAGCGAGCGGTCGTCGAAGAAGAGGTTGTAGCGCAGCCCAGCGCATCCGCCCGGCTGAACCGCGATACGCAGCGCCAGGTCATCACGTCCCTCCTGGTCGAGCAGGGACTTCGCCTTGGTGGCGGCGGCCTCGGTCAGGATCACGCCATGGGTCTTGGCGCTCGACTCGTTTTGCACCGTCATTGGATCTCCTACATGCCTCATTGTCGGGTTGGTCGAAACCCACTCCCTCAACGGTACCTTGCGGGACCGCTATTCCCGAGTCGCTCGGCTACCACCGATGCCAAACCGATTAGCTGATTGGCCGCGTCGGCCAGCGCCAGCCGCACCGATCCGGCGTGATCGGCGATGGACAAGGCAGCCATGATGCCCGCCGATCGCACGGTGGATTTTTCCAGTTCGACCTGACCCGCCAGCACGATCACCGGGATACCCAGCGGGCGGGCCTTGCCGGCCAGGCAGCCGACCACCTTTCCGTGCAGGGATTGCTCATCGAACAGGCCTTCACCGGTGACGATCAGCTCCGCCATCTCGAGGTCGTCGTCCAGGTTGGTGTGCTCGGCGATGATTTCGGCGCCCGACTCGCACCGGCCGCCGAGCGCAAGCAGCCCGGCGCCGATACCGCCGGCGGCACCGGCGCCCGGCTCGGAGCTCACATCCCTTCCGGCGACCGCTTCCAGTTCCAGTGACCACGCCTCGAGGCGCACTTCAAGCGCCGCGACGGTTGCCGTGTCCGCGCCCTTCTGCGGCCCGAACATCCTGGCTGCTCCCCACGGTCCCAACAGCGGATATTCGGTGTCCGAGGCGGCGATCAGCTCCACGTCAGCCAGTTCTCGTCGCGCGACCTGCAGGCCGCCGAGCTCGGTAATGAATCCTTCCCCGCCGTCGCTGCACGCGCTGCCGCCCAGCCCGACCACGATCCGCTTCGCCCCGGCGCGCACCGCCTCGGCGATGAGCTGTCCGACTCCCCTGCTGTGGGCCGCCATCGCGGTCTCCGGGGTGGGCGGCCCGCCCAGCAATGCCAGACCACACGCCTGCGCACACTCCAGATACGCGGTCGCCGAGCCGCGATCGAACACCCACTCGGCGTCGACCATGGAATCCAGCGGCCCCGATACCCGCAGTCGCCGCTTCTGCCCCAGCCGGCTGGACAAAACCTCGACGAAACCCGGGCCGCCGTCGGACTGCGGGGCGACGATGAACCGATCACCCGGACGTGACCTCGTCCAGCCTGTTGCGATGGCGGCGGCGGCCTCGACGGCTGAGAGGCTGTCCCCGTAGCAATCGGGGGCCACCAAGACGAGCATGGCCGGCAACTGGAGACGACCAGGCGCGAGGCCAGCGGCATCATCCGAGGCCATCGAGCCGTCATCCATCACAGGTAGCCGTTCATCAGAGGTAAGCGTAGGTGTATCGACGTTCTTGAGCATGACTAATGACGACGCAGCCCGGGGCCATTTCGACACCGACGGCCCGCGAAGTAACCTGGCGACTGTGAAGCTGCTGGGCCGCAAGAAAATCCATGAAGAGGACCTCGAAGAGGGTTCGGTGGCGCTGGCTGCACCCGAGGAGACCAGTCCCGCCGATACGGCGCCCCGGGGAACGCGCAAGACCGACCCCAAGGGTCGGCCCACGCCCAAACGCAACGCTGCCCGGCGCAGCACCAGGAAGGGCCCGATCGCACCGGCGCCGATGACTGCCGCCGAGGCGCGGGCGCGGCGCAAGTCGCTGGCCCGCCCCAAGCTCAGCCGCGAGGAGCGCAGGGCCGAAAGAACCGCCAACCGGGCCCGGATGTCGGATCGCCGGGAGCGCATGCTGGCCGGCGAAGAGGGGTATCTGCTACCGCGCGATCAGGGGCCGGTTCGCCGTTACGTGCGCGATGTGGTGGATTCCCGGCGCAACCTGCTCGGACTGTTCATGCCGTCCACGCTGACGCTGATGTTCATGATGTTCGGTGTTCCGCAGCTGCAGCTTTACATGTCTCCCGCGATGCTGATTCTGATGGCCGTCATGAGCATCGACGGTCTCATTTTGGGCCGCAAGGTCAACAAGCTCGTCGACGCGAAGTTCCCGAGCAACACCGAAAGCCGGTGGAAGCTGGGCCTTTACGCCGCCAGCCGGGCTTCGCAAATGCGCCGGATGCGGCAACCCCGGCCACAAGTCAAGCACGGCAGCAGTGTCGGTTGAGCCCCGCCTGAAAGCCGTCTGACCCCGGTGCGCACCCTGGTGCTCGGCGGAATCAGGTCGGGCAAATCCCGGTGGGCGGAGGAAGCCATCGCCGAGTCCCTGGCGCCCGGCCAGCCGGTCCGGTATCTGGCCCCCGGGCTGGCCGACCACGGCGACGCCGAGTGGGCACACCGGGTCGCGCAGCACCGCGACCGTCGGCCCGCGCATTGGTCAACGGTCGAAACCGACGACATCGCAACCCAATTGCGGCAGTCACCGGGCACCCCGACGCTCGTTGACGACCTCGGCGCCTGGTTGACCAGCACGCTGGACCGCCACCAGGCGTGGGACAACGGGTCGGTGGCGGCTCCGGTCCACGAATCGATCGAGGACATGATCGACGCGGTCAGCACGTTTGGATCCACGCTGGTGCTCGTCAGCCCGGAAGTCGGATTGACCGTGGTGCCGGCTACCGCGTCCGGCCGCCGGTTCGCCGACGAACTGGGCAGCCTCAACCAGCGCATCGCCGCGTTGTGCGATCAAGTGGTGCTGGTGGTGGCCGGCCACGCGGTGCCGATCAAGCCGTCTCGAACGTGATGGAATTCACGCCGATCTCGCCGCCCGACGCCGCCGCCGCGGCCGCCGCCCGCGCCCGGCAGGACACCCTGACCAAGCCGCGCGGCGCGCTGGGCCGACTCGAAGACCTGTCGGTCTGGGTCGCGTCATGTCAGGGGCAATGCCCGCCCCGCCAGTTCGAGCGCGCCCGGGTGGTCGTGTTCGCCGGTGACCACGGTGTCGCCCGGTCCAGGGTGTCGGCCTACCCCCCGGAGGTGACCGCCCAGATGGTCGCCAACATCGACGCCGGCGGTGCCGCGATCAACGCACTGGCCGCCATCGCCGGCGCGACGGTGCGGGTCGCGGACCTGGCAGTGGACGCCGATGCGGCCTCGGGGCAGATCGGCGCCCACAAAGTGCGGCGCGGCAGCGGCGACATTGCCATCGAGGACGCGCTGACCGAAGAGGAGACCGCCCGCGCGATTGCGGCCGGGCGGCGCATCGCCGACGAGGAGGTCGACGCCGGCGCCGACTTGTTGATCGCCGGTGACATGGGAATCGGAAACACCACTGCGGCAGCGGTTTTGGTGGCGGCGCTGACGAATGCCGAGCCGGTCGCGGTGGTCGGCTTCGGGACCGGGATCAATGACGCCGGCTGGACGCGCAAGACCGCCGCGGTACGCGATGCTCTGTTTCGGACACGGCTGTTACTACCTGACCCCGTCGGACTGCTGCGCTGCTGCGGCGGCGCGGATCTGGCCGCGATGGCGGGCTTTTGCGCACAGGCAGCGGTGCGGCGCACCCCGCTGCTCCTGGACGGGATGGCGGTGACCGCTGCCGCGCTGGTCGCCGAGCGCCTGGCGCCCGGCGCCCGGCAGTGGTGGCAAGCCGGCCATCGGTCCACCGAGCCGGGCCACGGACTGGCCTTGGCGGCCCTCGAGCTGGACCCGATCCTGGACCTACGCATGCGACTGGGCGAGGGAACCGGTGCAACCGCGGCGCTGCCGCTGCTGCGCTGCGCGGTGGGCGCGCTGTCGTCGATGGCGACGTTCACCGACGCCGGTGTCTCCGGGTCTGACGGCGCTCCCCCGTCGTGATGCGTTCACTGGCAACGGCTTTCGCGTTCGGTACGGTCACCCCGATACCGCGGGCCGGCACGGCGCCGATGGGTCGGGGCGCCATGACCGCGCTGCCGGTGGTCGGCGCCGTGCTCGGGGCATTGGCGGCAGGTGTCACCTGGGGCGGGGCGCAGGCCTTCGGCCCGTCCAGCCCGCTGCCCGGACTGCTCGCGGTGGCGGTGCTGCTGCTCGCCACCCGCGGCCTGCACATCGACGGAGTTGCCGATACCGCGGACGGGCTGGGCTGCTACGGGCCGCCGCAGCGTGCGCTGGCGGTGATGCGCGACGGATCGACCGGACCGTTCGGTGTGGCGGCTGTCGTGCTGGTGCTCACGTTGCAGGGATTGGCCTTTTCGGCCCTCGGCGCTGTCGCGATCGTGGTGGCGGTCGTCGCCGGCCGGGTGACCGCGGTGCTGGCCTGTCGCCGGTTGGTGCCGGCGGCCGACGGCAGTGCGCTGGGCGCGCGGGTGGCCGGAACTCAGCCCGCGCCGGTGGTGGCGGCCTGGCTCGCGGTGCTGCTTGCCGTTTCGCTCGTGGCAGGTCCGCGGCCCTGGCAGGGGCCAGTCGCGGTGCTGCTGGCGGTGTGCTGCGGCGCGGCGCTGGTGGCGCACTGCGTGCGCCGCTTCGGCGGCATCACCGGCGATGTGTTGGGCGCGGCGATCGAACTGACCACGACGGTCAGCGCCGTGGCGCTGGCGGGATTGGTCCGCTTGTAACCCGCCTAACCCAGTCGGGACATCCAGCCGTGGGTGTCGGCGAAGGTGCCACGCTGAATCCCGGTCAGCGTGTCGCGCAGCGCCATCGTGACTTCACCGGGTTGACCGTCGGCGATGGTGAACTCGGTGTCGCCGTACTTCACCTGCGAGACCGGGGTGATGACGGCCGCGGTGCCGCAGGCGAACACCTCGGTGATCTCCCCGGCGGCGGCCTTCTTCTGCCACTCGTCGATATCGATCTTGCGTTCCTCGACGGCGAATCCGGCATCAATGGCCAACTGCAGCAACGAATCCCGTGTAATCCCTGGCAACAGCGAGCCGGACAACTCGGGGGTGACCAGCCGCGCCGATCCGGCACTGCCGAGCACGAAGAACAGGTTCATCCCGCCCATCTCTTCGACGAAGCGACGCTCCACGGCGTCCAGCCATACCACTTGGTCGCAACCGTTTTCCGCGGCCTGGGCCTGAGCCAGCAGCGACGCGGCATAGTTGCCGCCGAACTTGGCCGCACCGGTACCGCCCGGGCAGGCCCGCACATATTCCGTCGACACCCAGACGCTGACGGGACTGATGCCGCCCTTGAAGTAGGCGCCGGCCGGCGAGGCGATCAGCAGGTAGCGGTACTGCTTGGCCGGCCGCACCCCCAGCCCCGACTCTGTCGCGAAGATGAACGGCCGTAGATACAACGCCTCCTCGCCGCCGGCCCGGGGCACCCAAGCGTTGTCGACAGCGACGAGCTGGCGCAGGGACTCGATGAAGAGCTCACCGGGCAGCTCGGGAATCGCGATCCGCCGGGCCGACGATCTCATCCTGGCCGCGTTGGCGTCGGCGCGAAATGACACCATCGAACCGTCCGCCCAGCGATAAGCCTTGAGCCCCTCGAACACTTCTTGCGCGTAGTGCAACACGATCGCAGACGGATCCAGCTGAATCGGCCCGTACGGGATCACCCGCGCGTTGTGCCAACCTTGGTCCTCGGCGTAGTCGATCGACACCATGTGGTCGGTGAAGTACTTGCCGAAGCCCGGCTCGGCCAGAATCGCTTCACGTTCGGCGTCGGTCGCCGGATTAGACGCGCGTATAACCGTGAACTCAGGTGAGCCGCTGGTCATGGCGCTGATTGTATATGTGCTCGGGAACGGGTTTTGCCACGGGAACCGGTGGCGGCTAACGAGTTTTCAGGGCGACGAACGGCGGACGCACGACTTCGCACTCCGCCGCGCGGCCGCGGACGTCGACGGTGAGTTGCTGACCGTCGTCGACGCCGGCGTCGGTGTCGATCAACGCGAGCGCGATGCCGGCCTGCAATGTCGGAGAGAATGTTCCCGACGTGGTGATCCCGACCGGGGTGTCTTCGGCGAGCACCGTCAGCCCGGGACGCAATACGCCGCGGCCTACCATCAGCAGACCCCGCAGCAGCCGCCTCGGCCCGGCTTCCTTTTCGGCCAGCAGCGCGTCGCGGCCGAAGAACGCGTCCTTCTTCCAGCCGATCGCCCAGCCGCATCGGGCCTGCAGCGGCGAGATGTCGAGTGAAAGTTCGTGTCCGTGCAGCGGATACCCCATCTCGGTGCGTAGCGTGTCGCGGGCGCCCAGGCCTGCGGGCTCACCGCCCGCGGCGGTGACCGCCGCCACCAGCGCGTCGAACACCACGCCGGCGGAGTCCCAGGGCGGTAGCAGTTCGTAGCCGTGCTCGCCCGTGTACCCGGTGCGGCACACGCGCACCGGCACTGACGAGAACGAGGCATCGGCGTAGCCCATGTAATCCATGTCGGTCGGCAGTCCCAGCTCGCCCAGCACGTCTGCCGATCGCGGCCCCTGCACCGCCAATACAGCGTAGGAGCGATGTTCGTTGCTGATCGTCACCCCGGCCCCCAGACCGGCCTCAGCGGCTTCGGCCAGCGCCTCGACCACCGCGGCGGTATTGGCGGCGTTGGGCACCAGAAAGATCTCGTCGTCGTCGACGTAGTAGGCGATCAGGTCGTCGATGACGCCACCGGATTCGGTGCAGCACAACGTGTATTGCGCCTTGCCCGGGCCAATGCGGTTCAGGTCGTTGGTGAGCGCGGAGTTGACGAACCGCGCGGCACCCGGCCCGCGGATCAGCGCCTTGCCCAAGTGGCTGACGTCGAACAGGCCGACGGCGTTGCGGGTGGCGTTGTGTTCGCTGACGGTGCCAACATACGACACCGGCATCAGCCAGCCGCTGAACTCGGCGAAACTGGCACCCAACTCGCGATGACGGTCTTCCAGCGGTCCCTTGAGTAGCTCTGGCGCATCGCTCACGGCGTCCCACCCTAATCTGGGCCGTTGCTGGCACACTTGGGTAGGTGTCCGATTACCTGGACTTCGAGGCGCTGCACGCTGCCGGAATCGCGAACCCGCGCGAGCGGGCCGACCTGATCAAGTACCTGGGTGAACTCGGTTTCACGGCCGACGAGATGGTGGAGGCCGAACAGCGCGGCCGGCTGTTCGGGCTCGCCGGGGACGTCCTGCAATGGTCGGGACGCCCGATCTACACCATGGCGACCGCGGCCGAACAACTCGGCTTGTCACCCGAGGAAGTCGCCCACGTGTGGGGTTTGCTTGGCCTGACCGTCGCCGGGCCCGACGTCCCGGTGCTGAGCCAGGCCGATGTCGATGGGCTGGCAACCTGGGTGGCCCTGAAGACGGTGGTGGGTGAGGACGGCGCGCATGGCCTGCTGCGGGTCCTGGGTGCCGCGATGGCCCGGCTCGCGGAGGCCGAGTCGACGATGATCCGCGCCGGGATGCCGGACATCCAGATGACGCACACCCACGACGAGCTCGCCACGGCGCAGGCGTACCGGGCGATCGCGGAGTTTGTTCCGCGGATCGGCGGCCTGATCGACATCGTGCACCGTCACCATCTGACCGGCGCCCGAACGCACTTCGAGGGCGTCCTTCGCGACACCTCGGCAAGCGTGATGTGCGGCATCGGTTTTGCTGATCTGTCCGGCTTCACCGCGCTCACCCAAGCGCTTGCCCCCGCGCAGTTGTCGGAGTTGCTCAACGAGTTCGCCGGAACTGTTTCGGACGTGGTGCATGCCGATGGTGGCCGGGTGGTCAAGTTCATCGGCGACGAGGTGATGTGGGTGAGCGCGTCGCCCGAGCAGCTCGTCAAGGCGGCGGTCGATCTCGTCGACCATCCGCGGGCGCGCGAGGAGGGTCTGCAGGTCCGTGCCGGCCTTGCGTACGGCAGCGTGCTGGCTATCAACGGCGACTACTTCGGCAACCCGGTCAACCTGGCCGCGCGACTCGTGGCGGCCGCGGCGCCGGAGCAGATACTTGCCGATTCGGCACTTCACGACGAGTTGCCGGACCGGCCGGCGGTCGCCCACGGCCCGCTGACACTCAAGGGTTTTGACGCCCCGGTGACCGCGTTCGATTTACGTGGAGGGGACGCTGCCAGCCTCAGCCCCACCCCCGGTGACTAGGGTGATTGGCCGTGAGCACCGAACCGGGTTACCAACCCCCTGCTGTCCCATCTGTCCAGGTCGCCACATCGCTGCCGAAACGTAGCGCGGGTTCGTCGGTATTGGTTGTGCCGGTGGTTTCGACCGGCGACGAAGACAAACCAGGCGCGGTCGTGTCCGTGGCCGATCCGTTCCTGACTGCCGAAGCGGTCGCCGAGATCGAGGCCGGTCTGCGGGCGCTGGAAGCCACCGGTGCGAGTGAACAGGTGCACCGGCTGGTGGTGCCGTCGCTGCCGGTGGCCAGCGTGCTGACGGTCGGGCTGGGCAAACCACGATCGGAGTGGCCGGCCGACACGATCCGTCGCGCCGCCGGGGTGGCGGCGCGGTCGTTGGGCGGTGCCGAGGCGGTCATCACCACGCTGGCCGCGCTCCCCGGTGAAGATGTCTGCTCGGCCGCCGTGGAGGGGCTGATCCTGGGCGCCTACCGGTTCACCACCTACCGCAGCGACAAGACCGCGCCGAAAGACAAAGGGCTGCGCAAGGTCACCGTGCTTTCCTCCTCGAAGGAGGCCAAGAAGCAGGCCGCGCACGGCGCCGCCGTCGCGACCGCGGTCGCCACCGCCCGTGACTTGGTCAACACCCCGCCCAGCCACCTTTTCCCCGCCGAATTCGCCAAGCGCGCAAAGGCTTTGGGTGAATCCGTCGGTCTTGAGGTGGAGGTGCTCGACGACAAAGCGCTGCAGAAGGGCGGCTACGGCGGGGTGGTCGGCGTCGGCCAGGGCTCGTCGCGACCGCCGCGGCTGGTGCGGCTGACCCACCGGGGTTCGCGGCTGGCCAAAACCAAGAAGGGCAAGCAGGCAAAGCGAGTGGCGCTGGTCGGTAAGGGCGTCACTTTCGACACCGGCGGCATCTCGATCAAGCCTGCGGCGTCAATGCATTACATGACATCGGACATGGGCGGGGCGGCCGCGGTCATCGCGACAGTCGCGCTGGCCGCGCAGCTGGAACTGCCCATCGATGTGATCGCCACGGTGCCGATGGCCGAGAACATGCCGTCGGCGACCGCACAGCGCCCGGGCGACGTGCTGACGCAGTACGGCGGAATCACGGTCGAGGTACAGAACACCGACGCCGAAGGCCGGCTCATCCTGGCCGATGCCATCGTCCGGGCTTGCGAGGACGACCCGGACTACCTGATCGAAACCTCAACGCTCACCGGCGCACAGACCGTGGCGCTGGGCGCACGCATCCCCGGCGTGATGGGCAGCGAGGAGTTCCGCGACCGGGTCGCCGCGATCTCGCAGCGGGTCGGCGAGAACGGCTGGCCGATGCCGCTGCCCGACGACCTCAAGGACGACTTGAAATCCACCGTGGCCGACCTGTCCAATATCAGCGGGCAGCGCTTCGCCGGCATGTTGGTGGCCGGCGTCTTCCTCCGCGAGTTCGTCGCAGACGGGGTGGGCTGGGCGCACATCGACGTGGCCGGCCCGGCCTACAACACCGGCAGCCCGTGGGGCTACACGCCCAAGGGCGCCACCGGTGTTCCGACCCGGACGATGTTCGCCGTACTGGCCGACATCGCCGAAAAGGGTTAGTAAACGGCTAGCCCGCGGCCCAATGCTCACGGCGACGTCAAGCGGTTAGTGCAACATCGGGTTAGGCGGCTTGGTCAAGTAGGGCGGCGAGGCGCTGGGCGGGAGTGTCGAGGTTCAGCGTTGGCCTGGGCCGGCGGTTGAGG
>Ga0335072_10015288_pt1 | contig 10898 bp, 3 predicted proteins | sample Lox_Sample_21_FD_206725 | JGI IMG/M metagenome (GOLD analysis project Ga0335072, IMG submission 206725) | Soil microbial communities from Loxahatchee National Wildlife Refuge, Florida, United States - Lox_Sample_2.1 | ecosystem: Environmental > Terrestrial > Soil > Wetlands | place: USA: Florida... | reverse complement strand
TTTGCCCTTTGCTCCGGGGAGCCCACCACCACCGGCTGCTGGACCGTCAGTAAGGATGAGTGGTGGCTGATCAGGAACACCGTTGTTGCCGGAGGTGGGAGAAACCATGCATGTCGTATCTCCGCTTGAACCCCAAAATGCGCAATACTGAGCAATTTCTGCCGGCGTACCGTTCATGGCAATGCCGGTAATGGGTACCTCGTAATCAGAAATCAGCGGCGTGCTAGTGACCACTGCGGCTCCGGGCCAGAAACTCGGTTCTGGAGTGAAGTATCCACTCAAAATGTTATATGGAGCGGTAGAGTTGTGAGTGTCATCGGTGAAACTACATACAAAACCTGTACACTGTGGGACTCCCAACACTACCGAACCGCAAGCCGAGGGGCTGCCTCCGTTGCATCCACCCACATACGGGGCCACGTAGCCGCCAACGGCTGCATACATGGTACCTAGCGGCGCTGGGTTACGAATAATGTCATAGACAATATTATCTAGGTCGAGCGCAATCCGAGGCCATTTGAGCGTGACTTGACCGGCAGTATTCTCTTGCTCCGTCATGAACGGCATAGGTGAAGTCTGACCACCCCGGGTCAGGTCCCGGGCGACTGCATAGTACACGTAAGTGGTAGATCCACTGCCAACGTTTGGCAAGCCACCGGCGAAGGTGCCTTGTCCTGTCAACGTGTAGTGTGCCACGGCGGATGTAATTCCTCCGATGAACCCTGCTACTCCAAGTCCTGGCCAGGGAGACATTGCCGGGGTGGAAGGATTCATGCCCCCCTCAGAATAGATATTTTGAAAAGCCGCACCGCCATAATTACCAGTTACGTTAGACACTAAGAACTGCCACGGACCATTTGACTGGCACGTGCCACTTTGAAAAGTGAACCCGTTCGAGTTGTACACTGTCGCGCAATTTGAACCGTTCGCGGTGATGTTCGCGTTAGTCACGGTAATCACCGGAGCTAATTGCGTCAGGGTATTGGGCAAGTTTAGATTGCCGCCAGACCATATAAACGACCCCGTCCAGTTGATGTTTTTGTTTAACCGGATACCATTGTTGCTGAAGTCTGTTATCCTCGCGTTCTCGTCGTCCCACAGATCAAAGAAATGGTTGAAAGCACCATACTCCCACGTGCTCTCGTACTGAACACCGTTGAAAGTTGTCGCATTGCCGTTATCTAGTATAGCCTCATAGCTAAGAGCCGATAACCCAGGCGTTGGCTGAAAAGGAATGTCAGCTGTATTACCGAGCCCGTTCTTACGTTGATAAGTATAATGAGTAGGATCGATTACCGTGATGGAAGGTACGTCACCCCAATAATTGACTACATCTGTAAACATCTGAGTGACGCGATCACCAGAACGAAAATTGTGAGGAGTTTTTGTTTGTATCGTAATTGTGCTATCTACTCTCTGGGTCGAAACGATCATCGAGCCACTGAAGGCGGGATCGGAAGAACGGTCATCGATAGTACGGAACGAAATGCTTTGGACTGTGTTATTGGAGTAGTGGTTGGAGTTAACCAGATCTCCGATCTGGAGACAGGGGCCGCGCTCGTGACAGTTGAGAATGGTGCCGGTACCACTCAACGTGGAGTCGTTAGCATGGAAGTAGATTGTGTCATAAATGTCATAGCCGCGTGCCTTCGTTGGCTGTGGCCCAACCGGTGGAATGACAATGTTACAGTTGCCGTTTGAGGGTGGATTGAAGCTATCAGTTCCGCACGCATCGTTAATCGCCTCTTGAATTCCGGAAGACGCACTACCTAGCCCATAAAGAGACCCCGTATGTGAGAAGTAAGGAGTAAAGATAATGTTTCCACTTGGCGCGCTGGAAGTGCATGTGCCGCCTGTTACATAAACAGTTTCGGAATTTGTGGTCTGTTGCGAGCCGTCAATGATCCGAATCGGGTAACCGCCATTTGGACCACCTAACCATGGACTGCCGCTCGTATCGACACCACGTGGGCAGGGGGTCAGCGTTATCGTCGCTTGCACGCCAGCGATAAGATTAGTCGGAATGTTATTTACCAGCCAATTGTCGCTTGCTTGAACCGTTCGCGTATTGTTCAAATTGTTTACGTTCAGACTCGTACCAGGGGGTTGCGTAACAGTCTGATTACCCGATGGCGTATTAGAAACACTGTTTCCACCGCCCCCACCGTTCCCGCCCGTGCCCCAGCCAGGAGGAGGGGACAGAGATGATATTGCTGTGATAATAGCCGTACCGGGAAATGCCTGTGAAGACGCGAAGTTGAGACTACCGTCAGCATTGATTGCAAAACCGGTGGCTGCCGGTGGCTGCCCGTTGGCTGCGAACAATAAACTAAGTTGGGCTTGGGGCAGGCTCGCGCTCGACCCGTTCGCCTGCCATCGAAACATCTGAGTAATAAGCGACCCGTTCGAGCTACCTAGCGCCTGAAAATCCTGGGGGTTTGAGGGCGCGGGCGCGCCTCCACTCGATTGGACTGGAAGGTAAACACTCCCCCCTCCAAATTGCTGGTTTTCCGAGAACAGATTGGTTGAATTTAGCTTCGGAAAAGCGGAATCAGTCAAGCCATGCAAGAGATCCGAATTGAGGTTGGCGACCAAGGAATTCGACTTGATCTGTAAAGGTGGACCTGTTGTCGCGTCCGATATGAAAGATGGGCCAATCGGTGAAGTAGCTTCGAAGAAAGGATACGTTGATCCAGGAGAAGGGGGGATCGGGCACGGCACATTCGTTGCGAAAATCCAGCAAACTTTCGGTGCAGGTCCCACCGGAGGGATCACGCGATTCGTGACAAGAGCATTGAGTTGTTCTGCTGTAACGAACTGATCCGGACTTCGGCCGCCAAGTGTCTGCGCGCTTGCTGCTTGCAATGCGTAGGGAACGCTCGTCAGCATTGTCCGGGCCCTTTCTATTCCGTCCTCTGGAGTGATTCCTACCCAGAGAGCTTCGCCGGATACAAATAAATTGGAGGGCAAGCCTCCGGGCGAAGCGCTGCCCAGGAGGGCCGTAAACCGACCTTGTGAATCCAGGACCAGGTTGTGCCTCTCACTCCACAGCGGAGTTCCACCTGTTTCGTTGGCATAGAGTGCGAAGCTCGCATTGATCTTGTTAGATCCTCCGGATTGTCCTTGGAGATCCCGTAACGTCCCTGCGAACTTGATCAAAGGTGGAACCGAGCCATGTAAACCGTGAGTCCCATCTGGTTGCGATTGAATCTGCTCGCCTTGAGATCCTATCGTCTGCACTTGTGCAAGCCCAAGGGTAGCTGACACAAATGCAATACTCAGTATGAATGCAAGTGTTACTTTGGACATAGAATGCCTCATAAATGTGGCCGTCTCAGAACCAAGGCAGCGCCGGATGACAATTGGAGATCACTTCGCTCCAGCCGGCCGTGGCCAGTTACGCAAGAGCTCCGCCGCTCGATGCAAGCGCGACTATTTGGTTGGGATCGCTAGATAAGAACCTAGCCGGGAGAATCAAAGGCTAACTTCTCTTGGGTGCGAATGTCTGTGTCTAGCGCACGCGAGAAATGTGATGAATGAATTCTCTTTTGGTTTTTGCGAAGTGCAAAAATGGCAAATGTTGCCCGAACTGATCGACACGTCAGAAAGCCTCGCATACCACGAATGTGCCACTCCCTTCTGATTTGCTACGCGAGTTTCAGTTTTCCCATCTTCAAGGAATGCCGTTCCATTAAGATGGACTGGCATGAATGTTCTGGCACTCTTAGACAGAGACTTTATCTTCTGCGAGGGTAAGTCCCAATTGAGGGGACAATCTGCTAAACCCAGAGGCACCGTAAGTGGAAGAATTGGTTCTTGGCAACCCTTCCGGTGCTAACATCAGATTTAATCATGATGAAGGCTGAGAAATACTATCTGTGCTTCAAGTCAGGGCAAAAATGGGCGATGCGAGAGGCAGCTGCCGAGGCCAAAATATATATCAACAAAAAACTGGTGGACTATTTGGGTGCAGATGTCATTCAAAAGCAACAGCTCGAAGAACACTTGCAAAATGTGAGGTTCGATTTTGATGATGGATCCTATTTAGAAATGGTTAATGTCTCTGAAGAAAAGACGATGTTTAGCTGGGGTGTCTTTGATGACGAGCCAAATTAATCTGAGCGTGGCCCGATCCTCGAATTGGAAAACTGAACACCATTGAGTTCGCTCGGGTGGGAGGCTTCCCGATTACAGGTCTACTCCGTTGGCGACTGAAAAGCTATATGTAGCAACTTGTTGCGCCAAAGAGTTGAGAAATGTCCTGGGTAGCGCCTACCTGGAATGGCCAGAATAAGATCATCGAACCTAAGGGCCTGGGTTTGCCTCTGGATGCCGTGGTGGCGTGCAAGGATGGTCGCCTTCTCGAGACGAGCGCGGGGATTCTTGCGATTTGTAGATCGTTTCTGGCACGGCGGAAGTAGATAGCCATGCCTGGAGAACCTTACCGCCCTGGGTGTTTCTCAGAAGAAAACAAGTACCTTTGGGCCCGCAACTGCGTGCTCTTACTCACATCAGCACGGGAGATTACGATGCCGAGGATCATTTTGGTTGTCCTAACGATGTCAGTGACAATGTCCGGCCAGCTACAGTCTCGGGATGATCACAAAGACCTACGCGCTGGGACGAGTTTCGTGAGTTCGAACCTGGATTGGTCACAAACCCTGTCGAGAAGACTGATCGGGGGCGCACGAGAGAGGGTAACCCTGACACCGTGTCCAGCGGGAATCGACACCACAAGCGAGGCTGGGTATCAGGTGTCACTGTCTGGCGGTGGGCACACCGAGGCAGCTAATGTTTTGAGTGCGCCAGATGGGTGCACTTCCGAAGCCCCATCCGGGACGATCACCCTGATACCTTTCTTTTCCTATCCTGAGGGTTCGACGATCGGCTCCGCATCTGCCGGGGTTCAAGAAATGATTAATGTGGCCTGCGGAGTAGACCCAACGCCGTGGAAGAATAATCAGTGCAAGGTAGAACTGCCGGCGAACGGACCCCAGGTTGGCTCCGAACACTCGATTCATACATACAACATTTCTGGCACGATCTTTTTCCATTCCAACCAATCCATGTTGAGCGGGTATGGTGCGTCCCTGAACTGCATCGGACGCGGACCGTGCCTTCAAGTGGGCAATCTTAAAGGAAGTAATGACTTCGCGGGGAATACCGTCGCGGGACTGTCATTCCGGTCGCCGAAAGACTTTTCTTCCAACCCTTCCTATCACGGCGTGCGCATCGTTGCGACTCGTTCCGACGGATGGGTTTCGGCAGATGGCGGAAATGCGACAAGCTGGTGCGCTTCGCATTCAACAGCTTGCACTCGCACGATCACAACTGATCGTCCCCACGGATTCAGAGCGGCTGACCTTGTCACTAGTCTGTTCACGGACGACCCCACATATTGGGGAGACGCAATCGTTTATGATTGTGGCTCCGGCATTACCGGCGACATCTGTACGCCTAACTCCACGACTTTCCGGTATCTTCACTCTACCCGCTCAATCGCTTCGCAGACCACTCCTGGAGTTGTCGCTCTCGCATATGAAGCGATCCTGGATAATGGCAACAAAACAAATCTAACGGATCTTCAATATGACAAGATTGGCGAGGTAGGGGCCTTCAACAACTTCTTTGATTTCTGGGATGATGAGAACGCGATCATAACCCGGTTTGGATCAACGACAGGATTGAATGGAAATGCCAACTGGATAGGATCCTTCGTCTTTTCTGCAGGGAATCAAGGACCACTTAATCAGATAGCGCCGGTTATCACGCTGCGCGATTCCACGATTACGGCAATCAATCCTGCGGCGACGGTTTACAATTCAAACGGGCTCTACATCGAAAATTCGGTGCTTCAAGCGAGTGGCCCCTGGCAAGTTTATTCAAGTAACACGACTGGCAATTATCAGGGAGCTTATCTCAAGAATATTTACTCCGAGAGCAGCGTAGGAGCGAATCCATTATTTCCTCCCCGCTCGCCCTTTGCCGGAACTGGCATAGCCGGTCTCATTGTGGGCCCAACCTCTGCAAGTGCCACATTCCAGATCGATGGAAATGGCGGACTTCAAGGAAGTCCACCTACCTACGGTTCATGCCCGGGAAAGGAAAATTTCTATTACTACATTGTGGTTCACGATCTAAGCACCGGTGCATCCACAAGCCCGCTGTGGGCAGAGGGTTATTGTTCGACTGGCAGCGATTCGCCTACAGTTCATTGGCCGCGCGTGGCGAATGCTACAGATGTCATCACGTATGACATCATTCGCGGCCCTGTTGTGAGCAGTCCCGGAGATCAATGGCCCTCTTTTGGCAATTGCAATGGCGGATCGCAGATCGCATGCGGTTCGGTTGCGACTGGAATTAGCCAGATAGCGGCTTGCGCAAACAACCTGACATGTTCCTACACAGACAAGGCTTCAGCCAGTCCATCGCCTTACACAATGCGCTACACAAGCAATTACCAGTCCAGCGTATTGTTTTGGCCGGGAACTATCGTGAGCGTAAACAAGACGGTTTTATCGAATCAGGACAATGGTGGACTAGTTGGCTTTGGGCTGTCTGGTGCTCCGATTGCGACGGTTCCAACGTGCAACCGTCATGGAATGACCGGTGCCAACGAGACCTATACGGTTTGCGGAACATCGAATGCGACGACCGGCAATAGTCAACCTGCGACATTACTTGTCGACGGTTCCCCTGTCGGTTCTCCTACGGGGCTAAAAGGAAGGCTAAACTTCTCTTACACGTCCACCAGCTTATTTCCGACAGCGGCCCTCACTCTTCTTGATTCCAATGTGCCGCTCACGAGGAGCACGATTGGATTCCGTCCACCTTGGAGTGCATCAGATACGTGGATTGGATATGATCCCCCGCCCAACGGCGTAGCACTGAATCAGGGTCAACTTGCTCTCGGTGCACCTGTGTCTATCAGTTACTACATCAATGCTTTGCCCAATGGTTTGGGTGGTAAACAGCCGACCAACTGGATGGAGAGGCTTACTTCGGAGCAGAAGACGTTTGCTGTTCCCGTGAAAATTGAAGAGGGAAATAGCTTAACTTTGGGAAGTGGCACGCCGCTGAGCCGGATTATGAAGTACAACGTCAGCAACGTCGGGAGTAAGCGAATTTCTCCACAAACTTGCATCGATATTGTGGTGCGGGTTGACGGAGTGTCGAAATCGGATCAGATTGCCGCATGGACACCCGCGGGTGCACTGGGAAACCTGTCGGTTAATGCCTACGCCGGTGACAAGGATGCTGTTGTTTTGCACTTCTGCAATCCAAGCACTTCTGAAGCATTGACTCCAGCGGGTACCTATTCATTTCTCGCGATACGCTGAAGCATGCCCGAGGGAGCAATCAATCGTGGCCAAACGAATGGACTGACAGGTTTGATTCTGGGTCCTCCGTTGCAAGTCAACTCTCGTCACAATGCTGTAAAGATTCTCAAGACACGGTACAAGTGTACCCCGCAGAAGCCACGGATCAGTGCGAGAGATTTGATGGGGCTCGGTCAGATCGACTCGAGGAAGGACATAGAAATGTCGGACACGATTCGCGCGGCTGTTGAGAAGGCAAACTAAGGTAATGAAATCGCGCTCCTCGGGAATAGGACTAGCAAGCCATCTTGTGTGACCCGCCAAAGTTCTTTCCATCCGGCAGAACAGGATGGAAACTGTCAGACCATTCTCGAATCGTAGTAGCCGCCGATGTCGCCCTGCGAACCGGAAGACGGCAGTACCCGTAGGGAACAATTCCAAAATCCGCGCAATGACTTCCTTACGAAGTTGTTGACCTGCCGAGTACTTGTCGGCAGAAAGCCGGTATTTCTCTGGCAAGCGATAGTCCGCCAATTGCCAAGAATTGCGGCAGGAACCGAAGCGTCTTCTAAATGTGTCTTGGTGAGGCATTCCAGGGGTTGTCTTGAGGAGACGCTCGGAGATTCTTCCTTTCACGGCAAAGAGGCGTTTGAGCGCCGCGACAAGTTCCGCCTCAGACCAACGGACGTCGGCCGATGATCGTATCCTCTGCTGGGTGCGATCAAACCTCCTTGGATCAATAATCGGAACAAACGCGTCATTTCTCACCACCCAACGTTCTGGTGGCACTTTCTCCCCGCGGGTGCCTAGCTTTCGAGTAGTCCGATTCCACACGTTCCGCCCCGCGTATTTTGGGTTCTTCAAAAGGTGCATGATGTATGCGTCATCCCACGGTTTGCCGTTGCGCGTGAGCCCTTCACGATTGAGTTCCCGGGCAATCTGCCCGCAGCCCTTCCGTTTCGATACCGTTTTGAAAATGCGACGAACCAAGCTAACCTCCCTACGAGGCCCTGGGACAAGTACAACGTGGTCCGTTTGGAGGGATTTCATTTCCCCGGCGTTTAGGATTGCTTTCCTTCGTCCGTCAGCGCCCACCATTAATCGACGTAAGCCGAATCCCGGCGAAGAGCCCATCCTATATCCGAGTTGTACGAGTCGCTTCGCGCCCTCAAACACTTTGGTGCTGAGTTCCCGGCTGAATTCCCCTGCCATGGTCCTCTTCAATGCCTTCAACAACGAGTCGTGGAAACTCTGATCATTGGAAAAGCTTTCTGCGCAGTAGTAGACAGGCACTCCGTAACTGCGGCAGAGGAACTCGTAGTGGGCCGACTCATCCGGATCCTGGAATCGTCCCCATCGACTGACATCGAAGACAAGTATCCCTTTATAAGTCGCGGCGCCGCTCAGAATATCGCGCAGCAACGAGGTGAGGCCCGAACGGTGGCTCAGAAGTAGCCCGCTCTTCCCAGCATCTATATACCGCTGGACCACTTCCATTTTGTGCTGTTCTGCAAACCGGGCTATAGCGCTTTCCTGGTTCTCAATCGAATACTCTTGACGATCCGTCGACATTCTGACGTAGGTTGCGACTGGAACGCGCTCAGCAGGAGCGGCTTCTTTTGTTTGTGAACTCAAAGAGCTTTCAACCGCCGGCTTTGCATCGAAGGTTGCAATTGGCCGTGGCGACCTAATGAGAGCATTGTGATGGAGACCGGTCGAATTCGGCTGTGAGAGGCTGACCCTCCTCGCGGCTGCGCACAAATCAGACAGACTTGTGAGCGTCTCGCCGTCAACGAACCACGGATCGTTTTCACGCAGAAGTTTGTATACCTTGAGCCGGTTCCCGAGAGGGCGGAGCAAATGAAACGCGCGGATATGTCGGAAATCGAAATCGACCAAAGCTACCAGGGCAAGATTATTGCGGTCCTGATCTCGAATGTGCAACAACCATCTCCTGTGACGGGCTGGGACGGCAGTATATTCACGGCATAAAAAAAGAGATACCTCAATCGTTTTGTCAATCACCACAATTAGTTTGTGCCCACTTCGATTGCTCTTCGCTTCAATCATGCCGGGGAATAGTGCGGTCAGATGCGTTAATAGATGCCGCCGAAGATCGCTCATCTCCTTATGGTGCTCGCTAGCCTTTACGTTCTTCGACGGAGCTCGATATCCAACCAGCTCGTACGCCCTCGATAGAGATCCAAAGCGTTTACTATATGTTTCCGCACAAAACATGCGGCGGGCTTTATTGATTACGTGCACGTTCAAGCACTTTTTCCGGTTGAGGAGCTGCTTCAAGTTTTGGAGAAGTTCGTTTTCCGATCTGCGAGGATAGGTCTTCCTTTTTGATAATAGGTGACGTACACGCTCAAACGTGCCCTGATCAATGATTGGAACATAGGATCGTGGCCTTACCACCCACTGCGAGCGTGGTATTCGCCTCGATCGTTCCTTAATGCGCTGCGTTGTGCGTCCCCAAACGCTTGCGCCAGAATAAACGGGGTTGGTGAGGATTCGGTGGACGATTACAGCGCTCCATGGAAGACCCGACTGCCATCGGATATGCTTACGATTTAACTCCGAAGCGATCTGGCCACAGGATTTCTTCTGACGTGCTGCCATCGAAAAAATCCGGCGAACGCACTCGATCTCGGCTTTCGGACCGGGAATCAGGACCACTCGGAATGTCTGGATACTTTTGCGATCTCCCCGCCTCAGTCTCTGCTTCGCCATTCCGTCGGGGGAAATCATAAGTCGACGCAAGCCATACGGGGCGGTCCCACCCATTTTGAATCCAAGCAAGGTCAATCGCCGCTGCCCTTCATACACCTTCGCACTCAGTTCGCGGCTGTATTCCCCGGCCATTGCTCGCTTCAACATCTTCATCATTGAGGATGACGGGGTGCCATCATTTGCAAACTGTTCCGTACAATAGTGCAATGAGATACCACTCTTCTTGCAGATAAACTCGTAACTAGCAGCTTCGTCGGTGTCTTGGAAACGTCCCCATCGACTGACGTCGTAAACCAGCACTGCCTTGTAGGGGGCGCGGCCGAGCTTCACATCCTCGAGGAGAGCCCGCAAGGCGGGTCGTTGTCTCAGGTTCACTCCGCTCCTTCCCGAGTCTCGGTAGGTGTGAACGATTCGGAAGCCATTTTGAGCAGCATATTTCGCAATTGCGGCTTCCTGATTTGCAAAGGAATACTGCTGGTGTTCAGTTGACATTCGAAGGTATTGGGCTGCGGGAACAATCTTGGACTTGCGCATCATTCAAGTCCTCCCTGCTCGGACAGACATCCTCTGATTTTAGGGGCGGCCATCGATTCGACTTTCGAGGCTACGGTCGGCATGCACCGCTCGCGTCCGTCCAAGTCTACCCCAGGAGAACCGCAAGCGTGGTGGTCGGGCACACGCTGACGCACGTCTGACAAGGGATGCATTCCGTCGACAGCACTTGGCGAGATGCCGACTTATGAGGACCAACTCGTCCCTTGCTGTGCACGGTACTATACTGGTGCCGACTCAAACTCGATAGGGACATCGTTGCGTACCAGATCTAGGCTTGGCGTGTTTCTC
>Ga0335072_10015287_pt1 | contig 10899 bp, 11 predicted proteins | sample Lox_Sample_21_FD_206725 | JGI IMG/M metagenome (GOLD analysis project Ga0335072, IMG submission 206725) | Soil microbial communities from Loxahatchee National Wildlife Refuge, Florida, United States - Lox_Sample_2.1 | ecosystem: Environmental > Terrestrial > Soil > Wetlands | place: USA... | reverse complement strand
ACGCATTCAACGTGTGGCGTCTAGGTCAGCGGCTATTCCGGCGCCCTGAACGAGCGCAGCGGACCATTGAGCAGACTTTCTGGTATCGGACAGCAAAACTGGTTATGCGTCAAGCGGTCCCGCTGGGCTTCGCGTGCATCGCGTTGCTGCTCGCGTCGGGCATACCGTTCCTCGGCGTCAGATGGGGCAATCCCGATGACCGCGTACTTCCGACCACATCGTCGGCACGAGTGGTGAACGGTCGAATCCGCAGCGAATTTCCCACGAATTCTGCGACCCGCGTGAAGGTCGTCCTACCCGACGCCACCGGGCTGACAGCGAGACAGCTCGACGACTACGCCGCGCAGCTGTCCCGGGTGAGCGATGTGTCAGCGGTGTCCTCGCCGACCGGCACCTTCGTTGCGGGTGAGACCAGGGGGCCGCCGTCCGCTCCAGCCGCAATGGCAGACGGCAGCGCATATCTGACCGTTGACAGCGCCGCAACCCTGTATAGCGAGGCATCAGAGACCCAGTTGGCACGCTTGCACGCGATCGTGCTGCCGGGGAATCAGGAAGTGCTGACGACTGGAATGGCGCAAACGAATCGCGACTGCGTGGACGGCATCACATCAAGGCTGCCGATGGTTTTCGGCTTTATCGCCATCGTCACGCTGGTGCTGCTTTTTCTACTCACCGGCAGTGTCGTGTTGCCGATCAAGGCCGTGTTACTCAACATCCTTTCGCTGACTGCGACGTTCGGCGCTCTGGTGTGGATCTTCCAGGACGGGCACCTGGGCGCCGCGGGTACCACCCCAACCGGCACGCTGGTGGTAAACATCCCCGCACTGATGTTCTGCATCGCATTCGGATTGTCGATGGACTACGAAGTGTTCTTGCTCTCCCGGATCCGCGAATATTGGCTTGCTTCGCCTCGAACGGCTGCCGACAACGACGAAAGCATCGCGTTGGGTATTGCCCACACGGGCCGGGTGGTGACCGCCGCAGCACTGCTGATGTCGATCTCGTTCGCCGCCCTCATCTCCGCCGGGGTGTCGTTCATGCGCATGTTCGCAGTAGGGCTGACGATCGCCGTCTTGGTAGACGCGACGCTGGTACGGATGGTTCTGGTGCCTGCTTTCATGCACGTGCTGGGCAAGTGGAACTGGTGGGCACCTAAGCCGCTGGCCCGTTGGCACCGACAGACCTCTGCTGGCGAATCGGAAACCGACCGCGGCGTTGACATGGCGACGGGCTGACCGTGACCAAGACACCACGCGCGCATCAGGTCTCGGCCGTGCCCAATTCCGTCTGGAAGCGGCGCATCGCGACGATGAGCGCGGCAAAGACCCGATGCGCGGCGGCCAAGTCGGGGTCGGGCAAGTCTTCCAACGCGGCGTGGGTGTGCGCCCGCAACGGGTTGAAGAACAACCGCGCAGTGTCGATTGCCGGTGCGGAATAGCGCAGGATGACCTTGCGGCGGTCGGCAGGGTGGGAGTCGCGACGAATATGGCCCGAGTCGATCAGCCGATCGACCAGGTAGGTGATCGCGGCACCGGAAAGGCCCATCCGTTGGCTCAGGTCGCCCGAAGTCACAGGCCGACCGGCGGTTTCGGCGACCATAATATGCAGTAGCGCGCGGAAGTCGGTGGGCCGCACATCGTGCGACACCGCAAACAGCCGGCCGATCTGGTCGGACTCAGCCGACAGTTCCCGCACGTCGGTCACGATCAGCGATTCCAGTTCGGCACGTTCGCAGGCGTGCTCGTCGGGGTTCATACCGATGAGCAGCATATCCACATCCGGCATTAATTTCATTTGATTAATATTTCAATAACTGAAATAATTTGGACGTGGCGTGGGAAGGACTCGCCGGCGGGGTCACGAGCCGACGCTCTTGGCTGCTCGCCTTGGGCGTTTCTCTGGCGGCCAGCGGTTTCATGGCGTTTGATCGGTGGGAGGCATGGTCCGTGCGGTGTCGGCCACCGGCGGCGTCATCTCCAGCGCGGGAATCGTTCTGGCCGCGGTCTTTTGCGTGCTCGGTGTGTCACCGGTGACCGTGATGATCCAACTCGGCATCATCGTGGGCCTGGACATCCTGGCAATCCCCGCGTTGTTCGCCTTGATCGGTGACCGCATCTGGTGGCCCGGCGCTCACTCGCGAAAATGAAGGGATCCAACATGAATAAGTCAACTCTGGCCGGCACCGCCCTGGCCGTCGCCGCGGCCGCGGCCTCGGGAAGTATCGCCAGCCCGAATAGAACCCCCGGATGGTACGACCGCCTTCGCAAGCCTCCTTACCAGCCACCCAAAGTCGCCTTCCCGATAGCCTGGACCACCCTCTACGGCGATATCGCGGCCACCTCCGCGGTGGCCATCGACCGATTCCGGGCGGCCGGTCAGCACGACAAGGCACGCCGTTATGTCGCCGCGCTGGGCGCCAACCTGACGCTCAACGCCGGATGGAGTTGGCTGTTCTTCCGCTACCACCGACTCGGTGCGTCGGCATTGGGTGCGGCGGCGTTGACGGTGAGCAGCGCCGACCTGGCCAGGCGAGCCGCCGACGCCGACGCGCGGGCCGGAGCCGCACTGTCGCCGTACCCGCTGTGGTGCGCCTTCGCCACCGTCCTGTCCACCCACATCTGGCTTGCCAACCGGAAGAGCCACTGAATCTATGGCTGCGCTGTTGTGGTTTCGACGCGACCTGCGGTTGCGCGACCATCCTGCCCTGGCAGCCGCGGCGGACAGCGAAGAAGTCCTCGGCTGCTTTGTACTGGACCCGCGCCTGGTGGCTTCGTCGGGTCAGCGCCGCGTGCAGTTTTTGGGTGACTCGCTGCGGCAACTGCGCGACGAGCTGGACGGTCGGCTGCTGGTGACCGCCGGGCTACCTGAAGAGCGAATCCCATTGATTGCCAAGGAGATCGACGCTTCCTCGGTGCATGTGTCGGAAGACTTCGCACCGTTCGGGTGCCGCCGCGACGAACGGGTGCGCGACGCGCTGGGTTCGGTGCCGCTGATGGCGACGGGGTCGCCGTATCTGGTATCCCCCGGCCGCGTCACCAAAGACGACGGCACGCCTTACCGAGTGTTCACGCCGTTCTTGCGGGCCTGGCGCGACGCCGGATGGCGGCAGCCGGCGCGATCCGCCGCCGATTCCGCGCGCTGGCTCGATCCTGCCGAAGTGCGGATCGACCAGTGCGAAATCCCCGACCCGGGTACCACTCTCGGCATCGCCGCCGGTGAAAGCGCGGCGCGCGCGCAATGGGCGGCGTTCGTCGGCGACGGACTGGACCACTATGGCGACAACCGTGACCGGCCCGACCTGGAGGCCACCAGCGGCATGTCGGCGCACCTGAAGTTCGGCACCATCCATCCCCGCACCATGGTTGCCGACCTGGATCTGCGCCGCACCGGATCGCAAACGTACCTGCGCGAGTTAGCATTTCGTGACTTCTACGCCGCGGTGCTCTATCACTGGCCGGACAGCGCGTGGCGCAACTGGAACCCCGACTTCGACGGCATCCAGACCGACACCGGAGCGGACGCGAGGCGGCGCTTCGAAGCCTGGAAGGCCGGCGAAACCGGGTTTCCGATCATCGACGCGGGGATGCGCCAACTGAGCGCGACCGGCTTCATGCACAACCGGGCGCGGATGGTCGTGGCGTCGTTCCTGGTCAAGGATCTGCATCTGCCGTGGCAGTGGGGTGCGGGATGGTTTCTGGATCAACTCACCGACGGCGACATGGCCAGCAATCAACACGGTTGGCAGTGGTGCGCGGGATGCGGCACCGATGCGGCGCCGTACTTCCGGGTGTTCAACCCGGCCGCGCAGGCCGAGAAGTTCGATCCGTCAGGTGATTACATCCGGCGCTGGGTGCCCGAGCTGGGCGGCGTGGACGACGCCCTGCTGCGAAAGGGTGGACGGCCGACGGGGTATCCCGCACCGATCGTCGACCACCGCACCGAGCGCGCCGAAGCGCTGCGCCGCTATCACAGCCTGGGCTGAAAGCCCGAATCCACCTACCCGACGCGGACCGGCGTGCAAGTATCTGAGGCGCCATGGCTTTGTTGATCGTTCGGACGATGCTGGGATCAGGCGCGGCGGTGGGGCTGATGACCGGCATCGGGGCCTGCTCGTCGGGCACACTGGGCAGGAGCGATGTCGAAAGCCAGATCACCGCGAAAATGACGGACTCCGCCGGCAACAAGCCCGACACGGTGACCTGCCCGGGCGATCTGCCGGCGAAGGTCGGGGCGCAGTTGAATTGCGAGATGGTGGTCAAGGACCGGACTTTCAACATCAACGTGACAGTCACCAGCGTCGACCGCGGCGACGTCAAGTTCGACATCGTTGAGACCGTCGACCGGAGTCAGGTGGCCAACATCATCAGTCGGCAGCTCACTGAAAAGGACGGGCACAGACCGGATTCGGTGACTTGCCCGGACAATTTGAAGGGCGTCACGGGCGCCTCCCTGCGTTGTGAACTGACCGAAGGCGGCGACAGGTACGGGGTGACTGTCACGGTCACCAGCGTCGACGGCGAGAATGTGGACTTCGACATTCAGCGCGACGAGCAGCCGTCGTAGCTAGCGGGAGGCCTTCTTGCGTTCGATGTCGGCCAGGGCGGCGGCCAGTTCGGCGCGCTGCGCGGCCGAGCTCTCCCAGGACAGCTGCCGGTTCTTGACCACCTTGGCCGGCGCGCCGACCGCGATCGAATAGTCCGGGATGACGCCGCGGACCACCGCGTGCGATCCCACCACGCAACCCCGTCCGATGGACGTGCCGCGCAGGATCGTCACCTTGGTCGCCAGCCAGGTGTCCGGCCCGATCCGCACCGGGGACTTGACGATGCCCTGGTCCTTGATCGGGACGTTGATGTCGTCCATCCGGTGATCGAAGTCGCAGACATAAACCCAGTCGGCCATCAGCGCCGAATCTCCGAGTTCGACGTCGAGGTAACAATTGATGACGTTGTCGCGGCCGAGCACCACCTTGTCCCCGAACCGCAGTGAGCCTTCGTGGGCGCGAATGGTGTTCTTGTCCCCGATGTGCACCCAGCGGCCGATCTCCATCTGTGCCAGTTCGGGTGTGCAGTGGATCTCGACGCCCTTACCCAGGAACACCATCCCGCGGGTGATGATGTGCGGGTTGGCCAGCTTGAACCTGAGCAACCGGTAGTAGCGCACCAAGTACCACGGGGTGTACGCGTGATTGCGCAACACCCACCTCAGCGAGGCCAGCGTGAGGAACTTGGCCTGCCTGGGGTCGCGCAGCTGCTGTCCGCGCCAGCGGCGATGGAGCGGGGCGCCCCACATGCTCGTCATGGCCGAAAAGCCTAGCCCGACGACGATGCGCGCCGGAATGGCGGGCTGATGGAGTCGGGCAATCAGACGTACGCGAGCCGGCACGCGTTACCCTCACCTGTAGTCGATCGCTGCCCATGCCGAAGCGTGTTTTTCGAAAGGATGCGGAAGGATTTCGGAACCCGGGGTGTATGCGCGACGTCTCTTGGCGGCCGTTGTCGCCGCCGTGCTCACGGTCGGGCTTGGCGGTTGCGGTAACACCGACACGTGGGTGGACGCGGCGCCCGCACCGGGCTGGCCCGCGCAGTACGGCGACGCCGCCAACAGCAGCTACACCGCGACGGCCGGCGCCACCAAGCTGGCGCTGGTGTGGACGCGCTCGGTCAAAGGGAGCCTGGCGGCCGGGCCGGCGCTGAGCGTACGCGGTTATCTCGCGCTGAATGCGCAGACGCCGGCCGGATGTTCGCTGATGGAGTGGGAGAACAACGCGAACGGACGGCAACGCTGGTGTGTGCGGCTGGTCCAGGGAGGCGGCGTGGGCGGGCCGTTGTTCGACGGTTTCGACAACCTCTACGTAGGCCAGCCGGGAGCGATCGACTCTTTTCCGCCGACCCAATGGACGCGCTGGCGCCAGCCGGTGATCGGGATGCCGTCGACCCCGAGGTTTCTGGGCGGCGGCCAACTGCTCGTCACGACGCACCTGGGACAGGTGGTGATTTTCGAGGCCCACCGCGGCAAGGTGGCCGGCAGCCCGCTGGATCTGGTGGAGGGCATCAATCCCACCGATGCCACCCGCGGCTTGGCCGATTGCGTGCCGGCGAAGGCGGGCTGCCCGGTGGCGGCGGCTCCCGCCTTCTCGAGCGTGAGCGGGACCGTGGTGCTGGGTGTCTGGCAGCCGGGCGCGCCGGCGGCGGGTCTGGTCGGGCTGAAGTATCACCCGGGGCAGACGCCGCTGATTGCCCGCGAGTGGACCAGCGACGCCGTCAAGGACGGGGTGCTGGGCAGCCCGGTGCTGTCCGCCGATGGATCGACCGTCTACGTCAACGGCCGCGACCAGCGCCTGTGGGCGTTCAACGCCGCCGACGGAAAGACGAAGTGGTCGGTGCCGCTGGGGTTTCTGGCGCAAACGCCGCCCGCGATCACCCCGCAGGGCCTGATCGTGTCCGGCGGCGGCCCGGACACCCGGTTGGCGGCATTCCGGGATGCCGGTAACCACGCCGATCAGGCTTGGCGCCGCGACGACGTCACACCGCTGTCGACGTCGAGCCTGGCCGGTGCCGGGGTCGGCTACACGGTGGTCAGCGGACCGGCCCGCGAGGACGCTCCCGGAATGTCGCTGCTGGTCTTCGATCCGGCCAACGGGCACACGATCAACAGCTATCCGCTGCCCGCGGCGACCGGCTATCCCCTCGACGTGTCGGTGGCCAACGATCGCCGGGTGGTGACCACCACCAGCGACGGTCAGGTGTACAGCTTCGCGCCGGCTTAGCCGGCCTGCCGGCGTGAGCTCGCGTCAGATTGCCAGCGGCGGGATGGAGCTGCGCGGCACTCGGGCCTGGGTTGCGCCGGCAAACGAAGGCAGCAGCTCACCCGGGGTGAAGTAGAAGATCAGCTGGTCGTCAGTGATGGCGAAATTCTGGTAATGGGACGGGTCGAGGCCGGCCGAGGGCAATATCGCGGCACCCAAGGCGCTCTGATGTTCCAGCTCCCGCTGCACGATCGGGAAGATGCTGTCCAGCGCCGGGGTATTCGGCGGGAACAGCGTGTCGAAGGTGATGGGCTGCTTGGTCCCGAGGTTGTAGTTGAACGCCTTGTACCAGGTGGACGGATGTGACCCGCCCAGGTCCTGGAAGAACTTCAGCACCACGCTGCGGGTGTTGTGCGGGGGCTGGCCCGAGCTGTGCTGCTCGCTGGTCGCGTCCATTTGGTAGGGGTGATCGCGCCCCCCGGAGCCCTCCGCGACATTGACGAACCCGTCGCGGTTCTGCGTGATGTAGTCGGTCAGCGCCTGCTCGTCCGGATAGTCGACGGGGAACGTCATGTTGAGCGTGTACGTCGGGCCGGAGGCATGCAAACGGCAGGTCTGGTCGGCCAAGACGGTGCCGCCCAGGCTGGGGCACGACGGGGGCTCTGCGGCCGCCGGGCCGCCGCCCAGGGCCGTCGCCAGCACCGTCGCCAGTGCCACGGCCGCTATCAGATAACGCATCGTCGAGTTTGTCCTCGCAGACTCAAGGGGCGCCTGGAAGGTGATCGCCGCCAGCATACCGACGCTACCGCGAAGGCGAGCAGACGAAGACCGTCGCATGGCTCGCGGGACCGGAACCGAGGCGGGTGATCACCGCCGACAGAGCTCGGCCGCCGCGCAGCCGAAGGCGCCGCCGCAGCGCGTCGGGATCCACTTGAACGCCGCGGACCAGGATCTCCAGCGCGCCGCAGTCCAGCGCTGACAACGCCTGGCGCAGCCGCCGCTCGTCGAATGCCAGTTGGTCGAGCACCTCGAAGCCGCGCAGCCCCTCCGGGAGCCGGTCCCCGGACAGGTAGGCGATGTCGGGGTCGAGTTGCCACAGCCCGTGCCGCGCGCCGTAATGACGGACCAGCCCGGCGCGCACCACCGCGCCGTCGGGGTCGACGATCCATCGCCCCACGGGCCGCACCGCACAGTCGTCCGGCTCGGTATCGGTGATCTGCTCGCCCGTGTCGAGCACCGAGGCCCGCCGGCGCACACCGGGCCCAGCCAACCCGGCCGACCACAGGCAGGCTTCCCGGACCGACCCGTGGTATGACGTCAGCTCGATTTCGCCGTCGAACCCGAGCCGGGTCAGGTAATCGAAATCTATTCCGGGAGCGCACTTTACGACGAGATCTCGGCCGCGGTAGCTGTCCAGCAGCGGCCCCAGGCCGGGCTGGTAGTCGTCCGGGCTGAAGCGCCGCCGGCCGCCGGTGCGGCGCGCCGGGTCGACGACCACCGTGTCGCGGGTCACCGGGCGCAGCGCGTCGGCGCGGCACAGCCATGCGGCCGGTCCCAGGTTGTGCCGCGCCATCGCCAACCGCACCGCGTCGATGTCGCTGCCTACCACGCGGATCCCGGCGTCGCGCAGCGCGGCCAGTTCGGTGCCGATCGAGCACGTCGCGTCGTGCACCGGTTGAGCGCGGGCGGCTAGCCGCGCGGCCCGGTGCCGGGCCACTGGCGCGGCGGTCGCCTGCTGCAGCGCCTCGTCGGTGAAAAGCCAATTCGAGGGCAGCTCTTTCGCCGCAGCCCGACGGCGCAGCAGCGTCGTCTCCACCAGGACCCGCGCCCGCTCGCCGAACCGGGCCCGCGCGGCGGCGGTGTCGGCGACCCGGGTGCTGTCGGTCAGCGGGAATTCGGCGACCGCTCGCAGCGCCGCGGCCCCCGGCTCAGAGCGCAGGTAATAGACGTCGTCCGTGTGGAAGCGCAAGCCTTGGACAAGCGGGGTCAGGACGGTTTGACCCCGGTGAGCATCACGTTGTAGAACCAGCCCTTCGGCACCAGGTGGCGCCAGACGTTGGCGTCCACCCAGCTCAGCGTCTTCCAGCTGGTGAAGGCGAACTTGGCCCAGCCCCAGCCGAGCTTGCCTTGCGGCACCGTCGCCTCGAAGGTGCGCAGCGGCCAGCCCAGCATTGCGGCGCTGAACTCCTCGGTGGCTGTCTGGACCTGCGTGGCGCCGGCGTTGGTCGCCATCTTTGCCAGGTCTTGCGGATCGAACGTGTGCAGGTCGACCACCCACTCCAGGGCCGCCGCACGAGAGTTCTCGTCGATCTCGGACTGTGGGCGGCGCCAGGAGCCCAGCCCGGGCAACTTGACCGCGCGGATGGTGACATTCCACGTCAGGTCCGCGAGCGCGCGGGCGTATCCGTTGCCGACGTTGGTGGGCTCACCGGCGAAGACAAACCGGCCGCCGGGCTTCAGCACCCGCAGCACCTCGCGCAGTGACAGCTCGACGTCGGGAATGTGATGCAGCACCGCGTGCCCCACCACCAGGTCGAAGGTGTTGTCGTCGTACGGGATGCCCTCGGCGTCGGCGACCCGCCCGTCGATATCCAGCCCCAGCGACTGTCCGTTGCGGGTGGCGACCTTGACCATGCCGGGCGACAGGTCAGTCACCGATCCGCGCCGCGCCACCCCGGCCTGGATCAGGTTGAGCAGGAAGAACCCACTCCCGCAGCCCAGTTCCAGGGCCCGCTCATAGGGCAGCTCGCGCATGACCTCGTCCGGCACGACGGCGTCGAAGACGTGCCGGGCGTATTCGACACACCGCTGGTCGTAGGAGATGGACCACTTCTCGTCATAGCTCTCGGCCTCCCAGTCGTGGTAAAGAACCTGGGCCAGTTTGCTGTCCTCCCGGGCCGCTGCCACCTGTTCGGCGGTGGCGTGCGGGTTGGGCGCGGGGTCAGCGGGGATCTTGGAACTCCTCGTCATGCAGGGCAGCCTAACCGCCGTCGGGATCGCTCTCGTCGGCAGCGTCCTGACCAGCGGCGAACACCTCGACATAACGGCGGCGTTCGGCGGCCAGCCGCTCGGTCGTGTCGAGCTCGAAGACATCGTTGATGCCGGCCTTGGCGGCGGCCAGCGCCCGCGGCGGCCCGTCCAGGAAGCGGCGGGCCCAGGCGGCGGCGCCGTCGTACACGTTGTCGGGGGCCACCAGCTCGTCGATCAGGCCCAGCGCCAGGGCTTCCTTGGCGTCGAAGAAGCGCCCGCTGAACACCAGTTCCTTGGCTCTGCTGGCCCCGGTGGCGCGGGCCAGCCGGGCCATTCCGTCACCGCCGGGGACCAGGCCGGCCAGGATCTCGGTGGCGCCGAACTTCACGTTGTCGCCGCTGACCCGCCAGTCGGCGGCCAGCGCCAGCGTCAGGCCGGCGCCCAGCGCGTATCCGGTGATCGCGGCGACGGTCGGTTTCGGGATCGCCGCGACGGCGTCGATCGCCGTGCGCCGGACCCGGGCGGCGGTGTCGGCCTCCAACGGGCTCAGGGTGCGCAGTTCGACCATCTCGTCGCCGGCGGAGAAGATCTCGTGCCCGCCGAACAGGATCACCGCGGCGACGTCGTCGCGGCGCCCCAATTCCTCTGCGGCGGAGGCGATTTCCCGGTAGACCTGACGGGTCAGCGCGTTGGTGGGCGGCCGCGACACGAGCAGCATCGCCAGGCCGGCGTCCTGCGAGCCGTCACTGACCACGACGCTGACGAACTCGCTCACCGAAGCCGTCACAGCGGCCACCCCATGGCGCCGCCCTTCATGCGCGCCTCGTGGTAGCGGTCGGAGTCGAAGAATTCGAAAACCCAGTTGTCGCCCCGCTTCTCCAGGAGCGGCTGAACGGGCGCGATCTGGCGTTCGACGGCCAGCACATCGACGACGCTACGGCCGGCCAGCGAGTCCAGCTGGGTCCAGGTGGGCGGCAGCAGGACGTTGCGACCGGCCTCGAAGTCGTCGATTGCATCCTTCGGCAACGCCCAGCCGGAACGGTCGGATTCGGTGTTCTGGCCGTCGGCGCGCTGGCCCTCGGGCAAGGCCGCGACGAAGAAGTACGTGTCGTAGCGGCGGGTGCGCTCGGCCTCCGGGGTGACCCAGTTGGCCCACGGGCGCAGCAGGTCGGTGCGCAGCA
>Ga0335072_10015286_pt1 | contig 10899 bp, 9 predicted proteins | sample Lox_Sample_21_FD_206725 | JGI IMG/M metagenome (GOLD analysis project Ga0335072, IMG submission 206725) | Soil microbial communities from Loxahatchee National Wildlife Refuge, Florida, United States - Lox_Sample_2.1 | ecosystem: Environmental > Terrestrial > Soil > Wetlands | place: USA: Florida... | reverse complement strand
CCTGCGCCCCTGACGCCTGCTCCCCCGACGCCTGCTCCCGTGCCGGCGCGGGCACGTCCGGACCTAGCAGCGTCACGACCGCATAGTCGGCCGAGACGTCCTCTGGCTCGACCCTGAGCATGAACCGCATCGACGTCAAGAAATCCAGCAGCGCGGCAGCCGTGCCCGACTCGACATGCACCCAGGTGGCCGAGCCGTCGTCGGTCAGGGTCAGGTGGTGCTCCACATGGCCCTGCGGGCTCAGCACCAGGGCCTCGGCGCTCGCGCTAGGTGCGAGCTGCTCCAGATGCTGAGTCGTCAGGTTGTGCAGCCAGCTCAGCCGGTCTGCGCCAGTGATGCGCAAGACGCCGCGGTTTGATCGGTCGACCACGCCCCAGCGACCGGCCAGCGCGCGCTGCTCGGCGTACGGGTCACCGTAATGTGCCGCGACGCCCGCGTCCGGCCCGTCGGCGGCCACGGCACCGGGCTCGCCTAGTAGCGGGCTACTGATCGGCCCAGTACTCATCGGCCCAGCGGGAAGCAGTTCTCGATGGCGGCCACGTTCCCTTCCCTCCTCGGCTGAATTCCAGGTGCTCTGCTTGCAGGCTATGCGCTGGCCGCGGCGCGGCCGTTATGGCCGGCAGTCGGCACACAGGCCGAACACGGTGAGATGCCCCACATCGGTGAGGAATCCCTGATGCTCCTCGAGCGCGGCTACCAGTGGCAGGACCGTGGCCTGGTCCACCTCGGTGACGCGCTCGCACTCACGGCACACCAGGTGCACGTGCTCAGCGTGCTCGGCCAGGTGATAGGTAGGCGCTCCGTGGTGGATATGGCTGTGCTTGACCAGACCGAGTTCCTCGAGCAGCTCCAGGGTCCGGTAAACGGTGGAGACATTGACGCCGCGCGCCGTCTGACGTACCTCGCCGTAGATCTCCTCCGGCGTGGCGTGCTCCAGGCGGCCGACTGCCTCCAGAACGAGCTGGCGCTGCGGGGTGACGCGGTAACCGCGGGCCCTCAGCGCGTCATCCCACGTCGGCACCATACGGACAAGTTTAGTGACACGCGGGTCTCGCGACGCGCGCACGATAAAGGCGCTTGCCTGCGGTGGCAGGCGTGACGTAGCGTTCGTGCTAACGCAGGAAAGGAGGTGGTCCAACAGTATGCATAGATGTCGGACTTGCGAGGTGGCTGTCCGCTAGCCGCCGCCTGCGTGAAGCGCTGATCGCGGATTGCCCGTGGTACGCGCATCACCGGTCGCTCCTCACCCTCTCTTCGGACGTAGGCGTTGCTTGCTGCCCTGAGGGGCTGGTAGCAGCGGCGGTCGGCGAATTCACGGCAGACACCGGACCCCCGGGCTGATCGGCCTGTCCAGCCGGTCCCCGCGACGGGCCTGTTTTGTGGTGCGCATGCACTGCGGCAGGCAAGCGCGGGAGAGGCCCGGGGGTTTTTACTTTCCCGATGCGCCGCCGGGCGAGTCTGACCAGCCCCAGCCGTTAATCCACGCGCTTGAGCTGGGCTGACACGTGGGACTGCAGCGGCTGGCCGACGGCCGCCATGTCGTAAGCCCAGCCAAGATCGGCCCCGATCAGGCCGTAGAGGCGCTGGCCCGCTGTCACTTCCTTGGCCGTTGCGGTCCTGACAACGGCGTCGGTAGCCATCTCGATCTTGGTGCCGCTTATCTGGCCAAGGTAGATCTCAGTGATCCCGGTCGGATGCGCGAGCAGCACCTCTAGCCCGCCATCCGGCTGCGGTCGCCAGTAACCGGTCTCCATGGCAAGCGGACGGCCGATCGTGCCGTCGGGCTCCAGCAGCCAGGTGCGGCTGCTGTAGATCAGGAACGGCTTGCCGTTATGGCTGAAGCTAATCTCCTGGCCGAAGTTGGCACTCTCAATGGTCGGGTAGCCGACAACGCCGGCGCCTTCCCATCGGCCGATCAGGAACCGCAGCGGTACCAGGCTCGGATGCAACTCAAACTCAGTCTCCATCCATGCTCCCGCGCGGTGAGTCGGCAGGCCCGCGCGTTACTCGGAACAGGGCGACCACGAGGCCCAGCCCGAGTACCGCGACCAGCCCGAAGGCAGCCACCACGATAACGCCGCTCAGCGTTGCGGACATGCTCGGGAGTGTAGGCAGCGGCGCTGCGGATAACTCGCTGCCACGCCGCGCCTCGTCCGGTTCGCACCGCCGCGCGAGCGGGCGGCCCAGTCTGGTGAGGTTTGGCCTGGCCGAGAGCGCTATGGTGCAAGTCATGGCCACGCGATCTCTGGTAGTGAAGGTAACGGCTGGCAAGGACGACCCTGAGCGCTGTAACCAGGCACTGACGGTCGCCGCCGCGGCGGCCGCAAGCGGCGTGCAAGTATCGCTATGGCTTACCGGTGAGGCGTCGTGGTTCGCGCTGCCCGATGGCTGCCCGGACCTTTCCCTGCCGCACGCCACCCCGCTCCCTGACCTGTTCGCAGCCGTGCTGGGCGCCGGGACAGTAACGCTGTGCACGCAGTGCGCCGCTCGCCGGGAGATTACGGAGGATGACGTGGTCGACGGCGTGCGGATTGCCGGAGCCACCACGTTCGTGGCCGAGATCCTGGCGGACGGGACGCAGGCGCTCGTTTACTGACGCGCTGTCCGGCTGGCGCCAGCAGACGTCGTCCCAGCGGCAACCCGGCGGCTTCTACAGGGCGCCAGAGCAGCCGCTAACGGCTGACGAAGTCAGCTTCATCAAGAACCGGTGCCTGGCTATCGCGGCCGCCACCGCAGCCCGCATCCGCCCAGCTCGCTGGGGTGCGCACCCCAACTGGCCGCAAGTCAGGCTTCACCGTTCGACCGCTGCGAGCCGCTCAGCGCGCAGCTGTGCAGCCCAGTCCTCGTCAGCGGGATTGAGTGGCTTCAGCGTTCCGGTAGCCCATCTCAGCAGCAAGTCGGCAAGACCCGGGTTGCGGACCAGAGCGGGCCCGTGCATGTAGGTGCCGAGCACCGTGCCGCTGTACGCCCCCTCCGTGCCGTCACCGTTGCCGACACCCAGCGAGATCTGGGCAAGCGGGCGCGCGCCAGAGCCGATCCTGGTGACGCCCTGGTGATTCTCGAAGCCCGTCAGCCGCGGCACGCTCAGCGTTGGGTCGGCGTCCGCCACGAGTTCGCCTACCCCACGGCGGTCACCGCGGCCGCTGCTGATGTCGAGGATGCCGAGTCCAGCGACGGCTTCGCCCTCGACACCGCCGAACCTGTCGCCGATGACCTGGTAGCCCGCGCAGACCGCGAACACGACGGCACCGCTGCCAGCCGCCCGCGCCAGGCCGCCATCGGCGCGTAGCCGGTTCGCCGCCAGGATCTGCGGCAAGTCCTCGCCGCCGCCGAGCAGGTAGATGTCGCCCTGCGTCGGCACCGGCTGGTCGGAGTTGACTTCGATCGCCTCGACCCCGATGCCGCGCAGTTGGGCCCGGCGGCTCAGTACCAGCAGGTTGCCCCGGTCACCGTAGGTGCTCAGCAGATCCGGATACACCCAGATGAGCCGAAGCTGGCTATCGCTGCGTGTCGTGCCCGGCCTGTGAGCCTCAGGCCGGGCCGCTAGGCCGCCGACGTCGGCTGCGCTGTCGCCGCCTCGGATGCCGGTGCCGTTGCCATCTGGGGCGCCGTGGCCATTCGGTGCGCCGTAGCCATTCGGTGGGCCGTAGCCGCTGGATGCGCCGTAGCCATTGGGTGTGCCGTAGGAGCCGGGCCCAGCTTGCCCGTTCTCCGCCAGAGCGGGCTCCAGTGGCGCCCTGGAGGCATGCCGCCCGGTGGCACGAGGGCGCGGGCCAGGTTCGCCGGGCTGGGCCCCACCGGTCCCGTCGCCATCAGGCCAGCCCTGCTGGGCCGGAATGATAAGCGTCTCGGCAGACTCGCGCGCGGCCGCATGCCGTCCGACGCTGTCGGTCATCGCCCCATCCTCTGAGTCACTCAGTCCGCCTCGTCATCAGTGAGCCTGCCCTGGGGTCGCCATCAGCCGGCCCGCCCAACCATCGCCATTCAGTCAGCCCGCCCCAGCGCCGCCCGGATCTGCTGAAAGGCCGTGTAGTTCCCGATCACGTCCAGTTCCTCGCCCGAGACCCGGCTGACGGCCGCGTCTATCCCGTCGACAAGCTCGAACGGAACCTGGTCAGCTTCCAGCCGGACTGCGAGGTCAAGGCGGCGTTCCCCTGCCACGTACACGGGCCGGCCGCTCAGTACCCGGTAGTCGACGTCCCAGAGCCACGAGGTGTCCTTGCCGTCTGGCGTCTGTGCGTTCACGGCCAGCAGCACGGGCACCGGACTCGGTGCCAGTACGTCGAACGCCTCAAGCCAGCCCGCCGGGTTCTTCGCCAGCAGCAGCCGGACAAGCCGGCCATGGCGCTGGACTTGGGTGTAGCGGCCCGCGACCGACTTGACTTCGCGCAGCCGCGGCAGGGCCTGGTCTACCGGCGCTCCAAAATGAGCCGCAACGGCGAGCGCGACTACTGCATTCGATCGGTTTGCCTGCCCCGGCAGTGCCAGCCGCAGTTCCCGCACCTGGCCGGACTCGTCGATGACGGAATCCCCGCTCAGCACCCAGCGGCTTGCCGGGCGGGCGAATCCGCATTCGCCGCAGCGCCAGCCCAGCTCGTCGCGCTGCAGGTGCGAGCCACACTCGGGGCAGCACCAAGAGTCCTCGTGCCAGCGCTGCCCGGCCGCTACCCAGGTAACCTGCGGTGCCGCCGACGCGGCCCACGCGATCAGCGGGTCATCAGCATTCGCGATCACCATGCAGCCGCTGGCGTCAGCCAGCGCCTGCCGCCAACGCCGCGCGGTCAGCCAGATCTCGGCTGCCCGGTCCATCTGGTCACGGCTGAGGTTAAGCAGCACGACCATCTTGGGGCTGGTCGCCTTGATCACGGCGGGCAAGTACCGCTCGTCGGTCTCGAGTACTGCGTAGGGAGCATCTGGCGCGCGCCCGAGCGCCGAGGCTAGGCCCGCCTCCATGTTGGCGCCGAAGGCGTTGCTAGCGACTTCCTGGCCGAGCGCGCCGATCCCCGCAGTGATCAGCCGCGTCGTGGTGGTCTTGCCGTTGGTTCCGGTGACGAGCACAACCTGCCGGCCAGCCGCGAGCAGCCGCAAAAGATCAGGCTCTACCCGGAGCCCGAGCACTCCCCCGATCACCGAGCCGTCGCCGCGGCCTGTGACCCGTGACACACGGCCTGCGGCGCCGCTGATAGACGTGGCGAGACGCGCTCGCAGCGGGAGCTTGCTCATGTCGGCTGATGCTATCCGGCAACCGGGTCTGGTTCACGAGCCGGCAAACTGCTCGCCTGGTCATCCGCGCCGACGATAAACCGCCGGGGCCACGACAGCACCGCCTCCAGCCAGCCGGTCACACCCATCTCGCCTGCCGCCTTGCGCAGCTGGCCCCGGTGGCTTACGCCGATCGCCACGGCCGCGAGGTCGTCGATGAAGGCGGCCTGATCGTCTTCGCCGAGCAGCGCCGACCAGGCGATAAGGCGGTTACGGGCGACCTCCATCGACAGCGGATGCCGGCGCAGTCCGCTGACGCGCTGACCGACCTTCACGTCTGACCGGTCGGCGAGATCGGGCAGCGCATAGTCGAGCGGCGGGGCGGTGGCGAACGGGTCCGGCTCCGGCCCGCCGAACGGGCATACCCGCTCGATCTCATGCAGCCAGCGCAGCTGCGGGATCACCCATGTCGTGCCGGGCGCGGTCCCCGCGCCCTTGCCGCCATCCAGCATCGCGGCGGCTGAGGCCGCGCAAGCTGCGGCGAGCTCAGCCGGGTCATAGCACTCCCGGAGGGCCGGGCCGCGGCCAAGGACGGCCTGGTCGATGGCGGTCGCGAGGGCGCACTCGCGCAGCCGCCGGTCCAGGCCAGACCACCGCTGCCGCAACGCGAGCGGCACTCTAGGGCGCGGCCGGTTGACCAGGTGGGCGAGCACGTAGACCTCAGACCAGACTCGGAGCCAGGCGTCCTGCGGCGACCGCGCGACCAGGTCGGCGGCCCGGATCTCTACCAGCGTGCACGGACGCTCTCCGGTGCACGCACTTCCGCAGGCCGCCGATCTGCGCCCGGTGAGCGGCGGCGTTGCAGCTGTGGCCAGGTCAGCCCCGATCGTGTCGGCCCGGGCCGTGTCGGCCCGGAAGGGCACCCGGACGCGCATCGGCCGGTCCATCCCGTCGGTAAAGACCGCGGCCTCGCCCGGCGGCAGCGACACCACCTGCCGCGACTGGTCTTCGTCCAGGTTCATCGTCGCGCCGACCAGCTGCCGATCGTCAGCGGCCGGCAGCCGGTGAAGCACCTTGAGCGCGGTGTTCTTGACAGCGTCGGGAACCAGCTTCGCGGGGATCTGCTCGGCGATGACGACACCTTCGCCGTACGCGCGGATTTCGGCAAGCAGGCCGGCGAACAGCTCGACAGCGTGCGCGCTGGCGCCGTCACGGCCCGCCCGCAGCAGCCGGTGCGCCTCCTCAAGCACGATCACATGCCGCAAGCCGTCGGGCTGCTCGGTTTTCGAGCGCAGCCGGAGGTGCTCAACAATCCGGATGATCAGAGTCCCGATGACGAATGCCTTGTCCTCGTCGTTGGCCACGTCCTCGAGTGCGAGCACCACGTTGCGGTTCAGTAGCGCACCGATGTCAGCTGGATGGCCGCCCTCAAAGAAGCGCCCGGCCGAGCCAGTGCGCAGTGATCGGAGGCGGACATCAACGAAGCCGCGCATGTCGGCCTGCAGTTCCCTGCCATAGCCGACGTCCTCGATGACCGCCAGCGCAGCAGCCTGGAGTCTGGCCAGCGTCGGTACCGCAGGCGGCACCTCCAGGTCCGCCCGCCCGGCACCGGTCAGCGGGTCCCAGCCGCATTCCTCATATGCCCGCTGCAGGGCTTGCGACATGATCTGCGGGAACGGCTCCCTGGCGTCGAACGCAGCAAGGAACAGCGCGCGGACCATGTCAATGTGGGCCTGGACCGGGTAACCGGGCTCGGGTGCCAGCGGGTTGACCGACAGCGGAACCGACTCGGGATCAGCGGGGTTGATCAGGGCGACTTCGCCGCGCTCGCCGCCCGCAGCGTCCGGGCCGAGGTTCCGCAGGCGCGCGGCCATAGCCCCGTACTCGGACTTCACCGGTTCGATGGCCAGCCAGCCGATTCCGGCGCCAGTCAGCTGCTCCAGCATGTGCCTGACGGTCTGAGATTTGCCCGCGCCGGTCGCGCCGGTTACCAGCGCGTGCCTGTTCAGCGTCGCGAGCGGCACCCGCAGCGTGCCAACCGTGCGATCTTGCCCGTCGAGAATCTGGCCAAGGCCGATCGACCGCTCATCGCCCACCTCGCTGGTGACATCGAAGTAGCCAGGCCGCATGACGCGCACGCCCGGCACTTCACGACGGGGCAGCCCGGTCAGCGCGGCGAGCGTCCCCGCCGTAGCAGCGAACGGCACCATCGAGCCATCGGCCGGGTCGGCCAGCTTGGTAGCGAGGACGTCAGCGAACTCCTGCGCCCCATCCGGGCACCGCAACCGGTACGGATGGGCGCTCAGATCCATTGCGCCGACCAGGACCGGAGCGATGAGCTGCAAGTCCTGCTCGGTGGCCGCGCCAGCCAGCACCCGGACATTCCACAACCCGGCCTCACGGAATGCCTCCAGCTCGGCCAGCCTGCGCTCAGCCCGCTGAGCCTCGAACCGCGCGTTCTCGTCGTCGTACCGGCGCAGCACAGTCAGCTGATTCCGCAACTCGGCAGCCTCGGCATCGAGGAGGTCTGTCGGGTCGGCAACGATCAGCCAGCCAAATGGCCTGCCCATCAGAGTCTGCAGTGCTGACTCGAAGAGTGTCGGCGGCCCTGGCATTTCCGGCGACGCGGGCCGCGCAAAGCCCTCGGTGATCAGCGGGACTTGCCGGCCAGGGCACGGCGCCCAGACCAGCTGATCCAGGTCCGCCAGCATGTTGCTGTCTATCGCGACGCCGCGGGCCCCCCATGGAAAGAGCAGCTCCACCGGCGGAGGGCGGGTTGCTGGCGCCGTCGTGGGCGCAGGCTCAGGCTGGAGCCCTCCCTCGGCGTCAGAAGCTGCCTCCGCTTGGGGAGCTGCCTCGGGCCGAGATTCGGTCGCTCCAGCGCTGCTGAGGTCAGCGCTGCCGGACTCCGGGCCGCCAGCGGAGCGGCCGGGCTGGGGCAGCGGACCGGCCGTAGTGATCAGCTCGAGGGGTGCGCCGCCGCCGCGGGACAGCCAGCCGGCGATGAACGGCCGCCGGTGCCTGACGGCGTTCAGCGCGGCCGGAAGGACCGAGGCGTAGTCCGTCACGGCCGAGCCGCCTGGGCAGCTCACATCGACGGCCTGGACCCGGTACCACAGCCCGCCTGTGCTGCCGCCAATGCCGGACGTCACACCCATGCTGCGTGCTTACCAGGTTGGCGGAGTCCATGCTGCCGGATTGGGGGGAATTGTGCCCGCAAGGTCGCCAGTGCGGCAGTGCGTCATCGTGGGTCAACTTCGGCGGCCGAGGTATGCGAGGACTGCCAGGACCCGGCGGTTGTCGTCGTCGGACGGATGCAGGCGCAGTTTGGTGAAGATGGACGAGGTGTGTTTCGCAACAGCCCGCTCGGTTATCACCATCCGCTGCGCAATCGCAGCGTTGGACCGGCCCTCGGCCATTAGTTCCAGTACCTCCCGCTCGCGCGGGCTGAGCCCGCCCAGCTCGCTGTCGTCGGCGTTGTGAGCCAGCAGCCGAGAGATGACTTCGGGATCCATCGCGGTGCCTCCGCTGGCAACCCGCCGCAGGGCTTCGGCGAACTGAGCGCTGTCGAAAACACGGTCCTTGAGCAGGTAGCCGACCGCGCCGGTCCCGTCGGCCAGCAGTTCGCGCGCGTAGATCGGCTCGACATACTGCGAGAGCACCAGGACCGGCAGACTGGGCACGCGGCGGCGGGCCTCCAGGGCGGCCCGCAGCCCCTCGTCGGTGAAGGTCGGTGGCAGCCTGACATCTACGACCGCGACGTCGGGGTGGTGCTCATCCACTGCTGCGAGCAGCCCGGCCCCGGTGTCCACCGCCGACACGACCTCAAAGCCGTGCGCATCGAGCATGCGGATCAAGCCGTCCCTCAGAAGGAAGAGGTCTTCGGCGATGACAACTCGCATGGCACCTCCACGGTCGCCACGGTCGGCCCGCCCGGCGGGCTGCTCAGGGCGAGTATGCCGTCGAATGCGGACAGCCGTCGCTCGATGCCGCGCAGGCCCGTGCCGTGCCCGGGGTCCGCGCCTCCCCGGCCGTCATCGCCGACGTCAATCCGCAGCAGGCCGTGCTCGTACCGTATGTCGATCCACACCTGACGTGCGTCGGCATGCTTGGACACGTTGGCCAGCAGCTCGCTAACCGCGAAGTAGGCCGCTGACTCGACTGGCGCTGGCGGCCGGCCGGGCAGCTCGTTGGTGACCCGGATCTTCAGCGGGCTGTCCATGGCCAGGGCTCGCACCGCCTCGCCGATGCCACGGTCAGCGAGCACCGGCGGGTGGATCCCGCGCACCAGGTCTCGCAGCTCGATGAGGGCCTTGGCCGACGCGTCGCGGGCCTCGAGCAGCAGCGCCCGTGCCGCTGCGGGGTTCTGGTCGAGCACCTGCTCGGCTGCGCTCAGTGTCATCCCCATCGCCACCAGCCGGGCCTGGGCGCCGTCGTGCAGGTCCCGCTCGATCCGGCGGATCTCCGCGGCGCCGGTGTCCACCACCTCGGCACGGCTTTCCGCCAGGTGCGCCACCTGCTGCTCCAGGGCGGCTTGTTTAGTGGGCGCCAGCATCGACCCGGCTGCCTGGCCGTACCAGCGGAGGAACAGCGGCGTGCTCCACACGCCGAGCCCGAGGAACGCGATGCCGAGCGGCACGCTCAGCAGCGCGGTGGTCCCGTTGGTGACGTGGATGAACGCGTACCACTGATTCCCCCCTGCATGCACGATCGGGCTCCAGTAGGCCGGCATCAGCAGGCCGAACAGGCCCCATGCAATGAGCGTGATCGGGATGAAAGGCAGGACCCAGATCAGCAGCGGGTCCACTGTCATCCAGAGCAGATCCCGCCAGGTGGCCCGCTGCTCTCGGTGGGCGCGGCGTACGGCGTTATGACCGCGATCTTCCAGCACGGCTGGGGAGCTGCGCTGGTAGGCACGCACGCGGTGGGCGCGATCGAGTCCTGGATCCCGCTGTTCCTGTTCGTCGTCCTGTTTGGCCTGTCCATGGACTACCACGTGTTCGTGGTGTCCCGGATCCGCGAGGCGCGCGACCGGGGCATGAGCACGGCGCAGGCGGTGTCGTTTGGCATCAGGTCAACAGCGGGCGTGGTAACCAGCGCGGCAATCATCATGGTCGCCGTGTTCGCGGTCTTCGGCACGCTGTCCATGCAGGACTTCAAGCAGCTCGGGGTCGGTCTCGCGGTCGCCATCCTGCTGGACGCAACCTTGATCCGGGTAGTGCTCCTGCCGTCGCTGATGGTGCTGATCGGTGACCGCACCTGGTACCAGCCCAAGTGGCTGGACCTGCTGCGGCGGAACTCGCACGGCTCGCCAGGCCCGTCCGCCCCAGTCGGCGTGAGCAGCCCGAAGCCAGCCAGCCTTTCCCCGAAGCACGCAGGCGCGAGGAGCTGACCGGGCGGGGCCGACAGAGGGCTACAGCTCGACTGTGCCGCGCACGCAGGTAACGACGCCTCCGCCAACCCACACCGTGCCGTCGGCGTCGGCTGTGATCTGGACTTGGCCGTTCCTGCCCAGGGCCGTGCCCTGCCGTGCGAGGTACGGTGCCTGCGCCCGGCCGCTGGCCAGCAGCCATTGCGCCAGCGAGGCGTTCAGGCTGCCGGTCACCGGATCCTCGTCGGTCATGCCGTTCTTAGGCACGAACGCCCGTACCTCGAAATCCGCCGGGCCACCGGACGGATGTGGCCCGGCGACCCCAA
>Ga0335072_10015285_pt1 | contig 10899 bp, 9 predicted proteins | sample Lox_Sample_21_FD_206725 | JGI IMG/M metagenome (GOLD analysis project Ga0335072, IMG submission 206725) | Soil microbial communities from Loxahatchee National Wildlife Refuge, Florida, United States - Lox_Sample_2.1 | ecosystem: Environmental > Terrestrial > Soil > Wetlands | place: USA: Florida... | reverse complement strand
CCCGATGCGAGGCCCCAAGCGGCGTGATATCGGCCACGGGGCGCTCGCCGAGCGCGCGCTCGTCCCGATGATCCCGAGCCAGGAGGAGTTCCCGTACACGATCCGCGTCGTGTCGGACATCCTCGAGTCCAACGGGTCGTCCAGCATGGCCTCCGTCTGCGGGTCGAGTCTGTCGCTCATGGACGCCGGCGTCCCTCTCCCGAGGGCGGTTGCGGGCATCGCGATGGGGCTGATCAAGGAGGGTGACGACTACATCATCCTCACCGACATCGCAGGCGTCGAGGACCACCTGGGCGACATGGACTTCAAGGTCGCCGGCACCGACAACGGCATCACCGCGCTCCAGATGGACATCAAGATCACGGGCGTCACGTTCGAGATCATGCGCGACGCGCTGACCCAGGCCAAGGCCGCCCGGACGTTCATCCTCGGCGAGATGGCCAAGGTCATCGACGCGCCGCGCGCGGAGCTCTCGAAGTACGCGCCGGGCATCGCCTCGGTCCAGATCGACCCGGAGAAGATCGGCCTGCTGATCGGCAAGGGCGGCGAGACGATCCGGGCGCTCCAGGAGGAGTACGAGGCCCAGATCGACGTCAACGACGAGGGCATGGTGCTCGTGTACGCCGCCGACCGCGAGCGCGGGGACGCGCTGGTCGACCGGATCCGGTCGATGACCAAGGAGGTCGAGGTCGGCGACGAGTTCACCGGCAAGGTCGTCAAGACGACCGCGTTTGGCGCCTTCGTCGAGCTTGCCAAGGGCACCGACGGGCTCCTGCACATCTCGAACGTCGCGCCCGGCCGCCGGATCGCGTCGGTCGAGGAGGTGCTCAACAAGGGCGACGAGCTGAATGTGCGCGTGGTCGAGGTCGATCGCGAACGTGGCCGCATCGGCCTGCGTCTGGCGGACGATCCGGACATCGCGGGCAAGAGCGTCGAGGAGCTGGCGGCGGTCGGAACCGGCGACAACGGTCCGCCGCGCCGCGACCGCGGCGAGCGGGGCGGACGTGACGGTCGCGATCGCGACCGCCGCGGGCCCCGTGACCGCGACCGCCCGCGCGACGGTGCCCGGGACGGCGGAGATCGCGGCGGCCGCGTGCGCGACCGCGATCCCGAGCGTCGCTGAGCAACCACACGTGCTCCAGCAGCACAAGCTGACCACGCTCGATTCGGGCGTACGGGTCGTGACCGAGGCGATGCCCTCGGTCCGATCCGTATCGGTCGGGTTCTGGATCGGCACGGGCTCGCGCAGCGAGGACGACCAGCACGCCGGGCTGTCGCATCTGCTCGAGCACCTGCTGTTCAAGGGCACCAAGAAGTACGGCTCGCTCGAGATCGATCAGATCTTCGACGCCATGGGGGCCGAGCTCAACGCCGGCACCGGCAAGGAGACGACGTCGGTGTACGCCCGGGTGATCGACGAGCACGTCCCGGAGGCGTTTGACGTGATGGCGGACATGGTCTTCCGCCCGGCCCTCACCGATATCGACTCCGAGCGGGCGGTGATCCTCGAGGAGATCGCGATGTACGAGGACGACCCTCAGGAGAAGGTGTTCGACCTGCTCGGCGAGGCCGTGTTCGGTGATCACCCGCTCGGGCGCGCGATCATCGGCCGCGCGCCGGTGATCGCCGAGACCCCGCCCGATGAGATCAAGCTCTTTCACGCCAATCGATACGGCCCGGGCAACGTCGTGATCGCGGCCGCCGGCGCGGTCGACCACGACTCGTTCGTCGGGCTCGCCGACCGCGCGGTGTCAGAGCGAACGAACGGTCGCGCGCCGCAGGCCCCGGCCGCGCCGCCGCTGACCGCGGCCCACTACCGCTTCGAGCGCAAGGACACCGAGCAGTACCACGTGTGCCTCGGCGGTCCCGGCCTGGCGCGTCACGATGAGCGCCGGTTCGCGCTGCGGGTGCTCGACAATGTGTTCGGAGGGACGTCGTCCTCGCGGCTGTTCCAGGAGGTTCGCGAGCGCCGCGGACTGGCGTATGCGGTCTACTCGTTCACGAGTGCCTACCAGGACACGGGCCAGGTCGGCCTGTACATCGGGACCCGGCCGGACAATGTCACCGAGGGTCTCGCCGTGGTCGGAGCCGAGCTCGAGCGGCTGCGCGAGCAGCCCGCCACCCCTGAGGAGCTCGAGCGCGCCAAGGAGAATCTGAAAGGCCGCGTCGTGCTGGCGCTCGAGTCCACGGGCGCGCGCATGAATCGGCTCGGCTCGGAGATCCTCGCCGGCATGCCGCTGCTCTCGCTCGATGAGACCGTCGAGCGGATCGACGCGGTGACACTCGAGGACCTCGCCGGGCTCGTCGACGAGCTGTGGTCGCCCGAGCGGCTGTCGGCCGCCGGCATCGGGCCGGACGAGGCCCGGTTCGAGGAAGCGCTCAGCGCGGTCGGCCCGGCGCTAGTGGAGACGCGCTAGACGTGGCGATCCGGGTCGCGGTCGCGGGAGCGGCCGGACGGATGGGACAGACGGTCTGCAACGCCGTCGAGGCCGCGCCCGACATGGAGCTGACCGGACGCGCCGACCCCGCGCTGAACACGCCCCTGGCCGATGTCCTCGACGACGCGGATGTGCTCGTCGACTTCACGATCCCGACGAGCGCCGTCGCCAATGCGCGCGAGGCGGTCGCCGCGGGCGTCCACGTCGTGATCGGGACGACGGGCTTCGACCCCGACGAACTCAAAGATCGTAAGGGCGCCAACGTGTTCATCGCCCCGAACTTCGCGATCGGCGCCGTGCTGATGATGCAGTTCGCGACCCAGGCCGCGAGGTACATGGCCAAGGCCGAGATCATCGAGCTCCACCACGATCGGAAAGTCGACGCGCCCAGTGGCACCGCGGCCCGCACCGCAGCCCTCATGGCCGAGGCCTCCCCAAGCGGGGCAACGCCACCGATCCATTCGGTCCGCCTCCCCGGGCTCGTGGCCCATCAGGAGGTGATCCTCGGCGACGTCGGGCAGACGCTGACGATCCGCCACGACTCGACCGACCGCGAGTCGTTCATGCCCGGCGTGCTGCTCGCGATTCGCAAGGTCGCCGACCTCACGGAGTCGCCGACGGTCGGTCTCGAGCGGCTGCTCTAGAGCGGGAGCGCTAGCCGTGGATGGCCTGGACGACGTTGACGTCGTCCTCGACGTCGTTCACGTTGGCCTCGGAGCATCCGGCGTTGATCGCGGCCACGATCTTCGCAGGATCGGTGACGCCGCCGGGTAGGGACCCATGCTCGCTCACATAGCGGCGGGCGTAGGCCGCCTGTTGCGTCTGGTTCGCCGAGCCCCACGTCGTGCACGACGTCGCGTCACTGACCACCACGGGCTTCGACGTGAGTATGCCGCCGACCACGATCACGACCAGCAGCGCGATCGCCACCAGCCCCGCGAGTGCGGCCACCTTGTGCCGGGCGACGAGCGCCCGCGTGTTCCAGGCATCGGCGGCCTCACCTGCCGGTGCTGCCCGGTCCGTCGGAGCATTCACCCGCGTCATCACGGCAGTCAGATCCTATCCCGCGGGCGGCCACTAGCCGGACTTGCGCGGGCCGGCCAGCACGGCCTGCACCACGCCGAGGTACCAGTCCGCAACCTGGTCGCGCCCGACGTCGGGGTGGTCGAGCCACCAGTTGGCCAGCGACTCGCCGGCGCCGACGAGCGCGTGCGCGATCGCGTCGGACCTCGGCGGCCCGTAGCCGGGCCACGAGCCGGCGCCGGCCTCGATCATGCTGCCGATTGCGGTTGCGATGCGCTCCCGGATCTCGGCGACGTGCTCGGCGATCGGCTGGGTCGAGCCGACCTCGCGGAACAGGACCCGCCAGCCATCGCCGTGCTCCTCGACGAACGCGAGGAATTCGGTGATCCGGGCACGGAGACGCGCTCCCGGGGACGGGTCCGGCGACCGCGCCGACACGAGCCGCTCGAGCAACTCGCCACCGGCCCGCTCGATGTAGGCCAGGTACAGCCCCTCCTTGGACGCGAAGTAGGCGTACACCATCGGCTTGGACACGCCCGCGCAGTCGGCGATCTCGTCCATCGAGGCCGAGTGGTAGCCGGCCCGGGCGAAGATCGCGCCGGCCTCGTCGAGAATCTGCCGCTCGCGCCGCTCCCGGGGAACCCCCCGCGTTCCCGCCCTACGTTGGGAATGGTCCGGTGTTGTCCGTGAAGTTTGTGCCACGTACGGGTTTGGTTCTTCCCCATCTGGATATTACTCATGAGTAGATGCCCGAGAAAGGTGCACCCCCAAACGTCCATCCGGTCCAGCGCCGTGTGCTGAAGGCGCTCGAGTCGCTGAGCTCGCCGCTGCTGCCCGACGACTACCTTGAGCTGATCAACCCGCTGTGGTCGACGCGCGAGCTCCGCGGACGGATCCAGGACGTCAAGCATGAAACCGACCAGGCGGCGACGATCCTGATCAAGCCGGGCTACCGCTGGTCGGGCCACAAGCCGGGTCAGTACGTGCGGATTGGGGTCGACATCGACGGCGTCCGCCACTGGCGGGCGTACTCGCTGACCTCCGACCCGTACCGCGAGGACGGCCTGATCAGCATCTCTCCCAAGCGCGTCGATGCCGGCAAGGTCTCGCCCTACCTCGTCGACCGCGCCAAGCCGGGCACGATCGTGTCGCTGAGCAAGATCGAGGGCGAGTTCGTCCTCCCCGATTCCCCGCCCGAGAAGCTCCTCTTCATCAGCGCCGGCAGCGGGATCACGCCGATCATGAGCATGCTCCGCCACCTCGATCACGCGGAAGAGATGCCCGACGTCGTCGTCCTGCACTCCGCGCGCGAGTCCGACGAGGTCATGTTCGGCGACGATCTCCGGGGTCTCGCCGAGAAGCACGACCGATTCCACCTCCACGAGCAATTGACGCGCGAAAACGGCCGCATGGGCCCGGGCGACCTCGACCGCCTGTGCCCGGACTGGCGCGAGCGGGACACCTACATCTCGGGGCCGAACGACATGCTCGACGCGTTCACCGAGCACTTCGACGCCAACGCCAACTGCGACCGGCTGCACATGGAGCGCTTCCAGCCAAAGCTCGGGCTCGGGCAGGCTGGCGAGGGCGAGGGAGGGACGATCAAATTCTGCATGTCCGACTGCGAGGCCGAGTCCGACGGAAGCGTGCCGATCCTCGTCGCCGGCGAGGAGGCGGGCCTCGACCTGCCCTTCGGCTGCCGCGAGGGCATCTGCCACACCTGCGTGGGCGAGCTGCGTAGCGGACACGTCCGCGACCTGCGCACCGGCAAGGTCTACGGCCAAGAGGGCGAGGTCATCAGGACCTGCATCAGCGCCCCCGAGGGCCCTGTCGAGATCGATCTGTAACACGACCCAAACGGAGGGGGAGTTCCGTACATGGCGACTGCCACCCACAACGGACACACCAACGGCCGCGTGGCCATCGAGGAGCCGGAGAACCCGCTGCACCGCCTCAGTGCGGAGCAGATCGAGGCGATCGGGCGTGAGTTCGACGAGCTGCACGAGCAGGTCAAGGACAGCCTCGGCGACCGCGACGCGCGCTACATCCGCTCGATCATCGCGCTCCAGCGCCGGCTGGCGCTGCTGGGACGGGTCGAGCTGATCGCCTCCCGCTGGCGGATCCCGTGGGTCATAGGCGCCTCGACGCTCGGCCTGGCCAAGATCCTCGAGAACATGGAGATCGGCCACAACGTGCTCCACGGCCAGTGGGACTGGATGAACGATCCCGTGATCAACTCGAAGGCGTGGGACTGGGACACGGCCTCGACGGCCGAGGCATGGCGGCACTCGCACAACTACATCCACCACACCTATACGAACATCCTCGGCAAGGACCGCGACCTCGGCTACGAGATCATGCGGATCGACCCCGAGCAGAAGTGGCATCCGGTCTACCTGCTCCAGCCCATCTACAACGTTGTGCTGGCGATGCTGTTCGAGTGGGGGGTGGCCGTCCACGACCTCAACTTCGAGGCCATCCGCAAGGGAGAGAAGGACAAGAAGCAGCTCCGCAAGGAGCTCAAGGGGATCGCCGGCAAGGCCCGCACCCAGATCCAGAAGGACTACATCTCGTGGCCGCTGATCTCGGGGATCGTGATGACGTTGGCCGAGCTCGCGTACTTCTCCGCGCAAGCCGAGGTGGAGCGGCGGCGCCGGAGCCGGATGTCGATCAAGTACGGCGTGAAGAAGCTCCGCTGGGGTCGTGAGAAGCCAAGCGGCAACGTCTTCAAGCAGCTGGTCGAGCGCCGATCGTTCCGCGAGCCGTTCACGCGCACCCTGACCGCCAACATCGCGGCCAACCTGATCCGCAACGTCTGGTCCTACGCGATCATCTTCTGCGGTCACTTCCCTGACCAGACGTACACGTTCACCCAGGAGGAGACCGACGACGAGTCCCGCGGCGCGTGGTACGTCCGTCAGCTGACCGGCGCCGCCAACATCGACGGCGGCCCGGTGTTCCACGTGATCAGCGGCAACCTCGGATACCAGGTCGAGCACCACCTGTACCCCGACATGCCGAGCACCCGCTACGGCGAGATCGCCCCCAAGGTGCGCGAGATCTGCCAGCGGTACGGGCTCCCGTACAACTCCGGGCCGTTCCACCAGCAGCTCGGGATGGTGCAGCGCACGATCATCCGGCTCGCGTTCCCGGGCGGCAAGCACCGGCCGAAGCCCGGCGCGTACGACGGCCCGCTGGTCCGCGGCAAGGGCGAGCGCCCGGTGCCCGAGGTGGCCCACGCGAAGTAGGGGCCGCGCTCACGCGCGGCATCCGTGGGGCCATGTACCCCGTCCGGACGGGGCCGCGTTGGTCCCACGGACGCCGAGCGCAGCGAGGCCCATCCACATGGCCCACCCCGCGCGTACAAATTTGTCCACAAGGCCGCTATGCCCACGCCTGACCGCGCGCTATCGTGGTTGTGAGCGCTAACGAAAGCGGGTAACAGGAGGTCGTCATGACGTGGAAACGGAGCTTTCTCGTAGTGGCAAATGTGACCGCGACCTCCGACGAGTTGGTCGATGCGCTGAAGGAACGCGCACCGGCCAGCTTCACGCTCGTGATCCCGGCGACCCCGTTTGGCGGCGGGCGCCAGGCGGCGACGGCCAAGCTCGAGGAAGCGCTCGGGAGCCTGCGGGCGGCCGGGCTGGAGTGCGAGGGCACGGTCGGCAACGCGGATCCGATCCTGGCCGTGACCGACGCCTGGGACCCGAAGAAGTACGACGAGATCATCGTGTCCACCCTGCCCATGCGTTTCTCGAAATGGCTGCACGCAGGGCTGCCGGAGAGGATCGGCAAGCTGACCGACGCCCCGGTCGCCCATATCGTCTCCCAGCCCCCGAGGCCCGAGCTCGAGGTCGCGCCGCCGCCCGCCCATCCCGATAAGGCCATGGGGCCGCTCTCGGTGCTCGCCTGGGGTGCCCGCAAGGATTGAGCCGCAGCGGCTTCCGGCGGGTTCCCCTGCGATAATCAGTCGATGCCTGCCGAACTCGGGTCGATCCTGACCGCGATGGTCACCCCGTTCGACGCCGACGGACACGTCGACGAGGACGCGGCCGTCGCGCTCATGCACCACCTGGTCGAGCATGGCTCGGACGGGCTCGTGATCTGCGGCACGACGGGTGAGGCGTCGACGCTCGACGACGAGGAGCACCTCGGGATGATCCGGCTCGCGGTCGACGAGATGGGTGAGGACTGCACGATCGTCGCCGGCGTCGGCTCCAACGACACCCGCCACGCGATCGACCTCACCGAGCGCGCCACGGAGATCGGCGCCGACGCCCTGCTCCATGTCAACCCGTACTACAACCGGCCCAGCCGGCGCGGGATCGTCCGCCACTACGAGGAGATCTGCCGCGCCACCGACCTGCCGATCGTGCTCTACAACATCCCGCAGCGCACCGGGTCGGACATGCCCAACGATCTGCTGGCCGAGCTCGCGCAGCTCGACAACATCTTCGCGGTCAAGCAGGCGAACGCCGCGAACCTGGCCAAGATCGACGGTCTTCGGATTTACGCCGGCAATGACGACCTGCTCGCCGACGTTCTCGACCTCGGCGAGGCGGGCGGCATCCTCGTCGCCAGCCACCTGTTCGGCGAGGAGATGCGCCGGATGGTCGACGAGCCCGACCACCGCCGCGCGATCGACGGCGGGCTCAGGGATGTGTACGCCGACATGCCGGTGGCACCCCTCGCGTGCGCCACGAAGGCCGCGCTCCACCTCCTGGGGCTTCTCCCCTCGGCCATGCCGCGGCTTCCGTACGTGGAGCTCGACGAGCGTGAGCTCGGGGTTATCCGGTCGATGCTGGAGCGCCACGGGCTGCTGCAAGCAAGCCGGGCGTGAGTAACGGCACTCTCCGGGTGCTGCCGCTCGGCGGCCTGGGCGAGATCGGCAAGAACATGACCGTCGTCGAGTACGACGGGCGGATCGTCGTGGTCGACACCGGGCTGCGGTTCCCGACCACCGACATGCTCGGGATCGATCTGGTCCTGCCTGACTTCGGCTACCTGCGCGACCGCGCGGACGAGATCGAGGCGATCGTGATCACGCACGGCCACGAGGACCACCTGGGGGCGCTTCCCTGGGTGCTCCGCGAGCTCGGCACGCTCCCCCCGGTGTACGGAGGCCGGCTGACGATCGCGATGGCCCGCTCAAAGCTCGACGAGCACAAGCTCCGCGACGCGCCGCTCGAGGACCTGCGTCCCGGAGAGCAACTCGAGCTCGGCCCGTTCGGGCTCGAGCTCGTGCACATGACTCACTCGATACCCGACTCGTGCGCGGTCGCCCTACGGACCGAGGTCGGGAACGTCGTGCTCACCGGCGACTACAAGTTCGACCAGACGCCGGTCGACGGAGACCCCGCGGATGTCTCAAGGCTGGCCGAGCTCGGGCGCGAGGGCGTACTGCTTCTCTGTGGCGACTCGACGAACGCCGACCGGCCGGGGTTCTCGCCATCCGAGCGCCTCGTCGGCCCGCACCTGCAGGAAGTGTTCGCGCGCGCTCCCGGCCGGATCATCGTTACCAGCTTCGCCTCCAACATCCATCGCGTACAGCAGGTGATCGACGCCGCCGCGGAACTCGGCCGCAAGGTGTCGCTGGTCGGACGCTCGATGCGCAAGAACGTCAACATCGGCCGCTCGCTCGGCCACATCGAGTTTCCCGAGGGGACGCTGATCCCGCCCCAGGAGGTCGAGGACTGGCCTGACGAGAAGATCGTGGTGATCTCGACCGGGTCCCAGGGCGAGCCGCTGTCGGCGCTGCGGCGGATGGCGCACAACGATCACCGCATGATCAAGCTTCACGCCGGCGACACCGTCGTGTTCTCGGCCACCCCGATCCCCGGCAACGAGCGCGCGGTCAACGAGACTGTCGACCGCCTGTTTCACATCGGTTGTGAGGTCATCACCCCGCGCGAGGCGCCGATCCACGCCTCCGGGCACGGCTACGCCGAGGAGCTCAAGCTCATGCTGAACTTGCTCAAGCCGCGGTACGTGATGCCGGTCCACGGCGACTTCAAGCGGATCCGGCTGCACGCCGAGCTCGCCGACGCCGTCGGAATCGACCCCGACGACGTGTTCGGAGGCGAGAACGGGCTGCCGCTCGAGCTCGACGAGTCCGGCGCCCGCTACGGCGAGCCCGAGCAGTCCGGGATGATCTTCGTCGACGGCGTCGACATCGGCGATCCCGCGGACGTGGCGCTCCGCGACCGCCGCATGCTCTCGGGCGATGGGATCTTCATCGTCGTCGCCACCGTGTCCGAGCAAACCGGGGAATCGGTCGTCCCGCCCGAGGTGATCTTCCGCGGGGTGCCGTTCGTCGAGCAGGCCGACAACCTGGTCGAGGACATCCGCGAGGAGGTGGAGCGCTCGCTCGCGCGGGCGGCGAACGACGGCCTGCGCGAGATCGACATGCTCCAGCAGGAGCTCCACGATGACCTGGCGGCGTTCGTGTATGACCGGCTCAGGCGCCGGCCGATGGTGCTGCCGGTCGTCGTCGAGGTCTGACGGCAGCGGCGGCCGGGCTTCGTTTCGCTCTGATTACGCGAAGTTGCGTTACGCGGAAATGCGTAGCAAGACTCAGGTCGTACGGCTGGCGACGCCGACCTCAGTCGGCACGCTCCTCGAACGCCCGACGCGGGGAAGGCCTCCGAGCGCCGCGAGCCCCGCCAGCGCGACCACGAAACACGTGACCGCGCCGACCCCGAGCCCGGCGCGAGCGCCTGCGACTGCCATCAACCAGCCGACGATGGGGCCGCCGATCGGGGTCGATCCCTGGAAGGAGACGAACCACAGCGACATCACCCGGCCGCGCATGTCCGGCGCGGCCGTGAGCTGGAGAGTCGAGTTCCCCATCGACATGAACGAGATGCTTGCCCAGCCGACGAACATGAGCGCGATGAGCTCGACCGGGAGGCTGGGGGAGACCGCCGCGAACGTCATCGCGATTCCGAATCCGCTGGCTGCGACGACCAACGGCCGGACGCCGATCTTTCCGCGCGCGGCAACGAGCAGCCCTCCGAGCACGGCGCCGAGCCCCATGGCGGCCGTCATGAAGCCGAAGCCGGTCGAGCCGACATGGAGTCCGCGGCTCGCCATCACCGGCAGCGACACCTGGAACTCGTAGGTCAGGCAGCCGACTGCGGCCATCATCAGGAGCGGCACCGCGAGCTCGGGCGTGTGGCGAACGTAGCTGAGGCCCTCGCGGAGCTGGCCGCGAGCCCGAGGCGTCGGCGTAGTCGGGTTGAGCTTGGCGAGGTCCAGGGTGACGAGCGAGGCGATGACCGCGACGAAGCTGGCCGCGTTGATCAGGAAGCAGACGCCCTCGCCGACGGTGGCGATCAGGATTCCCGCGACCGCGGGGCCGATCATGCGGGCGGTGTTGGCGAGGACCGAGTTGAGGCTGACCGCGTTGCGCAGGTGTTCGGGGCCGACCATCTCGAGC
>Ga0335072_10015284_pt1 | contig 10899 bp, 4 predicted proteins | sample Lox_Sample_21_FD_206725 | JGI IMG/M metagenome (GOLD analysis project Ga0335072, IMG submission 206725) | Soil microbial communities from Loxahatchee National Wildlife Refuge, Florida, United States - Lox_Sample_2.1 | ecosystem: Environmental > Terrestrial > Soil > Wetlands | place: USA: Florida... | reverse complement strand
GAGCAGCGCGTCGATCTCCGCGTGTGCGAGCTCTGCGTACTGGCCGGCGCTGAAGCTGGCATCGACGGGCAGGAACGAGATCAGCCTGTGCTCGAGCTGCGTTCGCTCGCGCTGCGTGGCGGCTCCGGTCAGCGTCTCGAGGCCTTGATAGACCTGGAGCGCGTCGGCCGAGACCGCGACCGGCCGCTCGCCCAGCCCACGAAGGCGGCGAGCGAGCTCGATCGCGACGTCGGTCTTGCCGACGCCGGTCGGCCCGAACAGGGCGATCACCTCCGCGCGCGGCATTGGCCGGAGTATCGTGGAGCGATCAGGATCGGTACCGGAATCTCGACCGAGCACGACCCGCTCCAGGCCGGGACAGAGGCGGCGCACTCCGCATCGTTGGGCCTCGGCGGTGCTCCCGCCGACCTCGCCGTGGTGTTCGCGAGCGGCTCGCATCTCGTCGCTCCAGAAGCCATGCTCGAGGGCATCCACGCGACGCTTTCCCCCGAGGCGCTCGTCGGCTGCGGGGCGGGGGGGGTGCTCGGATCGGGGCGCGAGCTCGAATCCGGGACCGCGCTCGCGGTGTGGGCCGCCGTGTTCGACGGCGCGGGCGCGGCCACCCCGTTCCACGCGACGCTGACCGAGGAGGAGTCAGAGCATCGCCTCGTCGGGCTCCCCGACCTCGAGACGTCGAGCGGGATGCTGATGCTGTCGGACCCGTATTCGTTCCCGACCGATGCCGTACTCGAGTCGCTTGCCGAGCACGCGCCGACCGTCCCGGTGCTCGGCGGCCTCGCCAGCGGACGCACCTCGGCCGACGAAGGCGCCTTGTTCTTCGGCGACGGCGTGGTCGACAACGGCGCCGTCGGTGTCAGCTTCCAGGACGTCGAGATGCTCCCGTGCGTGTCCCAGGGCGCCGCCCCGCTCGGCCGGGAGGTCACGGTCACGGCGTCCGAGGGGAACATCATCCACGAGCTCGCCGGGCGCCCGGCGCTGCAGACCGTCGAGCAGATCATCTCCGAGCTGTCGCCGCGGGAGCGCGGGCTGGTCGCGGGCGGGCTGCTGATCGGCGTCGTGATCGACGGCGGCAAGCCCGAGTACAAGCAGGGCGATTTCCTCGTGCGCGGCGTGCTCGGAGCCGACAGTGAGTCGGGCGCGCTCGTCGTCGGTACGCAGGTCGCGCCGGGCCAGGTCGTGCGGCTGCATGCGCGCGACGCGCGCTCGGCCGACGAAGACCTCCGCGAGGCCCTCAAGCTTCGGGTTCAGGCCCTCGCCGGCGAGCGACCGGCCGGTGCGCTCGTGTTCTCGTGCAACGGCCGAGGCAGCGCCATGTTCGGCATCTCCGACCACGACGCCGAGGCGATCGAGCGCGAGCTTCGCGGCGCGCCGTCCGCCGGCTTCTTCGCGGCCGGCGAGATCGGCCCGGTCGGGGGCCGCAGCTTCCTGCACGGCTTCACGGCGACGCTGGCCGTGTTCCCGCGGGCTTCATGACCCGCCTGAGCGGCAACGTCCTGCTCACCGGTGCGAGTGGCGGCATCGGCCACGCGATCGCGCGCACGATCGCGCACCGGAGCGCCGACCTGATCCTCACCGCGCGCCGGACCGAGGTGCTCGAGCCGCTGGCGGCCGACCTGGGGGCTCGCGTCGTTGGCTGCGACCTCTCGCGCCGGGAGGACGTGGCGCGGCTGATCGAACAGGCCGGCCGGGTGGATGTGCTGATCGCCAACGCCGCGCTGCCGGCCTCGGGGCTGCTCTCAGAGTTGACCCAGCCGGAGATCGACCGCATGCTCGAGGTCAACCTGCGCGCCCCGATCGCGCTCGCGCGAGCGCTCGCGCCGGGGATGGTCGAACGCCACCGCGGGCATCTGGCGTTCATCTCCTCGCTGTCGGGCAAGACGGCGTCGCCCGCCTCGTCGGTGTATTCGGCCACCAAGTTCGGGCTGCGCGGCTTCGCGCTCGGGCTGCGGGAGGATCTGCGCCCGCACGGCGTCGGCGTGTCCGTGGTCCTCCCCGGGTTCATCCGCGAAGCCGGCATGTTCGCCGACTCCCAGGCCACGCTGCCACCCGGCGTGGGCACGCGATCGCCCGAGGAGGTGGCCCGGGCGGTGCTCTCGGCGATCGACCGCAATCGTGGCGAGGTCGTGGTGGCGCCGCTGTCGATGCGGATCGGCGCGAGCATCGGCGTGGTGGCGCCGGCGGTCGCCTCGGCGGTCAGCCGGCGGTTGGGGAGTCACCGGGTCGCCGCGGATATCGCAGCCGGGCAGCGCGACAAGCGTTAGCGGCGGCGTGGCAAGGTCCGGCGCGCCGGTGCGTTCCCCGCCGCACCTCTCCCGCCGCGATGTCCCCGCCGCACCGCTCCCGCCGCGATCTCCCGCCGGACCCCTGCCGCCATGTTCCACGCCGACGATCAGGGGTACGATCGCCGTATGAACGATCCCGCCTTCTGGCGCGAGCTCGGACAACAGCTCCGCGTCGACTCGATCAGGTCTAGCGACGCCGCCGGCTCAGGCCATCCGACGTCGTCGATGTCGGCCGCCGACCTCATGGCCGTGCTGTTCGCCAACCACCTGCATTACGACTTCGGGCGTCCGGACGATCCCCGCAACGACCATCTGATCTTCTCCAAGGGACACGCCTCCCCCCTCTACTACAGCCTGCTGAAGGCCGCCGGCGCGATCACCGACGAGGATCTCCTGACGTTCCGCAGGCTCGGGAGCCGCTTCGAGGGCCACCCGACGCCGGTGTTGCCCTGGGTCGACGTCGCGACCGGATCGCTGGGCCAGGGCCTGCCGATCGGCGTGGGCGTCGCGCTCGCCGGCAGGCGACTCGACCAGCTGCCCTACCGGGTCTGGGTGCTGTGCGGCGACAGCGAGATGGCAGAGGGATCGATCTGGGAGGCGTTCGAGCACGCTGCCTACGCGAACCTCGACAACCTCACCGCGATCATCGACGTCAACCGCCTCGGCCAGACGCGCCAGACGATGCACGGCTGGGATCTCGACTCCTACGCCGAGCGCGCCCGCGCGTTCGGCTGGCACGCGATCGAGATCGACGGTCACGACGTCGAGGAGATCGATGGCGCGCTCTCGGAGGCCTCGCACATCGACGGCAAGCCAAGTGTGATCGTGGCCCGGACGAAGAAGGGCAAGGGCGCGAGCGAGGTGGAGGACCTCGAGGGCAAGCACGGCAAGCCGCTGTCCGACCCCAAGAAGGCGATCGAGGAGCTCGGCGGCGAGCGGAACCTGCGGGTCGACGTGGCGAAGCCCGACGGCGACGCCGCTCCGCACAAGATCGATCCGGGCCATGCGGTCGATTGGCCGACCTGGGGCGCGGACGACAAGGTCGCGACCCGGCGGGCGTACGGCGACGCGCTCGCGGCGCTCGGCGCCGACCGTGCCGACGTGGTTGCGCTCGACGGCGAGGTGTCGAACTCGACGTTCTCCGAGCTGTTCCGCAAGGCGCATCCGGATCGCTACTTCGAGATGTTCATCGCCGAGCAGCAACTGGTTGCGGCCGCCGTCGGTCTGCAGGTCCGTGGCTACCGGCCGTTCGCGTCGACGTTCGCCGCGTTCTTCACCCGGGCCTACGACTTCGTGCGGATGGCCGCGATCAGCCGGGCGAAGCTCTGCCTGGCCGGCTCGCACGCCGGCGTGTCGATCGGCGAGGACGGTCCCTCGCAGATGGCGCTCGAGGACCTGGCGATTTTCCGCGCCGTCCATTCGAGCATCGTGCTGTACCCGTCCGACCCGAACCAGGCCGCGACGCTGGTGCGGCTGATGGCCGACCACCCCGGGATCGCCTACATGCGCACCACTCGCGGCGCGTACGCCACGATCTACGCGCCCGACGATCGCTTCGAGATCGGCGGCTCGAGCGTCCTGCGCTCCTCCGACGACGATCAGGTGACGCTCGTCGGCGCCGGCGTCACGCTCCACGAGGCGCTCAAGGCGGCCGACGAGCTATCCGAGCAGGGCATCGCGGCCCGCGTGATCGACCTCTACTCGGTCAAGCCCGTCGACGGCGAGACCCTGCGCCAGGCCGCCGCCGACACCGGCGCAATCCTCACCGTCGAGGATCACTGGCCCGAGGGCGGCCTCGGGGACGCGGTGCTCGCCGCGCTGGCCGAGGTCGAGGGCGTCCGCGTGCGCAAGCTCGCGGTCACCGACATGCCCGGCTCCGGCAAGCCCGAGGAGCTTCTCCACGCCTACGGCATCGACGCCGACGCGATCGTCGCCGCCGCCCAGGACCTGGTGCGGACCCCCGCCGGCGCGCAATAAGGTCCGGCGGGCTGGGCAGCTCGCCGGCGCACCTTCCAAGCGCTTAGCGCCGGCGAGAGCGGCGCGCCTCCCCAGGCGCTTAGCGCCGGCGAGAGGCAGCGCCGACCCGGCCGGGCGCGGCGGCGCGCACTTCGTCACGCTTCGGCTCCGCGGGGACCGGCTCGCCGTCACGCGCAGGCTCGCCGTCACGCGCAGGCTCGCCGTCCCGTGCGGGGGCGGCATCACGCGCCGGCGGCCCGTCGCGCGCGGGGGCGGCATCACGCGCCGGCGGCCCGTCGCGCGCCGGATCGGCATCACGAGCCGGCGCCCCGTCGCGCGCCGGATCGGCGCCATCGTCGACGACGACCGGGTGCTCGCCGGTCACGCTCGCCAGCGCGTCGATGATCTCGTCGGCCAGCCGTGCGCCGTCGTCGGCGCGATCCGGCGTGGCCTGGATCCTGACGACGACGTCATCCCCATCAAGCTGCTCGAGCAGCACCTGGGCCTTACGCCTCGTCGGCGTCTTGACCCTGTCGTCGAGGATGTCCTGGACCTGCGTCACCCGGATGCCGCGTCCGAGCCGGACCTTTACGTCAACCGACTCGGGCTCCCTGATCGGGACCACGACGGCCGATAGCACGCCGTTGTTCGGCACCATGACCCGGTCCTCGCCCTGAGCGATCGTCGTGTAGAGCAGGCCGAGCGAGCTCACGACCCCTTCGATCTGTCCGCCGAGGGCGCCGGCCTGGAACCGGACGCGCTCGCCGACGCGGAACGGTCGTGCGCTCAGAAGCACCATGCCCGCGAACAGGTTGCCGAGCGTCTGCTGCGCGGCGAGACCGACGATCACCGCGGTGAACGCGCTTGTCGCGACAAGCGAGGCCGCGCTCACGCCGGCGATCTCGAGCGCCACCAGCAGCGTGATGCCGACGGTCACGAGCCGGACGATGAAGCCGACGGTTCCGGCGGTCCCGGGGTCCATCCGGCGGAAGAACGTCGGCCCGGCGACGCGTCCGATATCGCGAGCGATCGCCCAGCCGAGCCCGAGCAGCACCAGCACCGCGACGACCTTGATCGCCGTATCCCAGGTCCCGCCCACCTTCCCGAACCAGTTCGGGTAGTTGCTGTAGACGACGATGACCGCGATGAACAGCGGCACGAGAACCGCGAGGCGGCGTCGAGCGCTGCGCAGGCTCTTCTTGTCGAAGTCGACGGCCAGGCCGACGCGCTCCCACTCCTCGCTGTGAGTGTCGAACATCTGGTCGAGGCGGAAGTCTGATCTCGTGGGCTTTTTGAAGCGTGGTTGTGGCATTCGTTTCTTTATCGGTGTCGCGCTGCCTTTACCTATCACCGCCGGGCGGCGCGGGTTTCACTGCCGATCAGAATAGGCGACCTTGCTCCGGCGGCCATGCGGGTTCGTTTCGCCCGGAGTTTCCTTCCTCCTGGTCGGCAGCCGGCGGTCGGTATCGGCCTCGCATCCGCCCTCCCGGGGTCAGATCTGGGCCGTTGACCAACCCGCCGAGCCGCCTCCGTTCATCGGGATGCGCGTACGCGCCCCGCTGATAAAGCCGCTTGTAGCGAGCAACCAGATCCGGTCGGTGGCTACTCAGCCATTCGAAGAACAAGCCCCGCACCTCGCCGCGCAGGTGAAGCGCGATGCCGGTCACGTACGCCGCGCCCGCCTCCGAGGCGAGTTCGAGGATCTCCGCCACCTGCTCGGGCGCGTCGTTGATTCCCGGCATCAGCGGCGCCACCAGCACTCCCGTCCTGATACCGGCTCGGGTGAGCTCCGCCACCGCCTCGAGCCGCGCGCGCGGGTTCGGCGTGTGCGGCTCGGTCGCCCGCCACGCCCGCTCGTCGATCGTCGGAACCGACAGCGCGGCGCTGAACTCCGTTCGCTCCGCGATCTGCTTCATCAGCGGCAGGTCTCGTAACAACAAGGGAGATTTGGTCAGCACCGAGCAGGGATTGCCGGCGTCGCGCATCGCCTCCCAGATGCCGGGCATCAGCTTGTAGCGCCCCTCGACCCACTGATACGGGTCTGTGTTGGTGCCGAGCGCCACGTGCTCGCGCGTCCATTTCGGCCGCGCCAGCTCCGCGCGCAGCAGCTCCGGCGCGTTGACCTTGACCACGATCTCGCGCTCGAAGTCCCGGCCGGCGTTGAAGTCGAGGTACTTGTGCGTCGGACGGGCGAAGCAGTTGTGGCTGACGACACCGTTGGCGATGAAGTCGCCGGTCCCGGTCGTGATGTCGTAAAGCGCCGTCTCGCGGCCGAGCGGCTCGATCTCAGCGACCCTGAGGTTCTCGAACGTCTTGACCGCCTGACCTTCGAAGTCGCGCTTGCGCTCGATCGCGGGGTCGGTGAGATGGAAGAACCGAAGGTGCTCGGACAGTCCACCGCGGATGCGGACGCATTTGAGCCCGTTCGCATTGCTCTTGTCGACGGCGATGTCGAACCCGAGCCGACGCGCACAAGCCTCGGCCCACTCGAGGATCTCCGGATCGGCATTGGCGATCCTCAACGCAACGTCGCTCCGGGAACCACAGGCGTCGAACGCCCCGGCCAGGAACCCCCGAAGCCACTGCAGGCTCGGAGGGAGCGGCCACTCGACCAGACCGCGGACACTCTCGAGCGAGGGCGCCGGCTGTTGGGAAGCCGCGATCGTCTCCCGTCGGCCGGCGGCGACTAGCTGGGACACAGGCTCGCCGGCGCGTACGTCGAAAGTGGCCAAGAACTCGCGGGCTCGCCGACGCGCCTCAGGCTCAGGGGGTTCAAACCGGAAGTGGTCGTCCGCATGCCGCTCGCCACCGGCCGGCCGCCGGTCCTGCGGATGCAGCACGCCGCGCCCGCGGATGATTCCGCACAGATACCCGCGCCGGTAATCGAGGTCGTGCGTCGGCTGCGGCGCCAACGGCCCGGTCCCCGCAAGCCGATCGCGTGTGGTCAGGAATGGCCGATCTGGCTGTCCCTGGGGGCTGCCCAGCACGTGCTTCCAGCCTCGATTGCTCAGCAAGCGGTGATCGCCGCTGACGATCAGCTCGGTCCCGCCCTCGAGCGCCAGCCGATACGCCGGTTTGACCGTGGTCCACTTGTCGCGCACCGTCGTGCGCGCATAGTGGCGGTAGCCGGATGCCGCCACCCGGGTGCCGTAGATGGCGTCACCGACCTCGAGCTCAGCGATCGGCTTGTGGCGCCCGTCGGCCATCAGGATGGGCGTCTCGGGCGCCGCGCAGTACAGGCAGGCGTGAGTGCAACCCCGATACGGATTGATCGTCCACCGGAACGGCATCTGCGACGCCGGCGGGACGTGGTTCAGGATCGACTTGGCCCGGACCTCGTAGAACCTCGTCTCGATCGCCTCGGGTGCGTCGAAATGGCGCACGACCGCCTCCTCGCGGTAGCCGGCCAGCCGGGCGCGTTCCTCGATCTCGGTCTCCAGGTTGCTCCAGCGCACGAACACATGTTCGCATGCGCCTCGGACAGATCCGAGATGACTACTTGCCGAGGCTCAGCAGGTGGCCGAACCGGCCGAGTTGCAGCGCTGAGGCCTCGAGCGACAGCGCGATCTGCGCGTTTGGCTCGATGCTGTCGTGCGTCAGCAACTCGAGCAGGCCGATCGTCGACGTCCCGCTGCGGACCGGAAGCAGCAGCGCCGAGCTCATGCCGTGGGCCGCGGCGGTCTGGAGCCGCTCGTCGTCGACCGCGTCGATGTCGGTGAGCCAGGTCAGGTGGGGCGCCTGGAGCGCCTGGTCGAGCAACGAGCCGTCGCGCTTGACGCCCGCGTCCCAGGTCAGCGCCTCGAATCGATCGAGCCCGCCGTGCGCCGTCCACGTGGCCGCGCACCCAAGGCCGTCTGACTCATCGGGAAGCCATGCCGTCACGGTGTCCCAGCCGCCTTCTGACCCGATCACCTGGACGGTCTCCTTCAATACGTTGCGCCACACCGATTCGCGAGCGAGGGAGGCCGCCAGCGTCCGCTTGGCCGTCGGCTGCCAGCTGACCCCGGGGCCTGCCTGCGCGTGGTTGGCCTCGGCGACCGCTTCGAGCGTGGCCAATTCGGTGGCCGACGGCGGTTGGGCGGTGGTCGGATCCGCCAGGACCGGCTCGGGCTCCACCGCGCTCACCTCCTCGGCGACAGGCTCTTCCTCGGCGTCCGCCGGCTCCGCGAAGGAGCTCGCCGCAGCGCCGGCCTCGTCTGCTTCGACGACACCGCCTTCCTCGGGAGCGGGGATGGGCTCGGCGGCGCGGGTGGCAAGCTGCTCCTCGAGCTCGGCGAGCTGCCCCTGGAGCTCGGCGATCGTCGTCTCGGCGTCGTCTGCCTTGGCGCGAGTGCTCTCGAGCTCGCCTTCGAGCTCCTCCGTGCGAGCCTGCCCGCGCTCGACCTCAGTCTCGAGCTCGACGACTCGAGCCTGCCCGTGCTCGATCTCGCTCTCGAGCTCGACGACGCGTGCCTGCTCGCGCTCGACGGCCGTCTCCAGCTGGAACGCCTCGGCGCGCTCTCGCTCGACCTCGCTCTCCAGCGCCACGACCCTGGCCTGCCCGAGCGTTCCCGCGCGCTCGGCATCGTCGGCTCGCTTGATGACGAGCTTCAGCTCGGCCTCGAGCTGCTCGATGCGGGTCTGTCCGCGCGCGAGCTCGCCGTCGAGGCCCTCCACCCGGCCCGACCCGCGTGCGAGCTCGGTCTCGGCCTGCTCGGCGCGGGTGCGCCACTGCTCGATGTCGTTTCCGGCCTTGTCGACCCGCGCCCGCCACTGCTCGACGTCGCCCTCGGCCTTGTCGACCCGCGCCCGCCAGCGCTCGATCTCCTCCTCGGCCTTCTCGACCCGCCCCCGCCACCGCTCGACCTCCTCCTCGGCCTTGGCGGCGCGGCTCGATGCGGCCTGGGCCTCGCTCTCGGCCTTGACCACCCGAGCGCCCACGACCCGGAGCTCGCCCTCGGCCTTGTCGGCCCGCGCCACCGCCAGCTGCAGCTCTCCGTCCGCCTTGTCGGCCCGCGCGACCGCGAACTGCAGCTGGTTCTCGGCCTTGTCGGCGGCCGTGGCCGCGAGCTCGACGTCACGCTCGGCGTTGTCCGCCCGCGTGATCGCCGCGCGAAGCTCGCCCTCGAGCTCCTGAACGCCGGCCTGTGCCTGCTCGAGCCCGGCGACCCGGACGCGCTCGCGCTCAACGTCGCCGGTCAGCTCGCGGATCCGGCCCTCGGCGGCGGCGGCGCCGTCCTGCAACGCCGCGATCTGCTTGCGTTCCTGCTCGAGCTCGCCCGTCAGCGCAGCGCTGGCCTTGAGCGTGGCGTCGCGCTCGGCCACCGCCTGTGCGAGCGCGGCCTCGGCCGCCGCGCGGGCCTTCTCGGCCTGGATGAGCTGCGCGCCTGAGTCGTCGGCGCTGTGCCGACGCTCGAGCACGGCGACCTGCTCGCGGGCTTGCTTGAGCTCGAGTTCGAGCGCCGACCTCGCGCTCGATGCCGACTCGCGCTCGGCGACGACGGCCGTCCGGGCCGCCTCCGCCTCAGCCCGCGCCTTGTCGACGTCGGCCCGCGCGGCTTCGGCGTCGGTCCGAGCCCGCTCGAGCTCGCTCCGGGCCGCGTCGGCGTCGGCGCGGGCCCGCTTGACCTCGGTCCGGGCCGCCTCGGCATCGTCGCCGAGTCGCTCCCTGACGAGCCCCAGTGTGCGCTCGAGCTCCTCGGCCCGCTCGCGCTCGCGGCCGAGCGCCCGCTCGAGGTCCGCCGCCTGAGCGGCCAGCGCCACCTCGGTATCGCCGCGCTCTACATCCCCGGCGGCGATCTTCCGCTCGAGGTCGGTCAGCCGACCTTTGGCCGCGTCGAGTTGCGCCCCGAGCTCCTCGTTCGCGCTCAGCGCGGCATCGCGCTCGGCGACCGCGGTCGCGCGCTCCGCCCTGGCTTCGGCGACCGCGGCCTGTTGCTCGCGATCGGGCGCCACCGTCACCGGCTCGCCGCCGGTTGCCGTCGGCGCCGCCCGGCCCCTGGCATCGGGGAGGACGCCCCATTCGGCGAGCATCTCGGCGCGGACGCTCTCGGCGTCGAGACGGCTCCACCGTTCGATCCGGAGCAGCCGGGCGGCCTCGCCGCGGGCTACGTTGGCCTCGGAGGATGGCGCTGCCACGCCGCATACGAGCGTCGGCACGCCCTTGGCGTCGCCGACCGGGAATCGGAGGACCACCAGCGCGTCGCGCCCCTGGTAGGGGCCGACGAAGTACTCGAGCTGGAGAGGCTCCTGAACGTCGCCCTCGCGTTCCTGCAAGCGAGGCCCGTCGACCGTCTCGGCGGGCTCTAGCTCCGCGTCGGTACGGCCGAGCAGCCGCTCCTCGGTCGTGCCGAGGAACGTCGTGAATCGAGAATTGGCGCGGACATAACGTCCTTCGAGGTCCTTCAGCCACACGATGGCGGGGCTCTCGTCGAGCGCCCCATCGAGCAGCGCTCCGCCGGCGTCACCGAGCGATGGGAGCTCTTCGGTCGGCAGCGTCAGCAGGACGTGGCGAGCGCCACTCCGGTCCGACACGGCCGCGATATCGACGGCGATGCCGTCGAGCTTCAAAACCGCGGCGTTGGCCTGACCGTCGAGGACGCGCCCGAACTCCGGAGACTGCTTGCACAGCTCCTCGTTCTCCCTGTACCAGCGGCGGAACGGCTCGGTGCTCTGCTCGAGC
>Ga0335072_10015283_pt1 | contig 10901 bp, 7 predicted proteins | sample Lox_Sample_21_FD_206725 | JGI IMG/M metagenome (GOLD analysis project Ga0335072, IMG submission 206725) | Soil microbial communities from Loxahatchee National Wildlife Refuge, Florida, United States - Lox_Sample_2.1 | ecosystem: Environmental > Terrestrial > Soil > Wetlands | place: USA: Florida... | reverse complement strand
GAGAAGATGTAATCGAAGCCGAAGTTTCCAACGAAGTTTTTGGTTTGGTTGCCAGCCGTCTGATTGGCAAAGGCGCTGCCCGGAAAAGTGGGCGCGGTCGTGCCGGGGGTAAGATAGTCCGACATCATCCAGGAGAGATACATCCTGGCTTTTTGCGTAGCATTGTAATCAAGACGCGCAACCGGGAAATAATCGGTTTCCGGCGAGCCGTTGGTCCACGCCAGGATTTGATAGTTGGGGTCGTTCGAGTTAGAGAGGTGTCCGGATCCTTCGGCAGCGTCAATGGCCGCAAACTGCTTGGCCACATCGGCATTGATCGTCGTCGGGAGAGGCGTCTGGCCCGGATGACTGTTGTTGTATGCCTGCGCGAGGCTCAGAAGACTGACGGTGTTTCCGTTATAGGTGAAATTGCCGTTCTGAGCAGCGCTGGTGAAGACATCATTGGTCGCGAGATAGCTGCCCGGGATCTTGCGCTCGGCATAGGTTCCGAAGAAAAACAGCTTATCGTGCAAAATGGGGCCGCCAACGCTGGCGCCGAAGTCGTTCTCGATCAGCTTGCCCTTGCGGTTGCCATAAGCATTGTTGAGCCAGCTGTTGGAATTCAGGCCATCGTTGCGGAAATCCTCATAGGCCGTCCCGTGGAAGTGGTTTTCGCCGCGCTTGGAGACGAAATTGACCTGGGTGCTGGCTTGTCCGAAGCCGGAGTTCAGACCCAGCTGGTCGGTCTGCACGCTCATCTCTTCGATGTCTTCGAGGCGGGGAGAGACGGCCGGCGCGATATTGGAGTTGAACTTCATGCGGCTCGCGTTCCCGACCATACCGTCCATGTTGCTGCCCTGATCTTCGATCGGCAGGCCGTTGAAGGTTCCATTGCCGTTCGCGCCGGAATATCCGGGCACGATCGTCGCCAGGTTGGTGATGTCGCGGCCTTCGATCGGCAGATCCTGAATCTGCTTGGAGGTGATCACGGTGCCGATTTCATTTGAGGTCGTCTGCACCTCGGGCATCGCCTCGCCCGAAACCTGGACCGTCTGGGTGGCCTTGCCGACGGAAAGTTGCGCTTTCAGATCGGTTGCCACGGACGCTTCGACTACGACCGTCGAATAGACCTTGCTGGCATATCCGTCGCGGCTGATCGTCAGCGTATAGTTGCCGATCGGCAGATTCACGAAAGTGTAATCGCCGGCGCCGGTAGTGAGAGCCTTATAGGTGTCGTTGGTTTGATGCTCGACCAGCGTGAGGCTCGCACCAGCCACGACGGCCCCCGATGCGTCCTCCACCGTGACCACGACTTTTCCCCGGGTGCCCTCCTGGGCGAAAGCCCGAAACGAAGGAAGCGCAAGCAGAGCTCCCAGAATGGCCGCGAGAGCTAGACTCCGCCGTATTCCGCCTGTGTGCATAGACTGAACCTCCTGAAATTCGCATGAAACGTTTTCCCGTCCCGGGAAATTCGGGATTTCGTATCGGGGATACAGGATTCCCTGGGAACGGTAACGAGCCTTTTTTTGACATTGTGGAGGACCTGAAAAACCTGGGAAGGCCCTTCAACGCCAGTTGAGTCTCATCTTGTATTGAAAATTGTATGCATTGTCAAGTTCCAAAACTGATGGAAAATTTTGGAGCCCGGAAAGCCCCTGTTGAGAAAGGGTTGAGGGACTGATGGGTTTGGGTCGCGAACAGGCGGCGTTTATGGTCGATCGCTGTCGGAACTCGCAGGTTTTTCAGCCAGCAGCCGCCCAATTTGCTGGCGCATCAGCCGTGCCTGCGCATGCTCGCCAAGGCGATCATAGGCGCTCGCAAGATTGGCGTAGACGGCGGGATTGTCCGGTTCGAGTCTGCGGCCCATTTCCAAATGATCGATGGCCTTCTGTGTCTCGCCATCCATCAGGTAAACCTTTCCCAGTGCAATCTGCGTAGCGGAGTAACCTGGGTCTTCCTGAGCAGACTCCGCCAGTGCGTTTTTCGCTTCGGCAAATCGCGCCTCTCCGGGCGCAGCTCCCTCATGCAGGAGGACAGTCCCCAGCAAAGAAAGCATGCGAGAGTCACGCTGACCGGATTGAAGAGCCTCGTGAAGGACCTTGTCTGCAGAGGCGAAATCGTCTTCGTAGAGATCCCTTTGCACCGCAGCCAGGAACCCAATGTAGCTGTTCGGCGCCAATTGAGCTGCGCGGTCGAATTCGGCCCCGCCGCTCTCTTCAAACTGGCCCTGCTGGCTCAGAAAAAGGCCTCGCTCATAATGCAAGCGCGCGGAGGAAGGTAGTTGCTGCAGCCCCTCATTCACGATTTGGAGACCAAGGGAGTAGTCCTTGTGATCGTTGCAGGCATCGGCGAGATAGGCATAGAGCTTTTCATCTTTGGGATTGCGCGCGGCGGCAGAGTGGAAACTCCGGAGTGCGTCCTGCGGCTGCGCGTTTCCGATGTAGGCCTGAGCCAGAAGGTTCTCAACCGTTGCGTTGCCGAGGCCCGAAGACTCCAGATCCTGGAGCCTCGCAATGGCCTCTCGATAATCTCGCGTCCCGAGGTAGCAGATGCCGAGGTTAACCCCGGTTGCATAGGGGTCGGCGCCGGCCTCCTGAGCGGCGAGCAAATGCGGAATTGCCTGCTGCAGATAGCCCTCGGCAGTGAGTTGCGCTCCGGTCCGCAGCTCCGTCGCGACATCAACATTGCCGGCGGCATTTTGCGGTTGGGGGCTGGCAACCGGCGGAACAGGCGGCGTCTCCAGAGTCTGTGCCATGGCCGCCGCCGTCGGGATCCAAAGCAGGACGGCGAGACCGGCGGCGGCACAAACGCAACGCGGGTTCATGAGCATATTGTAGGCACATCCGGCACCTGGACGTCTGTGCCGATCAACGGAGACGCGGGGCGTTACACACGGCGCAAACGAGAATTCAGGAGCGCCTTTTTTCCAAATAGAGGCCGACGCCGGCAAGCAGAAGGCCCCCGGCGAAGAGACTGCGGCGAACCGATGGCGACCACCAGAGTTTCGCTATCTGGAGCAGGCTTGGAATTCGCGGTCGTCCGTCCGGCTGAGCATTGCCGGGAAGAACCGCCATCGATTTCTCGACGGCATGGATCAGCTCCGGATCGATGCGGCCGAGGATCCTGGATAACGCGATCAAATTTCGCATGGCGCGCACCGATTCCGGCTGAGCCATTGCTTTGGATACCGATGTAACGAGAGAATCGCCCGCTCCAACCGCTCCCCGAATTGTTGAAAGCACGTTCTGCTGGTGCAAGACCTCAAGCAATTCGAGGAATTCCAAAATTGCCTCGGCATGTTCCGCGGGAGCTTCGGCAAGGCGCTTCTGCAGCTCCGCCCGGCGATCCCGGGCAGGCAAGTCAAGCTGGATGGCTTTGGCCATCGTTTTCTATCCCTTTCTTTGCGCGGCGATTTCAGAACGATTAGCCTGCTGGATTTGTACAAAGCCGGAACCAGGCATGCGATAGTCATCCCGCGCCCATTTTCGCTCCACCTCCACGCCGTTCTGTGGTGTGGCCTGATGGAAGCGATGGTTGGTACGGGGCAGAGGAGACCGGCCCATGCTGGGCAGCGGTTCGATCTGGACGGGCGTCTCCTTATACGCAGGCGTGTGGACCGCCACATCGACGTTGCTGCTGGTAAGAGTGTTGATCGGGTGCTCCCTCGAGTTCAGGGGCGCGTACAACTGGTTGCCGGTGACGCGATCCGTAACCAGGACACGCAGAGGAATCTCGCCGTCACGCGATTTCACCTTGACCCAGCGGCCGCTCTCCAGGCCGCGCTCCTTCGCCAATTCCGGGGAGACTTCGAGAAACGCATCCGGAGCCTTCATGACGATTCCCGGAACGCGGTAGGTCATATTGCCCGCTTCAAAATGCTCGAGCATGCGGCCATTGTTCAGGTGCAGATCATATTCAGAGTCTTCCACCTGGCTGGGCTCATTCCATTCGACCGGATAAAATTTCGCTCTACCGTCAGGAAATGGAAACTTATCGACATAGAGCAGCGGCGTATCTGTGCCGTCTGCCTGCACAGGCCATTGCAAACTGTTGTATCCGGCAAGTCTTGCGTAGGTAACACCGGCAAAGAGAGGCGCAATTCCAGCACACTCGTCCATGATGTCGGAGGGACTGCGATAACTCCACTGGGCGCCCAGGCGGTTGGCAATGTCCTGAATGATCATCCAGTCTGGCCGAGTGCCGGGAAGGGGTTTCATCACCTCATACAGACGCTGGATGCGGCGCTCGGTGTTGACAAATGTGCCCTCCTTTTCGTAGCTCGGCGTTCCGGGAAGGATCACATCGGCGTACTGACAGGTCAGGGTAAAAAATATCTCCTGCACCACAAGGAGCTCGAGCCGTTCGAAACCAGCGACGAGATAGTGCTTGTTCGACTCCGAGCTGATCATATCTTCGCCGATCAAGTACAGACCCCTGATCTTGCCCTCGTGCATGCCGTCGACCATGAGGTGGTTGTCCAGGCCTTCGCTGGCAGGCAGGGAAACACCCCACGCGTTCTCCCAGTGGCGTCGGGCCTCCGGATCACTGGTGTTCATATAGCCCGGATATTTGTCGGGCATCGAGCCGAAGTCGCTGCAACCCTGGACGTTATTATGTCCGCGCAGAGGATAGCCACCCGTGCCGGGTCTTCCATAATTGCCGGTGAGCAGGAGAAGATTGGAGAGCGCGGTGGATGTGTCGGAACCGTATTTGTGCTGGGTGACCCCCATCGCCCATAGAATGCAGGTTTTGTCGGCACCCGCGATCTCCTCGGCAATACGCTTTAAAGTTTCGGCAGGGATGCCGGCACGCCGCTCAGCGAATTCGAGCGTGAATGGCTGAAGGCTTTCGGCAAATTTGTCGAAGTTGTTGACGCGCGCCGAGATGAACTCGGAATCGTGCCATTCGTTATCGAGAATGTAGCGCGCGACCGCATTGACCCAGATCGTGTCGGTGCCGGGCTTCGGATGCAGCCAGATATCTGCCCGCGCGGCCATCTCGTTCTTTCGCAGATCGGCCACAATCAGCTTCTGCCCGCGGAGCTTGTGCGAACGTTTAATGCGGGTAGCCAGAACCGGATGATTTTCCGCCGCATTGGCTCCGACCATGATGACCAGGTCGGCGCGTTCTATGTCTGAAATCGAGCCCGAGTCTCCTCCATAACCGACCGTGCGGGACAGCCCCTTGGTTGCGGGTGACTGACAGTAGCGCGAGCAGTTATCGACATTGTTCGTGCCGATGACAGCGCGAGCAAGTTTCTGCATCAGGTAGCTTTCCTCGTTGGTGCATTTTGAGGAGGCGATGCATTCGAGCGAGTCCGGCCCGTATTGCGCTTTAATGGCCTGCATGCGGCCGGCAATGAAATCGAGGGCTTCGTCCCAGCTGCATCGCCGGAATTTTTCTCCGTCCCGGATGAGGGGCGAAGTGAGGCGGTCGCCGGAGTTGACGAAGTTGAATCCAAACTTCCCCTTCACGCAGGTGGAAATCCCGTTCGCGGGCCCGTCGTGCGGCTCAACCTTGAGGATTTGCCGGTCGCGATGCCATATATCGAAGGAGCAGCCGACGCCACAATAGGTGCAGACGGTCTTGGTTTTCTCAGTCCGCACCATGCGCATTTCTGCTTCGGCCTGCGAAAGCTGCAGGATGGGCCCGTAACCGATCTCCGGTTCGATGCCCTTCACGAAATCGATCATCGGCTCCAGAGCCTGAGGCGGCAGGCCGGTGAAGTAACCGGCTTCTCCGAGCATCGACTTTTCCATGAGAGCATTGCACGGACACACCGTGACGCAGTGTCCGCAGGAGACGCAGCTCGATTCGCCGATCGTCGATCCTCCGTCCCATAGAACGCGCGGATGCTCGTCTTCCCAGCGGATGGTCAGCGTCTCATTCACCTGGACGTTCTGACAGGCTTCCACGCAACGGCCGCAGAGAATGCACTGATCGGGGTCGTATCGATAGAACGGGTTGGTCTCGTCCTTCTCGTATGGCTTTTGGCGATATGGAATGGACTGGTGCTCCACCTTTAGCAGCGCCGTCGTGTTGTGGACGGTGCAGTTCTGGTTGTTGTTGTCGCAGACGGTGCAATACAGAAGATGATTGCCGAGGATGCGGTCGAACGCTTCGCGCTGAGCGGCCTGGGCGCGGGCACTTTCGGTGACGACGTTCATATTCGGCGTTAGGCGCGTGCCGCAGGCACGAACCAGCTTGCCGTCGATCTCGACGAGGCAAGTGTCGCAAGTCTGGATTGGGCCGACCTGTTCGAGGTAGCAGACCTGGGGCAGTTCTCTGCCGGTTTCACGGTTGATTGCGTCGATGAGCAGTTCGCCTTCCAGCGCCGGATAAGAGACCCCGTCCATCACAAAAGAGGTGGCGGCGGGGCGCGGATCAGGAACGCCTTTCTCTTCGTTCAGAAAGTGCGGCTGCATCGCAGAATCATGCCTCATCTCCGATAGGATGCCACGGTTTGCGTGGGGGTAGATGATGGGCGCCGCTAACAGCCGAATCGCCGCGCCGTTTCGGCTGCATCAGCACGAATTGGAGGAGCATCCTATTCATCGGAACCGTGGCGGAGCAATCGTATCTGAGAATCCAGCGAGCGTTCCCGTGGGTCAGTGCCTCTAATGAATCTTCCCTTTCCACCGCCGGTAGGGCCGATGCTCGCGAAGCGCATCGATGCCTTACCCACCGGCGACGAATGGGTCTACGAGCCGAAGTGGGATGGATTTCGCACTCTGATCTTTCGGGATGGAGACGACGTTCTTCTCCAAAGCCGGGATCAAAAGTCTCTGAATCGTTACTTTCCCGAACTGATCGATCCCGTCACAGCACAGCTTCCGCGTAAGTGCGTCGTCGACGGCGAGATCGTGATTGCGAGAGGCGGCGCGCTGGATTTTGACGCGCTGCAGTTGCGCATCCACCCGGCGGCGTCGCGTGTGAAACTGCTGAGCCGGCAAACGCCCGCGTCGATCGTGCTTTTCGATCTGCTCGCGGAAGGCAGCCGGGACTGGCGGCCGAAGGCCTTCAGCGAACGGCGCCGAAAGCTGGAAGCGCTGCTGGCCGGGGCGAAGCCGCCGATCTACATCACGCCGGCAACCGACGACCGCGAGCGCGCGAGCGACTGGTTCAGCCGATTCGAAGGGGCCGGACTCGATGGTGTGATGGCGAAAGGCAAAGAAAGCCCGTACGAATCCGATAAGCGAACGATGTTCAAGGTGAAGCACGAGCGGGACTGCGATTGCGTGGTCGCGGGCTTCCGGTGGTATCGCAAAAGCGCGCGGCCGGCGATCGGCTCGCTGCTGCTCGGTCTTTATGACGAGCAGAAAACGCTGCAACACGTGGGCGTATGCGGCAGCTTCCCGATGGAGAAGCGCTACGAATTAGTCGCGTATCTGAAGCCGTTCCGCGACAACGCGGAGCAGAATCATCCCTGGGCCGGCAAGAGCGGCGAGCTGGACGAAGGGCGCAAGCCGGGAGGACAAAGCCGCTGGAGTCAGGGAAAGGATCTGGCCTGGGAGCCGCTGCGTCCGGAGCTGGTCGCCGAAGTGGCGTATGAGCACATGCAGAGCGGGCGATTCCGGCACATGGCGCAGTTTCGCCGATGGCGTAAGGACAAGAGCCCGAAGGACTGCACGTACGAACAACTGGAAGTGGTGCCTCCGCTGGAACTCGGAGAGATCTTTTCCCGGAAACGGTGACCTGAGTTTTTTTGCGCGGGCCAGCCGTGACTGACCGGCCCGCATCGCTGCCCGAGCCGATTAGCTGGCGGGGGTGGCTTTCCCTTCAAGAATGGCGACGGCTTCTTCGACGACGGGAGCGAGTTTCCTGAAGTCGTCGAGGAGGGTGAGGAAGCCGGAATAGACCTTCGAGTCGGCGGAGAAGTTGAGTCCGTCGGCTGAGATCGCGCCTTGTGAGTCGGCGAGGAGGGCTTCGACGTCGGCGATGACGGTGGAAAGGCCGGCGATGAAGGGTTTCTCCAGCGGCTTTTCGGACTTCAGGATGGTTTCGACGCGCAGGGCGAGGCCGATGATGGAGCCCACGGCGCTGCCGAACCATTTGGCGAAGTCGGCGATTTTGATTCCGATTTTCTGAAAGACGTTCATAGTGTTCCTTTGCCTGCAAAGTGGAGGGAAAAGAAAAGGCTCGCGGCGAGCACTCTCGGCGGACAGCCGAGGCTCAGCAGCGAGCCAGTTTCTTAAAATTTCCTCTCTATTTTTAGAATACCGAATCCACGAGTAAAACCTGCCAACTTTTTTCGACTTGAAGGCCGAATAAGCCTTTCAGAATCAATGCAAATTACTTTGGTTTGGCGCCTGGGTCCTTGACAAATTTCTGTGGTCGAGCCGGCGCGCGACCGTCCTCTCGCTGGCCCGGCAGTCCGTCGAGTTTGATGGCTCCGCCAGCGCGAGGTGGGAACGACGGGAGGCCCCCTTTCCTCTGGACCCCTGTGACCTGAATTCAACAATTTGGCAGAGGCAAAAAACTTGAAGCCAGGATAAGTGACTTGCTTTTTATCAGTTGGCTCAGACGCGTCTCTGCTTCAGTCATGCTCGCGAATGACGCACTCGCGAGCGCGACGGAGCCAGATGATTGAAGCGAAGTCATCGGGCCGCTCTCGTCTCTGCATCATTCGCGAGCGTCATTGACGGGTTCACGATCGTGATTGATTCACTGACATGCGTGAAGGAGCGGGGCGGGTTCGGCGGAGGCGGCGTCCTCCAGACCAGAACACTCGACAGCATGGATCGGCCTCCGTGGCAGCAAAAAGGAATGGCCGCCCAAGGCGGCCATTGCAAAGAAATCCACGGGGTGAGAATTTTCTTTCTCGCCCCTATTTTTAGAATACCAAACCGGGCAGTAAAACCTGCCAACTTTTCTTCATGAAATTGGCGTGGAAGTTATTTATTTTCAACGTTTATTACTTTGGTGCGGGCGGCGGGGGCTTGACAATTTGGAGAGCCGCCGCGGGGTCGGGAGCCACGGGGATATCCTGGGCCAAGGGTGAGGCTGGGAGGAGTGAGGAAGAGGGGCGTCAGGCCGGATAGTTGATTTGACTTACTAAACTCAACATAGTATTTCTAATCAACTATGAGCCCAACGCAAGAGAATCGCGACCTTTTCCCGGGGGCGCTGGAGCTGATGATCCTGCAGACCCTTTACCGCAAACCCATGCATGGGTATGCGCTGGCCCAACATATTAAGTCGGTGAGCGACGACCTGCTGCAGATCGAGGAAGGCTCGCTGTACCCGGCGCTGCAGCGGATGCTGAAGGCGGGATGGCTGGACTCGGAGATGGGGATGTCGGCGCGGAACCGGCCGGTGCGGATATTCCGCGTGACGGAGGCGGGCGCGAAGCGGCTGGAGGAGGAGATTTCCAGCTTCGAGCGAATGTTTGCGGGGATCCAGCGGGTGCTGACGACAGCGTAGGAGACAGCCATGCGCCGCTTTTTCAGGAAACCGCCAGGGATGACGCGACGGCGCCGCTATGAGGAATTGTCGGATCGATCCGATGCAGGCGTTGCCAGTGGAATGAGGAGGGCGAGATGAAGCGAGCGCGGATGGGGCGGAGCGAGCGATACGAGGAGCTGGGCGCGTCGATCGAGGAGCATCTCGACGAGAAGATTGCGGAGCTGATGGAGGGCGGCATGCCGCGGGAAGAGGCGACGTACGCGGCGCGGCGGGCGTTTGGGAACGTGACGCGGGTGGAAGAAGAGAGCCGCGAGGTGTGGCAGGGTCCGCTGGAGCAATTAGCGCGGGACGGGCGTTACGGGCTGCGCGGGTTGTGGCGGAACAAGGGATTCACGGTGGTGGCAGTGCTGACGCTGGGGATGGCGATCGGGGCGAACACGACGATTTTCAGCCTGCTGGATCAGGCGCTGATGCGGGCGCTGCCGGTGCGCGATCCGGGGCAACTGGTGGTGCTGAGTTTCGCCGGACCGGCGAGCGGGCACATCGAGTCGCAGGGAGGAGACAGCCAGGGACATCAACACGAATTTTCGTATCCGATGTACAAGGATCTGCGCGACAGGAACACGGCGTTCGACGGACTGATTGCGGCGGCTCCGGCAACGGTGGGGGTGACGTGGAACAACCGCGCGGAGAGCGTCCCGGCAGAGCTGGTGAGCGGCAACTACTTCGACGTGCTGGGCGTGCGGCCGGCGGTGGGGCGGCTGCTGATCGCGAGCGACGAGACGGCACCGGGCGCGAATCCGGTGGCGGTGCTGAGCTTTGCCTACTGGAAGTCGCATCTGGCCGAAGCGCAGGTGACGGGGAAGACGCTGCTGGTGAACGGAACGCCGTTCACCATTGTGGGCGTGACCGCTCCGGGATTCGCGAGCATGGTGTGGGGCAACGTGCCGGACATGTACGTGCCGATCACGATGCAGAAGACGGTGCAGCCGGAGTGGAATTTTCTGAACGATCACCACAGCTTCTGGATCGACATGGTGGGGCGGTTGAAGAGGGGCGAGCCGGCGGCGCAGGCCTCGGCGCAGATGAATACGCTGTTCAGACAGCTGCGCGCGGAGGAGTTCAAGACGGCAAAGGATCAGTCGGCGAAAGCGCGGACGAATTTTGTGGACCACGCGCACCTGAATCTGGAAGCCGGAGCGCGGGGGTTCTCGCCATTCCGCGACGCCGTGCGGATGCCGCTCACCGTGGTGATGGGGATGGTGGTGCTGGTGATCCTGATGGCGGTGGTGAACGTGGCGAGCCTGCTGCTGGTGCGCGCGGCGGGACGGAGCCGCGAGTTCAGCGTGCGGTATGCGCTGGGGGCGACCGGCGGGCAGGTGGTACGGCAACTGCTGGTGGAGGGCTTGCTGCTGGGGCTGGCGGGCGCGGGGATCGGGCTGGCGCTGGCGCCGCAGGCGCTGCATGTTTTGATCAGCGTAGTTTCGGGAGGCGATCCGGGGCAGGCGCCGTTCACG
>Ga0335072_10015282_pt1 | contig 10901 bp, 16 predicted proteins | sample Lox_Sample_21_FD_206725 | JGI IMG/M metagenome (GOLD analysis project Ga0335072, IMG submission 206725) | Soil microbial communities from Loxahatchee National Wildlife Refuge, Florida, United States - Lox_Sample_2.1 | ecosystem: Environmental > Terrestrial > Soil > Wetlands | place: USA... | reverse complement strand
CTCCGCGACTTCAACAGTCTCGTCGCCATCGCCATCGCCGACGCCACGAATCTCACCACCCCGCCCCACGTCCGCAGGTTCTTGCGGACTGAGGAATGGTGCCGCCGGTGGCTTGACGCCATTAAGTGCGCTGAAGGGTCCTTGGCCTGCGATCTGGAACGCATGCGATTCCTCGGAGACGAGCGAGCGAGCCGCACCGAGGAGCGGCTGCGGGGAGTCAGGATTCGGAAGGTCGAGGCCGGCAAGCTGCTGAGCCGGTTCCGGAGCCAACGCGACGACTCCTCGCAAGAGGTCGAACGAACTGCCCTCATGTGGCTCCGGCAGGCGCTTCCCGTGGACTTCGAACGCCACATGGCCGCCGTCATCGCCATGGGGCCTACGCAGCCGCCGCAGGGCGAAGACGCCACAAAGAAGGCCTCTGACGGCGAACTCGCCGCCGAGGCCTGGCGCCGCGGGCTGATCCGCGAGCCGGTCACGGACTCGCTGCGCGAGCTCCTCAAACTCGACGACGAAGCATTCGCCGACGCCGTTGCGACCGACGCGCGGCACCAGAACGGACGCAACCACGATCTGCGCCACCCCTTCGCTCTCAGTAGGTGGCGCGATGCCATCGTCGAACTCCTCGAAGTGACCGTGCCTCTCGCGGCAGCGCAGAACCCGCTCGTCCTCGGCCCACTGAAGGTCGATCTCTGGGAACTGCCCGAGGAACGAGCCCGGAAGATCCTCAACGCGAGGCGCTTCTTCGCCGGGCTACTTCAGCGGCGCGCCGAATGCGAACTCCTCATCGGCGACCTCCGCGATCTGCTCGGTAACGCCGAGCCGACTGCCGCCGCGGCCTGGTGGGGTGCGGCCCGATCCTCGGCGATGCGGCTCCTTGCCGAAGAACAGCCGGCTGTCATCGACTTCATCCGGAATACGTTGCGCCAGTACTCGATGCCAGACGACGACACGCACCTCGACCCGGCGTTGCTTCCCTCAAGCGAGCGCGGTCAGCTCAAGCGCCGCGTCCTGGCAGCCGCCAGGGCTGAAGATCTCACGCCGCTCTCCGCGCAGTCCTCAATGTCTAGCCTCCCGCTTGCCAATGCGTCGATCTACGCGCGTACCGCGCACGCTCTCGCCTCCATGGGAATGAGTCTTTGCCACCGCCGTACGATCAGGGCGCTCCTGCCTCGCGGTTCCGCAGCGACTGAAGCCTTCAGTCAGGCGCTTTCGCGACTCGAGTCCTTGGGGCTCGTGGAGCGTGGTCAGGAATTCGTTCGGGTGGTTGACCAGGAGCGAATGCAGGCCGTCTCGACATCTGAGATCGCGGGTACTGACGGGGCACTCCTCGATCTGAATACCGCACTGGCTGAAGTGGAACGCGAGATCAAGGACGCGTCGGCCATGCAGCCGAGGACGTGGATCGAGCAGCGCACGAGGGAGCTTGATTCGCTCCGGAGGCTAATGTCCGCAAGGCCAGTTTCCGGAAGCACTCGAGTCGTGCTTCGAACTGGGCGCGACGACCGTCTTGATGCTGGGGAGTACCGGCCGGCGGCGGGGAAGCCTTCGGCTGCGGCGCCCGTCAAGGCGCGCCGCAATGAAGCCAAGCCGGCATGTTCGCGCTGCCACGGCCAGCCGCCCACGGGCTTTACCTGCCGTTCCTGCGGCGCGGACGGAGTGGAAACGTGGACCGCCCGATGACCGAGCACACCGAGTGGCGTCTGCAGTTCGAGACCGCCAGCCGCGACACCCTCGTCGCGGGCAACGAGCGGGTGCGCCCGACCGGGGACGGCCGCTGGGAGCACACGATCACGCTGCCGTTCCGCGAGAAGCAGTACCGCGAGTTCGCCGTGAAAGCCGCGCGGCTGGGCGCGGTCAACATTCGGCTCAGCAGCCGCGTCGTGGGCGCAACCTACGGCGAGTGGGAGCCGGCCTAGACGCTCGGCCCGGCGGGCAGCCGTTCGAGGATCTGCTCGAGCAGGCGCCGCTGGGCTCAGGCCGCGCGCCTCGGGTCGGGGTATACCGGGAACACCTACCGGCGACTATGACTGTGGGTGCGGGAAGCTGCGGCGATCCGGTCGAGTGATCTCACCAGCACGTCGAGCACTTTGCTCTTGGATCGCCATGGCGCGCCACGCTCAGCCGACGCGATCTCACGACCGGCCTGCTCGTCGAGTACCTGCCCGGCGAGCTGCGGCTTGACCACGACATCGAAGGAGTCCTCGGGCACGTCCAAGTCCAGGGCGATATAGTCCCGCGCCATCGCGGGCGCATCGTCGAGAGTGCGGGACTGGGTGACGCCGACACCGTCGATGTGCAGTTCCCACCCGCCGGACCAGCGCTTGGCGGTCACGTCGTACACGGTTTTCGTCACCGATCAGCCCAATCCTGTGGCAGGCATGGAAGCTTGTCGCGCATGGTCTTGATGACTCCGGCCGAGATCTCCTTGTGCCTGGGGATGGGCACGGTGTGTTTGCTGCCGCATCCGCATCCCCACTTGGTGTGGCTGCCGGTTTCCGAGAGGACCTCGCAGCCTGCTGCCCGTAATAGCGCTTCGAGTAGTCGGCGTTTCATCGGCTTCGCCACGAGCGTAAATCTACGGCGGGTGGCGGGCAACGGGGGGCGGCTTGAGAAAGTTCACACTTTCGTGGCCGAACCGCGACCGATCGGCGGGAGTTTCCGCAGGTCAGGCGGCGACTGTGCAGCGCGCGCGAGCGTATTGGGGGCGCCCGGCCGTTCGAGCGAATGCGCCCGTACCAGTGACCGCCAAGAGGGCGATGCGGGCCCGGTCTCCCCCACGGAGCCGGGCCCGCGCGTGCCCCTACCCGCTTATGTCGAGAGTGACCAACGGCGCAGCGTGCGACGATTGACCCGTCCCTTACGGAAGGAGTGGTCCGGTGTCCGGCGGTTCCTACAACTACCTCTGCTACCACTCAGACTCTCTCAGCGAGCATCGCGCAGACCTCGCCAGCATGGCCGATCGCCTCGAGGGCCTGCCATGGAAGCCGGACGCGGCCGTCGCCACCCGCCGCTGCCTGGCGCTGATCGAGGAGGCCCAGCGTCTCGCGGAATCGTTGTCCCACGCGTGGCATGCGATCGAATGGTGGGACTCCGGCGACTGGGGCGAGGACGCCGCGCGCGAGGATGTCGAGGCCTACCAGCCGGCGAACGGGCAGCGGGCCGAGGACGTCCTGTACAGGCTCGTGAATGTCGGCAACGGCGTGTTCGAGCTCCGGCCGGTGCCTGCTGCGAGCGGCGACAATGGCTGACATGGATTTCCGCGACCGCCTCTTGGCGGCCCTCTCCGAACCGGTCGAGCCCATCGACCTCGAAGCCCCGGCCGAAGTCCTGATCCGGGTGCCGTGGACGACGCCGACCACGGATGAGAACGCGTTCGCACGGACGCTCGAACTCGCGGGCATGCGGGACTCTGTCGTGGGCTGCCGCGTGTACTGGGGCTCGCACGGCTGCATGCATCCGCGTGGCCACTCGCCCGAGATCCCGCACGAATGTGATTGCTGCGACTGCGAGCAGCACCCCGACCCGGACTCCGGCTGCGTTGCCGGACCGCCCTACTACGGCGAGTACACGAAGTTCTACGGCGAGGACGCTGAAGCGCTCGGGCTGCCGCTCGCGGGCTGAGCGGACATGCGGACGAGGCGCCGCGTTGCCGCAGGCACCCCGTCGTGGACCGCGGTCAGCAGCTCCCGCCGATAGCCTCGATCACATGCTTGAGCGGCTTGGCTGGCGTGGCGTCGGCGTTGTACCCGGGGTTGTCGCTCGCCATCGCGATCTCCGTGCAGTACCCGTCACCGGTCGGCGAACCGGCCATAATCTGGTCCACGCTGGACTTGCATGTCTCCGGGCTCCAGCCGCCGAGGAGCTGGGCTGAGTCCTGCAAGCCCGGCACCTTGTACCAGACGAGGACGTTCGGTTCCTTCGTCATGTCGCAGGTGGGCGACGGCGCGGCCTTCGCGGCGGGGCTGGGCGAGTGCGTGGCCGGCTTCGACGCGGCGGCATGGTCCGCGGCCGTGTGGACGACGATCGTTTGACTGGCCGAGTTGTCGCTGGGGCTGCTCGAACAGCCCGCGACGGCGAGGGCCGCAGCGGCGAGGGTGAGCGCGTAGGCGCGGCGAGGAGTCACGCGGGCACCGTAGCCGTGCGACTGGACCGCACGGGGCACGAATGCTCGGGGTGTGGCTGGATCGTGACCGCGGCGGCTGTTACGAGCCGTCGTCGTTCTTGCGTGCGGGCCTGCCTCCGCCGGCGCCTTTGCCGAGGCGGGTGGCGGCCCAGTTGCGGATTTCCTGCTCGCGGTCGGTGTTCCAGTAAACAAGGGAGCCGACTTTGCCGTCTGGCTGCGGGAACGGGTGGTCGGCGTACCGGCCGCCTGGCAGTGAGTCGGCGCGGTAGTGGCGGAGTGTGGCCGGTTTGACGCCGAGGAGTTCGGCGACGTCGGCGGTGTAGAGCACGGCGTGCATGTGGCCTCCATCGGTGTTCGCTGGGTCAAGTATTCCAGGCCAACGGCGGTGTTGACAAGGTTCCTCCTTCGTCACTAACATTAGTGACGAAGGACAGCGCGACACGGAGATGACGAAGCAGGCCGGACCGTCCGGCCGCTACTCCTCTTGGAGGTTGCCATGTCCGCCACCTACACCGTCACCATCACCCCGAAGCCCGCCACGGGCAACGGCGACCTCGACGGGTTCGCCGTCACCTGCACCTGCGGCAACGTCAACACCTGGTCCCTTCGGGGCATGGCCGAGTCCGACGCCCGCGACCACGAGGCCTGGCACGCCCGCAACCCCCAGCGCCGCCCGGCTCGTACGACCAAGCCGGCTCGCAAGCCCAAGGCCGCCGACCCCGCCAAGGCACTGGCCACCACGATCCGCAAGTCGATCAGCCTTCACCGGCGTGCCACCAGCGTCCCCGGCGGCGCCTGGAAGACGATCGGCACGCAGGCCCGCAACACCCGCGAGGACTGGGGCTGGTCCGTGTACACCGCGATCCAGGGCGTGGCCTACGCGGTCAACACCGGCCGCGTCTCCGGTGCCACCAGCATCACGATTCGCGAGCTGTCCGACTGGGACAAGTGCGCGCTCGTCGCGGACATCGCCCTCGCCTGCCGAGTCATGGGCGACGTGCCGCGCTACCTGAACAAGCGGTTCGCCGCCTGACCGAACGCCCGGCCCGGTCGCCCACGCGGCCGGGCCAGCGCCGATACCGTCCAACACGAAGGAATCCTGACCATGGCCACCGCAACCGAGATCCGCGTGACTCGCCCCTCGGCGAGTACGGCAATCGTTCACCTGCCCGAGCACGTCACCGCCACCGACAGGAACGGGCCTGATCGAGGACGAGAACCGGCGCGACATCGCCATCGACCTGTCCGGCGTCGTCACGCTCGACCCGGACGCCGTCGTACCGATCATCTGCGCGCGCAACAAGCTCCAGTCCTACCTGTACGGGCGGATCACGCTGTCCGGGGCGAGCGTGCGGCTGGAAGGGCAGATGCGCGCCCTCGGCATGCACCGTGCCGTGTCCGTCACGCCGGGGCGTCCGCTGCTCGTCGCCCGCGACATCAGGGCGTCCTGGGTGCCCCGGCCTCTGGTTGCCGGCCGGTTCGTGTACGCCTACGAGGGTCCGAGGTGGGGGCTGGCGCTCCGGGGCGAGAGGACCGTGGTCGTCAACGCGCACAACTGCGAGCTGGGTGGCGTTCCCCGCGATGCCGTCACGGAGATCCCGATGGCGCCGAACGGTGGCCGTGACGCGTAGGCCAGCCCGTCGAACCGGCACGTCAAGCTACGAATGGTGGGAGAATGGAACATGCCTGACACCACGACGCCGAACGCCACGATCCGACGCGCCGCCGAAGCCCTGAACGTTGCCGCGACCGGAGCCAAGAAGAGCGCCGCCGGCCGCTGGTACGTGCACTCCAACGAGCGCGGCTACCCGCAGCGGGTCCTCGACAACGCCGTGTTCATCGCCGAGTGCCTCGAGGAGCCTACACAGCCGCTGACGTGCGCCCCGTTCATCGCGGGCATGGATCCGAAGGTCGCGTTCGGTGTCGCCCGGTTGCTTGAAGCGGTTGCCGAAGCGGACCTCGCCGACATTCACTCGGCGGCAGCTGACCTGGCCGTCGACTACCTGCGCGACACTCGTCGTTGCCCCAGCTGCGACGAGGACATGGCCGTCACTGCGACGGGCGCTCTCATCCCTCACGGCACGATGGCAGCGGACTGCCCGGGAGAAGGAGACGAGTCGTGAGCGAGCCCACCACCCTCGGCCCGTCGGACGAGTCGCAGAACTCCGGCGCCGTCGTCACCTCTCAAGTGGAGCCGTTCGACACGCACCGGCAGATCGACTGTGTCCGCTCCTGGGGCAACAAGGACGTGTTCCGCTGCAAGGGCTGCGGGCGCACCCAGACGGAGATCGGCGTGCGGCTGCCGGACGGGAAACTCGACCGGCCGCACGTCACCGGCACACTCTCGACCGTCGTGTGCTCGGCGTGGAACGGAGGCGCCTACGCTGCTCTCGCCGCGTCCCAGGACGACGAGGACCAGGCGTTCCACGACGCGATACGGGCCCGGCGCAGCAACGAGGGAGGCGAGTCATGACCGACGACCTGCGTGCCCGGATCGCCGCAGCGCTCGAGGAGTGCCGGGTGCTGACGCCCGACGCGCAAGCCGACGCGGTCATGGCCGTCGTCGGGCCCGCGTTCGACTGGCTCATGACGCAGGCCGAGCAGTACCAGGCCAGGGCGCATGCCGCCGAGAAGTCGCTCGCGGAACACGGCGTCAAGCTCGGCCTGGCCGACCTCGACGGCACGCGCGTCGGCCGCGTCTCGCTGCTCTCCGGCCTCGACGCGGACGAGATCCATCAACTCGGCGGCATCGGCGAGGACGGTGCGGCGTGAAGCGCTACCAGGTCAAGCACTGCCGCGACAAGGCCGTCCACGACGGGTCCAAGTGGGACGTGTGGGAGACCGACACGGCGGACACGCTCGCCGAACCCGTGTGGCTCGGATACGGCTCGCACGAGGCGTGCCTCGCGTACGCAGTCGGCCTGGCGCGACTGCGGGCGACGACGGGAGTACGGCCGTGACGACGATCGACGCGTCGGGCCGGTTCGGGCAGCCGCGCGAGACCCGCCGGTGGGGCAAAGCCGGCGTGCGGCTCACTCCCGAAGCGATCGAGGCCGCGGACCGCGAGCGGCGGATCGCAGCGAGCAAGGAGCGCCTCGCCGACGAACAGGCCATGGCGAAAGCTCACGCGGACTGGGCTGCGGGCCGCGTCGTCCCGTGGCTCATCACGATCGCGCTCGACGCGAAGAAGCTCTACGGGCCCGAGGTCGACGAGCGGTGCGGCGTACCCGAACCCGGCGTTGACATGTGGGAGGCTGGCGACCTGTACCCGACGTTCGAGCAGCTGTGCAAGCTGGCCGAGTTGACCGGGAAGATGCCCGGATACTTCATGAACCGGCCCGGCATCGTCGGGTTCCGGCCGTCGGACACGACATTGCGGTTCCACATGCGCGTGGACGACGAGAAGGAACCCGTCATGGCTTTCAAGCCTGAGACGATTGCCGCAGCGCTGGCCGGCGAAGGACCGTGCAGGTTCTGCGGTGGCCCTCAATGACCGACACTGAGACGCTTGACGAACTCCGGGACCTTCACCGTCGCGGCACGCCCGAATCGACAGTCGGGCTCGCGACCCTGTTCGAGGTGATGGCGCGCCGCGCCTGGGTCGAGAAGCACCAGTTCCGGCCGAACCGTAGCGGCGAGTGGCACTACGACCGGCACCGGCATCCCGAATGCGCCTGCACCTGTCCGATCCTCTCCGTGGGCACCTGTGGCGGCCCGCACTGCGAGGTCGCGATCCTCAGCGTGCACGCGAAACCGCCTGCGTACTGTTCCAAGCGCTGCATGGGCCGTGCTTCGAAGCTGCGCTGTGACCGGCTGGACATCGCGCTCGTGGGTTTGCTGCAGGAGAACCGGGCCGGGCTCGACGAGGACGAACTCGCGACGCTCCTCGGCGTAGACACTTCGAAGATCCGCGACGCCGAGGCCCGGCTGAATCGCGACGGCGAGCGCGTCACCCGCACCCAGCGCACCGACCTGAGGAAGTTCGACGGGTACCGCTGGCACCTCGCGCTCACTGGCTGAATCGAGAAGGCTGGCGGGACGCCTGGCCTTCCCCAGCCCGACGTCCCGCCGTTTGGCCGGCCTCCGTCCCACCGGAGAAGCCGGGCCGCTGGCCGTTTCCACGCGGCCTACCAACCCATCATGCCGTAGCCGAGACATCGTCACGCATGCAGATTTGTCAGTGCTGTTGGCCATACTTATCGACATGAGCCGTTTCCTGACAACCCAAGCGTGCATATGGCCGCGAAAGCGAGGCCTGACGTGTCGCAAATGAAGGACCTGACTGGCGCTCAGATCGGCCGGCTGACCGTCATCCGCCAAGGTCCGCGGCGCAACGGCAAGATTTGCTGGACCTGCTGTTGCGCGTGCACTCCGGACCGCGAGATTCAGATCGCGGCGGCAAATCTTCTCGCCAAGAAGCAGCCCACTCGCAGTTGCGGCTGCCTACTACGCGAGCATGCAGCCTCGCTGCGAGGCAAGGGCGACGGGACGATCGGATACTGCTCGGCGCACGATCGTGTTCGAGCCGCCCGCGGCAGGGCGAGCGAGTATGCGTGCGTTGCGTGCGGCGAGCGGGCTTTCCACTGGGCTCTCAGGACGGATGCCGTGGACAAGAAGTTCGACGGCACGGGACGGTTAGCCGGCCGGCCGTTCTCACTTAATGTCTTCGACTATCAGCCCATGTGCCCCGGATGTCACAAGTGGTATGACACCGGCGTTCCGTGGCGGTCGCGGTCGCGTGCGATCGAGGGCGTGAAGGCAAAAATACTCAGCGGCGAGTTCGCGCCCGGCACAAAGCTTCCCGGAGTAGACAGGTTGGCTAAGTCGTTCGGCGTGTCAAGGACAACTGCACATAAGGCTGTGAAAATACTCGGCTACATGGGCTTCGTCTCGCTCGTCAACTACCGATACATCGTCAGTGACGCGAGCGCTCGGGAAGGGAGGGTCGATGGATAGCACCCGGGAAATGGCTGACATCAGGCCGCCGATCGGGCTGATACGCGGCCTGCCGCTGTACGCCAACGGTGACGCGCCCAAGCATCTGCGCTCAAAGTCGCAACTACGCGACGGACTGCACCTGCGGCTCGCACCCGGCCAGCAACCCGTCTGCTACGTGCGCGTCCTCTATCACCCGGACGGCCCGTGCGCCCTGTACGACCCCGCCGACGCGGTTCCTGCCGGTGACCAGTCGATCGGCGCCCTGTGGGCGTATTGGGCGCGGCGCACCTGCCCGAAGTGCGGCCAGCGTCGCGAGCACATCGTGCACGGCAAGGAGTGCGGCGAATGCTGGCGCGCCAAGCAGTCGAAGCTGATAGCCCGGCAGGAGCGGCGGTGTGACGGATGCCACCGGCTCGGCTCGAAGCCCTACCCGAAGGTGACGGAAGGCTGGAACTACAAACGCCTGTGCCGGGCCTGCCGCGCCGAGTTCAACCGGAAGCTGGACGCCGCCCTCACGGAGGCGTCGATGTGCCCCGGCGACTGCGGGAAGCGCACCGCGAGCAAGAAGCGGATCCTCGCGTGGGCGCTTGAGAACCACTACACGGTGACGCGCTGGCAGGCCGTCTACTGCCCGCCGTGCGACGACGTGCACCAGGCCGAGCAGGCGAAGCGCGAAGCCGAGCAGCGCGCGAAGCGGGAGCGGGCCCGTGCCGAGCAGCAGGCCCGCGAGGCAGCCGAACGGGAAGCGCGCCGGCAGGAACTCGCCGACCTCCGCCAGTGGGCGCTCGACGTACTCGCCGACCCGGCGACGGTCATCCTCGACACGGAGACCACCGGCCTACATGCCGAGGCGCGCATCGTGGACATCGCCATCATCGCGGCGACGGGCGAGACCCTGCTGAACACGCTCGTGAACCCGGGTGAGCCGATCCCTGCGGAGTCCAGTGACATTCACGGCATCACCGATGAGATGGTGGCGGACGCGCCGACGTTCGCGAACATCGCTGACGGCCTGCTCGGGCTCCTCAAGGGCAAGCGCGTGATCATCTACAACGCCCAGTACGACATGGCTCGACTCGCGCACGAGTACTCGCTCCTCTGCGACACAGAAGCCGAAGTCGCCGCCGTAGCGGAAGCCGTGTACGTAGGCAACGGCGGCGTCAATGGCGAGGACGCCATGGAGCCCTACAGCGCCTGGTACGGCGACTGGAACGACTACTACGGTAACTACAGGTGGCAGCGGCTCAACGGCGGCCACAGGGCGCACGGCGACTGCTTGGCCGTGATCGAGTGCCTGAAGGCGATGGCGCGGCCGAGCGTTTACGAGGAGGGCGACAATGACTGACCACAAGACTCTGACCGAACTCGCCGCCGAGCAGGGTGGCGCGTTCGGTCCGCAGCGTGGAGGATCTCGTTGCGACTGAGATGACCGACGCCGAGTTCGAGTCCTGGGAGGCGGCGATACGCAGCCGCGATGCCGACGCCGAGCACCTGCAGTACGTCCTCGATGTGCTCGCCATCACCCACGATGCGGACCTGACCTTCCAGGACTGCCCGTTCCTCTGGCACGTTGCCGACGGCCGCGCCGTGTTCTCCATGGCCTGCTCCGACACGTTCGCCTGGGGATGCGCTGACGCCGAGACCATCACGCCGGAGGACATCCCGCTACTGCGGCAGACCCTCGCCGACCTGAAGGCCGCGGGCGACTACTCGGAAGCGTGGCTCGGCCCACTGTTCTGCGCCCGCAAGCGCGGCATGCGGCCGATGAACCGGTGGATGCGGGACATGACCGAGCGCGAAGGCCTTCGCGGCGGCGCGCTTGAACTGTTCCTCGCGACCG
>Ga0335072_10015281_pt1 | contig 10901 bp, 7 predicted proteins | sample Lox_Sample_21_FD_206725 | JGI IMG/M metagenome (GOLD analysis project Ga0335072, IMG submission 206725) | Soil microbial communities from Loxahatchee National Wildlife Refuge, Florida, United States - Lox_Sample_2.1 | ecosystem: Environmental > Terrestrial > Soil > Wetlands | place: USA: Florida... | reverse complement strand
GGCAGCGTCTGCGCAAGGACCACGATGTCCTGCACGCGGCTGGAGTCGGGTACCGCCACGACGTCGGGCCGATTCGGCGGCACTTCCGGCAGGTCCGTCGGCGGCTTCGGTCCGGCGGCTTTCCAGGAGCCGAAGTACTTCTCGATGACCGACTGCACCTGCTGCGGCGTCACCTTTCCGATCACGACGATGGTGGTGAGGTCGGGTCGGAAGGTCTGATGGTAATACGCCTGCACTTCCTCGGGCGTCAGGGCGTGAACGCTGGCCGGCGTAGCGAAGCGCAGGCTGGGGTCGGTCGCCGGGAAAAGCGCCAGGCGCAGCGAATGCCGGGTGAGGAAGCCGGGGCTCTGATTGCGCGCGGCGACGCTTTGGGCGAGCTGATCGCGCAGAACCGCCAGGGGGCCTGCCGGCAGGTACGGATCGAGCTCATTCTGCGCCAGCAGTTGGACGCCGCGATCCAGATCCTCGGGCAGGACCTGTAGGTTGAAATCCGCGCCCGCCTGCTCGCTCGCCCCGATGGCATCCAGCGCCTGCTGGAACGGCAGGCGGTGGAGCGTGTTGCTGCCGAACATGAACATGCGGTCGAGCAGGTCGCTCACGCCCTCCTGGCCATGCGGCTCCTCGAGGCCGGGCTGACTGCGGATGTGACCGTAGACGCTGACGGTGTTGCTGACATCCTCCGTCTGCACGATGAGCGTCAGGCCGTTCGGCAGCCGGGTCATCACCGGGTGCAGCGTCGAGGGAGGCACGGCCAGGCGACGCAGAGCGGCGGCCGCCCACGTGGGCAGCGCCGTTTGCTTCGCGGCGCCGAGGGAGATCGACTCCTGGCCTCCGAAGCCGCCGCTCGAGGGCACCGGCTTGCCCGATCCGCGCGGCAACATCACGGCCGTGACGGCATGATCGAGGTCGAGATATTTCCGCGCCACCCGATCGACGTCCTGCACGGTGACCTGCTCGATCTGCGCCAGCTCCTCATCCGGGGAGCTGACCTGGTAGAGCGTCAGGGCGTCCGACCAGTCGGAAGCAAAGCCGGCGATGGAATTCTTGTTGAACTCCGCCGCGCGCCGCTCCTGCAGCTTCGCCGCGGCGACGAGATTGGCGGGAACACCGTGTTTCACGACATCGGCGAGGATGGCGCGGATGTCGCCCTCCAGCGCCTTGGGATCCCGCCCGGCCGCGAACGACACCGTCGCATAGGCGATGCCGGCCTTGGGCAGAGGATCGAGCTCGAAGTCCGCATCGAGCGCCTTGCCCTGGGGCACAAGGCCGAAGAGCGCGAAGCGGCGGCTGTCGAGGACGTCCGAGAGCACGTCGAGCGCGGCGAAGTCGCGGCTGTCGAGGCCGGGCGTGCGCACCGCGATCATCGCCATGCCGTTCGGCTGATCGGTGCTCAGCGTGAAAGAGGCGGCGTGCGCGGGTCCGAGCCGCACCTGCGGCCGCTCCGGCAGCTTTTTCGGCCGGATCCCGCCGAAGAGCTCCTTCACCTCGCGCAGGGTGGATTGCGGATCGACGTCACCGGCGATGACCAGAACGGCGTTGTTCGGCGCATACCAAGCCCGGTGGAACTGTTGCAGCATCGCCGCGGTGGTGGCGTCGAACGAGGGTCGGGTACCGAGCGCATCATGAGCGTAGGGGGTGCCCGCGAACATCTGTGCGCGCATCTTCTCGTACAGGACGTAGTCCGGATCGGATCGGTCCTGCGCCACTTCCTGCTCGATCGCGCCACGCTCCTGCTTCCACTCGCCCGCCGAGTCGAGCACGCCGCTCATGCGGATTGCTTCGATGTGCAAAGCGACGTCGAGGTCCTCGGCCGGAACGGTGAAGAGGTACTGGGTCACGCTCTCCCGCGTGTTGGCATTGAAGTTGCCGCCCATGACGCTGCCGATGTCGGCGAGCTGGTCGGCGGTGAGGCCCGGGCTGCCGCGAAACATCATGTGCTCCTGCGCGTGCGCCATCCCCGGGAACCCCTTCGGGGTCTCATCGCCGCCCACCAGATAATTCACCGAGGTCGCGACCACCGGCGCCAACGGATCCCGCACCACGACCACCCGCAGCCCGTTCGCGAGCGTCTCCCGCGAGACCTGGGCCCCGAGCGGATTCGCCGCCGCCTCCAAGCGTGGCGCGGCCAGAGCGAAAACGCAGAGGGCGGACAGGCTGATCAGAAACGTGCGCATGTTTTTCTCGAGGCACCGTGCGAAAGCAAATCAGTAAGCGGCCCAGGGCCGTTCCCTGGGCCGCGAGGTGAATCCGTGTCAGAGGGCTGGCCGCGCACAAAATCGCATGGAGCGATTTTGGACGGCGGCAGCCGGCCCGCGGGGCTCGGCGCAGGGACGAAGCCGAGCAACGCGGCAGGATGCCGCTCTTTGCGCCAACAGAAAGGGAGCCGATCCTGCTGAAGGCAGGACCGGCTCCCCGGCTCTCAATGCCGAGCTGCGACCGGGACCAACCCGTGACGGCCGCCGCCGGCATCACAGATGTGACCCGCGCCGCGGCCATTGGTTCGCCTCAGGCAGATTTGAGCTGCTGAGCGGCGAACTCGTAGTTGGCGAGCTTGGCGAGGAAATTATCGGTGAAGTCGGGGCGGCGGTTGCGGAAGTCGATGTAGTACGCGTGCTCCCACACGTCCAGGACGAGGAGCGCCTTGCCTTCTCCCGTGGCCAGCGGCAGGCCGGCGTTCGCGGTCTTGGAGACCTTCAGCTTGCCGTCCTTGCCGAGCACCAGCCACGCCCAGCCGGAGCCGAACTGGCCGGTGGCGGCGCCCTTGAAGGTTTCCTTGAACTTCTCGACGCTGCCGAAATCGGCGGCGAGCTTCTTTTCCAGATCACCGGGGATGCTGCCGCCCGATGGCGAGAGGCAGTTCCAGAAGAAGCTGTGGTTCCAATGCTGCCCGGCGTTGTTGAAGACGGGAGTCAGGTCCTCGCGGCCGTGAGCGAGCTTGATGAGTTCCTCGAGCGTCTTGCCCTTGAGGGCGTCGTTCTTTTCCACCAGGCCGTTGAGCGCGGTCACGTACGCCTGATGGTGCTTGCCATGATGGAACTCCAGGGTCTCCTGGCACATGCCGCGGGCGGCGAGTGCGCCGGGCGCAAACGGAAGCGAGGGTAGGGTGAAGGTCACAGGTGCTCTCCGGCAGTGGACGAAGGGGATTCGCGACGAAGCGAGATGGGGAAGGCTAGGAAATCGATGAGATTTTGTCTACTTTCGTCATATCTTGTTCAGCCCCCGCTCAGCGACGGGCGGCGAGAATGCATAATTGCCCGCTCCGGAAGAGACCGGGCCAAGTCGGAAGATGCACCTACAGGCACGAGAGTTCGCGCGCGTACCTCTGTCGCTGCTGACGCGGCTGCGCTTGATCCTGTTCGGGCACGAGGACCTGGCCGGGATCATATTCTGGGCGGCGCTGGTCGGATTCTTCGGCGCGCTGGCGAGCGTGGTCTTCCGGGAGTCCATCCGGCTCTTCACCAAGCTCTTCACCGGCTTCACCTATATCGGTGAGGGCTCGGGGCTGGTCGATGCCGCCTCGAGCCTGGTCTGGTGGCATCGGGCGCTGGTGCCGGTGGTCGGCGGCGTCCTGGCCGGCGCGGTGCTGCATTTCGTCGGCCGCACCTTCGTATCCTCGAAGGCCGTCGATTACATGGAAGCGGTCATCGTCGGCGACGGCAAGATCGGCTTTCGCGCCTCCATATTGCGCAGCTTCGGGTCGCTGCTCACCATCTCCTCGGGAGGCTCGATCGGCCGAGAGGGCTCGATGGTGCAGCTTTCCGCGATGCTGGGGTCGCGGCTCGGACTCTTTGCGCGCGCGCCGATCCCGCGCCTGCGGCTCATGGTCGCCTGCGGCGCGGCAGCCGGCATCGCTGCCGCCTACAACGCGCCCATCTCGGGCGCGTTGTTCGTTTCGGAGATCGTGCTCGGCTCGACCGCCATGGAGAGCTTCGGTCCCCTGGTGGTCGCGTCCGTCATGTCCAACGCCACCATCCACCGCTTCCTCGGGTACGGACCCGTCTTCGACGTCCCGCACGTGGTGTGGTCGTCCTCCAACGTCGAGCTGATCTTCTACCTGATACTCGGCATCCTGCTCGGGCACCTCGCGCCGCCCTTTCTCGCCCTGCTGGATTTCGCCAAGTCGCAGTTCGTGCGCCTGAAGCTGCCGCTCTACTGGCAGTTGGGGCTCGGCGGCGTGATCGTGGGTGGGATCTCGATCTTCGTGCCGCAGGTCTGGGGCAACGGCTACAGCGTCGTCAGCCATATCCTGCAGGGCCAGGTCTTCGGCCTCTGGCTGTTGGCCATTCTCTGCGCCAAGGTGGTGGCGACGTCGGCAACCGTGGGCTCCGGAGGCGTTGGCGGTGTGCTCACGCCCTCGCTCTTCATCGGCGCCGCCGTGGGCGGACTCGTTGGGGGCGTACTCCATGGACTGATGCCGCACACGGCCTCGGTGCCGGCGGCGTACGCCCTGATCGGAATGGGTGGATTCCTCGCCGCGACCACTCAGGCGCCGCTGACCTCCATCCTGATGATCTTCGAGATGACCCTCGACTACAACGTCGTGCTGCCGCTGATGCTCGCGTGCGTGACGGCGCACTACACGGCGAAGGTCTACCGGAAGGGGCAGTCGGTCTATCACGCCAGCCTCAGCCGCGCGATCGTCGCCGAGCACGGCGATGACTGGCGCCTGCGCACCGTCGAGGCGCTGGTGAAGCCGGCCGCGGCGGTGGTCACCGCGACGACCAGCCTGGCGGATATTTTCGACCAGCTTCCCAAGCGCCCGCTGCAGCGGGTCTATGTGACGAGCGGCGATGACCTGGTCGCCTGGTTCGATCCCCGCAAGGTGCTCGACCGGCTGCAGAAGGGGGAGATCGACTGGGGCCTGCCCGCCGAGGCGATTTCGCTGCCGGTGAACTTCGCGCTCTCTCCCGACATGTCCCTTTGCGAGGCGCTGGACGGCTTCCTGCGGGAGCAGGCAACGGCGCTTCCCGTCACCCCCGGTCAATGGCGCCACACGCTGCTGGGCGAGGTGTCGCGCAGCGACGTGCTGCTCGCCATCCAGGACCGCCTCACATATCCTAAATAGATTGGGTAAAAGTCGGCTTCGCCGCTTTTACCGGGCAGGGCCGCATGCGTTTCGATCTCGCGGGCGCAGGAGCGGCCTGCGCCCGCTTACCGCGAGTGTGCCTGCCAGGATTTGCCACTATGAATCAGAGGGCGGCCTGGTTTGCGTCATAGCCGGCCCCCGCCCATGGCTTGTACTGGTCCTCGACGGCGCGAAGCGCGCCGGCCAACAGCAAGAGGGCCCGCATATGAGCATCCTGAGCAACAAAGTTCGTGTCGCGACCGTGGGTATCACCGTGGCCGCGATCTCCCTGGCCGCGCTGCCCGCATCCGCGTCCCAGACACCGGCCGCCGGTGCGCCGCAGGCGGCATCCAAGCAGGAGAACATCGGCATTCTGACAGGAGCCGCGGTCGGAGCGGCGGCCGGCGGTCCCGTCGGAGCCGTGGTGGGCATGGTGGCCGGCGCCCTCCTGGGCAATCACTACCACAAGCAGAGCGTGGCCAATCACGACCTGACCGCGCGCAACCGCGTACTGATGACGCAGAACCAGGCGCTCGCCACGAGTCTCAGCCAGACCCAGCAGGACCGTGAGGCGCTGGCAGGCAAGCTGGACATCGCCAGCCAGTCGCTGACCGCGGTTCAGGCGCAGCGCGCCGAGCTCGACCGTACGGTCCAGCTTTCCGATGACGTCGAGACCGACGTCGCCTTCAGGACGGCCGCCGATTCCATCAACGGCATGCAGCTGCCGGCGCTGCGCAAGATCGGTGCGCTGGCCGCAGCCCTGCCGCCGGGGGCAAAGGTTCGGATCGACGGCTATGCCGACCCGAGGGGGCCCGCGACGTTCAACGACAACCTGTCACTGCGGCGCGCGGAGGCTGTAGCCCTGACACTGGAGAAAGCGGGTTGCCCGCAGGACAAGCTGGTGATCGCGGGGCATGGCTCCGCCGGGTCCACCAGCCCGAAGGGCGATCTGGACGCGTACGCGTTTGACAGGCGCGTTACGGTGCGGCTGGAGGGAGTAGCCGTGGCGCAGTCGGCCGCAGCGGAACCCGCGGTGGCGGATGCGCGGTGACAGGCAGAGGGGCCGCTTCATACGACACACGACATAACGCGCGGGCCGGGTGAGGGGAGTCTCAGATCAGGGGACGGACGCTTCACTCGGCCCCCGCCGGCTGGCACCCTCCGCGGCGAGGGAAACCCGGTCTCTCGGAGAAAGTGTCATGCTGCCCACAGTAACGATTGCCTCGACGCGCCTCATCTCGACGTTCGACGTGGAGCTGCTCGTAGCCAGCGTCGTCATCGTCGCCGCCATCGCCTGGATGGCGTTGACGCACGCGCGCCACAACCGTCATCGTTGATTACGTACCGCCTCCGCGAGCGTCCCGAACATCTGATCGATGTGGGAGCGCTCGACGATCAGAGGCGGTGAGAGCGCGATGATGTCCGCGGTCTGACGCACGAGCAGGCCGCGCTCGAAGCATTCGAGATAGACCCCGTAGGCCCGTGCACCGGGCCGGCCCGCCGCCGGCTCCAGCTCGAGGCCGAGGATCAGCCCGTAGTTGCGTACGTCGATGACGTGCGGCAATCCGCGCAGTGAGTGCGCGGCATCCTCCCAGTACTGCGCCAGCGACTTCGCCCGGGTCAACAGACCCTCGCGCTCGTAGATCCCGAGCGTGGCGAGCGCGGCTGCGCAGGAGGTCGGGTGCGCCGAATACGTATAGCCGTGGAAGAGCTCGATGGCCCCTTCGGGGCCCTGCATGAAGGCGTCATGGATGGAGCGCTTCGCGAGCACGGCACCCATCGGCACGGTCCCGTTGGTGAGTCCCTTCGCGGCGGTGATCATGTCGGGGGTCACGCCGAATTCCTGCGCGGCAAACGGTGCGCCAACACGTCCGAAGGCGGTGATCACCTCGTCGAAGATGAGGAGGATGCCGTGCCGGTCGCAGATCTGGCGCAGGCGCTCCAGGTACCCGCGCGGCGGGACCAGCACTCCCGTCGAGCCCGCGACCGGTTCCACGATCACCGCGGCAATAGTCGACGGATCGTGCAGCGCCAGCAGGCGCTCCAACTCGTCCGCCAGCTCCGCGCCGTGGGCGGGCTGGCCGCGCGAGAAGGCGTTGCGTTTGAGGTCGTGCGTGTGAGGCAGGTGATCCACCCCTGGCAGGAGCGAGGCCGACCAGGTCTTGCGGTTGCCGCCGATGCCGCCGACGGAAATGCCGCCGAACCCTACGCCGTGATAGGCGCGCTCCCGTCCGATCAGCTTGGTGCGCGCGGCATCGCCGCGCACGCGATGATAGGCGAGCGCGATCTTGAGGGCGGTGTCCACCGATTCCGAGCCCGAGTTGGTGAAGAACACCCGGTCGAGCCCGGGCGGCGCGATCTGCGCGACGGCGTTGGCGAGCTCGAATGCCGACGGGTGGGCCATCTGGAAGGTCGGCGCGAAGTCCAGAGTGGCGAGCTGGCGCGCGACCGCTTCCGTGATCTCGCTGCGGCCGTGTCCGGCATTGACGCACCAGAGTCCGGCGACGCCGTCGAGTATCTGCCGGCCCTCCGGGGTGAAATAGTGCATGCCGCTCGCGCGGGCGAGCAGGCGCGGCTTCGCCTTGAACTGGCGGTTCGCGGTGAAGGGCATCCAGAACGCATCGAGTGCTTCGCGGGAAAGGGGATCTGAGGCTGCCATGAGGTGCTCGCGGGTGCGAAAGGGTAGCTAGGCCGGCTGGGAGACCCCTATCATAAGGAAATGCCGCACGTGGAGACAAACTGCCGGGCTCTCTTTTGCGCCCGGGGCCCTGTATCGTGACCGCCCGTCAATTCCTGGCGAGCGTTCCGCGCGGGCTCGCCGATCTCCTGGCGAAGGAGCTGACGGCCTTCGGCGCCGCCGACGTCCGGGAGCGGACGACGGGAGTGGCGTTCTCCGGGGGAATCGAGACCGCTTACCGCGCCTGTCTCCAGTCGCGGCTCGCCAACCGGATATTCCTGGAAATCGCGCGCTTCGAGGCCGCAAGCGCGGAGACCTTCTACTCCGCGGCCCGGGAATGCGACTGGAGCCGGCACCTGGGCCCCGGCGCCACGCTCGCCTGCGATTTCAGCGGCAAGCATCCGACGATCACTCACAGCCATTTCGGCGCCTTGAAGCTCAAGGATGCAATCGTCGACGCGCTGCGCGATGCGACCGGCGCCCGGCCCGACATCGTGTTGGATCGGCCGTCCGTCCGTGTGCACGCGCACGCCCACGGCACGTCGATCACGCTCTCGGTCGATCTCGCGGGTGAGAGTCTGCACCGCCGCGGCTATCGCGGGGCTGCCGGCGAGGCGCCGCTGAAGGAGAACGTTGCCGCCGGTGTGCTGATGCGCGCGGGATGGCCCGACCTGGCGGCCGCCGGCGCCGAGCTCCTCGATCCCATGTGCGGCTCCGGCACGATCGTCATCGAGGCGGCGCTGATGGCCGCCCAGTGCGCACCGGCGCTGCATCGCGAGTATTTCGGGTTTCTCGGCTGGCGCGGGCATGACGAGGCGCTGTGGCATCGGGTGCGGGAGGAGGCAAAGGCCCGCTGCCGCGCCGGCGAGCCGCCGACGAGCGTCATTCGCGGTCACGACCGCGACCCGTTGGCGATACGGGATGCGCGCGCCAACGCTCAGCGCGCCGGCATGGCCTCATGGGTGCAATTCGAAGTGCGGCCGCTGGCGAATGCCGCGCCGGCGGCCGCGGGCGGGTCTGACGGCGTTGATCCCGAGCCCGGGCCGAATCCCCGCGGCCTGCTGTGCACCAATCCCCCCTACGGCGTGCGCATGGAGGATCTCGAGACGGCGCGCGCCATCCATCGCGAGCTCGGCGAAGTGCTGCGCGAGAGGTTCCAGGGCTGGCAGGCGGCGGTGTTGACCGGTGCGCCGCAGCTCGGCATGGAGTTGGGCATTCGCGCGGCGCGCACGCATGCGCTCTGGAACGGCGCGATCGAGTGCCGCTTGCTCCGGATGAGCGTCGAGGCGGCGAGCCTGCGGCGGCCGGGCTCCCTGGCGCGGCCGGATGCGCCGCCGCTCGAGGACACCCCGGGGGCGCGCATGTTCGCCAATCGCCTGGGGAAGAACCTGAAGCGGCTGCGGAGTTGGGCCGACAGGGAAGGCGTGTCGTGTTACCGCGTCTATGACGCCGACATGCCGGAATACGCGTTCGCGATCGACATCTACCACACCGTGCAGCCGCAAGAGACTTGGCTGTACGTGCAGGAATACGCGGCGCCCGCTGAGATCGAGGCCGAAGCGGTCCGCCGCCGGCGGCGTGAGGCGCTGGCGGCGTTGCCCGGTGCGACGGGAGTTCCGCCGGAGCGGATCAAAGTGCGTACGCGCCGGCGGACGCCGCGCGGTGAGCAGTATGACAAGCTCGACGACCGGTCCGACTCCCACGTGGTGCTCGAGGGCGGCCTGCAGTTCATCGTCAACTTCGACGACTATCTCGACACGGGCCTGTTCCTGGATCACCGCATCACCCGCGACCGCATCCGGCAGGCCGCGGCCGGCAAGCGGTTCCTGAATCTCTTCGCCTACACCGGCACGGCGACCGTTTACGCCGTCGCCGGCGGCGCGGCCGCTGCGACATCGGTCGACATGTCACGGACCTATCTCGATTGGGCGCAGCGCAATCTCGCGCGCAACATCGGCGGTTTGACGCGCAGCGCGGCCGTGCCGCCGCAGAATGACTTCGTACAGGCCGACTGCGTCGAATGGCTGCGCGACGGCGCGCGTGCCTCCGAGCGCTACGGTCTCATCTTCCTCGACCCGCCGACGTTCTCCAACTCCAAGCGCATGCAGGGAGTGCTCGACATCGAGCGCGACCACCCCGCTCTGATCGACGCCTGTATGCGCATCCTGGAACCCAGCGGGCTGCTCGTGTTCTCGACCAACGCGCAGCGCTTCCGCCTGGACCCGGCGCTGGCCGGGCGTTATGCGATGCGTGACGTCTCCGCTGCCACTCTGCCGCGGGATTTCGAGCGTAATCCGCGGATCCACCGCTGCTTCGAGATCCGGCAGAGCTGAGCGCGGCGCCGGCACGAAATCCCTTTACAGCCGCTCAGGCTTACGATAGGGTCGGACCGGTATGTTCCTGCCGCTGAAAACGCGAAAGATCATCCTCGAGAAGCCCCTCGTCGGGGCCCTGGCGGATCTCGCGCGCGCTTAGCAGAATCGGAACATCGCGAGTCAACCAGAGGCCCCGCCGGCACCGCCGTCGGGGCCTCGTTCGTTCTGGAGTCCGTCCATGCAGTCTGGTCGTTCAGCCGGCTCGGCGCCGGTGGTCGCGATCGTCGGCGCCACCGGTGCCGTCGGTGTCGAGCTCATCCGCTGTCTCGAGGAGCGGCGTTTCCCGCTCTCGGAGCTGCGCCTCTTCGCCTCGGCCCGCTCCGCGGGCAAAACGCTGTCCTTCCGGGGCCAGCCGCTCGCCGTGCGCGAGCTGCAGGATGACAGCTTCCACGGCGTCGACATCGCGCTCTTGTCCGCGGGCGGCGGCACCTCCAAGCGCTTTGCGCCGCTCGCCGTGGAGCAGGGCGCCGTGGTCGTGGACAACTCCTCCGCCTTCCGCATGGACGCGGCGGTGCCGCTCGTGGTGCCGGAGATCAACCCGGAGGCGGTGCGCGCGCACCGCGGCATCATCGCCAACCCCAACTGCTCGACCATCATCGCCATCACCCCGCTCTGGCCGGTGCACCGGAGCAACCGCCTGCGGCGGGTGATCCTCGCCACCTACCAGGCCGCCTCCGGTGCCGGCGCCGCCGCCATGGAGGAGCTGCGCGAGTCGACCCGCGCCTACCTCGAGGGCCGGCCGTACGAGAACCGCGTGCTGCCGCATCCGTATGCCTTCAATCTC
>Ga0335072_10015280_pt1 | contig 10901 bp, 8 predicted proteins | sample Lox_Sample_21_FD_206725 | JGI IMG/M metagenome (GOLD analysis project Ga0335072, IMG submission 206725) | Soil microbial communities from Loxahatchee National Wildlife Refuge, Florida, United States - Lox_Sample_2.1 | ecosystem: Environmental > Terrestrial > Soil > Wetlands | place: USA: Florida... | reverse complement strand
ACACCACTCCCGAAGTTCCAATCGTCGCGCTGACCGCTCCGGCGCGCGCGATTCCCATCCCAACCGCGCCAGCAGCCTGATCTCCCGCGCCGGCTACAACCGGAGTTCCAGATTTCAGTCCCGTTGCCGCCGCGCCGTCCGCCGAGACTCGCCCGCAAACCTGCGGCGATTCGTATAAAACAGGCAGCATCCTTTCGGAGACATCTGTCTTAGCCAGAACTTCCTTCGACCATCGCCGATGCGCCACATCAAGCATCAGCGTGCCCGAAGCATCGGCCATGTCGATTGCCCGCTCGCCGGTGAGACGGAAGCGCACATAATCTTTCGGCAGCATGACGTGCGCCACACGTTTCCAGTTCGACGGTTCGTTCTCACGCACCCACAACAACTTTGTCAGCGTGAAATTGGTCAGAGGAGGATTGCAGGTCAGCCGGATGATCGTGTCGCGGCCGAACATTTCCAACAGTTCATTCGACTGCGCCTCGCTGCGCTGATCGCACCAGATGATCGCCGGCCGCACCACCTCGTCCGACGAATCGAGCAATACTGCCCCATGCATCTGACCTGAAAATCCGACGCATTCGATATCTCCCGCGCGAACGCTCGACGATTGCAGCGCCTTGCGCACCGCTTCACCGCACGCGCGCCACCAGTCGCGGGGATCCTGCTCCGCCCATCCCGGCTTCGGACTGGCAAAGTTGGCATGCTCGGCCGATGCCGACGCGATCACCGCGCCCGCATGATCCATGACCAGCGCTCGTGTGCCGCCGGTTCCCACGTCGATTCCCAGGTATGCGATACGTCCTCCTCAATTGACTAGGGAGACTCTGATTAGGGTCCTCAACGGTTAATAGAGATCGTTGAAAAAAAGCAGATCCCTCACCGTCTTCCCCGCGCAAGCGCGGCTACGGACCGCTCGGAATGACAAAAATAAACGACTTCACGGCACGAGTAAACTCATGCCCTTCCCGATTTTTTCGAGGTTCTTTTCAGAGTCCTTGTTAACCCGAGAGTCTTACGGCTGAGCACTACGCGAAATCCGCCGCCGGTTCTGGCGTGTCGTGGTGCAGCGACCCGGCCCTTTCCTTTTCCTTGCTCAGTTCCTGCGATTGCCGTTGCAAAAAGAAATCCAGATTGCCTCGCATTACCAGGTGCGGGGCGAGGGCCAGTTCGTCGCTGGCGTCGCCGCCTTCCACTACAAATTTGTGCAACATGCGAAATGCCATCTCGCCTTGCGCCCGCGGGCGCTGGTAGATCGTGGCCGCGACGGCGCCTGACCGGATTTCCGGCACAAGATCAGGAAACAAGTCGGTTGTAATCACGGTCAGGCCGGCCAGCGATCCTGCCGCTCGCGCCGCTTCGAGAACGGGAATCGACGCTTCCGTAGTGACGTAGACTCCGACCAGATCGGGGCATTCCTTGATCACTTTGCCGAATTGGCAAAAGGCTTCCTCGTCCGTGCCATGATCTTCGATCGGCTTCAAGGCACGCAACCTGGGATAAAGCGATCGCAGCGTGGACTCAAATGCGGCGTACTTCTCGGCGTGTTCGCCGATCCCCATGTCAGAAACCGTGATGGCGACGGCGCCTTCGCGAGCGCCCAGGAAGCGACCCATTAAGTCGGCGGCAATGGATCCGCTGACCAGGGTATCGATGGCCACCATGCCGCGCCGGCCGCTATCTGGAGCATCGGTCGCCACGCAAACAACCGGCACTCCGGCGCGCACCGCACGCCGCATGAGTGGACGGAGCGCCTGCGCCGAACTGGGGAAAACCACGATGCCGTCGGCTTTCGAACGCAAGGCCGCTTGAAACGCCGGCTCCTCGCCGTCTCCGATGTGGGGATAGGTTCTGAACTCCAAGTCGATGTTCTCGAGTGGATAGGAAGCGGCGGCTTCGCGAATGCCGGCGCGCACTTCGTCCCAGAACGAAGTTGTGCCCTGCAGTGTGTTCACCGAAACCCGCAGAGTTCGCCGGGAGGAGAGAAAACGCGCGGCGAGATTGGGGCGGTATCCCAGATTGCGCGCCGCTTCGAGGACCCTGGCCTTGGTTTCGGGACTGACGCCCGGATTGTCGTGCAGGGCGCGATGCACGGTGCCAATCGAGGTGCCCAGCGCCTTGGCGATGTGGAGGAGCGTCGTTGGCTCTTTGGCCATTTCGAACTCGCGCCTATTCGAACTTAACGCCGTTGAGGGCAACAGGGGAGGGTTGCACTCCACAGCCGCAGATACGCCTCTGCAAGGCAAGAATGTAAACGTTTACGCCGCACGACGCAAGCGTTTTTACAACCACAAATTCCCTTTGAGCTCCTGAAAACAATGACTGTGAGTGAAATCACTGCCGAGCCTGCACTCCCACACGTCCCTTTTGATCGGCGATTCCGGAGAGCTGATAAATCCAATTGCAAATCGCATCCCGCCAGACGATCGCTTCCCCCGCCTGATACTCGAGCATCGCCAGAATCTCCGAATATCGGCCTTGGTCTATGCGTCCATGCAAATTCTTCCACTGCTCGGCCAGTTGGGCGGCCTGTTCAGCGCCCTCGAAATGCGAATCGTAGAAGTGCTGGATCACCGTTTTGCCGGAATGCAGAACGTACGTGTATGGCACGTGATGAAAAAACAGCAGCAACTCGTCCGGGCACGAACTCAGAGGCTCGTATATCTTTTGCACGGCTGGCGGATATTGCCCGATGAATCCCGTTCCCGTCGCGATCGTGCGATCCATGCCGATTCCTTCATGGTCCGCGCGAATCCATTGGCCCCAGCCATTTCGCTCCGCAGATTCCGGCGCGGGATCGTAATGATTACCGGTGATGTTTGTCAGCGTTCCCACTCCCAGCGGGCCGGTATAGTTTTCATAAATGTGCCACGAACGCAGTTGCATATCATCAATCGTCTGCACCACCTGCGGATCATTGCCGAATGTCAGCCGCGTCCATTCTTCAATGATCGACTCGGCACTCAAATCCGGATTCCACGCCAGGCGCCCGAATCCGTATAGATTCGCCATTGCCAGTGAATTTCCCAGCCAGCTCAGATCCATGCCGACATTCGCCACTCCTGCGAAGCCACCAGTGGGACGATGAAACACGCGTCCGGCGACCAGCGCCTTCACGGGCGTATGCTGATCGTCAAGGCGCATGTCGAAGTCGAGCGCTTCTTTCCACATCGGCACCAGAAAACATAGTTGACGCTGCTGGCCGGTGTACTCCTGCGTGATCTGCAATTCGATGGCCTCGTTGGTGTGGTGCAATCCTGCAAACAGCGGCGACGCCGGTTCGCGCACCTGGAAATCGATGGGCCCGTTCTTGATCTGGATAATTACGTTGTCGTCGAACTGACCATCGAGCGGATGAAAATTGTCATACGCCGCCTTGGCACGATCGTTCTTCAAATTTCGCCAGTCGAGATGGTGGTTGTAGACGAAAGCGCGATAGAAAACCACGCCTCCATGCGGCTTTAACGCTCGTGCAATCAAATTCGCCGCGTCGGCCTGGGTGCGGCCGTAAGTTGACGGCCCGGGCTGGCCCTCGGAATCGGCTTTGACGGTGAATCCTCCGAAATCCGGAATCTCGCCGTAGATTTCGTCGACTTTCTTCTTCCACCACTCCGCCACTTTCGGATCAAGAGGATCAAACGTGTCGAGATCGCCCAGAGCTTTCGGCGCGCTCAAATCGGCGGACAGTGAAACCTGCACACCCCAGGGACGAAACACATCAGCGATGCGCTTGATTTGCGGAATGAAATCAGATCGAAAAACGCGGGGATCGGCATTGACGTTATTGATCGTGCAGCCGTTAATGCCCAGTGAGGCCAACAGCCGCGCGTACTGCCCGGCGCGAGTCAGATCGTCACGAACTTTTCCATCGGCGAAGAAGATCGACGGCCCGCCGTAGCCGCGCTCGATGCGGCCATTAAGATTGTCCCACTGATTGATCCAGCGAAGCGGACCGTAGGGTTGCTCAAGTTCATCGATGTGCAAGACCTCTTGCTCGCGAGCAATTTTGCTGAGCAGCGCGAAAACTCCATAGAGCATGCCGCGATCATTGACTCCGGCGATCACAAAAAAATTACGGCGTCGGATTTGCGCAGCTTTCAGCCAGTAACCGTCGGCCTCGAGATTGGGCAATTTCAGTTCTGGTATCAGCTTATGAACTTCCGGCAGCGTGCCCAGAATAAAAACATCTTCGCGGCCGGATCCCGGCTGCAAACTCCGGCCCAGCATCCGGCTGATTCCCTGAATCAGTTCTTTCCGGGCGCTGTCCGCTACGAGCGAATTTTCGAGCGCTTCGAAATGCGAGGGCAGCCGCGCATATTTTTTCACGCTGCTCGCGTCCAGAGGGGCATAGCGCAGCCACGCGTTGGTTTCAGTCCCCATAGCTTGCGCCCCGAAAGCGGTTGAAACTGCAAAAGACGCAGCCATCGATACGTATAGAGCGAAGCCAAGCCGATAGGATCGGGCCAGATTCATAGAGAATGTTTATCACATAGCGCACAAAGCATTCGCTCTCGTCTGTCTCGCGCGCCCGCGTTATACTCACCCTTCGGCGCCTGGTTCCCAGCAAGGGGCCTACACAAACAATCACGGGGGATCCACATGCAGAGCCGAATCACAGGCACGACTATGCCGGTTCTGGAGTTCATCCTGGAACCGAACGACTCGATCATCTCGGAAGCGGGCGAGCTGTCGTGGATGGGCAACTCCATCCAGCTGACCACGCACTCGCAATTCGCCGGCGGCGGGGGCCTATTTGGGGTGCTGAAGCGGGTGGCTGGCGGCGGCTCGATCTTCATGACCGAATATCGCGCGATCGGCATGCCAGGCGAACTCGCGTTTGCCACGAAGTTGCCCGGGCACATCGTGCAGGTGGAAGTCTCTCCCGGGCATGAATACATGATTCATCGTCACGGCTTTCTGTGTGCGACCTCGCAGATTCAGATCGGCGTGGGATTCCAGCAATCGCTGGGCGCGGGCATCTTCGGCGGCGACGGCTTCCTTCTGCAGCGCCTCAGCGGACAAGGTCTCGCCTGGCTGGAACTCTCGGGCGAACTCGTCGTGCGCGATCTTCAACCCGGCGAGACGCTGCGCGTGCATCCTGGCCACGTGGGCGCGTTTCAGTCGAGCGTTTCGTTTCAGATCACGACGGTGCCGGGCATCAAGAACATGATTTTCGGCGGCGACGGACTGTTCCTCGCATCGCTGACCGGCCCCGGCCGAATCTGGCTGCAGACGTTGCCAATCTCGAAACTCGCTCATGCCATCGAGCCCTACCTGCCGCGTGAACAATCGAAGCAGGCGGTCGAAGGCGGCGTGGTCGGAGGCATTGTCGGCTCGATCCTCGACAACATGCGGTGAGGCACGCTGTGTACTCTCTCAAAAATTCATGTGGGGACAGCCGCAGGTTGCCCCACCCTTGTCGCGCCGCTTGCGACAGGGTGGGAACGCTCCCGCGCGCCGGCTCAGAGCTCACTCCTTATGATTTAAACTAGTCTTGGCTACCAGCGTTGAATCGCCAATGATCAACCACAAGCGCATCGCCGTTGTGATGCCGGCCTACAACGCCGAGAAGACGCTCGAGGCAACGGTCGGCGAGTTGCCGGAGCTGGTCGATATCCGCATCCTGGTGGACGATCACAGCCGCGATCAGACTGCGCAGCTTGCCCGCAAACTTGGCCTGTTGGTTTTTGAGCACGACAGGAATTACGGTTACGGACGCAATCAGCAGACCTGCTATCGCGAAGCGCTGGCCGCCGGCGCCGATGTCGTGATCATGCTGCATCCTGACTATCAGTACACACCGCTGCTGATCACGGCCATGGCCAGTATGGTTGCCTACGATGTCTACGACGTTGTGCTCGGCTCGCGCATCATTGGCGGACGCGCTCTGCTGGGCGGCATGCCTATTTATAAGTACATTTCCAACCGCGCGCTCACGGCATTCGAGAATTTGTTTCTGCGCGTCAAGCTTTCCGAATATCACACGGGATACCGCGCCTTCAGCCGCCGGGTTCTCACCGAAGTGCCGCTGCTGGAGAACTCCGACGATTTTGTTTTCGACAATCAAATGCTCGCGCAGTGCGTGCATTTCGGATTTCGCATTGGAGAAGTTTCCTGCCCCACGAAATATTTCGCCGAAGCTTCGTCGATCAACTTCCGCCGCAGCCTGAAATATGGCTTAGAAGTGGTGGCAACCACGTTGCAGTTCGCTCTGCAACGAGCGGGTTTGGTGAATCTTCCACGATTCAGCCCGCAGGGCCGAAAGCTGCAAACCGAGTCGCAAACCAGCTACTACGTGCCGAGCGCCGAGGGCGCGTAGCGGTACCTTGGGACTGGCCAGACCCTGGCCACCAACATTCGTTTACAAGGAGCGATCCGGATTTATCGGATCGATTTGAGAATCGGATCTTGAGCCGTGGTGCTGTCGTCGTGCTTCTCTGTGGTTCCATGCCTCCGTGGTGCGAAGGCCTTGAACTCAAACTTCATCTCCTCCCCGACCACCATCCCAGCACTCGGCTTGCGATTTCATCGGAGAATCCGAACCTGGCCTTGGCCCGCGAATATAAATCGACGGCTTTCTTATCCAGCCAGATCATGGCCGACTTCGCCCATCCGTCCTGCGGACGCGCAAAATAGTCGGTCGAATGAGAGGCAAAATGTAGATTCGGCTCGACCGTGTAGTAATACAGCGCGAGACTCTTGCGCGATTGTCCTTCAGGACACGTCAGCGGATCAGGAAATCCGTGCAGCGATTTCTCGCTGGTTGTGAAAATAATCGCGTGATTCAGCAGCGGCGGATATTTCGCCACGCAGCGCGTCACCTTCCCTTCCTGTGATTTCTCCCAGAGCTCCAGCGACCCGCCCCAACTCTCATCCCAATCCGCATTGAGATACAGAATCAAGTTCACGCGCCGGTGCCAATGGCAATGAAAGTGATGTTTGGAAAAATCGGTGTGCACGTTCAGATATCCGCCGCGCCCCGATTGATGCAGCCCCCCGCCCTCCAGCATGGGATCGGCGACGAGATTAGGAATTCCGGTCAACCGCGAAATCCAAGCCACGAAGTCCGGCGAATTCAGTTCGTCGGTCACCGCTCGCAGCAGCGGCGGGAAGAGTTCAAGCTTAGTCATGCCCAGCTTGTTTTCGTTGGCATGCTTGTATTGCGTCCAGGAGTGAGTGACCGGCTTCGGAAACTCCCGTGCGAGTTCGGCCGCAATTTCAGGGTCGAGGAAGTCTTTCAGTAGGATGTGCGGACAGGGTTCATTCTGCCGATACTGCTCAGCCAGATTGCCCAGATCCCATTGCCAGCGCTCGAAGGGAAACAGCCCCGCCACATCTTGCAGAAGTCGGGCTGGGGGCATGGGCTGATTTTGCTCCTGTAGTTTTCTAAATTGTATCTGATACTTCCATCTTAGACGCCGGTTTTCCCTTTTCCGTGGCCTGCCTTCACACTACGGGACCCGGCAGATGCGGACGGCTGAGTTCTGATAAGGGCAGTCCAACCCCGCCAGTTCAGGTTCCTGGGTAAGAATCCAGGTTACCCCGTATTTTGCTTTCAGCTGTTCGAAGTTCTGCAAGGTTAGGGTCTCCCACGGACTTTGCGCCTCCACCTGCGTCCACCACTCCTCGGCTAACGGCGGAAACATGCTGACCACTCCGTTGTCCTTCACGTTGTCGGCCATTCGGCTTCGTTGCGCCAGACACCGGAATCCAACCTCTTCCTCGCCGGGCGCATGCATGTACTCCGGATCGAGAGCGAAGACCGCGTCCACAGGAGTATTTTTACGCGCCCAGAGAAAAGCCTGCGCCCACGGATTCTTCGGCGCCGCTCCCGGCCACTCCACCACGGCGCTGACGGGAAAGAGCGCCCTCTGGGCGACAAACATTCCAGCGCATATAGGAAGAAATAACGCCAGCCAACGCCAGGTTTGCTTCCTTAAGACAAACTCGCCGAGCATTCCCCCAGCGATCACGAGCATGACAATGTAAAGCAGATGGAGGCTGCGCAGCGGCTGAAATCGGCCCAAGGTTTCGAATCGCGCAGGCAGGTCGATGATCAATGCAGCAACGATATAAACGATGTCATAAATGATCAGCCCGCGGCATAAGCGCTGCACGTTAATCCAGTTTTTCTTCTGCCCAATGCGATCGAACCACCAGAACAGTGCGATCGGCGCCACCAGTCCGAGAATTTCATACCAGGCCCAGTGTTGGATGTAGTGAAATGCGTGCCTTCGCGCCGCTTCTTGATAGGCCGGAGTGGAAGTGGGATTCAAAGGAAACTGCAACAACAAACAGGATGCCACCAGGGCGTATTTTTCGGCTGCGAGTTTTTCTGCTGCGGCAGCTTCGAATCGCCGCATCACAACCAGTAACGCGCAGAAAGAAAATGGATACGCCCACATCATAGGATGCACCGCCGCGGCAAACACAAGCCACGCCAGAGCCCGCACATACTTGGATTCGAGTATGCGCGCGACCGCAAAAACTGCGGCAAAGGCCGCCAGATTCCGCGGATTCAGATACTGATCCATGACGTAGAGCGCAGTTCCGGCAACCGGCATTGTGAGCAGAGCCGCGACCATGCCCACCGCCGCCCAACGCGCCCGCGCACTCGTGAAGCACAGGCTCGCTAATTGCCAGCACGCCAGCAGAAAAAGAAAGATCGAAGTGACTTGCCACAGGAGCAAGACCACGTCAAACGGCAGATGCAAGAGTCGCACCGAGAGCGCGATCAGGTTGGGAAAGAACGTAAGGTTGGCATGGGATGAGAAGAACTCCTGCCCTGTCGGAAACAATTGCGGATGCAGAATGCGCTCCACACCGGGAAGATAGATCTCGGCGTCTTCTGCGTAGGGATGATACCCGTGGACGAACAACGCTGCCGCGGTCATCAAGAAGAGTCCGAGCGGCACAAAGAACCGGGACCGCTTGCGTGTTTCTGATTCGATGGCCGCTGACTCCGTCTTTATATCCATTATGAAGGCGTTAGATATGAACCCCTTGTACGAGCGTTTGTTCTGCACCGCTCCTCCACGATGTAATTGTGAAGGCGGCCAGAACAACGAACAACGGATCAATCGGCCGCCGATAATAGTCTTCCGGATGAGTCAGGTAATAGGTAATTGGGAAAAAAAGGAATACCAGGAAATACGGCACAACTGTCAATAATCTGAATCGAAATCCGCGCCACAAACCAAGCCCCGCGAGTGCCGTCATCCCTGTGGCTAGCACCATGTTCAGTGGGTCCCAGGGTTCTTGCGGCAGGTAACGGCGGCTGAAGCTCCAGAATCCGGTCCAGAAATACACAACTCTGCGCAGGGACTGCACCATATACAACCTGCGATGTGTGCGAATAAACAGAAATCCCAGCTGCATCTTTCTTTCGGTGTATCCGATCTCCTTTAGCTGCTGGTACTCTCGCCACTCATCGGGGTTGTCGGAGGGATGATATCCGGGCGCTCCCCAATGCCAACTGTCAGCATTGTTTCCGCAGTACAGTTCCAGTCCCAGACAACTGCGGAACGGGACAAATTTGTGGAATGTAAGGTAATTCCGAACAAACCATGGCGAGATCACAAACGAAACCGACAATACTATCGCGAAGCCGGGTGCAAGCCAAGGTCTTCCGCGTTTATAGTGTCGGAAGCATGCCCAGGCGCCAAGAAACGGCACGACGGACATCATGATGGGATCTGTGAGCGCGCCCAATCCACTGAGCCCGCCAAAAACCATCCACGACGCCAGCCCACGGCTTCTGTGCAGCCGCAAAACCACCAAGAACACCAGGCCCATCAGCAAAGTGCTCAGCGCCGTATGCCAGATAAAATCGGCGGAAAAATAAATCGCATAGGGGAACAATGCCCATCCCCAGCCCGCCCAAACGGCCGCCGATTCGCCAAAACATTCGTCGGCGATGAGGTAAATCGGAATGCAGGTCAGCGCCGAGAAGAGGCAGTCGATCGAAAGCGCGATGATGGTCGATGCGACGCTGTAGATCCCAAACAGCTTGAAGATTCCGGCGAGAAGGTACGGGTAGACCGGAGCCAGCCAGCTCGTCGGACCGGTATCGGCGAAGTAAGGATTGCCAAATCCCTTGCCTTCGGCAATCGAGCGGGCGATTCGGCCGGCCTCTCCGCCGCAGCGCCAATGATCGCGAAAAGGATTGGTGCGCTGCGGGTAGACAAATGCCATCACCAACAGCCGCAGCGTCAGCGCGACCACGATCATCCAGAACATCCGGGTGCGTGCGCCAGCCGACGTGCTGGCCCGGGCAAGTTGGATTTCAACCGCTGCTTTCAGTGCGATGATCCGTTCCGTCCGGACGCTGAGAGCGGCCAGGATTTGCCGGACTCTTTAGCTTACAACGTACGCGTCCGTAATTATGTTGCGTTCACTTTTCCGACAATAAGAGTTGAGCGTTCTTTGTATCCGCATCTTGGTGCGGTGGTGTAGCATCTAGTTAAATAATGCCAGCATTGTCTACGCGCACCATTGCGCGCCCGAAACTCGCTCTGGGCGAAATCATGAGTTTCGCCTATGACACCTTCTGCAGTAACAAGGTTCGCTTTGCCTTGACCGCACTGGGCATGGTCATTGGCACGGCTTCGTTGATCCTTGTGGTCACGATCGGTATGACCGGGCGCCAATACGCTCTTCGGCAAATTCAAGCAATTGGGACCAACGAAATCTGGGCCGAATATCAGGGGGGAACGGAGCGTATTGGCAACAGCGCTCCGGACTTGCTCACTATGTCAGATCTCGAGGCCATCCGGCGCGACGTTCCCGGGATTGTGGCGGCCAGCCCAGTTCTGCAGTTGAATGATCGCGTGGCCGTGGGCAATGGCAAAGAGCGCGACCTGGTTATTCTGGGCGTCTCTCCTGAGTACGTGAATGTTCGC
>Ga0335072_10015278_pt1 | contig 10903 bp, 13 predicted proteins | sample Lox_Sample_21_FD_206725 | JGI IMG/M metagenome (GOLD analysis project Ga0335072, IMG submission 206725) | Soil microbial communities from Loxahatchee National Wildlife Refuge, Florida, United States - Lox_Sample_2.1 | ecosystem: Environmental > Terrestrial > Soil > Wetlands | place: USA... | reverse complement strand
TTCCCGCGATGGCTTACTACCTGCGGTGGGTACAGTTCCGCAATGACGATCCGTTGGTGGTCGAGTACCGCAACAACGGTTATCCGGTTCGCGAGCTTCGTGAATACTCCGGCACCACGATCGTCGGTTTCCCGACCGCCCCAACGATCACCGAACTCGGCATGGACGACAAACTCGTCACTGCCGCCGAGGCGACGCCGGAAGAGCAGTTCCGGTGGTTGATGCTCGGCGAAAAATACTGGATTAAAGGCACCGACGAGAATGGTGTTCCGGTCCCGATCGACACGGGGAATCAAATCTCCTACACGCTGAAATACAAGCCGGAAATGGTCGAATTCAACCATTTCATGGAGATGATCCTGAAGTATCAAGGGCAGGTACGCTGCTGCTCCGTGATGCCGCAGGAGGATACGTCGTCTTACGAATATCTGCCGGAGCAGCCGATCTCACATGAGGAATATGCGGCCATCCAGGCGGGGCTTGAGCAGAGTGTGTGGACGAAGTCGGAGGTCAAAGAGGAAATCGGTCGCGAGCACGTTGATTGTGCTGGTGGTGCCTGCCCCATTGACTTCAACTCCGGAGCGAAGGAGTAGGTGGAACTTAAAGTGAAGGCCGGGAAACCGGCTTTCACTTCCCAGGTGGAGGTAGTTTCCATGTTCTTTTTGATCAGCACCGTTTTCAAGCTGGGCGTCGATCTCATCGTCCTTGCCGCCACCTTCTACCTGGGCGTTAAAGCTCAGCAGAAGTACCCGTCCGTGATCGCCAAGATCCCCTATCTGAAACCCACGGCGGCCACCACAACCACGGCCAGCAACTAAATCTCGGTACATATTCTCAGGAGGGGTGCGGACCAAGTATCTCCTTCTGAGGATATTTATGCAAATTCTCGATCCGGGCCACAAATACAAGTTAGCTACGCTCGATGGGGACGTGGATGTGATCCTCACGTTCGTCAAGCGCAACAAGCCCCCGGATAAGTATCCCGGCAACCTCGATGCTTACCCAGGCACGACGATGCAGGAGGGGCTCCGGGCGTATATGGACCGCACGCGTTACGTCCAGGAGCAATCTCGTATAACCGGAATTCCCTGTTCTGAGAACGAGGAATTACTTCATCACCTCGGTTGCGCCCTTGTGTGCCTTGAGAACCGGGCGGCGCGTCTTCATGGTCATACCCCCGACATCACGGTCGAGGAGGCCGAGTACGGCCCTTTCTGCCCGGTATGCGGCCACGTCAGCCGTCCCGGCACACCCCACAAACACCTAGAAAAAGATTGTTGAAAATTTTGGTGAACAATAGGTCCCTCGGTATTACCTATTGAGGAGTCTTTCATGAAGGTTACAGTTCTCTTCAAAGCACATGACGTCACAACGGACGAAGAACTCACCGCAGAGCATGAGTTTCAGATTGAGAGCGAGGAGCACCTGGCGAAGCAAGTAAGCCAGACGCTCTTTGCAATCGGCCAGACGGGTTTCGTAAGAAAGACCGGACCCAACACATGGCGTCTGGTTCTCCCCACTCAACTCAGAGGTGTTACCGCCGAGGCGTCGTCTATTCACGTCGTCAACACCATTCCTGCGGGCGGAGGAGTCGGATGATGGGCCGCGATTTTCTTGTCTACCTGGCAGGCCCGATATCCGGGCTTACCTACGCCGAAGGTCAGGATTGGCGAGAGTATGCCGCCGCCAACCTGCCTAAGGAGATCCGCGCGATCTCGCCTCTTCGGTGCAAGAAGGCCGAACTCAATCGCGTCGGCATCATTCGCGACGCTTACGAAAACCATCCCCTTACCAGCACATCAGGCATCACCAGCCGTGACAAGTTCGATTGTATGCGGGCAGATGCTGTCTTGTTCTACATGGTGGGCGCGAAGACCGTCTCGGTAGGCACGTGCATGGAGTTCGGGTGGGCAAGCGCGGCGCGTCCCAACCCGATTATCATCACGGTCATCGAGGAAAAAGGCAATCTTCATGATCACCCGATGGTGCGCGGCGTCACCGGATTTAGGGTCACTACGCTCGACGAGGGCCTCAAGGTTCTGGAAGCTGTGTTGCTCCCCGAAGGGCATGGTACCCCGCGTCCTTATTCTTCAGCGCAGGAGAAGTTCCCCGATCCCGGACTCTCCTACCTCTGGGAGTAGCTTCCGGCTGCGCTCTTTAGCGGCTCCCAGAAGCGCTCCCAATCTTCAATGAAGTCCAGTAACACGCGACCTTTTTCGAGATAGAGGCCTTCAATCTGGGGACGGATCAGTTCCGGGTCAAGATGCACGGAAGTACGAGTTTCGTCCATAGGCTCTCCGGCTGGGATCACTGGTATCAGGAAGCTCAGTTCATCGGTCACTTGATCCGGACCGGATAAAGAATGGAAGACCTGCACCATCGGTATATCACCGTCGAGGTGGATGATGAGTGGGTCCTCCAACCACCATCGCCCGCATCTGTGATTCAGTTGGCCGAGGACGCGGCGCAGATCGGCAAGAGAAAGGATTAACTCATGGCGAATTCCAAGAATAGTCGCAGTCATACTCAGAAGAATACTGGCCGGTCGAAGGCTAAAGTGGTGAACATTGTGGAAGAGCCCTCCCTCCAGGAAGAGAGCAACAACACCGGCGAAGTTTTCAAGTCGGACGCTATCTATAACGAAACATTAGCATTACTGCGAACATCGGTTGTCAATTCCCTTGAGTGGGTCAGAGACATCGTGGAGGCTCTTTCTCGGGAAGGCGAGCTTCTCAAAGAAGTGTTTCAACGGCTTCAGCAAGAGATCGCCGCTCACGACAGCCTGGCGCAGGTACGAGGTGTTGATTTTCTGGGTACGGATATTACCGGCTTGATCCCAAAGAAACTCTTTGATTTCGCTTTCGAGCCCGGCACGTTTGGGACTCTCACGTTGATCGAGACCTCCGAACTTGAGCGCCTCCGCGCATTGGCTGTAGATAATCTCTGCACGGCATGGCCGAACAGAGTGACGACGGTCTCGCCCTACGACATCACTGAATTTCCCCCGTCGCCTTCACCTTACATTGGCAATCCCGTTCCGTCCCCATTCACCGGCAGCACACCCGCACCCTATATTGGCGACCCTGTCGCCTCGCCATTCACTGTCACCAGCGGCAACGCCGCAATTCAGCCATGCTCCAACCGGTGACGGCGGAGGCAATCGCGAAGCTCATCTACGGGAATCGGTTTCGTTTCGTAGATGAGCGAACGCTTCAGAACGAGATTGAGGACTTGTTCAAGGAGCACGCGATTCCTTATATTCGCGAGAAGGTGCTCACCCCGAAAGACCGAATTGACTTCCTTTGCGGATCGGTAGGGGTCGAGATCAAGATCGGCGGCGGCCTGAATTCCGTTCAGCGCCAGCTATGGCGTTACGCGGCAGACGAACGCATAACGGACCTCATCCTAGTCACCTCGCGCTCCGGTCACAAGAGTTTGCCGGACAAGATCACGGGCAAACCCATCTACGTGGTTCATCTCATTAACAGCATTTTCTGAGTTTCGATCGAGCGGTCGGTATTCCCTTTTGGGAGGTAATATGGCCGATCAGTTGATCCACGCTCACATCGAACTCAAGAAGCACCTGACTGAATGTTGCGGGCTCCCAGAGCAGGCAGACCTCGCATTGACTCTTGAGTGCGCTTTAACGATGCTCAAGGCGCAGGCGGCGGACCTCAAATATTACCGGGAGCGTAGCCAGGCGCTCATCGCCAGCGAAGAACTAAGAAGTGCAGCCCGGAATATCGAACATCACCTGAATCACATACTCACCCACGCGACAACGCTCATTATCGCAGAGCGCCAGGGGCTGCCAACCACCTAATGCTCGCAGCCTCCAACACGCGCACGTACGGAACCGTTCGGTTCATCCCAGGAAAGAAGCTCTGGGAGATCGAGGCGGAGCCGCACGTGATCATGCGCATCAAGCGTACCTTTGGGAAAATCGACACGCGGCAGCACGGCGTTGTCACACTCTCCGCCACGCCGGAGAACAGCCGGGATCTTGAATGGTTCCTCGATCGCTACCCAATGAAGGTTGAGGACGCCGCTGTCCTACAGGCGCTCTCCTCCCAGCACAAAGAAGCTGAGACAATACTTCACCGGCTCCTCAGCGGTATGGAGATTCCGGAGAGCTTTGATTTACTATTGCCGCCCCGCGACTATCAGAGTTTTGCGGCAAACGTCTGGAGGACCTCGAAAGGGCTCCTCCTGGGTGACGATGTCGGTGTTGGAAAGACTGTTTCTGCGATCTGCGGTCTTTCGCGTGGTGACATGCTGCCATCGCTTGTTACCACCCTTACCCATCTTCCCCGCCAGTGGGAGGCGGAGATCAAGCGCTTCACTGGTCTGAACGTCCACATCCTGACCAAAGGCACACCGTACGACATCGTCAAGAAGTCCGGTGGCCGCTTCCCTGATGTGATCATCAGCAACTACCACAAGCTTTCCGGGTGGGCCGAGACACTCGCGCCGATTATGCGCTCATTGATTTTCGATGAGTGCCAGGAGCTTCGTCGCCCGGAATCGAACAAATACGCTGCCGCAAGGCATCTGGCGGAGAAAGCGGCCTTTCGGATCGGTCTCAGCATTGGGCCACACTCACGTCTTGTATTAAAAGGTGGACCCTTTGGACGGGGATGGGTGGGATCGATCGAGACGGCTTTTCAGATGGTACAAGGCGTCCGTAACGTACAGACTCAATATGGTGTGGACCTCCTTGATGTTGAAGGTGTTGGAATTACTGCACGTGGCTGGGAAGAGCATTTTGGGTTCTGCTGGAAGCCGGTTAAGACGTTCATACGTCATTTATGTGATAAAACCACGAGTCGGGTGGTGGTTAAAGGTCGCGAAATTGTTTTGACGCATGATCATTCTATATACAAAGAATCTGCGGAGGGAATAACTAGCTTACAAACCTCAGAACTGACAATCAGCGACGTGTTGCCGTTAGATAACGGACGAGCCTGGAATTGCGAATCGGAATCCTCGATTAGCGTGTTCGATGTCCTAAAGGATTCGTGCAGGGTACAGGTACTGGTGGACCACTCTAGTCTGACCCGGAAGGAGTTAGGGTTGACTCCACAGCAGTATCAAAAAGTTAAGCTGAATCATAGCCGTGGAGCCAGACTCAACCTCTCAACCTTTAAGCGAGTGAGGGATAAGTTGCCAGAGCCCGCTGGCGTATATTACGCGGGAAGAGGTGATGCGAGTTATTTTGGTACCGGAGAAATTTGGGTAAGCTCGTGGGCATACCTGGCCGGTTTCTATTTGGGAGATGGATGGTTTGAGCGTAACGCTAGTGGGGATGTTGTTAGTGTAGCATTCTCCGTAGACGCGAAAACTATCCCGAAGTTCCTTAAAGAGGTGCGACGAGTTGCGAATACTCCATTAAGAGTTAAGGTCCGAAAATCTACCAATGAAATGCAGGAGATACGCTGTACCAACGCAATTTTTGCGCGGATGTTGGCCCATGCACTGGGGGGGAGCCGTCGCTGTTGGGATAAGAGGATACCGACTGAGTGGATAACGACATGGGATGAAAAGGCTAGGCGTCAATTACTTCATGGGTTACTAGACTCAGACGGGGGTGTTGCTGAGGGAGAGTGTCGTTACAGCACAACTTCTAATAAGCTTGCGCACGATGTGATGTTGCTCGCCTCAAGTTTAGGCCTGAACGCAGGGGTACATAAAAGAAAGGCAGAACTTGGCGGTTTGGTAACCGATAAATGCGGCATAAAAAGGCAGGTGATCGGAAGACGCCCCTCGTATCAAGTGTTTTGGTCGGAACCATCGAACGGTCACCGGGGAATGGCCACACAATATAAACCACATCCGCTATACAACCGGGCTCCAGTACAGAAGATCGCCGCCAACATCTCTCCTAAATTCGTTTTTGATTTAGAGATGGAGGGACACCCGTCCTTTGTCGCGGAAGGTATATTGGTTCACAATTCAGCGACACCTATTTACGGCTATGGCGCGGAGATTTTTTACATCCTGGACGTCCTTGCGCCGGGGGTTCTCGGTACGTTTGACGAGTTTGTTCGCGAGTGGTGTGTTTACGTGGACGGCAAGTGCCAGATTCAGGACCCGATCGGTTTTGGCCTCTACTTGCGAGAAGCCGGGCTCATGCTTCGCCGCACCGCTATCGAAGTTGGCCGTGAGCTTCCACCGATCACGATCGTTCCGCATTACATTGACGCCGACCCGAAGGTGTTGATGAAGATGAAGGGCCGCGCGATCGAATTAGCGAAGCTCATCCTCGCCCAGGGCGAACAGTTCAGGGGCCAGAAGATGCAGGCGCGTGGCGAGTTCGATATGCGGATGCGCCAGCAGACCGGCATCGCCAAAGCTCCGTTCGTGGCCGAGTTCGTGAAGTTCCTGCACGAAGAGAGCAAACAAAAGATCGTGCTCTATGCTTGGCATCGAGAGGTCTATGAGGTGCTACTGGAGAAGCTCAAGGACCTAAAGCCCGTACTCTACACGGGCTCGGAATCCGCCAACCAGAAGGCCGCCTCCGTCAAGGCATTCGTCGAAGGTGATAGTCAAGTGATTATTATCAGCCTGCGCTCCGGCGCGGGCCTCGACGGTCTCCAGCACATCAGTCGCGTTGTTGTCTTCGGTGAGCTTGATTGGAGCCCGGCAGTTCACGAACAGTGCCTCGGTAGAGTCGCCCGCGACGGCCAGCTTCATCCGGTCGTAGCCTACTACCTCCTGTCGGAGATTGGTTCGGACCCGGTCATCAGTGACATTTTAGGCGTCAAGAAGGGCCAGCTTGACGGTATTCGGAACCCCAATAACGACATAATCACCAAGCTCCAGGTTCAGGGTGATTACATCCGTAAACTCGCGGAAGAGTTCCTCAAGGAAAATGGAATTGTCCCGCCTCAACCAATTACGCTTGAAAGCGTAACGCCGGAAGGCGTAACGGAGTTGTTATGAATTACGTGAAAATCCCGCTCCAAGCCCTCTTCAAACTAGGGGAGACTGTCTGCCGCAAGACGAGCCATATTGGTTATACCCCACTGAATGAAAATATCAGTTGGGGAGAGGTGCAGTTCACGAAGGAGGATGACGCGAAGATCGAGTATCCGATCAAGGCCGCCGCGCCGCCCGCCCCTGCACCCCCAACACCACCCGCAGACGTGGCACCAAAGAAGAAAGCCGCGAAGAGCGCAAAGAAGAAGGCCCGCAAATAGCGGGCCTTCGGGCTTTCAGCAGCTATGTTATTTTGTGGTTCTGATGCCCGTGATCGCAGTGGAATCCAGATGCGGGGAGATGAATTCCGCGATGACTCCCCGATCGCGACTTACAATATACGACTGCAACGCGCGGTCGGACGTGATGTAGCCGTTCTTGGCGTGGTAGCGGTCCTCACCGGCGAGGCTGGACACCTGGTAGTGCTTGATGCCGTGGATCTCGCGGACCACCTCATGGTGCAGGTGTCCCGAGAAAGCATAATGCCGGTCAGTCCTACGCCAAATATCACGGAACTGCTTCATCATGACGGCGTGTAGATCGCCTACCTTGAGGCCATGGCCGTGGAAGAAGGCGAGCGCTGAGTTGCCGTACTCGGAGCAGCGGCGCAGGCTGGGCGATACGTTCACTCGAACATTCTTGTTGTTGTTGAACCACGCCCGCAAATAGAGCATGACTGTGAGCGCCGAGTCCTGGTCATGGTTGCCAGCTACGCCGAGCCACTCTACCGGAGCGATTTGAGCGATCATCTCCGCATGTTCAACAGCGAGTTCGCAACCTTCAATGAGAATTTGGGAGCGAGTTCCATCCACATCCTGGGGTGTCCCATTGGTGGTGGTGTGCTGCTGATTGTCGATGTGGAAGTAGTCGGACGCCGAAGCGACGATGATCTTTTCCGGCTTACCAAAAGCTGAAAAGAGCCGGGCCTGCTCCCTTGAATGATGTAGAAGAAGCTCCCGGGCTTCTTTACGCGAGTAACTGGCTCCCGTCTCGTCCATCCAACCCGCCTTCCCGTAGTGAAGATCGAAAGGTGCAAGCACCACAGCGAACTTCATCTTCGAGGCCCGAATATTCAACATCGGGACTTTATGGGTTGGCGCATTGGCCGAGATATGGTTTTGAAGAGGTATCAGGACATTCTGCTCGAAATTGACCCACTTGTCCGAGTTCGCCTTCGTCTCCCGCCACTTGGCCTTCTCGAATGTCTTAAAGAGCGCCAGGCGACGCATCTGTAAAGCATCCTGGACCATATCCTCGTCGGAGCGCTGGAGAAGCTCTTCGTTTGAGAAAGGCTCTTTGTCGTGCGTCCACCCGTGAACGCTTTTGTACTCGATGAACCAGTCGCGCCGCATCGAGAAGTCACGGCAGATTTCGTTGATCGTGGCGGCCTCACCATCCCAATTCGAGTACCGCTGCAACATCCCACGATGCTGTTCCCCGGAAAGAATGATTCGCTGACCGGCGCGGTCAAGGAAGGTGATGTAGGTGTCCGCATCCGAGTTGTAGACGTAGTTGCCTTTGAAGATCAGGTCGGAGTTGGTCTGCTCTTCCTTACCTTTCTTCTCATCAGCCTCATTTACGGCAATCCCCGCCGCTTTGCGGAAGTCTGCGAAGGTGGGAAAGAAACCCTGCCAGATCGCTTCACCGTATTTCGCTTTGTCGCGATAGAAATTGCGGGTGATGGTCACGTCTGGATACTCGGCTTGAACGCGCTTCAGATCCTCGATGACCTCTGTACGGGATACACCGGGACCGCTCACACCCGGATTGTCCACGGTTTTGGTTTTGGGCTTTGTCTCTTCGGATTGGGTATTTTTCAAAAGGTCATCCTCTCCAATGTGAGCGCATTCACGCTGATAAAAAGGCGCTCCGTAGTCGGAAAGGCACATTAGGCCTCGAAAACAGGCCATTTAGCTGTTTGTGCCTAGTAGGAAATACCGAATGAGTTGTAATACCCGAAATTTCAACTCCTTTAGTGAGGGATGAAATGCCACGAGACGGACTCATTCTAATCGCCGCCGACGAGGAATCGGATTTTCAGGGCATTCCGGTCGTGATCGAGCATCCGAAAGGATCAACCCGCACCGGCACTGCGCCGGACGGGGAGACCTGGGCGCGGAAGATGCAAGCCGACTACGGCTATGTGCCGGACACGCGCTCAAAAGGTGATAACGAAGACCTAGATGTGTATATAGGACCCGAAGAAGATGCCCCGATCGCCTATGTGGTCGATCAGTTGAAGGAAGATGGCGACTTTGATGAAGTCAAAGTGATGCTTGGGTTCCCCGACAAAGAGTCGGCCAGAGCCTGCTACCTCCAGCATTACCCGGAGGGATGGGAATCACGTGTCGGCAGCATCTGGGAACTACCGGTCTCCCGGCTCGCTGAACTGATAGACGCTGAGCAGACAGCCAATGAGCAGCGGACGTTGGAGGAGGCGGACCAGCACGAACACCGGAAGACCGCTCGGTTCCTCACGTTCACGGAGCTTCGCGAAGCGGCGCGGGGGGCCATGAAAGACCCGCAATTCATAGAAGCCTTGGAGCTTGTTGGCCAAGGCCGTCCCTGGGAAGAACTGAGCAATCAAGAACAGTTTCGGGTACTCTATGAGGAGCAGCGGATGCGTTACGGAGGCCTCGAATGACCTCCGATCCATACCTGCGACGCTGGTACCTGAAGTTCAATGACCGCCTATTTGGTGGTTCACTGCCACTAGACACCGAGATATGGTGGCAGCCTTGCGGAAACAATGTGGGGTTAACTTTTGAGATTACCCCTGCGGCGGAGGGTGAACACGCGACCCTTGGGATCATTATCGATCCTTGCCTGATGGGTCTTAAGAGATTTGCACGGCAGACGCTGGTACACGAAATGGGTCATGTCAAATTGTGGCCGATGGGTTATAAACTCAAGGATCATGGTGCTAAGTTTCATGAGGAGTTGCAACGCCTCGCGACATTCAAGGAATATCGGAAGCTTCTGTGAGGCATCCGAACAGTGTGGAGAACGACGTGCAGAGTCAACTCTTGAAGAAAGAAGGCGCGACACAACTTGCGCTCCCCGGTATCAAATCCCCGGCCCGGACGAAGCCTCGTCGTTACACACACGGCAACCTCCCGTCCTTCGAACAGTTCGTGCAGCATTACGGCGGTTTCGATAAGCTCCTTGGAGACATGGGTGATACCGATGGCCACTATGTTGAATGGTGTTCGATGGAGAACCCAGAGTTTGACAATCTTTCTCAGGCTGAGCAGGACAAAATAGTTCAGGAGACCGCATACAAGGATCTCGAACAACGGTACGACGAGGCGGTAAGCCAGTACGAGTCCAGTGAATTCCCGTGCGAACTCTACCGCGAGGTCAGTCTGGAGGGCGGGATCAAATCCTTAAAGCTAAGTGGGATTGGTCCATACTGGGCGTGGGACGAGCGTAAGGCCGAAGCCCACTGGGGCCACTTCGGTCAAGACTACGAGCAAATCATGTTACGTGCCTTGGTTCCGGAATCGGCGGTTGATTGGGAATCTACTCTTTTAGCCAATATTGATCCGCGTACCGGTGAAGAGGAAGCTGAAGTGCGCCTTATCGAGGGTGCCAGGTTCGAGTTGACCGGTTGGCGTAAGCGCGGCGAGCGCGAGTGGCGTGTGCCGCCTGCCAGGTGGGTGACGGCCTCGGCTGCAAAGACGGCATCCGACCCCGCCTCTGAATACCCCGTCGCCGGGTCAGTTGTGGACGGCCTTACCGTGCGCGACATGATTCCCAACCTCGGGTCGATCGATAGCTCACTTACGGGTTATGAGAAGCTTCGCCGTATCCGCGTCGTCCCTATGGCGGGGCTCGACAGCGCTCCCAGAGACCTCTTCTATGCCGCCGACGACATCCGTCGCTGCGAGCGCCTGGCCGAGCAGATCAGGGAATCCGGCGAGAT
>Ga0335072_10015275_pt1 | contig 10905 bp, 7 predicted proteins | sample Lox_Sample_21_FD_206725 | JGI IMG/M metagenome (GOLD analysis project Ga0335072, IMG submission 206725) | Soil microbial communities from Loxahatchee National Wildlife Refuge, Florida, United States - Lox_Sample_2.1 | ecosystem: Environmental > Terrestrial > Soil > Wetlands | place: USA: Florida... | reverse complement strand
GCCCATGTCCGCGAGGGTCTGGCGCGTGCCGAGGTCCGCGCCGGATTGCGCGCCGGGAGTGAAGGCGAGAATGGGGACGTATTCGCGGGAATGGTCGGTGGTGGGATTGACGGGGTCGGGGTCGCAACCGTGGTCGGCGGTGATGAGGAGAAGGTCGGCGGGGAGGAGAGCGGCGAGGAAGGGGCCGAGGAGCGCGTCGAATTCCTCGAGGGAGCGGGCGAAACCCTCGACGTCTTTGCGATGGCCGAAGAGCATGTCGAAATCCACGAGGTTGGCGAAGATGAGGCCGGAGGATTGCTGGGCGAGGGATTCGTGGAGCCTGGCCATGCCGTCGGCGTTGTTCTTGGTGGTGACGTAGCGGTCGACGCCGCGGCCGTTGTAGATGTCGTGAATCTTGCCGACGCCGAAGACGGGGATCTGGCGGGCGGCGAGGACGTCGAGGAGCATGGGGCGCGGAGGCTCGACGGCGTAGTCGTGGCGGCGCTCGGTGCGGCGGAAATTTCCGGGCGCGCCGGCGAAGGGGCGGGCGATGACGCGGCCGACGCGGTGAGGGCCGTCGAGAAGCTTGCGGGCGATTTCGCACATGCGGTACAGCCCGGCGATGGGGATGACGTCTTCGTGGGCGGCGATTTGGAAGACGCTGTCGCCGGAGGTGTAGACGATGGGGAAGCCGGTGCGGACGTGTTCTTCGCCGAGCTCTTTGATGATTTCGGTGCCGGAGGCGGGCTTATTGCCGATGGTTTTGCGGCCGATTTGGCGCTCGAATTCGGCGATCAAATCCGGGGGGAAGCCGTGATGGTAGACGGGGAACGCCTGGTCGAGCCAGATGCCGGCCATCTCCCAGTGGCCGGTGGTGGTGTCTTTGCCGGGAGAGACAGTGGCGCCTTTGCCGAAGCTGGCGGCGGGGTGCGCGGCGGCGGGGAGATGCGCGAGCGGCTTGATATTGCCGAGACCGAGGCGCAGAAGGGTGGGAAGGTTGAGCGGGCGCGACCGGGCGATGTGGCCGAGGGTGTCGCGGCCGACGTCGCCGTAGTCGGCGGCGTCGGGAAGCTCGCCGACGCCGACGCTATCGAGGACGATCCAGATGATGCGGTCGAAACGCGCCATCGCTACGCTGAGCCCCTTTTCGGCTGGAAATACGCGGGCCCATTCTAACGCAACGGCGGAGGCAGGCTAGTCCAACCAGCGAAGTTCCGGGGGATTGCGACCGGCGCGCAACGGGCAAGAGATCATCATCCGGGACCGGAATAACGTTGCGGGATTCAAGTTGTGCGACTTCTCTGATACCCGCCTAACGGCTTCGCGATGCGAATCCTTAAAGATGCTGGGCGAAGGAGAGGATGTTGCCGTCGGGGTCAGTGAACCAGGCGACTCGGGTGCCGCCGGGGGCGTCCCAGATGCCGAGGTCTTTGTCGGAGACGAAGGGATACTTTTGGGTCTCGACGCCGCGGGCCCGGAGCCATTTGACGGCCGCGACGATGTCGGCCACTTCCCAGCCGAGGATGGTGCCCTGAAGGGGGACGAAATTCGCAATCTTTGTGATGCGAAAGGTGTGGCCGCCGGCGCGGACGACCAGAGCGAACTGGTCGAGGCTGACGAATTCAAAACCGAGCTTACCGACGTAAAACGCGCGCGCCTGGTCGTAATCCGTGGTGGGAACGAAACCAACCAGCTTGGCCTGATCGAACATGGAGCCTCCTCGGGGCTTTCGTGAGGGAGAGGAATAGCACTTGCGGGGCGAAGATTCTCCCGCTATTGTGACAACAAATGTCGCATAGATGCCAGAGCATCCTGGTGGGGAAAAACGGGCGCGCGTTGGCCGACGTGGCCAGCGTCTCGGCCGACCTGGCGGACGCGCACAAGATTCCGGAACACTCGCATCCGGAAGACCAGCTGTTGTTCGCTTCGAAGGGAGTGATGACGCTGGTGACGCCGCAGGGGACGTGGGTGGTGCCGCCGCTGCGGGCCATCTGGATTCCGGCAAACACGCCGCATTCGGTGGAGATGTCCGGGCAGGTGTCGATGCGGACGCTGTATTTTTCGACGAAGCTTTGCCGGGGGCTGCCGGCGAAGTGCGCGGTGGTGCACGTGACGCCGCTGCTGAAGGAACTGATCCTGCACGCGTGCCGGCATGCGCGGCTGAAGAAACAAGTGAGCGAGGAGCGGAGGATTATCGAGATTCTGATCGACCAACTGAAGACGGTGGAGTCGATTCCGCTGCAGCTGCCGCAGCCCGCGGACGCGCGAGCGATGCGCGTGGCGCGAATGCTATTCGAAGACCCGAGCGAATCGCGAACGCTGGAAGAACTGTGCGAAGAGTGCGGCGCGAGCAAGCGGACGGTGCAGCGGGTATTTCTGGAAGAGACGAAGATGACGTTCGCGCGCTGGCGGCAGCAATTGCGGCTGCTGCACGCGATGCGCCTGCTGGCCTCGGGCGAGAAGGTGACGGCGGCGGCGCTCGACGCGGGCTATTCCAGCCCGAGCGCGTTCATCGCCATGTTCCGCAAGCAGCTGGGGAAGACCCCCGCGCGCTACCTGCAAAACTAAGCGCTTCCCTGCCCTCCGCCCGCGGCGGCCTGCTGGACACGCGGTCTAATTGGGATTCGGGCCGGGCGCCGCCTGCCCCGGGGTATTTCCGGCGACAGGCCCCCAGGAAGGAGCCGCTTGCAGAAGCGACTTGGCGCGAGCCTCCATATCGTCCGCATCTTTCGTCTTGCCGAGACCTCGAAGCGCGGCCGCCTGCTGATTCAACACGAAAACGAATTGCGGGCTCGAGGAGCCGTATTGCTTTTCGATAATGTCGCTCACGTGCTGGTAGCACGGCACGGCTTCCGCCCACTTCTCCTCGAGTGAGTACAACTGGCAGAGAGAACCCGCGCTGCTGATGCCGCTTACGCTGTCTTTTCCGTAGACGGATTCGTCAATTCGAACGGCGTGATTGAGCAGGGGTTCGGCCTTGTCGTATTGCTTTTGCTGGGTGTAGATGGTGGCCAGCAGCACCAATTCATGGGAGATCTGGCCGGTTTCGTCACCGAAAGATTTTTCGGCGATTTCGACGGCGCGATTGTAGATGCGTTCGGCGGCAGGAAAATCCTGCTGCAGCTGGTAGGTCTGGCCGAGGGAATTCAGCGGGCCGATCAGGTTCGGCGAATCTTTGCCGTAGAGCGTGGTGGCGACTTCGAGACTCCTGGCGAATTCAGTTTGGGCTCCGGAAAAATCGTTTCTGGAAGCGCGCAGGCCGCCAAGGTACCAGTGCACGAGGACCACGCGGTTATCCGGAGGCTGAATCTTGTCGGCGATTTGCGCGGCTTCCGTGAGGAGCTTCTCGCCTTCCTGGGAGTTCGACGCCCGGAGGGCGGCCGTGGCCTGAGCCATCAGCTCGTCCAGCTGAGCGGAAAGATTCGGAGCAGCGGTTTGCTGGGCGACTTGCTTTTCCAGGCTATCGGCCTCGGCGGATTTCCCGGCGGCGCGAAGAGCGGCGAGATAGCTCTTGTAGCGGGCGAACGCGGCGTCGTAGATCTCCTGAGGATTGGCATTCAAGCCTGTGAAACCGCCGGACTGGACCATGGCGGACGACTGAACCGACCGCCAGACGGAGACCGCCTGGCGGAAGTAGGCCAACGCGTCCGGATAATCCTTCTGATTTTCGTAAATGGTTGCCAGCGAACTGAGCGGGACGGGATTGTTCTTGTCGAGCGAGGAAGCGAGCTTGTATTCAGCAATTGCCGAAGAGGTTTGTCCCAAGGCCTGGAGGGAATCCGCATAAAGTTGGTGAGCTTGCGCGTTGGTGGGACGGATCTCCGCGGCCTGTTTCAAGTATGTGGAGGCTTCCGAATATCGTTTGAGCGCCATCAGAGTGCGTCCGGCACCGATGCGGGCATTCAGGTTGTCGGAGTCCAGTTCCGCGGCCTTTTCGTAATCGCGCACCGCGTCCTCAAGGTGGTTTCGCTGCTCTTCGACGTTGCCGAGCCCGGAGTAGGCATCGCCGTCCGTGGGATCGAGTTGGACGGCTTTCTTGTATTCGGTTTCGGCGGCGTCAATCTTCCAGTCGTCGAAGAGGGCCTGGGCATAGCAGACGTGGCACATGCTGGATTCCGGGGCGAGGGCCTCGAGTTCGCCAAATTCCTGAGCGGCCTCGTGGTAGGAACCCTCGTGCATGAGAACGGAACCCAGAGTTTCGCGCACATCCGTTGAAGTCGGGAATAGCTCCTTGGCTTTGCGGGACACCTGGACGGCGCCGGCGGAGTCGCCGGAGCGGTCGAGCGTGATGGCGAGATTGACGTAGGCCCCTTTAAACGAAGGATCCATCGCAATCGCCTTTCTGTAGGCGGGGATGGAGTGCTGATAATCGCCAAGGTTCATGTACAGGATGCCGATGTCGTACTGAGCGGTCGAATAGTCGGGTTTGATGCGAAGCGCCGAAGCATAGGCGTCGAGCGCTGCTTGTGTATTGCCTGCTTCTTCGTAGGCGCTCCCCCGGTCTTTGTAAGCCTCCGCGTCTTCGGGATAGGCCTCGAGCGCGGACTGGGCCTCGGAAAGAGCTTGGACCGAATCGCCGAGCCGGTAGTCCACGTAGCTCAATTTGGAATGGGCCTCAGGATAAGACGGATCCTCGCCCAAAATTGCGGCGAAGAGTTGGGCGGCCTCCGTAAATTGCTGCTGTTCTACGAGCAGCCTGCCCATGACGAAGCCGGCGTCGGATTTGTAGAAGCTGGCCTTCATGGCTTCGGTCAGCTCATTTGTGGCCTCTTCATAGCTTTCGGATTTGATGAGCGCGGCGGCCTTGACGAGATGGGCGATGCTTTCGGGATTGCCGTCGTGCTCGGGGGCGTTGGAGGGAGTGACCCTGGCGGCATGGAGAGCGGCGATGACGCCGGGGGTGGCGCCCGCGGTTTTCAATTGAGCGCGAAGCGTGTCGCCGGGATGAAACGCGAGGCCGTAGGCGGAGATGGCGTGGGCCACGTCTTCGGGCAGCGCGTCGCCCGCGACTAAGGCGACGACCTGGGCCTCGCGAAGCGGTTTGTGCGCGGGAGGAGCGGGTTGCTGGGCGCGAGCGGAAAAGGCCGCGAAAAGCAAAGCGGACACGACGGCGGAAGCGCGAATCCGATTCATGAAATCCCCCTTACTGCTTACGTCAATCATCGTACTGGTAAAGTGCAAAGGCCCGGCTGGTACCTTCGTACTGTTTTGGGCGGGCGCGTGCGCAAACGCAAAACGTTCGCGGGGCGTTCGCCGGAGAGGCGCGGTGGGGGCGGAAAAAGGGGGCGAAGAAGGCGGCGCAAGGGCGATTTGCCCGCGATGGCGCGAGCGGGTATAATTTTATGTTTACGCTGATGGCAAAACAGACGCCTGAGACGGCCACTCTCGATTCGCGCGCAACCGCGCCGGTCCTGGCCGACGCGGACGTGATACGTGTGCGCGGAGCGCGGGTCCACAACCTGAAAAACCTGGACGTTTCGATTCCGATCAACGCGATTACGGTGGTGACGGGTGTCTCCGGGTCGGGGAAATCGAGCCTGGCGTTTGACACTTTGTACGCGGAGGGGCAGCGAAGATATATCGAATCGCTTTCGGCGTACGCGCGGCAATTCCTGGAGCGGATTGAGAAGCCGGACGTGGACGAGATTGTGGGAATCGCACCGGCCATCGCGATCCGGCAGAAGAATTCGACGCGGAATCCACGGTCAACCGTGGCGACTTCGACGGAGATTTACGATTACCTGCGGCTGCTGTACGCGCGCGTGGGGCGGACATTCTGCCTGCGCTGCGGGCACGAGGTGCGCAAAGACACTCTGGACGAAATTGCGGAGCGCGTGCTGGCGCTGCCGGCCGGGCGGCGATTTTACGTTTTGTACGAGCTGAAGGTGGCGCCGGAAGCGGGCGCGGCGGCAGGCGCGCCGACGCCGGCGGGAGCGCGCGCGAAAAAAGGCGCGGGGGCTCCGGCGCTGGACCTGGTGCGGCAGGCGCTGGTATCGCTGCAGAAGCGGGGGTTCAACCGGTTGTACCAGGCCGAGCGCGTATTTGAATTTTCGGCGCCTGAAGAATTGCTGGACGTGGATTTCGCAAAGCCGGTGTACGTGCTGGTGGACCGGCTCGTGCTGGGGCCGGAGATTCGTTCGCGGCTGATGGACTCGATCGAGATCTGCTACCGCGAGGGGCGCGGCGAAGCGATTCTGGAATTCGTGCCGGACGCGCCGGGAGGGGCGGCGGAGCGGCTGGTCTTCAACGAGCGGTTCGAGTGCAAACACTGCGGAACGGAGTATCAGGAGCCGGAGCCGCGGCTGTTTTCGTTCAACAACCCGTTTGGCGCGTGCCCGCGCTGCCAGGGATTCGGCAACACGATCGATTTCGATCTCGACCGCGTGGTGCCGGACAAGAGCAAGACGCTGGGCGAAGGCGCGATCGAGCCGTGGACGAAGCCGCGGTACCGTACGCTGCTGGTGGAGATGAAGCGGTTCGCGCGGACGAAGGGGATTCCCCTCGACATTCCGTATCGCGACCTGACGGCGGCGCAGCGCGAAGCGATCCTGAACGGCGACCCGAAGGCCGAATTTCCCGGCGTGAAGGGGTTTTTCGGGTGGCTCGAGCGGAAAAAATACAAGCTGCACGTGCGCGTGTTCCTGAGCCGGTACCGCGGCTATGCGACGTGCCCGGATTGCAATGGGACGCGGCTGCGTCCGGAAGCTCGCGCGGTGAAAATCGCGGGGCGGTCGATCACGGATGTCTGCCAGCTGACGGTGAAGGAGGCGCGGCCGTTTTTTGCGTCGCTCGAGCTATCGCCGGCGGAAGGCGTGATCGCGGGAAAAATTCTGGAGGAGATCCGGGCGCGGCTGCAGTTTCTCGACGAGACGGGGCTCGACTACCTGACGCTCGACCGGCTGACCTCGACGCTATCGGGCGGAGAGGCGCAGCGGATTCAGCTGGCCACTTCGCTGGGGTCGCATTTGGTGGGGGCGCTGTATGTGCTGGATGAGCCTTCGATCGGGCTGCACCCGCGCGACACCAACCGGCTGATAGAAATTTTGAAAGGGCTGCGGGATTTGGGGAATACGTTGCTGGTGGTGGAGCACGATCCGGACACGATACTGGCGGCGGATCACGTGCTGGATTTGGGGCCAGGAGCGGGGGAGCACGGGGGTCAACTGCTGTTTTCGGGAACACGCGCGGAACTGATGGCGAGCAACGAATCGCTGACGGGGCGCTACCTGCGCGGCGAACTGAAGATTCCTGTGCCGCCGCGGCGGCGGAAGCCGACGGGAAGATTCCTGAAAATTCTGGGCGCGCGCAGCCACAACCTGAAGGGAGTGGATTTTCTGCTGCCGCTCGGCGTATTGGCGTGCGTGACGGGAGTTTCGGGCTCGGGAAAATCGACGCTCGTTTACGACGTGCTGTACAAAGCGCTGCAGGCGAAGCGCACGGGCGGAAACTGGCGCGAATTTTGCGACCGCATCGAAGGCGACGCGCAAATCACAGCGGTCGAGATGGTAGACCAGTCGCCGATCGGGCGGACGCCGCGGTCGAATCCGGCGACGTACCTGAAGGCGTTCGATCCGATCCGCGAAGTTTTCGCGGCCACGCCGGAGGCGAAGAAGCGCGGATTCACGCCGGGACATTTTTCGTTCAATATTCCCGGGGGGCGGTGCGAAGCATGCCAGGGCGACGGCACGGTGACGGTGGAGATGCGTTTCCTGGCCGACGTGGAGCTGGTTTGCGAAGAGTGCCGCGGGACGCGCTACAAGAGCAGCATCCTCGACGTGCGCCACAAGGGGAAGAATATTCACGACGTGCTGCAGATGACGGTGCGCGAGGCGCTGACGTTTTTCGCGAGCTATCCGAAAGTGGTGGCGCGGCTGCGCGTGCTGGATGAAGTCGGGCTGGGATATTTGCGGCTGGGGCAATCGGGCACGACGCTTTCCGGCGGCGAGGCGCAACGCCTGAAACTCGCGGCGCATCTCACGCGGCAGGAGAACGCCGGCATCCTTTATATATTCGACGAGCCCACGACGGGGCTGCACTTCGACGATATTCAGAAGCTGCTGACGTCGTTCCGGAAACTGCTCGACGACGGAGCGTCCGTGCTGCTGATCGAACACAATCTCGACGTGATCAAATCCGCGGACTGGGTGGTGGACCTGGGGCCGGAAGGCGGCGACGAGGGCGGGCGAATCATCGCCGCGGGCACGCCGGAACAGGTGGCGCGCAACACGCAGTCGCACACGGGGAAATCCCTGGCGAAGGTTTTGGCGGCGCGCAATGGGGCGGCGCCAGGCGGGCACGCCGGGGCTGGCGCGGGGCTGATTGCCGCGAACGGGCCGGTTTCCGCGGCGGCGACTTCGCCGGACAGCGGCAACTCGGCGCAGGCTTCGCCGGCTGCGGGCACGTCGGGAGAGTAGAGATGCGCAGCGCGACGCGGCTTGGCGCGATACTTTTTCTTCTCGCATCCGGGCTGCCGGTCCTCGCGCAAACCAGCAACCGGCGCGTGATTCACGAGCAGGACCCCAGCGCTGTCGAGCTGCAGCAATTGCTTTCGACCGCGCAGGACGCGGTGAACCGCAAGGATTTTGCCGCCGCCGCGGACGCCTACCAGAAATATCTGGCGATCAAGCCGGACGAACCCACGGTGCATTTCGACCTCGGCTACTCCTACACGGCACTGGGGCGCGCGGCCGATGCGCGCGGTGAATTTCAGAAAGCGATCGAACTCGACCCGAAAATGGCGGACGCGTATGCCAGCCTGGGACTGCTCGAGACGGATTCCGACCCGGCTGCGGCTGTGGCGACGTTGAACAAGCTCGTAGAGCTGCGGCCGGACGAGGCGCGCTCGCACGCGCTGCTGGGCATGGCGCTCGACCGCGCCGGGAAGCCGGCCGATGCCGCGACGGAATATCAGGCGGCGCTGAAGATCGATCCGAAGGATTACGACGCGCATCTGGCGCTGGCGCGGTCGCTCTTCAATGCGAAACGGTACGCTGAAGCCGAAACGGAATTTCGCGCGGCGCAGGCCATTCACGCGAGCGACCCGGCGCTTTCGCTGGGGCTGGCGGAATGCCTGGAGGCCCAAAACAAGACGGCGGAGGCCGCGGACGCTTTTGCGGCGTATCTTGCGGCCGCGCCCGGCGACGCGCCGGTGCGCGTCGAGCGCGCGGCACTTCTGGTGAAACTCCAGAAGTACGATGAAGCGCTGGCCGAGCTCGACCGCGCCGCGAAGCCCGGTCCGGAAACTTTGCGCAGCCTGAAACTGCGCGCGCAGATTTGCTTCGCGACGAACCAGTACGCGGCGGCGATTCCCGTGCTGCAGAGGGCGATCGCGCTGGATCAGGGCGACGCAAGCTTGCCGGAACTTCTGGGGCGCGCGTATTTCGAGACGCGGGATTACGCGCACGCCTCGGACGCGCTGGTCGCGGCGCTCAATCGCAACCCTTCGTCCATGGACATCCTGAGAGAGCTGACCGCGGCCGAATACCTAAACCAGAATTACGGCGCGGCCCTGCACGGGCTGGAGCTGATGGAAAAGCGGCAGCCGCTGACCGCGGCGAACTGGTTCATCCGCGCGACTTGTTACGATAAACTGGGAGAGGCAGCGCAGGCGCTCGACGCCTACAAGAAATTTTTGCAGCTCAATACGGACCTGAATTCCGACTCCTACTTCGAGGCCTCTTCACGTGCCCGGACACTCACCCGTGAGCTTCAGGAGAAAAAGCGGTAGCGCCGCAGGCGGGCTGGCCCGCGCCGCGGCGCGAGCGGCGGCTGTGGCAGCCGCGGTGGTGATGGCCGCGGCTTTTCTGCCGCAGCAGGACCGCACGGAGGAGTACAAGGCGCGCTTCGCGCACGAAGCTGATCCCGTGGCGAAAGCCAAGCTGATGCCGAAACTCGGCAACGCGGAATTCGACGACATCAAGGCGCAAATCGGCGCGGGAAATTTCGACGCGGCTCTCAAGACGCTGCAGCTCTACCACGAGCAGGTGAGCGAATCGGAAAAACTGCTCGACGCGACGGGCGTGAATGCGGTGAAGCACTCGGCCGGGTACCGGCAGCTGGAAATTTCTCTGCGCGAGTCCATTCGGCGGCTCGCGGATTTGACGTTCGGCGTGCCGCCGGAGCAGAAGAAGGCGTTCTCCGACATCGGCGAGCAACTCGACCAGATCGACCAGCGCCTGATTCGCGAACTCTTCCCCCGCGACCAGCCTCCGGGCCGGGCTCCGGCGCCGCATTCGTAGGAGGTTTCGATGTTCCGCAGAATTCTGATTCCCGTCGTGGTCTTGGCGCTGGCGATTCCGCTGGGAGCGATTCCCCGCCCCGGCGCGCCGCAGGAAAAGAAAAATTACCTCACCGAGCTCGAGGCGGACAAAATCCGAGACGCGATGGATCCGGGCGACCGCATCCGCCTTTACATTTCGTTTGCCGAGGAGCGGCTGAAGAATTTCGAGTACGAACTGACGCGCAAATCGCCGGAAGGCCGCCGCGCGGAGATTCTCAACAGCCTGCTGAACGGCTACATCGGCTGCGTGGACGACGGCACCGACGAGATCGAAATCGCGCGGCAGCGCCAGGTGGACATCCGCGCGGCGCTGAAACTGTTTCAGTCGAAGGACAAGGAATTTCTCGCGCGGCTCGCGAAGATCGACAAGAACAGCCCGGATTACGACATGTATTCCGATACGCTGGCCGACGCGATCGAAGGGACGCAGGAAGATTTGAAGGACGTGGAGAACGCGCTGAAGGAGCTGAATCCCGCGCCGGTCCGGAGAAAGCCTTCTTGAGGAAGAGCGGGCGCGAGACGCGCGAATTTCCGGGCGGGGAGATGATCTTTCAGAGAATGTTCACTCGGCTGGGCTGCCACGGCCGCCCGCCGGCGTTTCACGTGCAGTATCACCCCTACACGGACCTGACACTGACGATCCGCAT
>Ga0335072_10015274_pt1 | contig 10905 bp, 6 predicted proteins | sample Lox_Sample_21_FD_206725 | JGI IMG/M metagenome (GOLD analysis project Ga0335072, IMG submission 206725) | Soil microbial communities from Loxahatchee National Wildlife Refuge, Florida, United States - Lox_Sample_2.1 | ecosystem: Environmental > Terrestrial > Soil > Wetlands | place: USA: Florida... | reverse complement strand
GCCCAACCCAACCGTCCGAACGTCTACTCCTTCGCGGGCGGGTACGAGAACGACACCGGTGCGCGCGGCATCCTCAGCTGGGAGGACCGGCGGGTCAACTCCTACGGCCACAAGATGAGCGTGGACATCGAGGCCGCGCAGGTGACCAAGTACAGCCTGCAGAGCCGCTACGTCATTCCGCTCGGCGACCCGGCGGTGGAGAACCTGACTCTATCCGGCACCGTCATCCAGCAGGAGCTCGCCGACGTCGACGCCCGCACCATGTCGATCGGACCGAGCATCACGCGAGTCTGGGGAAACTGGCAGACCGTGTGGTTCGTGAACGGCGTGCAGAGCACCGGGACGGTGACGACTTCCTGGCCTGGGGCCGTGGATCCGTCCAACAAAGATTGTGTACCCAACGCGACCGCCGGCACGAAATGCTACGCCGGCGTCACGATCGGCATACCGACCAACGACATGCTGGTGCCGGGCGTCGACCTCGCCTCCGTGCCGAGGGGCTATCTCGGCGAGCCCATGTTCGAGCACGGCTTCTTCGCCGAGATCCGCGGCTCGCAGGGGGCCTTCGGCTCGAAGGCGAACTTCCTGCAGATCCACATCGAGCTCGAGCGGGTATTCAGGCTGGCGCCGAAGTGGCATCTGCTGCTGCGTGACGAGTTCGGGGCAACCGCCGCCTCGCACTTCGGCGAGATGCCTCCCGCGATGCGCTTCTACGCAGGGGGCGAGGGAAGCGTGCGCGGCTTCGAGTACGACGGCCTGTCGCCGACGCAAAAGTACTGTCTTTCGGGAAGTACGATCTGCGCCGAGGCGCAGGCTGGCGGCAAGGACGTGATCACCGGCACGGTGGAATTCGATCGCGACCTGCCGCGAAACTTCGGACTCGCATTCTTCTTCGATTATGGCAATGCTTTCAATCACTTCGGGTCTCAGGAACAGGCGGTCTACAACAACAAGCAGCAGATCGTAGACATCAACGAGCCATTCCTGCAGTACGGCGCCGGCATCGGGTTGCTGTTCCGGCTGCCGGTCCTGACGCTCGGCATCGACATCGGCCAGCCGCTGTCGGAGCGCGGCAGTCCCCGTCTCTACATCAACTTCTCACCGAAGCTGTGACCGCGCGGTAGCCGTCGATGCGTCGTTTTTTACTGCTCGCCACCGCCTGCTTCCTTCTGATCGTGATCGGCCTGCCGTGTATCGCGCTCTACAGCGTCATCTATACACAGAGCGGATTGCGATTCGTCGTGAGCCATCTGCCGCAGCGGTACGGCAAGCTCGGACTCAGGATAGACGCTGTCAGCGGCACGGTCGCCGGTGGCGTCGGAGCGAGCCTGTTGGAAATCGACCAGGAGCGGGTCCATCTCGAGGTTCGTGGCATCCACACCCGTGTGAAGCTGGAGCCGCTCCTCTGGCAGACCATAGACACGCCCGACACGACGATCGACACCGTATATATCCGGATCAAGCGCCCTCCCGGGCCGCCGTCGCCGCCGGGTCACGGTGGCGCGCCGCAATTCCTCCCGCGTTGGCTCGCCATTTACGTCGGCCATGCCAACATCGGCAAGGTGGTGCTGGTGATCCCGGGGGGGCCGCGGCTGGAATGGACCCGGATCGACGGCTCCGCCTTCGTGCGCCACCACGACATTCACGTCTATCGGGCGCGCGTGCAGATGGGCGAAATAGGTTTCGATGTGACGGGAAGGCTGCGCGCAAGCGATCCATTGGGACTTTCCGCCAGCGGTCGGGTCACCTGGGAGCCGCATGGCCAGCCCGCATGGGCGCTCACCGCGAACGCCGCGGGTGATCTCGACAAGCTGCCTCTCAACGCCGACATCGACGCCCCTTTCCACGGGCAGGTGAGCGGTGAGATGTTCGATCTGACCCATCACTGGCACTGGCAGGGCAAGGCTGCGGTACAGGATTTCGATCTGCGGGCGTGGCATCTCACGGACGCCCTGGGGTTGATCAGCGGCAACCTGGACCTGAGTGGCCAAGACCGGAATTTCACCGCCAGCGGTACGCTCAATCCAGCCGGGCTCAAGGCCGGAACGTTCAATGTGCTGTTCGACGGCGGGATTTCGCGGCAGACATTGATTGCGCGCCGGATCGACGTCACGCACATCGGCTCAGGGGCACGAGCGCTTGCCTCCGGCACCATCGGCATCGATTCCGTCCCGGGCGGACCGCGGCTCGACCTGCGGGGAAGCTGGAGCAACTTTCGCTGGCCGCTCGTGGGACGCAGCGTGCCGTTCCGCAGCACGCAGGGCACCTTCTCGCTCTCGGGCCTGCGGCCGTACGATGTTCATACCGTGGGATTGGCGCAGGTCCCAATGCTGCTCCCCGGCTTCGCTCCCGCTCCCGCCGATATCAGCGGTAAGTTGGGTGATAAAGGTGTAGTCGTCAGCCACGCACAACTGGCTCTCTTCCACGGCCACGCCGATGTGCACGGCGAGGTGACCTGGGCGCCGACGCAGAGCTGGGACATCAGCGGCCACGCGACCGACATCGACCCGAGCCAGGTGCGGCCCGACCTGCCCGGAAGTGTCAGCTTTGGCCTGGAGGTCGGCGGTCGCGGGTTCAAACCGAGCTCTCCGCTCACAGTCGAGCTGGACGGCGTCAGCGGACGACTGCGCGGCCTAGCGGCAAGTGGCGGCGGCAAACTGACACACGCGGGCGACACATGGACGTTCCAGGAGGTTCGGGTCGGCCTCGGCCGCACGCACCTGGCACTCGATGGCAGCATCGACCGCTTTGCGAACCTGCGCTTCGCGGTCACCGCCGGGGATCTCGGCCTGCTCTCGGCAACCGGGCGCGGCCGGCTGCAGGCGCGCGGGACGATCCGCGGGCCGCTCGACGATCCCGACATCATGGCCACCGCGCAGGGCGCGAACGTCCTTTTCGATGGAGTATCGCTGGCGGGCTTCGATGCCAAGGTGGATTTTGACCCGACTTCGCAGCGGCGATCTTCGATCGCTGCGCATCTGACAACGCTGCGTTTCCGTCGCCGAACCGTACGCAGTCTCGACTTCACGCTCGACGGGCCGGCCTCCGGCGCGGTAGCCCACCTGGAGGTGCTGGCGCCGGGGCTGCAACTCACAGCGGCCGCGAGCGGGGCGTTCAATGGCGGAGCATTCGGCGGCAGACTGGACGCTTTCAACGTATCGGGTAGTGAGTCGTTGCGACTGCACCTCGAGCAGCCCGTGTCGCTGGCGTTGTCGCACTCCTCGAGCAACATCGACCGCTTCTGCCTGATTGGTTCCCCGGGTAACCTGTGTGCCCAGGGAAGCTGGACCCCCGCGGCGTGGGCGACCACGCTGACTGCCAGTCAGTTGCCGCTCGCCACGCTCACCGCAGGTCGCACTCCGGCTGTCGAATACCTCGGGACGATCAACGTCGGAGCGCACCTCTTCGGGGGCGGGAACAACCCGGCGCAGGGGGTCCTGCGCATCGAGTTGAACGACGCCGTGCTGTCACGGCGGCTGGTCAGCGGCCGGACCGATCGGACCTCCATCGGCTCAGGTGTGCTCACGGCGACCGCCACGCCGGACTCGATCGATGCGAACGCATCTCTGACGGCGGGAGAGATCGGCACGCTGGCGGGAACGCTCAGGATCGGCCGCGGCCCGGAGCCCTGGGCCGATATGCCGGTCTCCGGCGAGCTTCACGCGCAGACCTCCAAGCTCGATCTCGTCTCGGTCTATGTGCCGGACATCGACCGTGCGGCCGGCAACCTGACCGCGAACGCGAAGATCGCGGGCACCCTCGCGGACCCACACCTCAGCGGCAGCATCGGCGTCTCCGACGGCGAGTTGGACTTTTATCAGACCAACCTGCGCCTGCGGCGGATCGCGCTTGCGGCACAGCTGACGGATGATGGCCTGACGTTCGACGGCACCGCCGAGGCCGGCAAGGGATCGGTGCGTGCGAAAGGAGAGATGCACTGGCGGGACACGCTGCCTTATGGCCAGCTCCACCTGGATGGAAGCAACCTTCGGGTGGTGAACATTCCGGAGGCGCAGATCGACGCCTCACCGAGCCTGGATTTCAAGGTAGCCGCCCGTGAGGTCGACATCACGGGCACGGTGACGGTGCCTCATGCCAGGATCGTACCGACCGACCTCACGGGCGCGGTGACTTCATCACCCGACGAAATCATCGTCGGCCAGGAATCGCAGAATCCCGCCGACCAGTTCCATGTGAAGACCACGATCACCATGACGCTGGGGCCCAACGTCAACATCGACACCCTGGGCCTGACCGGTCAGCTCACCGGAAGCGTTACCGTACGTAGCGGTTATGATGCGATCACGCGCGCCGCGGGGGTGCTCTCGGTTCAGAAGGGACAGTATTCCGCCTACGCCCGCAAGCTCGACATCCAGAGCGGCCGCCTCATTTTCACGAACGGCCCGATCGACGATCCCGGCATCGAGATCCGCGCCGTCAAGAGATATCCCGACGTCACCGCCGGAATCACCGTGCGCGGCACTCTGCAGCAGCCGCGGCTATCCTTCTTTTCCAATCCATCGTTGCCGCAATCGCAGATCGTCTCCCTCATCCTTTCCGGCGGCGGCGGCGACAGCACGCTGCAGACGCTGCAGGCAACGGCCGCGCAGAACCAACAGGCGACTGCCGCCAACGAGTTGCTGACGCAGGGCGGCGCCATCCTCGCGCAGCAGCTCGGCTCGCGGATCGGGCTGCCGGACATCAGCGTGGAGACCGATCTCAACAACGAGACCTCGCTGGTCCTCGGCAAGTACCTCTCACCGCGCCTCTACGTGAGCTACGGCGTCGGGCTCACTGAGGAATTGAACGCGATCCGCCTGCGCTACAGCCTGGGCAACCATTGGACGATCCGCACCACCGCCGGGCAGATCAAGGGTGCGGACCTGGTGTTCAGCGTCGAGAAGTAGCGAACGGAAGCTGGAGGCCCTCGAAGAGGCCCTCGAAGAGGCCCGTCAGGTCAAGGGTTGATTCCGGCAAAGAGGTCAAGGCTACGATTCCCGGCCGCGGCATCGACGAGCTGTGCAGGTACTGCTGTGGACGTTGGAATTGGCTTCGATTGACAGGGGAGCGAGCTACGCAATAGACCCTGTCCAGAACGCCGCAAGCACGTCCATGTGGGCTCGCGGATCGCCGTCCTGGCGATCAGCGTCTGGCCAGGGTCCATTGCGTAGCTCGCTCCCTCCGTACACGCGGCGGCGGCGATTGGCCGATTTGAAGTAGAAGAACGGGGCGCGGAAGCCAAGAAGGCAGTGCCTTGACATCGACGCATGAATATGCACAATGTGCGCAACTTTATGCACGATCTCGAAGCCCTTTGAAACGCCCATGGACGTTCAGCAGCTGGAGCGCCGCCAGGCGATAGTGCGCATCCTGCGCGACGGACAGGTCCGTCGGCAGGAGGATCTGGCGCGCCTGCTGAAGACGTCGGGGTTCGAGGTGACGCAGTCGTCCATCAGCCGGGATCTGCGCGATCTTGGCGTGCTCAAGGCGAGTGGTCGCTACGTGCTGCCTCCGGATGAGGTTTCGCGGACCAACGGCGACTTCGGCATGCTGGCGCAATTCGTGCGCGGGCTGAAACGTGCGGGACCCTCGCTCACGATACTCAGGACCACGATCGGCGCCGCCCAGAGCGTCGCCGTCGCGATCGACCGGGCCGAGTGGCCCGAGGTCGCCGGCACCATCTCCGGCGACGACACCATCTTCATCGCCACAGCCCACGCCCGCGCACAGGAAGCCCTGGTCGCGCGGCTGCGGGGCATCTTCCGAGTCTGAACATGCCCAACCCCGTCCCCATGAAGGGCGACCAGCCCATCGTCCTCGCCTATTCCGGCGGCCTCGACACTTCATTTCTGGTGCCCTGGCTCAAGGAGAACCATGGCCGTCCCATCATCACCGTGACGGTCGACACGGGCGGAATAGATGAAGGTGCGGCACGCACGTTGGCGGAGCGCGCACGCGCGCTCGGCGCCGTGGAGCATCACCAGGTCGATGCGCGTTCGGACTATTTCGAGCAGGTGCTGCGCTTCCTCATCATGGGCAACGTGAAGCGCGGCCAGATGTATCCGCTCTGCGTGGGCGCGGAGCGCGTCATGCAGGCCCAGACCATCGCGCACATGGCGCGCAAGCTCGGCACCAACATGATCGCCCATGGCTGCACCGCGGCCGGCAATGACCAGGTGCGCTTCGAGGTCGCTATGCGCACGCTGGCGCCGGAGCTCGAGGTGCTGGCGCCGGTGCGCGACCGCGCGTTCAAGCGCCAGGAGGAGCTCGAGTACCTGCAGAGCCGTGGGCTTCCGGTGCCACCGTTCGGGGCGGCTTATTCCGTCAACCGTGGCCTCTGGGGTGTGACTATCGGCGGCAAGGAGACGCTGACGTCATCCGGTAGCATTCCGGACCACGCATGGGTCCTGACGCGCGATGCCTTTACGCATCCACGCGCCGCCGAATCGCATGTCATCGAGTTCAGGCAGGGGCGCCCCGTCGGCCTGGATGGCCGCGAGCTCGCGCCCGTGGCGCTCATCGAGGCCCTCGAAGCGCTCGCCGCGCCCTTCGGCATCGGCCGCGGCATCCACCTGGGCGACACCATCATCGGCACGAAGGGACGCGTTGCATTCGAGGCGCCGGCCGCCGAGGTGCTGCTCACGGCCCACCGGGAGCTCGAGAAACTCGTCCTCACCGGCCGCCAGCAGCGCATCAAGGAGACGGTCGCGCAACCCTACGGCGATCTCGTCCACGAGGGCCAGTTGCTCGATCCCGTCTGCCGCGACATCGAGGCGCTGCTTCTTTCCTCGCAGGAGCGCGTGACAGGTCAGGTGCGCGTCCAGCTTCGTCCCGGCAACCTCTTCATCGAAGGCGTCGACTCGAACTACTCGCTGATGGCCGCCTCCAAGGGCGTATACGGCGAGGCGGCGGGCGAGTGGACTCCCACCGATGCGCTCGGATTCTCCAAGATCGTCGCCCTGACGGGCGTCTTCCACCGGCGCGCGGGCGAGCGCGCCAAGGACATGTGACATGGTGAGCGGCATGAGAAGCGTCGTCGTCGACAAGATCGCCTCCGTGGCGCAGGCCTGCGGCCTGTCGCACGAGGTGCGCATCTCGACCGAGATCCCCGCCGAAGAGGGAGTGGTGGTCGTCGTCGAAGTGCTGACCAACAAGTCGACTTACAACACCCTGGAGCTCACCAGCGGCCGCATGGCCAAGGTGGGCAAGGGCGACATCGTGGTGGGCGCTCTCGGCCACCGCAAGGCGCTCTTCGGCTACTCGGGACACGTTCCTCCCGCGCTCCAGGCCGGCGACGTCATCCAGATGCTCAACATCGGCGGCGTGCTCGGGGTCTGCGATTCCATCAATCCCGACAAGGGCAAGCCCTTCGACTGCCGCGTGCTCGGCGTGGCGCTGCATTTTCCCTACCTGGGCGAGCGCATTGGCGTTCCTGCCCGCGTCGGTCTTCGCCGTCTCGACCCGGAAGCCACTCTCGATACCCGGCAGGTACCTGTCGTGGCGTTGGCAGGAACCTGCATGGAAGCGGGCAAGACTGCGGCGGCCTGCGCCATCATCAGTCGCATGCGACATCGCGGGTTGGTGGTCGACGCCTTCAAGGCGACGGGCGTGTCGCTGCGTCGTGACGTCCTCGCGATGGAGGATGCCGGCGCGCGACGCTCCGCCATCTTCACCGACCTCGGGATCGTCACCACCACCCGGGTCAATGGCCCGGCCCTCACACGCACCATGCTCACGGAGCTCTCGGCCGGCAAGCCCGATGTGATGGTGTTCGAGCTCGGCGATGGCATTCTCGGCACGTATGGCGTCGACGCCATCCTGGAATGCCCCGACATCCGCGCCGCGCTCACCGGTGTCGTGCTATCCGCCAACGATCCGGTCGCAGCCTGGGGCGGCGTCAAGCTGCTGCGCGAGCGCTTCGGGGTGGAGCCCTGCGTGGTGACGGGTCCCGCGACCGACAATGCGGTGGGCGTCGAGATCATCACGACGCAGATGAACGTGCCGGCCTTCAATGCGCTCAGTTCGGGCGCGGCGCTCGGCGACCGCGTCATGGAAGCCCTGGGTCTCGTCCGGGGGGAACGGGAGTCGGCCGCGTGACAAAATCGTCGGGAATGATTTTGGACGGCGGCAACCGCCCCGAAGGGCGAGGCGCGGGGACGGAGCCTCGCACTCAGCCGATCCCGACGGTGGTGCTCGGGGGCACCGGTTATGTCGCCGGGGAGCTGCTGCGCCTGTTGGCGGGCCATCCGCGGTTCGAGCTCGCAGGTATCATGTCCGACAGCCAGCCCGGGGAGCAGGTCGCGAGGGCGTTTCCTCATCTTGCCGCGGCCTACGCCGACACTCGGTTCAAATCGCAGGCCGAAGTACAGGCGCTGGTCACCGGTGCGCCGGAATGCGCCCTCTTCTCCGCGGCCCCGCATGGCGTTGCGGCGAAGCTGATCGACTCCCTGCTGCAGGCCGCGGCGCAGGCCGGAACGCGGCCCCGGGTGGTCGACATCTCAGCCGATTTCCGCTTCCGCTCGGCGGCGCAGTACGAGGCGGTCTACAAACACGCGCATGACGCCCCGGCGCGCCTGCCGGAGTTCACCTGTGCGGTGCCGGAGCATCTGCGCAAGCTCGAGACACCGCACGTGGCACATCCGGGCTGCTTCGCCACGGCGACGCTGCTCGCGAGCGTGCCCCTCCTCTCCCTGGGGATCACGCCGCCCGTCTTGTTCGTGAGCGGAATCACCGGCAGCACCGGGGCCGGACGCAAGCCCGTGGAAGGCACTCATCATCCGTTGCGGCACGGCGATCTCTATTCGTACAACGCGCTGTCGCATCGGCACGCGCCCGAGATCGCAGCCTGCGCGCGTGACGCGACCGGCGTGGAGGCCGAATTCGCCTTCGTGCCGCACTCCGGGCCATTCGCCCGCGGCATTCATGTCACGGTGCAGGCGCCCCTGAAGACATCGATCGACACTGCGAGGATTCTCGCCGCACTGCGCGAGTTCCATGCCGGCTCACCTTTCGTACGCGTGACGGACTCCGCGCCCCGGGTCAAAGAGGTTGCGACGACCAACTACGCGCATCTCTCGGCGGTCGCGAGCGGCCGTACGGTGGCCGTGATGTGCACGGTCGACAATCTCAACAAGGGCGCCGCCGGCGGCGCCGTGCAGTGGATGAACCGCATATTCGGTCTGCCGGAGACGACGGGCCTCACGGCCTGCGCGCCAGGCTGGACCTGAGGGATCACATGAGCTCTGCAGCAAACAAACTCACTCAGGACGCCCCGGCCCGCGATTTCCTGGCGCCGGTATTCGCCCAATATCCCTTCGAGGTTGCATCCGCGGAAGGCGTGTGGCTGCTGAACAGCCGCGGCGAGCGCATATTGGATCTTTATGGCGGCCACGCCGTCGCCGCGCTCGGCTACGGCCATCCCGGCTGGACCGAAGCGATTGACCGACAGGCCCGTTCGTGCAGCTTCCAGACGAACGCCATTCCCATGAGCATCCGCGTGCGCGCGGCGGAAAGGCTGGTTCGCTTCTCGAAGCTCGATTTCACCAGTGTGTTCTTCGTCAACAGCGGCGCGGAAGCCAACGAGAATGCGCTGCGTCTGGCGTTTCGCATGACTTCGCGACCGCATGTCGCGGCGGTCGAGGGCGGCTTCCACGGCCGCACGGCCGCGGCGGGAGCGGTCACCTGGGGCTCCGACGGCTGGTACGGTTTCCCACGCAAGCCGTTCGATGTCAGCTTCATGCCGCGTGGCGACATCGGGGCCATTGCCGCGCATGTCACCGAGCGCACTGCGGCGGTGATCGTCGAGCCGGTACAGGGTCTCGCGGGCGCCGTGGACCTGGGCAGACCCTACCTCGAGGCCTTGCGCCGCCGCTGCGACGAAGTTGGCGCGCAGCTCATCTTCGATGAAGTGCAATGCGGTTGCGGCCGCGTGGGACATCCCTTCGCCGCCAATCTCTACGCAGTCATGCCCGACATGATCACCGTGGCGAAGGCGCTCGGAAACGGCTTTCCCTGCGCAGCGCTGCTGACGTCGGCCAAGGTGTCGGCAACCCTCGGTATCGGCCTCCTCGGCACGACTTACGGCGGCGGCCCGATGGCCTGCGCCGCCATCGAGGCCGTGATCGAGGCCATCGAGTCGGAGGATCTGCTCGAGAACGTGCGACGCGTATCGGACCACATCCGCCGCACCTGCATCGTGGGCCCGGTGAAGGCGAGCCAGGGCGAGGGCCTCCTCCTCGGGCTGCGCACCACCCGCCCGGCGAAGCAGATCCAGGCGGAGCTGTTGGAAGGCGGCATCCTGACGGGCACGGCGAGCGACAGCCACATCGTCAGGCTCCTGCCGCCGTTCATCCTGCGGGAGGAGCACGTCGAAATGTTACGCGATGCGCTCGCGAGCCTTGTATGAAGCGCTGGATCCGGTCTCCTGCCCGGCCCAGCGCGCCTCCGGCAAAAAGCGCGGTTTTTTGCCCGAGGCTCCGCCACCTGCGGCGGCGGGGCACATCCCTGTGCCTGGAGGAACCGGCATGAAGCGCTGGATCCGGTCTCCTGCCCGGCCCAGCGCGCCTCTGCGCCTGGAGGAACCGGCATGAAGCGCTTCCTCGACCTGGCCGACCTCGAGCGCGAGGAGGTGCTGACATTGCTCGAGCTGGCGCGCCGTCTCGAGACGCGCCCCGAGCCGCGCGCGCTCGCGGGCAAAATCCTGGGACTCCTCTTCCTCAACCCGTCGCTGCGGACGCTCGCTTCCTTCCAGGCAGCCATGGCCAGGTTGGGTGGTAACTCGTTCGTGATCACTTCGGGCCAGGGCACCTGGCAGCTCGAGACACGCCTCGGTGCCGTCATGGACGGCGCAGCCGCGGAGCACGTGCGCGAAGGGATTCCGGTGCTTGCTTCCTACTGCGACGCACT
>Ga0335072_10015273_pt1 | contig 10905 bp, 3 predicted proteins | sample Lox_Sample_21_FD_206725 | JGI IMG/M metagenome (GOLD analysis project Ga0335072, IMG submission 206725) | Soil microbial communities from Loxahatchee National Wildlife Refuge, Florida, United States - Lox_Sample_2.1 | ecosystem: Environmental > Terrestrial > Soil > Wetlands | place: USA: Florida... | reverse complement strand
CATCGACGTCGAAGACAACAATCGGCGTCGGAGACCACTCGGTACCGGCGTCGAGTCTCAAATACTGTTTTTGATTGTTACAGTAAGCGAGCATATAACACGTGAGATCGAAGTCAGGAAAAAGGAAATCCGTGGTGAAGTCGTCACAAACAAGAATCGTGCTGCGGAAGAGTCAGGACAACGAGAATCTTCACCAAGCAAGAGACCTAGACTTTCGTACCAGATCGTCGAAAACCGAGTCGATCCTGTTGTAGACAAAGTCGTCCGAGATGTAGGTCTGAACCAAGAACAGGCGTTGGGACTACGTATATTTGTTGCACCATTGAAAGCAGTAGTGGAGATGGATGTGGCGCCTGGTTCTGCAGAGCGATGTATGTACCTCGGTGGTGCTGGAGGTACAGGGAAATCTCAAGTGATCCCCTGCGTGAAGACTGTATTCCGAGAGCTCGGGTGCTCCGATCTCCTTGTCTCAGCGACAACTGGCGTAGCGGCACAACTGATTGGTGGCAGTACCATTGACTCGTTGTGCAAGTTCAGTCGACGCCAAAAGCACGACGACGATGATAGGACCGACTCTCAGGACGTCCCAAACTACTGGGTGACTTGCCGATTTCTGATATTGGACGAAGCGTCTATGCTGGGTTGTAAGAAACTCTCCAAAATTTCCAACGCGCTGTGCAAGATAAAAGGGAACGACTTGCCATTCGGCGGGCTGCATGTATTGTTCTGTGGAGATTTTCAGCAACTAAAACCAGTCCAAGACACGCCGTTATTCGTCAGACCGAAATCTGGAAGCAAGAAGGGCAAGGACGACAAAAATGGCGATCTCGTCCATGGATACGAGTTGTGGAGCATGGTCACTGAGACTACCATAATCCTCCGGCGGAACTATCGGGCGCGAGATCCTGTTCTTTCTGGTCTACTGCACAGACTCGCGAAAGGGCAATTGACACCCGCAGACATAGATGTCCTCAAAAGCAGAGTAATAGGCAACGATGAGCACCTCCAGATGAGAGATTGGATCAACGCGGTTGTGATAACCCCCCGAAATACGGTGCGGCAATACTGGAACGGCAACGCAGCAGTTGGTCACTTAATAGCTACAGGGAACCAGATTTTCATTTGTCCTTCACGCGATGAAGGGGTTACTTGTTCCAGGGTCAACATGCTATGGACGGAAGACTGCAAGACCGACTATTTACCTACATGGAATGTCCTAGCGATCGATGCCCCAGCACTAGTGACTGCAAACATGGCTGTGGAGTTACAGATTGCCAACAGGACCGACGTCATTATCAAGGAGGTTGTTCCTCATCTGAAGCCGCTAAGAGCTGAATATGGGAGAAGGAAAGATGATTCTACTACGAAGCTAAATCTAATCTAAATATACAGAAGATCGTCGGGATCTACGACACTCCCGAGAACGAAAAAAAAGAACTCGTCATCGAGTTCGCAATATAGATATAATAACAGTAAACCTAAGACATGACATGATGATAGCAAAAGTTCCCGATGTATGAGCAAAAGTTCCTGAACCTCACAAGATATTTGAACTGTAGCCAGGATTGCGCGGCGGAGAAGGTAAGGTCGGAAGAATGACGGTAGAGATAACTTGCGTCTGAGCCGCTTCAAACTCTTCAAGCAATTCCTGCGTATTGGCCAGCGCAGAGCGTGGCAACCAACTGTTGTGTTCAGTTCCCCAATTCTTCCATTTGACTAGCCATTCCTGCCTCTTCTTGCGCTTATTATAACGCGTTGCAACAATACCTTCCACTTCATATTCCTCATGGGCATCTCCGGATTCATCAACAACAATGTCGGGTGGAGGAGGGGCCTCGCGAGAGTACGGGTCATCATTGTGCTTCTCGAGATGAGCGACGGAGATAACGGGATGTATGTGCCACTGCTCTGGCAACTGCAGTCTATATGCAAGGTCGCCGACAGGTTCAATGACACGGAATGGACCAACTCTGCGGTTTGAAAGCTTGGCGTTGCCTCCAGGAAGTCGATAACCAGGATTCGAACCATGGGCCATGGTAATATATACTTTGTCGCCGGTGCGGAAGGAGATTGGTTTGTGATTGCTGTCATAATAGTGAGACATCTTTGACTGTGCGAAGATGATGGAATCCATGGCCTCGCATTGATAGCGGTGGCGTTCTTTAGCGAAATTCTCAGCATTCAAATCAAATTCGACTCCAGGGTATCGAGTCGCGAGGTCTATTTCATGATGGAAATCCAAGCCTGTGAGGAATTGCATAGGCGAGCAACCGAGAGTGACATTGTGGGATGTGTTGATCATAAACTGAACCTCGGCGACATATATTGGCCAGTCTCGGTGATGAGGTGCTACCAGGTGACGAAGTGCCATTTCCACAGTTTGATTTGTGCGTTCCGATTGACCGTCCGTTTGAGGATGATATGAGGTCGTCAATAAGAGCCTGGTGCGCAGAATTCGAAATAAAGAGGTCCAGAAAGCAGACATAAAAACCTTACCACGATCTGAAATGATGCGACTGGGAACACCCCAAGTCTTGTAGTAGCCGTGAACAAATGTATCAGCCCATTCCTGTGCAGTCCAATCCTCCCTGCCCAGAAGCAATGTAACAACCTTGCATAACTTGCAAGTAATGGTGAGAATAGAATCATATTCGACTCCTTGAAATTTCGCAGTAGGAAGTTTAACAATGAAATCCATGGTGACAAACTCGAAAGGGATAATAGGGATTTCGATAGGTTGCAACTTGCCGTATGGTTTATGATTCGTAGGTCTGTTGCGCTGACAAGAGGGACAACTGGCGATATATTCTCTTAGGACTTGGGACATCTTGAAGAAGTAATAGCTTTGTCGCAAACGGGCGTACGCACGATCGAATCCAGCGTGCTCTGCTTTATCGTGACAACCGTGAAGAAAGTCTAGATGACAGGAGCGAGGAATGCAGAGACGCAAGGATTTATCTTTCGGCGATTGGAGATATAAAAGGAGGTGACCATGAATTAGGCGACCAACAAACCCACCGTATTTGATCTCATCTGGGGCATTGCGATCAAGATTGCGAAGAACATCCGAAGCACGAACTCGAGAAGCAGGGATATCGGCGGCGAGGGCCTTATCGCGGTTGTCCATAAGCTTTTTAACATTATCGTAGATGAGAGAGAAATGCCTGTCGTTTTGATATCCATCAGTCAAACGTCGTAAAGTCTCAGGACTAAGTCCGACGGTAGTAACTCCAGCAGCAAATCCATATACGCCTTCATCATCACCATTGGGAGCCGCAGCTAATTCGGAGTTTCGGAGGGTAATGAGACGCGAGAGTGCATCAGCATTGACATTATCCTTGCCGGGTTTGTAAATGACTTTGACCATAGGGAACTGGCTGACAAATTGAGATGCTCGAATGAGTCGCAAATTCATTCGGACGGTGGATGTAGTCTTGCTGAGGGTTCGAGAATTGAGGACATCTTCCGCAGATTTATGGTCCGTATAAATCTTCACAGCAACAGAGCCTTCAATCATATGGCGCGTCTTCTGCATACTCCAAACAATACCTGCTATCTCCAATTCAGTAGGCCAGTAATTTACCTCGTATTTGGAAAGTAGGCGAGAAAGATACATCACCGGACGCTCCAAGTCGCGAGGATAATTCCCGTTCATGATATTCTCGAGGGTTAAAGAATGTTCGGCCATAATATGCTTGGGAACTTGGTGGACGGCGCAAGCCATGCCTTCTTGAGATGAGTCGACATAATACAACAACGGCAGTGAAGAATCATCGTGGACAAGGAATAATTCGGAACACATGATATTCTTGAGGGTCTGAAAAGAAGCAATTTCGAGTTTGGAGGGATTGACGATTTTCGTGTTGCGAGTATAGACTTGCCGTTGAGGGCTCTTGCGAGGGGAACCTTTGAGCAAACGAGTTTTCAAAAGATGGAGGGGTTCCGAGATGCTGGCATATCGAGCAACATAACTCCGGTAGTATCCCGTCAAGCCGATAAAATGATCCAATTGTGCCAGAGTGACAGGGAAGTCGAGGGAGGCGATAGCATCGGTTTTCTCCTTCAGGGTGGACAATCCAAAACGGTCAACCTTGTGTCCGAGCAATTCAATAGAATGATAGCCGACATAACATTTATCAGGTCCCAACGTCATACCACATTCAGATATAGTGGCCAGCACAGCGTCAATGTGCTTGAGGTGATCTTGGAAATTATCTGAGAAAACAACGATGTTGTCAATGTAGCATTTCGCATAGGCCTTATGGGGTTCCAACTTCTTGTCCATAAACTTCTGTGCGTGAGAAGGTGAATTGATGAATCCTGTGGGCGCAGTATTGAGCATCTCCTGTCCCCTGTGCGAAACGACTGTTGTCTTCCAGCGGTCAGCGACTTTGAGCATGAATTGATGAAAAGCCTTGACCAAATCGAATGCCGAGATCTCATCCTTGTCTCTGGTCTCACCAATGATATCCTGTTGCATGGGGAGAGGATACGCATCTTTGACGACTTTGTCGTTGAGAGAACGGAGATCGATGACGACTCTACCCTTGCCTCTCTGCCAAACCACAAAACACGGCCAACCTGCAGATACAACACCTTGAACCAGTGACATCCTACCATCCGCCCTAGCCCTATCAAAGATTTCATCAATAAATGCCTCATCACGTTTCGAAACACGATATTTCCCTTTAGATTCAATAACAGCTCCTTCCTTTAAAGGAATTTCCAACCATTCTTCTTCCGGCTGAATAACTCGTCCAACTCTATCTTCCCAAAGCTCCTCATACTTCTGGAGAACTAATCTAAGCTGTGTAACTTCTTCCTGAGTCCTTCTATCTGTACTATTTATATTGACCGCAGCAGAGCCGAATTTCTTCGGGTCACCGTGGCCTGGTTCCAAAGGAGGTAAAAGAGAGTATGCAAACGATCCAGAAGGTGACGTGGCAATAAAAATTGGGGATAGGGTGCTGTCAGGGAATCCGGATTTTTGATAGGTGTCACTATGCATCGTGGAATCAAGCAATGATGGTCGGATCGAAGTCGGTTGCGGTGGAGCCGAAGATTGTGGGACCGTTGAATGCAATGAGGGATACAAAGAGGAGGTTGACGTAGCAGCTGGAGGAATAGGATGAGAGGGTGCCACAACAGATTGAGATGGAACGGCGATATCCTGCAATGAAGAAGATGGTGAAGTAGCAAATTGAGACGCAGCGAGGCCTTGGGTAACTGCCGACAACACGCGGGTAAGACTGAAGAAAGAGTGTGCGGATGCGGTATCTGCGGTAGTGGCACGTTCGTTGTAATCGAATTCCTGTACTTCGCCAATGAGAGCTGTAGCAGGTATGCGAACAGGGACATCACTATTATTATAATAAACGACCTTGTGGGAAAGGTGGTCAACGACTCCTTCAGGAAACAAGCCATGGCTGGACAACCACAACGATGACTTGTTATAACAGGGACGGAAATTATACTCACGTCCTTGATCAAGAGGTTTGGAGAACCGAATAGGAACACGCATAGCTGTGCGAGCCGGAACAGTAATTGATTTGGTGACTCTGACGTCGCGTTTTTTGAAGTGAAATAGGTTGGGTTTTTTGCAACGAATAGGTACTGCCATGTCGCAGGAACCAACCGACATAACGCGTTTGTTGAGGTTAAGGACCATCTGTTCGGGCTCGAGGATGTCGTTACCAATAAGCATATTGCAACCAAGATCTTTGACAATATGGAACTCTCTTTTAAAATGCCCAAGTAGATGCTTATCACCACGCATTCCTGGGATGTAAAAATCCAATACAACATACTGATCACTATTCCCAGCTCCACCAACACCCTTAATAGTGACCTTCTCCTTACTCGGCAAGACATCCACAATATCAGAGAGAAACTTCTTGAAAAACCCTTCGTCAATAGAGGTCATCCCACAGCCAGTATCAGCACACGCAGCATGGACATTTCCAGTAGGGGAGAATTTAACATCGAATTCAGCATAATTGTATCCTTTGAAACCTAAACCATTGCCTTCGACTGGTTTGGACTTTGCTTGAACGATTTCCGGATCACCAACAACTGGGGGCGCATAAAGGGGTTTGCCACCCTTGGGAATGAGATGTTGTGTATCCTTCAAATGACGAAAAAGCTCATTACGAGAATGGAAGATAGCGCAACAGGTACCGCAGATGGTTCTCTTCTTTAAATCCTGTTGCAAGAGAAAGGAGGAAGTTTCGTCGTAGCCGTCCATGAATGGGTTGGGATTGAGGATACTTGAGTCGTCGGCAGCTTGCATATATTCTTGGGGATCGTAGGTTTCATCAAGGAGCTGAATAAAAGAATCCTCGCCAAGATCGAGAGTATCATTCGCTTCAGCCAAATTGAGATGCTCGATAATAGGGGTAGAAGTGGCTCGCGAAGAGGTGGTTTGGTTTCTCAAATAACTGCTGCGGGGAGCTTGTTGCTGCTGCTGAGAAGTGAGGTGCGCCTGTTTATTGATAGCTTCCTTAACAAACCGGCAGTCTTCCAACCGATGTTTATATTTTTGTCCCTTGGCTAGATGTAATGGGCAGTAATCGGGATCATCGGATACTGTTGATGTTGCAACGGATCCAGAACGAGGTTGTGAAGACTGAGTGAAGGTGGAACGGCGAGAATTACCGCTAAATTGAGATGGAGAAGCTTGACGTGGTTGAAAAGATTGATAAGGGGATTGATATGACTGATTATAATTCTGTTGACCACGATAGGGAGACCCTTGACGGAAGGAAGATTGAAATGGCTGAGATCTCCTAGTAGCATATGCTTCGATCCACAAATTCTCTTTCTCTTGTAAGAAAGCTCTATATTGATCAATGGTGGTGTGCTCAGCAGGCTCGTGGATCATAAGACGAAGAGAGACATCAATGCCCAAGTACACTTGCATAAGTTGCGCATGCACGGTATTGAAGCCACATGCTTTTGCACGGAGGATTTTAGCCTGAAAATAATTGAGAATGCGTTGGCCAGAGCGAACGTCGGAAACGCGGTAACACATAGACTGATTCTCGCGCATAGCTTGAGAAAGGGGGAGCCGAAAGCGGGAGGTAAGGCGATAAGTCCATTGAGTTAAAGTTGGGGACTGGTCTTGACGGATCGCTTGTTTATCGATTTCCTCAAGTTCAAAGGTCCACCAACGGGTAGCTTCGCCGCGGAGGCACAAATGGAGGTTGTCTCGGACAATTTCTTGACCTTTCAAGGCAATCATGTCCCTAATGCGATCTGTAAAAGCATCGACATTGCGGTAGATAGTATCTCTTCCCACAGAAATCAAATCACCAGCAGGATTCCTATCATCGATTGGCAAATCAGGTTGGAAAAGGCCAAACTCCTCAATCCTCCAACGGGTATCTAATACTTGGCCACCGTCAATAGCCATTCCAGCGGGGCCGGGAGGTCCAGGAGGGCCAGGAGGGCCAGGAGGTCCAGGTTCTTGTCTAACTTGACGAATCTCATTCCGTAATTCGCCGCGTAGTTGATCCATCATTGCTTGGAGCATGTCACGTAATTCCGCGCGTATTTCTTGATTGGCCATATCGAGCGGTGTAGCTGTACGAATTGGCGGATATACAGTAGAGGATGAAGGTAAAAGTGACTTTAAGGATGAAGATGGAATGGATGAACCAGATTGAGACGAAGAACCGGTAGTAATTCGAGATGCAGCAGAAGGAATCACTGCAGAAGAGGAAGGGGCAAGTGAAAGTGATGATAGAGGATTAGATGGTGGGGGATCTGAATCGGGAAGACGATAAGTATGAGTTTCGTCGTCAACCAAACCACGTAAGCGCAGTGATGCAAGACTCGTTGGCCAAAGATCCGGTAGAGGATGAGCTGATGACTTAGATCGAGTGGTCAAACGAGGAGCTGGAGGAGGTTGAGGAGCAGTAAGCTTCGGTGGTGGTGTAAGAGATGGAGATGAAGATAAAGGACCCGGGGGAGGAGGATCCGTGATGACGATGTCTCAAATGTGAGACAAGGAGAAATTGGTTGTCTGGTGTATTGGTCAACAAGGACAACAAGTACAAGGCAGACTGGCTTCCCTGGTGGTGCTAGACCTCTGGGAAAAACGCTGTTCGGACCAATGAAGCCGCTAAGAGCTGAATATGGGAGAAGGAAAGATGATTCTACTACGAAGCTAAATCTAATCTAAATATACAGAAGATCGTCGGGATCTACGACATCATCCCAATGATGTCGATGGCTGGGAGAACTGTACAAAGCCTATTGTACGGCTAACTCAACCTCCCGTCTGTGTCTTCGTTGAACCAGTTGGCAAAGACGCTTACGACCCACCATACCACCCTGCACATCCGACCTGGTTCCCACTGTTTCCAATTACCAACGACATAGCCACACCGCCGTCTTTTGGAGCGCCAGAAACGAGGTTCAACCGTACGCAGGTTCCACTCCTCCTAGCATTCGCCATCTGCGACTACCGGGTCCAAGGAAAGACTCTGAACAAGAAGTTTATCGTCGACCTCTGCAAACCTCCGACTGGGAGATTGGACATCCAAAATATATATGTGATGCTCTCTCGGGCAGTGAGTATAGACGACGTTCTGATTCTACGTGACTTTGACAAGAGTGTACTGAATGCACCAAGCGATCTGCCGTTTCTGGAGTATGAGCATTTTCTGGAAGAAAGAGCGAAGGAGACAGCCATCAGGTTCCGTCAGGAACAGGAGAGGCTCGCCAAAGAAGGGTAATTACGTGTGTTAGAATGTCTGTACGGTTGTATGTTTGTATGTTTGTATTTTCGTAGAAAGAACAGGCGGTCGTCGAAGTCGAGCTCGACGGTCAAGCTGCCAGGTCCACAGACCCGACGGCTTTATTTCAAGATTACAATTAAACCCGCCAGGTCCGCGGACCCGACGGCTTTATTTCATGGTTCACCTTACCCTTCGTTGGCATTTACGTAATTAAATGGGTGGAAAGCTAACCTACCACTTCCGTGGTAGGCCGCGCAGACTTTCCCAGAGCACCTGTCATTCAACCCACTTCTCCTGCCTACAAATGCGAGCATGACGTTCAATTTGTTCGGTCGCCAACGGGAGGTGGGAGAAATCCTCAAAGCTGAACGTATGCTAGTACATATTGAGCTAATCGACGATGTCAATGCCAAAATCCCGAAAGAATACACCGAAAACACAAGGATAGAAACTCGTCTAAAGCGAGCATGGCGGGAGTACTATGTCGTCGCTAGAGCAGGAGCAAATGAATCCAAACACATCATTTTGCATATTCACAAGAATAGGGTGCTATCCCACAGTATTAGGGGACTTACTTGTTAGCGTATTCCCGGAAGAGCACATTCGATTTCGAGCGGTCGTTCTACATGGCAGATTCATCTTAATCCTGATTACACAAGAGTTAGTCTCTTTTCGCCTTTAGATAAAACAATTGCAGTGCTCCAACAAAACGCTCAGAAAGGATACATTCTCTTCATTTTCAATTGTCAGAGTTTGCAATCTAGTACACAGTGGTTTGCGCTTCTGCGACACGCCTTACAGGAGTCACCGCCTGAGAAAACCGTTCTAGTGACAGTCCCTGATCTGGAGAATGTGCAAATAAAAGTGAATACTTATAAAAGTGGTGAGACGGCTGTTGATGACCAAGGACGGGCCTTGATAAATGGAACCCCAATTTCCGCGAATGAAGTGGTCAAGCTGTGCATGGCTGAATTGAGAAAACAATCTAGGTGGGCAGATGTACTGGATTATTGGGAGAAGAACTATGAAGTGGGATTATGTTGGAAAAGATATGATAGAATTGAATGGATTACTGGTGGTCCGAAATCAGAGAATGATGAATTAGCTGCTTCTTGGTCCCTTCAGCAAGTATACATCCCACTTACCTATTCTTCAACGCCATCTGACTGATTAGAGTCACTCTCTCGAACTCCGACCAAAGATTCACTATCCCACCAACCTTCGACTAGGATTTGAAAAACGGTTTGTAGAACCCGTTCCAATTGAGGGATTTCTTATTCGCCTTACGTCTGCGAACGGCAAACAACAAAAATTTAGACGAATTTTCTATCACAGATTGTACTTTTCCACACACGATAATCTCCTATTCTTCTCTAGTCCCTCAAAAGCGGCTCCTCCACCTCCACCTATCTTTCACGAAGTTCCAGATACTACTAAACCTGACGAGAATCCAGATGACATGCCAGTCATCTGGGCGTCGGCACCATACAAACTGAAAGATGGAAAAATTCAATGGCTAGACGAAGCGAAGTCGTCAAGCGAAGTTCAATGGTATGATGGAAAAGCTATAATCGAACATGAAAGATGTGTGCAATTAGTAAACCCCCATCATCTGACTATTATACTTACATTCAGGTCAAATATGCTAATGGATTTATCGACTTGACCAGCGTAAAGTACGTGCGCACTGTGAAACGAAAACCAGAGACACAAGATCGAGGTATCGGACAAGGTGAAAGTGTCGATTTCCACGCATCAGAATTATCTACAAATGATCCTGAATACGCGTTTGAACAAGGCACAGCAAGTGAATTCGACGATGAACGAGCGTTCGAATTAGTTCTTGAAAATGGTCTTGTAATCAGGTTACAAGCTTTTGACTTGGAGACAAGAAGAGAATGGATGCATCGATTACGAGATCTGATTCGCTATTGGAAGCTTAGATTACAAGAAGATCTGAATTCGCTTAAAGAGATGCGAGCTGAAAATCTGAAGATGGTCAAGATTGATCGAGGTAATGAATCGAGATTTGCGGATTGGATTCAGAAATATCAACTTGTTGAGGCTGTTAGTGCTCCTGGAATGTATCATTTCTGTAGACTTGGGAATTGTCGCCCCATTTCGGTATGGGCGCTATTATTCTTGATACTGATATTAGATGCGC
>Ga0335072_10015272_pt1 | contig 10906 bp, 9 predicted proteins | sample Lox_Sample_21_FD_206725 | JGI IMG/M metagenome (GOLD analysis project Ga0335072, IMG submission 206725) | Soil microbial communities from Loxahatchee National Wildlife Refuge, Florida, United States - Lox_Sample_2.1 | ecosystem: Environmental > Terrestrial > Soil > Wetlands | place: USA: Florida... | reverse complement strand
ATTCCTGTCACCGTCCACGGCGCATTCCTGCCGATAATCTCAAAGCCAGGGCGCCAAACAAGCGCGTCCGCGATCGAGGAGCAACATTCCCATGGCTTATGTCGTGACCGATGCCTGTATCAAGGACTTTGTTTGCGTGGCCGAGTGCGCCACCGCCGCCCTTGCGCCCGCCCAGAACGATCCCGCGGCCGCAACCGTCTCCCAGGTCTATATCAATCCCGATGAGTGCATCGACTGCGGCAACTGCGCGGCGGTCTGCGCACAGAATGCGATCTTCGCGATCGACGAGCTGCCCGCGGAGAAGGCCGCGTTCGCCGAAAAGAATCGGGCGTTTTTCAATTAAGCACTGGCGGCTTGAGCGCAATGGATTGAGATCTTACGCCGGCAATCGCGGGCCATGTGCCGCGGTTACCCTTCCATTCCCCTGGATTACTCCAGAGGCTATCTGATTTCGCAAGCCAAGGCGGCCTTTTTCCCCGCCGGCAATTTAGGGCTCGCATCGCGGGAGATTGTGGCGCGGCGTCGCGCAGGTTCACCGGCGAACGTTCGAATCTCTCAATTCGAAGCCGGCGCAGGCGTGGGAGATTGCGCCGTCGCGGGGGGCGGATTGTCTGAAGAAGGCGCAGCCTGATGCGCCGGCGTGGTGCTTGCCGGCGGCGTTCCGGTTTGAGGCAGCGGCTCGGGCTGCTCGGGGAGAGCGTTGGGCGCGGGCGGCTTCGTGTCTCCAGGCGGCTTGCTGTCTGACGCACTGGGCGGCGCCGCCGGCACAACATGTGCTTGCGAAATCGGCGGCAATGGAAGCGTGGTTACCGGCAGGCTCACCGCCTGCACAGTCGCCGGGTCGTCGCGCAGCTTCAGATAGAGGGTGCCGTTCACGGGATGCGGAACGATAAGCTCCGTTCCGGCGAATTCAGGCGGAACGTCGGTGGGATCATCAAACGTCGCTGTGGCCGCAAACGAAGCTGCCAGAAACAGATTGCTTCCACTGAGCAGGCACGGTTTTGAAAGCGCGCGCGGACAGCGCAAGCTGATGAATCCCGGAAGGCGCACCAATGTCCCGAGCGATTGCCAGTCTCCGACCGTTCCGTCGGCAGAGATAGGGCGGACGCGGATCGGCCCAAACGCCGAGGAGCCAAATCGCACGAGGGGTTCGATGCTTCCCACCGCTGTTGCGGCATCCTCCAGCATCAGACCTCCGTCGCTTAATGCGAGGGTGGTATGGAAGCTGTCGTCGCTGGCGGCCACTTCGATCTTTTCGTCACGCGGAAAGGCCGCAGGCACGATGGACTTGAGAAAGAAGACCACCTTACCATCGAGCGGCAGGTCGTTGGGACTGCCAAACTGCACGGGCGGCAGCGGATCCTTGGAATCGCTTTGAACGCCCTTGCTCAGCAGCGTGACCTGCGGACGGGGCGCATCCACGGTGACAGGCGCCTCCAGCACCCGCCCGTCCTTCAGATCGACGTGAGCTGTATAGGACTGGCCTGGATCCAGGTTCGATGTCGATGCGGCGGCGTTCATTGTGAGTTGGTCGGCATCCTCAACGCGCTTGAGCCCCGCCGGTTTAAACGTGACACCTTCCACCTGGGCAGTCGCCACCTGGTCCAGGCGCGTGCCCTTGAGCAGCGCAACCTTATCGCCGCTGGAGAGTGTCAGCCGATCCAGTGACGCGGCGGCTTCGTAGGCCACCATCGAAAGCCGGTCGGGCTTGGGCAATCCGTACTGATACACGACAATTTTCATCGGACCCGGCGAAGCTTCCTTGAGAGGCACCGTCACTTCCACTTCATCTGGAGCAGGCGATTTCCAGGAGAGCTTCATTTCGTGTCCGCCACTGGTTTGCTCTTCCACCCTGTCAATGCAAACCGAGTCCGCGCCGTTGAAGTGCAACGTGTCAGTCCGGCCCACCACCAACGCGGTTTGATCGTCAGGCGCCAGCGACCATTTGCCCGATTGCGGCGCCACCAACTGGAATTGCGGACCCTGCCAATCGTCGAAGCCCCATTTTCCGCGGACCACTGCGGTGTAGACGCCTCCCGGCAGGTCCTTGATGGGATCGGAAGGGACAAGCCCTCCACTGATGGCGTCGGGCGTAAGCGGAATGTCGGGTAGCGCGCTTTTCGCACCGCCCTCCGGCTCAAGATGCAGGACAAGGTCGTGAGCCAACTGCGTAGCGAAAACCAGCGGAGCTCCCTCGGCGGGCAGCACCAGGTGAGGCTTTAGAACGCACTCGGTGTCTTCAGGGTTCACCGGATGCAGCGGTTCGGGGCGCGCCGGGCCAACGGGAGGCAGCGCTACCACCACGACGGACTTGGGATTGCGGAAAGAAGGCGGCATATTCAGCCGCAGGTTCAGAGTGTCGGCCCGTGGCAGCGCCAGCGCTGGAATGTATTGAAAATGGGCCGTATGCAGAGAGCCGAGAATCCGGGCGGTGTCGACGATGGCGCCGATGTAAGGGCTGTAAAGACCGCCGCCGGCCATCGTGGTGTAACTGAGCTGATTCATCAGGTCGAGAGTCGAGCCGGCGGCAAGCTGATCGACCAGCGACTGCGCATTGGCGTCGTCGAGCACCATACCTTCAGAATTTTGCGAGAGGCACGAAGCCTCCTGGTCCGGAGGTTTTTGAAAGCAGCTCACGTTGATCTTGATTCCCAGGCTGCGCGCGGCCATTTCGGTATGCGTCTTCAGCGCCTCGGGATCGAACTGCGAGGTGACCTTGATGTCGTCGAGGTACGCCTCAAGTCTCATTCGCTCCCAGCTGGCGGCCTGCAGGTCCTGTGCAGCGCGCACAAACGAGCCCGGGCGTCCGCGCACTGCGCTGCGCAGCGTGTTGAAGTCTCCGCCCGTTTCAGGCGCCAGAAACAAGAGAGCCTGCTGCGCCTCAGCGGGAACCGTGACAAAGACGCCTTCATCGCGCGCCTCGCGCGTCCACGTTTCCACGCGGGTGAACCACTCCGGCGGAGGCGGGTTCGTCGATCCGCGAAGGAATGCCACCACCAGGACGAAATGCGTGGCCTGGCTTTCAGGCAGATCGGGATGAATCCACAGCCGGTCGCCGGGAAGCAAGTCGGCCGCTTCCGACACCGGAATCGTCACCGCTCCGCGCTTGACGTGAACATCGACCTTGGGCCCGGACAGATCGAACGGCTGGCCGTCGGCGTGCGCGAATCGAGAGACCGAAGTACACAAGGACAGCAGGAACAGCAACTGCAGACAACGACGCATGACTTCTATTCTACGAATTTCGGAGTTTCAGTGTCTCAATCAAGGATTGAATGTCCAATTGGAGGCCAATTTCCCACCGGAAATCCTCAACCCAAAGCATTTATTGGTTGCACTTCTGGGCGAAATGGTTTAGCTTGCGCTAGAATTCTTGTCACGATGTCAGCGGGTCGTGGAAACGCCTGAAACGACCCGGAAGTGGATGGTCGATAATCGTCGTTCTGAGAATTTCCTTGAGCCGCTGAATCGCGGGCCGGATAGATGTCGCGTATAAGGAACCGGCCGAAAGTAACAATGATCTCGCACTGATATTGAACGGAACGGGCAGGGTGGGGCCTGTCCTCCTCATTCCAAAGCACTTTTGGAAGGCTCGGCGAGCGAAGCCTGCACCGGGATGGGCGCGGAACTGGGTCTGGTCGGGGCTCAGCAGCCGGCTGGAAGTGCAATTTGCCACTGGGATGCGGGGCAACATTGTAGGGGGATGCAATGAAGGGGATCAGAGGGGCGCAAGTTGGGCTGGAGAACGGCAATCTGACCATTCCCGCAGCCGAAGAGATTATCGAGGAAGCGTTGATCGAGTTGGCATACTCCCAGGACCCTGGCCTGGCGCGGGCATTGCGCTTTCTTGCGCCCCCGGGGTATCAGGCCATTGTGGAACTTTGCAGCGAAAACGGCCGCAGCAAGCGCCGCAATGCCATGGCCGACAGCTGGTCGCCGGAAGACGATGAAGTGCGCATTTACTTTGAGCGCATTGAAGGGGAAGAGCCTATTCCGCACGCCGGCCGAACGCTGCGCCCGGTGGCGGTGCGTCCAGTCAATGAAGAGGAAGACGGCGATGAGCTGTCGCCTGACGATCTGGATTCGCGCGTGAAAGAGCTTTGCAACGCGCTGGCTGAAGCCGAGCGCGGCGGCCATGCCTTTATTGCGCTGAAGTGGTTTCGCGACTCGTTTCTGCCGCGCAAGTCGTACCGCTGGAACCAACATCCTGAGACGCGCCAGGCTGTGCTGGCCGAAGCAATTCAGCGCGGCGCGGTGCTGACCAGCAAGATTGCGAATCCGAAGACTCCCGCGTACCCGACTACCACCATCCGGCTCAACCGCGCTGAGGCAGGCATTCCCGAAGAAGCGCAGCGCTTTCATCCCGTGGAAGCACAGGGCGAGCCGGTCGGAGTGGCAATTGATGAGGAACGGGGGAGCGAGTGAGCTTTTACTTTCTTGAGGCCACCGCGTTTGTCAAGCTGTTTGTGCGCGAGCCCGGGAGCGATGCCCTTATTCATCTGCTTCAATCTGTTGAAGACAACCGCAGGTTGATTTCTGCCGCAACCCCGCTGGAAATCTGTGCGGCAATCCGCCGCCGCGAGCGGTCTGGCAGCATCGCGCCGGAGGCTGCTGCGGCCGCTTTAGAGATGCTGCGAACTGAATCGGCGCGACTGGTGCAGCAGCCGTTGAACCCCGCAGTACTTGAAGCAGCGCGGCAGCTGCTTGACCGCACCACACTCCGCTGGCCGGAGACGCTGCAGCTCGGCTCGGTGGTCGCCGCGCGCGACATGTTCCCCGGCACCGAGATCGTTTTTGTTTCCGCATCGGCGCAACTGCGCGAGGCCGCCAAAGGGATGGGCCTGGCGACGATCGATCCGGCCGCGTTGCCCGCGCCGGAGCTGCGCCAGGAGCCCGAGCTGGCGAAAGAGCTGGAGTAGCCGCGCCTAATGGTGCGCGCCCCATTAGGCGTTTTCACCACCTGCTCGATCTGCCACTTGCCGTCGGTTGCGATTGCGTCATTGCCGGCGCCGATGGGCAGGTCGGCGATCACCTTGCCGTCATCGGTGCTCATCACGATCAGCTTTTGCGGACTGCGGCAGCCGATGAAGAGCAGATGGCGCTTTTCGTCAATGGCCATGCCCACCGGATGGCCGCAGGGCGCAACCGGCCAGCGCGCGACCACCTTCCTCATGCGCAGATCGACGACGGCGACTACGTCCTTGTCTTCAAGGTTGATGTAGGCCTTCCCGGCATCGTCGGCCGCAAGGAACTCCGGCGAACCTCCGAGGTCGATTGGAGGATCGATTTTTCCGTTACCCGGATCCGCGTCGGGCTTGAGAGTCCTCAGCTTCGCGCCGTCGCCGCTGACTGCGAGAACGGGATTCACGGCAGCGTCATAGATGATGCCGTCGGATGAATTGCATTCAGTTTCTCCAGATTTGAGTTTGAATCGCCAGGTTTGAAATGGCTTGCTGCCGACAGCGTTTCAGTAGCACAGGCATCTGAACCGAATCTGAAATTCGCTGCCGAATTGTCATATTCCTGTCGCCGCGCGCGGGCCGCGTGAAACTTTGAATTGTGCACGCGATCTAAATGAGTGGTGCCCTCAGTATGAATCCCTTCCCGTCCCGCCATCTCGTCACCATTCTGGCCGGGCTTGCGCTCTTTGGCCTGGTCATCGAACCGCTCGGCCTGCGGGCAAGCGGCGAGGCGGCGAACAGCCCGGAAAACTCGCCTGTGGGGAAATGGAAGACCATTGACGACAGGACAGGAAAAGTGAAATCGATCGTATCCATTCATCAGCAGGATGGAAAGCTCTATGGAACCATCGAAACGCTCTTCGATCCCCCGGTTCCGCACCCCACGTGCTACCTGTGCAATGGTGCGAAGAAGGACCAGCCGCTGGTCGGGCTTCAAGTACTTTGGGGTTTCCATCCGGACGGCGGCCAATGGTCGGGCGGCCAGGTCCTCGATCCGGAAACCGGCAAAATTTATCGCGCTTCGCTCGCCGTGGAGGATGGTGGCAGGAAGCTGCGGTTGCATGGCTACATCGGCATTCCGTTGCTGGGAAGAACGGAGTATTGGGTGAGGGCGGAATAACAGAGACAGCTGCAAGCGCTTCGCGATTTGGCCGTGGCCGGCATCTCGCGACTTGAGCAATCGTAGGAATTGGCCGGATGCAGGAACATACGAACGGCCAAGAACTAACAGCGAACGGCTGGGCTTATGTATCATTCTCGAATACAAGTCTCACCAAGTTGCAAAGACAGGTGACTCCATGACGATTCCCGTCGCTCCGGCGCGCGACTCGAAATCGCAGTTGCGCAAGACGATGGGCTTTTGGGATGTGCTGCTGTTCAACATCGCGGCAGTGCTGGGTCCGCGCTGGATTGCGGCCGCCGGACATAACGGGACGTCGTCGATCAGCCTGTGGGTTCTGGCGGCGCTTCTGTTTTTTGTGCCGGGCGCGCTCGTCATCAACGAACTGTCTTCGCGCTTTCCTGAAGAGGGCGGCATCTACGCGTGGGCGCGCGACGCCTTTGGACCGTTTCACGGTTTCGTCTGCGGCTGGACCTACTGGATCTATACGGTCTTCTACTTTCCGGGACTTTTGCTGGCCAGCGCGTCGATGGCCGCCTATGCTTTTCCGGGTCGCGGCGCCTCGCTCGCTGACAACCAGGCGTTCTTGCTCTGGGCTTCGCTGGCGATGCTGACGATTGCGGTTGTGCTGAACATTATCGGGCTGAATATCGGCAAATGGCTGCAGAATGCCGGCGGGGTAGGCACGTATGTGCCGCTGTTGATTCTTGCCGGCGTGGCTGCGGCAGTTTACCTGCGCCATGGATCGGCTACGCACTTCACGCTGGCCAACATGATGCCGGCGTGGAATTGGGACACCATCAACTTCTGGTCGCAAATCGCGTTTGCCTTTACAGGACTCGAGCTGGTTTCGTGCATGGCAGAAGAAGTGCGCGATCCGCGCCGGACGCTGCCGCGCGCCGTCTTCGGAGCAGGAGCACTGATCGCACTGATGTACATTGCGGGAACGTTTGCCGTGCTGGCGCTTGCACCGGCCGGTGTCATCGATCCGAAGAGCGGCGTCTTTCAGGCCGTTACGCTGGGCTCGTCGCTGCTGCGCATTGGATTTGTAGGCGTGCTCGCGGCGGTGCTGGTGACAGCAGGCAACGCCGGCGGGATTGGCACCACCGTCGCAGGCGTTGCGCGCGTGCCGTTCCAGGTAGGCATCGACCGCTATTTGCCTGAAGCCTTCGGCAAGATCCACCCCAGGTGGAAGACGCCGTGGATCTCAATTCTCGTGCAGGCCGTTATCTCCGGCTTGGTGCTCCTGCTGAGCCAGATCAACGACAGCACTCGCGGCGCCTATCAGGAACTGATCGATGTCGCCATCATTCTTTACTTCCTGCCCTTTCTTTACATGTTTGCGGCTGTGATCAAGCTGTCGAACCGCGCCGAGCGCGCCAGAAGCGAACACGCCGTGCTGGTCCCCGGCGGGCGAGCCGGCGTATGGATTTGCGGCGGACTGGGATTCCTGGTGGTGCTGGTGGGGATTCTTGTTTCCCTGGTGCCCCCGGGAGACTCATCGAATAAGTGGCTTTTCGAGATCAAGGTGCTCGTCGAAACGGTGGTGGCGCTCTTGATCGGCCTGGCGCTCTACTGGCGCGGAGCGCGGGCGCAGCAGAGCGATGTACCTCCAAAGTTTGATTGACACGCCAACACACTCTTCGTGATAATTGGCCCTCTGCTCTGTTCCACTGCAAGCGTGACTTTTACCTTAGCGTCTACGGGTACGCAGAAGCGTGGCGCACACTGACAAGAAGGCGGGTATCTCTGAAATGGCTCACACAGGTAAGTTTCTATTGCTTGTTCTTCTCACCCTCTCCCTCTCTACAACCCCGGCGCACCTGTCGGCGGACGACACCGGCGATCAGGCGAAGACAGCATTGAGCAAGGCCCTGCTCGGCAAGGATGTAAAGGCGCTATTGGACATGCCTGCATACAAGGATGGGATCGACCTGTATGTCGATGCCAAGACAGATAAGCGGCTGGACGAGCGGGGAATCGACATGAAGGAGCTGGCCAAATACCTGAAGGACAAAGGTGTGGGCGTTGCACGCGATGAGTGGGTGACGATCACCGATGTGAAGGTGGACAGCGACCGAATCGAGATTCACCTGGGTGGCGGCGGCGAAGGCCGGGGCGCCAGCAAGAATGCCGAAAAGAAAGGCGCAGGCCTGATGCGGGCCGGCGGGTCGCGCATCAATTTCCGTTACGGCAGAGATGTGACGGACAACGATCTCAAGGTCGATGCATTCCTGCCGCTGATGGGCCGGGTGCTGGATACCAGCAAGATTCAGAACACCGTTGCAGTGCAAGGTCTCGCGCCTGAATTCCAGGATGCAATACGCGCCAAGGACATCATTCAGGGCATGACTTACCAGATGGTGTTGTTGAGCGCTGGCGATCCAGATCAGAAAAAAGTGGAAGATACCACCGACGACAGCCTGCACGAGACCTGGTTCTACCTGCGCGACGGCCATCGCTGGGTGGTCCGATTTGTCGATGGAAAAGTAGCCAAGGTGCTGGTGTATTAGGGCATTTCGCGGCCCGCGTGCCGGCGGCGTTACGGTTCGCGGCGGAATTTGTTGGCCTGCTCGAATTGGTCGCGCAGCGCGGGCGTGCGCAGATTCTCGCGCAGGTGGGCGAGGCGCTGTTCGAGGGCGAGCAAGGCGCGTTGGACTGCCTCAGTATTGGTATGAGCGATGTCACGCCACATCGAGAAGGGGCTGGACCCCAGCCGCGTCATCTCGCGCAAAGCGCGCCCGCCCACGTCTTTCAGCTCGGGTGCGTCGCCGACCTCTTCTTCGAGAAGCGCGCTGAGCGCCGTGGCCGTGAATTGCGGAAGATGGCTCACCCAGGCGACTAGCTCGTCGTGGCGCGCCGCGTCGAGGTCGAGTGTTTTGGCGCCCATGGCAACGACAAGCTCACGCCATTCCATTGTGAGCTCGGCGCCGCGCGGCGAAAGCTGCGCCGCGGGATCGGGCGTGAAAAGCCACATCGCGCCACGAAAAAGATCGGCCTCGGCGAGGGCGGCGCCGCCGCGCTCCTTGCCCGCCATGGGGTGCCCGGGAAGAAATGCGGCGCGGCCGGAAGTATTGTAGAGCCGCATCGCGGTTTCGGTGATCTTGAGCTTGGTGCTGCCGACATCGGTGAGCAGATGCGTGGGACCGAGCACGCCCGCCAGCTTTTCCATGAAATCAATGGTGGCGTAGATGGGAACGGCCAGAACCGTGACCTCGGCGGCGCGGGCGGCTGCGATGGGATCGCCGTCGACGGAGTCGATGGCGCCCATGGAGAGTGCGAGCTGGGCCTGGTCGCGGTTGCGATTCCAACCGGAGACATTGCCCTTGAAACCGGCGGCGCGCAGCGCGAGGCCGATGGATGTGCCGAGCAGGCCTGTGCCGAGAATGGAGATGCGCGAGATCATGGTCTGATTTAAGCTACTGCGCGAGGGCCGAGGCCGACTGATTTAGCGAGAGACTATTCGCCGGGGGCAACGTGAAGCACACCTGACCCAACGCTTTTCGTGCCGTCATCTGGGTCTTGAGCCTCGCCCGACCCCCCACCCGCTCTGTTCAGAATGAAATATACCCCGAGCAAGACGAGCCCGCATACAACCATCCAGGCGCCCATGAACATCCTCCCGCGGGCGGCTGCGCCAAACTCTTGAAGCGCACTGACTGAGGCATCTTCCGGATCGTAATAAACCAGGACAGGCGCACCTACCTTGCAACCCTCATTCGTGAGCGCGGTTTTACAAGTGTTGGTCCGGTCCTGAATGTTAACGCTGTTGAATCTGAACACGTAGTCATAGTTGCAGGTTCTGCCGCAATCTCTGCCTGAAATTCTCCCGACGACTGTGGCTTCTCTCCTCGCAGCGTCTGCGTAGGTCCAGCCGAACATGAACAGAGCGCCCCCGACCACAATCATGATTACGGCCGCAATCTGCGAACTCGCCGATCGGAAGAACATCCGGGTCTCCGTTTCTCATGGCGTCGAGCCTGCTTGGCCGCTCTCGCCTGAAAGCAGCTGACTCGCTTCATCTTACAGCGTCCTCCCCACCGCCTCGGCGAGCACCCGCAGCTCGCCCATCAGCGCTTCAAACTGATCGAGGTAGAGCGTTTGCGCGGCATCGCTGACGGCCTTGTCCGCATTGGGGTGGACCTCGAGAAGCAGCGCGTCGGCGCCGGCGGCGACGGCTGCTTTGGCCATGGCAGGAACCATGTCGCGCCGGCCGGTGCCGTGCGACGGATCGGCGATGACAGGCAGGTGCGACAGCTTTTTGAGCACCGGAATGGCGGCGATATCCATGGTGTTGCGCGTCGCGGTCTCGTAGGTGCGGATGCCGCGCTCGCAGAGGATGACGTCGTAGTTGCCGCCGGCGAGAATGTACTCGCTCGAGAGCAGCAACTCTTCGATTGTGGCCGCAATGCCGCGCTTGAGCAGGATGGGTTTGCGCACCTGGCCCAGCTCGCGCAGCAGGTTGAAGTTCTGCATGCTGCGCGCGCCCACCTGGTAGCAGTCGACGTAGGGCAGCATGGGCTCGATCTGCCCGATCTCCATGACTTCGCTGATCACGCAGAGCCCGTTGGCATCGGCGGCTTCGCGCATCACCTCGAGTCCGGGAATACCGAGGCCCTGGAAGGAGTAGGGCGAACTGCGCGGCTTGAAAGCGCCGCCGCGCAGAAATTTCCCGCCGGCTTTCTTGACGCACTGGGCGACGATGAGGATCTGCGTGCGACTTTCGATGGCGCACGGCCCGGCGACGACGGCCACTTGCCGGCCGCCGATTTTGGCGCCGTTGGGAAATTCGATGATGCTGCCGTCGGGCCTCCATGCGCGGCCC
>Ga0335072_10015271_pt1 | contig 10906 bp, 10 predicted proteins | sample Lox_Sample_21_FD_206725 | JGI IMG/M metagenome (GOLD analysis project Ga0335072, IMG submission 206725) | Soil microbial communities from Loxahatchee National Wildlife Refuge, Florida, United States - Lox_Sample_2.1 | ecosystem: Environmental > Terrestrial > Soil > Wetlands | place: USA... | reverse complement strand
TTCCCCGGCAATCAACGTTCACATTCACATGATGGTGGTCTTACCGGCTCGCGCCACGGCTCCTGTCCCGCTGTTGATGATGTTTGGGCCCGCTGCATTTCCGAATCCGAACGAGCCCAGAGGTGCCGACCTCGATAAGATCAATGCCGCTTGGAAATCCATCCTGCTTCAGCAGGACCCATCGCTGCAGCAGGTGTTTGAACAGCATCCCGCGTGGCAGCCGATCAAGGCATCGCCATTTTTCCTGCCTCCACAACTGAATGAAGACGGCGGTCTGCCCAACACGTGGCAACTGGTTGCGGCCGGATGGGGTTTCGCATTTCTCGATCCAGCCAGTGTGCAGGCCGACGATGGAGCAGGCATTACACGCGGAATCATTGGACTGGTCAATAAGGGCCAGCCACGCAAGCCAGAGGACTGGGGCGCGCTTCGGGCATGGGCGTGGGGCGCAGGCCGCGGTCTCGATTATCTCCAAACCGATCCGGCGGTCGATGCCAAGCATGTCGGCATCGAAGGCGTATCCCGTTATGGCAAGGCTGCGCTGGTGACCATGGCCTTCGATCAACGCTTTGCCATGGTGCTGGTCGGCTCATCCGGCAAAGGCGGTGCCACGCTGCTGCGCCGGAATTTCGGCGAGGCAGTCGAAAGCCTGACCGGCGGCGAGTATTACTGGATGGCGGGGAACTTCATGAAGTACGGCGCATCCGATGCGACCTTCGGAAGCATGAACCCCGGCGACATTCCCGTCGATTCAAACGAACTGATCGCATTGTGCGCGCCGCGGCTCACCTTTATCAGCTACGGGATTCCCGCCAAGGGCGACGCGAAGTGGCTGGACCACGAAGGTAGCTGGATGGCGACGGTTGACGCGAGCCGGGTATTTGTTCTGCTGGGGGCGAAGGGTCTGGCCGTTGAAGGCGATTACCGGACTGCGAAGATGCCTCCCATGAATACCGGGCTGCTGGACGGCCAACTCGCCTGGAGGCAACACGACGGAGGACACACAGACGCGCCCAACATGAAGTACTTCATCGAATGGGCGGATAAGTTCATTGGGCATACTCCGTCGCAATAAGAACGGAGGCCCTTCCCTGCCTAAATCGATCAGATACAAGCGGATCCGCGTCCTTCTCCTTTGCGGACCTGAATAACCGGGGTCGCAAGCGTAACCCCAATTTGAATCACACCCTGATCAGCGCTATACTAGTCAATATACGACTAAATTGGTCGTATATTGGGATCCTTCAAAGGTTCGTTTGGGTCTCTTACCGGATAGATGCACGAATGCCGTCTCAGGCCTCAGGAGATTGGAATGAGTTCGAGCACAGAAACAATTCGCAACCTCACCGATCAAGATTACAAATGGGGTTTTGTCACTGATATAGAGAGCGAAAGAGTTCCTCGCGGGCTCAACGAGGACATCATTCGCCTGATCTCCGCCAAGAAGCGTGAGCCCGAGTTCATGCTGGAGTGGAGACTGAAAGCCTACCGCCATTGGGCTTCGCTGGAAAAAGCGGAAGCCGAGCCAAAATGGGCCAACGTTCATTACGGCCCCATCGATTACCAGGACATCGTCTACTATTCCGCTCCGAAGCAGAAGCCCGGACTCAAAAGCCTCGATGAACTCGATCCGGAGATTCTCCGCACGTACGAGAAGCTCGGCATTCCACTTGCCGAGCAGCAACTTCTCGCGGGAGTCGCGGTGGATGCAGTCTTTGACAGTGTATCGGTTGCGACAACCTTCAAAGAAAAGCTGGCCGAGCTGGGCATCATCTTCTGCTCCTTCTCTGAAGCAGTTGAGAAACATCCAGCCCTCGTTCAGAAATACCTCGGGAGCGTCGTTCCACACACCGACAATTTCTTCGCCGCTTTGAATGCCGCCGTATTCAGCGACGGTTCGTTCGTCTATGTCCCCAAGGGCGTGCGCTGTCCGATGGAGCTTTCGACTTATTTCCGCATCAATGCCGCGGAAACCGGCCAGTTCGAGCGCACATTGATCATCGCTGACGAAGGCTCGTACGTCAGCTATCTCGAGGGCTGCACCGCGCCTATCCGCGACGAGAATCAGTTGCACGCCGCTGTGGTCGAGCTGATCGCTCTGGATAATGCGCAGATCAAGTACTCCACAGTGCAGAACTGGTATCCCGGCGACAAGCAGGGGCGCGGCGGCATCTACAACTTTGTCACCAAGCGCGGCAAGTGCGCCGGAGTGAATTCGAAAATTTCGTGGACACAGGTCGAAACCGGCTCGGCCATTACCTGGAAATATCCCAGCTGCATTCTGCAGGGCGACAACTCGGTGGGCGAGTTCTATTCCGTAGCGTTGACCAACAATTACCAGCAGGCCGACACCGGTACCAAGATGATTCATCTGGGCAAGAACACGCGCAGCACGGTCGTGTCAAAGGGCATCTCCGCCGGCCACGGCCAGAACACGTACCGCGGCATGGTGAAGATTCAACGGGGCGCCACGGGTGCGCGCAACTACACGCAATGCGATTCGCTTCTTATCGGCGACAAATGCGGAGCCCATACGTTCCCGTACATCGAGGTGAAGAATTCCAGTGCACGGATGGAGCATGAAGCATCCACGTCCAAAATTGGCGAAGACCAACTTTTCTATCTTCAGCAGCGCGGACTCAAGACGGAAGAAGCAGTTTCGATGATTGTGAACGGATTCTGCAAGGAAGTGTTCCGTGAATTGCCCATGGAGTTTGCGGTCGAGGCACAGAAGCTGCTTGGCATCAGCCTTGAGGGAAGCGTCGGCTGACGGATCTTCAGATTGCGACGAGGTGAAAAATGAGTTTGCTCGAAATCAGAAACCTGCACGCCGAGGTTGGCGGCCACGAGATTCTCAAAGGCATCAACCTTGAGGTCAATCCCGGCGAAGTGCATTCCATCATGGGGCCAAACGGCTCGGGAAAGAGCACGCTGGCACAGGTTTTATCCCGCCGCGAATCCTACATCGTTACTGCCGGTTCCATCACGCTCGATGGCAAGAATCTGCTTGCGATGAAGCCGGAGGAGGCCGCATGCGAAGGCGTGTTCATGGCCTTTCAGTACCCGGTGGAGATCCCCGGAATCAACAACGCGTATTTTCTTCGCAGTGCTTTGAATGCGATCCGCAAGTACCACGGCATCGACGAGCTCGACGGAATGGATTTCATGCCCTTCTTTCGCGAAAAGCTGGCGCTCCTGGAGATGGACGAGAAGATGATGAATCGTTCCGTCAATGAAGGCTTCTCGGGCGGAGAAAAGAAGCGCAACGAGATCCTGCAGATGGCTGTGCTCGAGCCGCGGCTCGCGATTCTCGACGAAACCGATTCGGGCCTCGACATCGACGCCCTCAGGATTGTCGCTCAGGGGGTGAATGCGATGCGTTCGCCCGACCGAGCCATGATCGTGGTGACGCACTATCAGCGCCTTCTCAATTACATCGTTCCTGATTTCGTTCACGTCCTGGTGGATGGAAGGATTGTTCGCTCTGGTGGTCCCGAGCTGGCCCTTGAACTAGAAGAGCGCGGATACGGCTGGATTGAATCTGAAGCCCAAGTGGCTGGCGCATCTGCCTGAAGGAGCATTTTTGTGGCCGTCGCGGTGGAACAACTCGAAAGCTACCTTCCCGAATTCACTGAATTCGCGAAGCTGGGTGCGGCACAGACACCGTCTTGGCTTCGCGATCTCCGCGAGCGCGCCTTTGCGCGCTTCTGCGCAGTTGGATTTCCCACGACCAGGGATGAAGATTGGCGTTTCACCAATGTGTCTTCGATCGCACGGACACAATTCAAGCTCGCGCACGGTAGTGCAATCCATCCGACTGCTTCCGATCTTGCCTCATGGCAATGTGAAGGCTGTTCTGCCCGGCTGGTCTTTCTCAATGGCCAATTCGCACCGGAGCTTTCGAGCCGGAACGAAATGCCGGAGAGCATAATTGCTACTGGTCTTCGCAATGCGATCGCAAGCCGACCGGAGGCGGTCGCCCTTCATCTCGGACGATATCTCAACATCGAACGAGACCCGTTCTGCGCGCTGAACACCGCATTCGCCGAGGATGGTGCGTACATTCACGTGCCGGCGAAACTCGCCATCGAGCGCCCGATTCACCTGCTCTTTGTTTCAACCTCCGGCGGCAACCCGATAATGACTCATCCGCGAAACCTCGTCGTGGTTGAGAGAGAAGCGCAGGTATCAGTGGTCGAGGACTATGTCTCGTTCGGGCCGGAGATCCCGACCCTCTCGAACGCGGTAACCGAGTTGATTGCAGGAGAGAATTCTTCCGTCGCGCATACCCTCATCGAACGCGAGCACCTGCAGAGCTACAACATCTCAACCTTGCGCATCGAGCAGGCCCGCAGCGCCAACGTTGCTTCGCACTCGTTGCTTTTTGGCGGCGCTCTGGTGCGGAATAATGTGCATCCTGTACTGGCAGGCGATGGCGGAGAGTGCCTGATCAACGGCCTGTTCATCGGCAGCGGCCGTCAGCATCTCGATAACTACATGCTCGTGGAGCACACGAGTCCCCACTGCGCCAGCCGGCAGTTCTACAACGGAATTCTCGATGGCCATGCGCACGGGGTCTTCCATGGCCGGATCATCGTGCACAAAGACGCGCAAAAGACTGACGCCAAGCAGACCAACCGTAACCTGCTGCTCACCGATGACGCTCAGATCGACACCAAGCCGCAACTTGAGATCTATGCCGATGATGTGAAATGCACCCACGGAGCGACCATCGGCCAGATCGATGAAAACGCTTTGTTCTATCTGCGTTCGCGCGGAATCGCCGAGATTGAGGCGCGCCAGCTTTTGCTCGAGGCGTTTGCCGGCGAGTGCGTTGACCGGATGCATCCGGGCCCAGCGCGCACTCATGCGCAGAAACTAATCGAGCAGCATCTGTCCACGATCGCACTCGTAAGATCAAGTGCCGCAGTGGACACGACCGCCGAAAGACACTGGAAGGAGGTCGAATGAGCGTAAGCACTGCATTACCGCATTCCCCAACTGCCGTCGAATCCGGCTTTGACGTCGAACGAATTCGGCGTGACTTCCCGATTCTCCGGGAGTTCGTTCACGGCAAGCCTCTTGTCTATCTGGATAACGCGGCAACATCGCAGAAGCCGGAAGTCGTGATCGATGCCATCGCGAACTATTACCGGCACGACAACGCCAATATTCACCGTGGCGTTCATTTGCTCTCGCAGCGCGCAACAGACGAGTACGAGTCAGCGCGGAAGCTGGTGCAGCGCTTCCTCAATGCCGGCGAAGCTCGAGAAATCGTTTTCGTCCGCGGCGCGACAGAGGCCATTAACCTCGTTGCACAAGCATACGGCCGGACGCATGTTGGCCCCGCCGATGAAATCCTGATCACCACCATGGAGCACCACTCCAATATCGTCCCCTGGCAGCTGCTGTGCAAACAAAAGGGCGCACATTTGCGGGTTGTCCCAATCAATGAGGCCGGCGAATTGGAACTGGACAAGTTCGAGAGGCTTCTTTCATCTCGCACCAGGATCGTAGCGGTCACCCACGTTTCGAATGCTCTGGGAACCATCAATCCCGTGAAGGACATCGTCAGCCTCGCGCATGCCAGAAACATTCCAGTCCTGGTGGATGGGGCGCAGTCGGCACCTCACTTGGCTGTCGACGTTCAGGATCTCGATTGCGATTTTTATGCCCTTTCCGGTCACAAGATGTACGGACCCACGGGTATCGGCGTTCTGTACGGTAAGGCCGCCCTGCTGGAAGCTATGCCCCCCTACCAGGGCGGTGGCGACATGATCAGTTCTGTCACGTTCGAGAAGACAATCTTTAACAAGATTCCGCACAAGTTCGAGGCGGGAACTCCACACATCGCCGGTGTGATCGGATTGGGCGCAGCCATTTCCTATGTCAATGAAATCGGAGGCTCCGCGATAGCAGCGCACGAACATGAATTGCTGAACTATGCCACGCGCACCATCGGCGCGATTCCAGGTGTAAAGCTGATCGGAACCGCCCGGGAAAAAGCCGGCGTCCTTTCTTTCGTCCTCGAGAACATTCACCCCCACGACATCGGCACGATTCTCGACCAGGAAGGTATTGCCGTGCGCACAGGCCACCACTGCGCACAGCCGGTGATGGACCGCTTCTGCGTTCCGGCCACCGTCCGCGCCTCTTTCGCGCTGTACAACACAACCAAAGAAATCGATGCCCTCGCTGCCGGCATCGAAAAGGGGAAGGAGTTTCTAGGCTGATGGCTGATCTGCGCGACATGTATCAGGAGGTGATTCTGGAGCACGCCAAGTCTCCGCGCAACTTCCGTGCCTTGCAGGAACCCTCCGGCAAAGCCGAGGGTTATAACCCCCTCTGCGGTGACCGCTGCACCGTCTTCATCAACACCAGGGACGGCGTAATCAACGATGTCTCTTTCGAGGGGTCCGGTTGCGCGATTTCGCGTGCATCGGCATCGATGATGACGCAGAGTCTGAAAGGCAAAACCCTGGAGGAGGCAGAAAAGATGTTCCACAGCTTCCACGACCTGGTTACCGGCCAGAATAAAGATGCAAACCAGGCCGACATTGGCAAGCTGAAGGTCTTCGCGGGAGTCTCTGAGTTCCCGGCTCGAGTGAAGTGCGCCACGCTCGCCTGGCACACTCTGCAGGCGGCTCTTCACGGCAATTCCGCGCCGATCACGACAGAGTGAGAACAACAATGGAAACCATCGAGCTAACCCGTGACTGCGAAGCGATCGCAATTCCCAAGGGGCTGCATCAGACTCTTTCGCAGGGCACCTCAGTCCGCATCGTGCAGCAGCGGTCCGGAGGCTTTACCGTTTCGACGTCCGCGCACTCGATGTACCGCATCGACGCCAAGGATGCGGACGCACTGGGACTTGCCGATGCTTTCATTGCGTCGACACCGGTGCACGGGGAGCTGACGGAGCAGCTCGTATGGAACACGCTCAAGACAATCTACGATCCGGAGTTGCCGGTCAACATCGTTGATCTGGGCCTTATCTACTCCTGTACCATCTCGCCGCAGACCGAGCAGAGCTCGACGATCGCCATCCGGATGGCGATGACCTCTCCCGGATGCGGTATGAGCGAAGTGCTCAAGTCTGAGGTGGAAAGAAAATTATCGCAGTTGCCCGGCGTGGCCGAGACTCGCGTTGAGGTTGTCTTCGATCCGCCTTGGACACCTGCCAGGATGTCAGATGAAGCGCGGTTGCATTTAGGTATGGATTTGGCCAGCAAACCGGACCTGATTCAGATCTCTTCCCGGCGGCGATGATCCGTCATTCGAGTTGAACGCCGAGACCATGGCGATTCCAGGAGCCGACTCCACCTCACTCATGTCGACGCGACCATCAGGGAACAGCGGTTTTGCACCAATGTAGAACTGGTCCCGCCAACTCAGGAATTGCCGTAGGCTACTTCCTGTCCAGGATTCGGTTCACCAGCAGATCGATTTGGCTTACGGCCTCGTCGATTGCTGCTTCGACGGTCGGGCTCAAGCCCATATGTCCCTCATCTCCACCCAGGGTCAGTGGTTCGCAACCCACCAGTAGGACTCGCTTCAGTGAGCCGTTCATTGCCTTGGCCATACGCAACACATTGACCGGGTTCATGGCGTGCGGCTGCACAAATTCGTCTGGGCTCTCTTCTAGCCGCGTCAGGTCAGGTTCGACCACGGAGACCGTTCCCGGCGGCTGCCCGTGTGGAAATGCGTCCACCAGGATGGTGCTGTCATAGCCATCTTGTAAAGCGTACGCGAGATCGAATCCACGAATGCCGAAATCGACAACCCGTACGCCCTCACGTTGCGGTCGGGCCAGAAGCCGTCGCGCCACTTCGACACCAAAGCCATCATCACCGAGGAAGATGTTGCCGATGCAAGCCACGAGAATCGGGGTCGTTTGCCCGGCGGTAAGCGGCCCTGGGGGTGCATCGGAATCATCCGACTCGATCGGCTCCACTTCCAACGGTGTGAAGAAGAAGCGATGGCCGGGTTGGCGCATCATGCCCAGATCGCGTCCCGGATCTTCGTCGAGAACGACACAGATGTGCTGCCTGCCTTCGTAGTCCTCTTCGATGCTCTCGACGATCGCGACCTGCCCGCGCAGCGCGAGGTCGAGAACGTCTCCGCCTTCCTTCGGATGCAGCCGAACACGGTTCCCTCGGCGCACCGTCACTTCGCCAATCTTGACATGGTCAAGCGACGCCTTGTCTTCGAGGAGGTTCCACTCCCATTCGTTCATTCAAGCTCCTCCTTATGTGCGGTCAAGCCGCGGAGTGCGCCGTGGAGCTTCATGAATTGTTCCTCGGGAATGTTCTCGGTGCGTTCCAGTAGTTCGCGTGCGCGATCGTCGGTCTGGCGGATTTCGGCTTTTTCGACGTCGGTGAGCGTGAGAATGCGCAGGGAAAGAATCTCGTCGATTTCGGTGGAATCGAAGAGATTGCCCGCGCTTTCCGGCGCGATCTTCGGATTATCGTAAAGGATGATCGGCGAGGCGAGCATGGTGGTTCCATCCTCAGCGGCCAGCACCGGCCAGTTGCCGATGTTCTGGCATTCTCGTGCGAGATCCTGAAGTTCCGACGGAGGATCGAGCAGCGATAGAAATTCTCCATCCTCGATACCCAGGATCACGTGCGCCGAAACCAGGGAGAGGAGGAGCGCTTCATCACGGCTTGGGCTCGCTTCGCTCGCGCTGAAGGCACTTTGATTCTCAACTCGGACCGTGAGCTTCACGATGTCGTCACGGCAAGGCAAGGCATGAAGGTGAACCGTCCCGTCAAGCGGCTGCGATTGGCGGACAATAGCTCCGAGCCGCTCGCCCATCGCACGCAAATCTTCGCGGGAATCTTCCGCTGGAATCTTGAATTCCAGATTGCGCGGAACCCGGAGTTCTTCAGGATTGAGCCCGTCGTATGTTATCGATCGTTCCACTGCTTCCTGCCATGGCTGATAGTGATGCCCATCCACCTCCAGGTGATCGACATACTGCGACTCGTCCGCCCCTTGCCCCGTCGCGTACCGTGCAATCGAACGCTGAACAATTTGCAGGAACTTGACTCTGATGGTAATTTGCGTTGATCGGGTGACCCGGCAGAGGCACTCCGTTTGCATGAGGAACCGCTCAGAGGACTGCTGCTCTGCACAGGCTGGCGGGCACAACACACCGAAATTGAATCGCTGCCGATTCTTCACCGCCGAAGCCCGATAGGGATAGAGCAGGTACCCCTCGTACAGCACAGCGTTGGCGATTTCCTCGACGCGTTCCAGGTTCATGGTCGCACCATGTCTTCCGCAAGCAGTTGCTCCAGCGCTTGTTCCCATGTGGGGATCCCGCGTTCGACCTTGTACTGATACAGGCGATCGAAGGCATCCCGATGCAGGTTCAGCCAGGCGCTATTCGGATAATAATGCGACATCATCTCGCGCCACGTTTTGACCGGCATCGTGGTTCGGGCCTCCAGTTCCCATGAGATCGGCGAGACCTGCAGCGCACTGTTCTGCGTCGCATAAAAAGCAGTTCCGCTGAAAAGCATAAGCAGCGGAATCGCGCCGCTCTCGAGACCCTCAAAGTATTTAGTCGATGCAACATTGAAGTCAAACGTGCATGGGATGAGCATGTCAACGGAGGTCTTGGCACTGAAGGCCGGCACCACTACGCTTGTCTGTGTCCACAGTAAATTGCGCAGCGTCTGGCCCCATCGATCAGGATGGCCGAAGAGGTCGCACAGGCGATTCTGTTCCGCAGCGGAATATCCGCGCCGCGTCACTTCGATCTGGATCTGGCAACGCAAAACGATGGTGTGGATTGTCTCGTTGTACACGGCATTGGCGATCTGTAAGGGAAATGCCATCGTCGGTACTACGGCAAAGGGCACTGCCTTTGCTTCATCCACACGGAAACTGAGCTCAGGCATCGGCGCCTCCTGCCACAGTCTCCGCTCGGGAATGAAGATTGCTGAAGTAGCGATCGATTTCATCCCAGACTTCGGTGCCGCCGGATAGCCCCTTCCAATTTGCCCGGATCAGGCCAACTAACCGGTAGCACTCGTCAATCGGCGCGATGTAATACTGCGGCGAGGAATTCCCATATGGACGACCGATCCGATTGACAAGGAGGGCTTCGATATCCGAACGAAGATGCAACAGGACGGCATTATTCTCCGCGATCGCCGTCCACGTGTCGAGTGGTAGCAGCGACTCCACGGCGCCTGCTGGACTCGGATAGAGAGCGATGGTCCGACCCTCGATGCTGGAATGGAAAAAGAAAGCCAGGTTGATAGGAATGATGAGGCTGTCCCACTGTGCATCGGTCATGGCGAAATCGGGCAGAGATTGAATTTGGCGTGGCACCCGCTTGTACTTCGAACGTTCGAAGCCGTCAAATAGCATCGCACACGCGTCGCAGGCGCAAACCAACTGCCGCGAAGCGAGCTCGACCAGGTGGGGGTGATCTGCATAGAGCTCAGCGCTGCATAGCGCGCACCGTTCAACCGCTCGCGACGCCAACCGGCGCGTGCCGCGGAACTGGCGCAGTACACCAAGTGCCTGGTCAAAAGCGATCGGCCCCTCCGACATCAGCCCTCCTTTCGAAACCCTGCCGGAAAAATCAGCGCGGCCCTCCAGCGAGCACGTCATTGCGTGCGCTGCCCCTGACCAGCGTTTCGAGTGCTACGAACCCATTGGGACGCGACTCTTCCAAACCGAGAATCTCGAGCGACGCCAGGTCCGGCGCGAGTTCATAAATACCGTTTTCGATTATGGCGCGCAGTTCCTGCGTGGAGGAACTGCAATTGTGCCCACCCCTCGACAATTGCACCCGCGCCGCTCCCTCTTCCACTGCAAGCAGTTCGATGGAACATGAAAGTTTGCGCAGACGGGGTTGCAGACGCGCCACTGCCGTTTGCACCCGCGT
>Ga0335072_10015270_pt1 | contig 10906 bp, 11 predicted proteins | sample Lox_Sample_21_FD_206725 | JGI IMG/M metagenome (GOLD analysis project Ga0335072, IMG submission 206725) | Soil microbial communities from Loxahatchee National Wildlife Refuge, Florida, United States - Lox_Sample_2.1 | ecosystem: Environmental > Terrestrial > Soil > Wetlands | place: USA... | reverse complement strand
CGACATGGTGCTGTAACAGGAAGGGGTTCCTATGGTGGGAAGTGCTCGTCAGGAAATAGATGCCATCATCAGAAAATCAGACGACTGGCGGGGCGAGACGCTGTCACGGCTGCGCGGGATAATTCTGGGCGCGGGCCCAGACGTCGTCGAGGAAGTGAAGTGGAAGAAGCCCTCCAGGCCAGAGGGAGTGCCTGTGTGGTCTCTCGGCGGCATCGTGTGTATCGGCGAAATGCTCAAGAACGCCGTACGGTTGACGTTCCCGAAGGGTGCGCAGTTGAACGATCCGGAGAAGCTCTTCAACGCGCGCCTGGACAGCAGCAGCGTCCGCGCCATCGATTTCCGTGAAGGTGAGAAGATACCTGAGGCCGCTTTGAAGGCGCTTATTCTCGACGCCGCGAGCCTGAACGTCTGAAACGTTCGAGCGACGAGGCGAGGCAAACGGCGAGGCGCGAGAGACTCGGCGTGAACGCTCGCTTCTGGCTCCGCGCTCAGTCACCTTAGGCCGCACCGGATGCCACGGCGCCTGTCGGAGTTTGTCCCTGTGGACGAGGTGGACGCAGCAACTGTTCTCTCGCGCTACCCAGCGGGAGATCCCGCCGGATCAGGCACTGGCGCTCTGGTGTCGCTCGCGCCGCCGGCGATGCCTGCGGACGCGCGCGGAACGCCGAGTACAAGTGACCATGACCGGCTTGCGGCCCGGCCGCTAGCGCCCTGATCATCTGTATATGAACCCGACGCCTGCCACGGCGAGGCTAAGACGTGCTGTCCGGGCGGTCATCCTGGCCGATGATGACCGTGTCTTGCTGTGCCGCTTCAGCTTCCCGCATCCAGCTGTACCGGCGGGCGCAACGGTCGTATGGGCGGCCCCCGGCGGCGGCATCGAGCCCGGTGAACTGCCGCTGGCGGCACTGCGCCGGGAGCTGCACGAGGAGACGGGGCTCGTCATTGACGCCGACCCGCCTCACGTCTGGCACCAGGAAGTCGCCGCTGCCGGCCAAGCGGACGGCTACGACGGGATAGTCAACGACTACTTCCTCGTCCGCACCACGCGCTTTGATCCCCGCGGCGCGCTGTCCGATGACGAACTCGCCGCCGAGCACATCAGCGGCATGCGATGGTGGCGGCACCGGGACATCGCCGAATACGGCGGAACCGACCTGTTCTCACCCCGTGACATCGCCACACCGCTGGCGGCGCTGATCGCCGGTGACATCCCGGACACGCCAGTGATGCTCGGCCTGTGAGCTCCCTGGGCACTTACAGGTCCGTACTCGCCAGACGCACCAAAGACACGAGGCTGCCGGACGATCAGGCGAATCTCCACGCACGGCGTGCAGGACGGCTGGCGGCACCCGACCCGCTCAGGGAGCCATGCGCTCCGGGACATCCTCGATTGCGGGGCGGTTGGGGTACCAACTGTCTCGTTGCATAATACGATCGTGTTATGACTCAACCGGATGACGTTGAAGGGCTGCCGTCGCCATCGTCCGCGCTGTTGCAGTTGGCCCGCCTGAAGGCCAGCATGAGTCAGCGGGAACTGGCCGAGCGGGCTGGAGTTCCGGTCACAATGATCTCTGCATACGAGCGCGATCAGCGGCAGCCCACACTAGCTACGCTGCTCAGGCTGCTGCGCGCGGCCGGATTCGACCTCCGCTTGCACCTAGCTGCATACGATCCGCATGACGAGGTACTGGCCGGCCTGGAAGCTCGGCGGTCAGGCGCCGAGCGGCGTCATCGTGACCGGCAGATCGAGGCGTGGCGCGAGGCAGTGCCCATGGAAGGCCCAGCTTGAGCGGCCAGGACTGTCCCGGCTCACCAAGCCTGAACCCGGCGGCCATAGTGGCCGCGCTAAACCGGAACCAGGTCCGCTACGTCATCATCGGCGCCTTCGCGGCTATCGCTCAGCAGGCGCCGATTCCAGCAACGAGAGACATTGACTTCACCCCGGACACGAGCCAGGAGAATCTGGCCCGGCTGTCACGGGCCCTGAGCGACCTGGGCGCGCGCATCCGGACAGAAGCCGAGCCCGACGGGCTGCCGTTCAGCCATGATGCCACCTCGTTGGCGGCCGCCGAGGTGTGGAATCTGGTCTGCGCGGATGGCGAGTTTGACGTCTCCTTCCATCCGTCCGGCTTTGCCGGTGGCTACGCGCAGCTTGCCGTAAACGCTCATCGCGTCCGCGTGGGCGAGGTCGAGGTCGTCGTCGCCGACCTCGCTGATGTGATCCGGTCCAAGGAGTCCGCAGGCCGCCCGAAGGACCTGAGGGTGCTGCCGTCGCTGTACCGGCATCTTTCGGGGCGCCGCACCGAGCGTGAAGCAGAACAGGGATGAACCCATTCGTCTCCTGGCTGCCGCCGACGAAGGAATGCCGTTCCGGTCTAGCGCAGCCCAGCGACCCGCTGCGATTTCCGTGTGGCGCGTCTTCTGTGCACCTGCACTGGAGCAAAACCGGGGAGGGTCACGTAACTCCGGGGAGCCAAAGTGGGAGCCAACGTCCACAGATACTGAGCTATGTCAGGCGACGTCCAGCAAGCGTGGTCCCAGGTGAAGGCCATACCAGGCGACTTCTGGCCACGACGGGCGACGGGATTTCGCTGATTTGGGAGCAGGAGGCCGCGGGTTCGAATCCCGCCATCCCGACCAGGTCAGAGACATTTATCGAGTGTGTTGGCGATATCGGTGGCAGGCGCGGTCCGTCGCTGGTTGTCGCTGCGTGATGACTGGCGTGGCTGGGTGGCTGTCGTTGATTGGCTCCCACCCGTGAGGGCAAGCAGTTCCTGGCTTTTCTCGTAGTTAGTTTCGATTTGCGCTATCTGCCATTGATAATTGGATGCTCAAGGCTTTACTATTGGCCACGTGGACTGCGCGCGCTCCCGTGCCTGCGCTGTTTCTCTTTCTTCCATTGTTGTGTAGGCCTAGCACGTCGGTGACTGAACGCGGTTAGTAACACGCCCCGTCGGCACAAGATGGTGCACCGCCGAGTACGGCCGGGCGCCGAACGAACGGGACCCGCCGTAGATCCGCGGGCGGCGTCCGCCTCGGGCACGGCAAGGACGCCGGGCTCATCGACTGGGACGCGCCGGGCGCGCAGCGGTGGCGCGGTTCAGCGTCGAGCTTGCGTCGTCTCGCCGCGGGTGTCGCCGGTCTAGCGTGCCGAGCGGGGACGCTGCTTGCGTCACGCAGTCGCATGCCCACGCGTAGTTTGACGCAAGGGCGCAGCCAAGCAGGCAGAGCAAGCTCACGCGAACGCGCAAGGCGCGTGCTGGCGCAGTCGCCCAGGAAGCCAGGACGCACTCCCTGGGCAGGTCGGTGACTATAAACAGTCCACGCGGCGCCGGATCGCGCACCGCTAACTACGACCGGGCGCCAAACGAACCGGAATTGCTGTAGATCCACGGGAGGCCACGCTTGCAGTGCTTCAAGCCAAGGACGCCGGCCTCCTCGACTGGGACTGGCAGTTCGGTGACCCTGAAGTCCAAACCTGCCCGCCTGCGGGATAGGTAATGCTGGCCCAGCCGGCCACGTCTGCTGCGTTGCTGTGCCGAGATGTTGCTGGTCTGGGGTGTATGGCGATAAGTCAGGTGAGCATCGATGGTCCTGGTTACTGCCCCAGTCGGCCATGATCTCGCTGATGTCGCAGAGGTTCTGTGCTACGCGAGGGATGGCGGCTGGCGTTCGTGAGAAGCGCGGCGCGGGGGCGGCCTGCAGGACGCCGTCGTTGCTCACCAGCGTGCCACGCGCAGCCACCTGCGCGTCCTCCGGCGCCTCACCGAAGCTCAGCACCGGGGTTACACAGGCATCGGTGCCAGCGAAGGTCCTTGCCCACGCGTCCCGGGTTCTGGTAAGGAAGACCTTGCTGAACTGGGCCTTCAGCTCCCCCCAGCGACCACGATCCATCTGCTCTGGAAGCTCGTCCGCAGATAGTCCCAGCCCCGCGAGCAGCTTGTCGTAGAACTGCGGCTCGATCGCCCCGACCGCCACGTAGCGGCCATCGGCACAGACATAGGTATCGTAAAAGGGCGCGGCTCCGTCCAGCAGGTTCGCCCCGCGCTGATCAAACCAGGCGCCGTGGGCTATCTTGCCCCAGACACCCTGGGCCAGCAGCATGGCGCCGTCGATCATTGCTGAGTCCACCACCTGGCCCTGACCAGAACGCTGAGCCTCCCAGAGCGCGGCCAGGACGCCAGCCACGAGCAGCATTGAGCCGCCGCCGAAATCGCCGACGAGGTTGAGCGGCGGCACCGGCCGGTCACCCGCCCGGCCGATGGAATGTAGCACCCCCGTTAGCGAGATGTAGTTGATGTCGTGCCCGGCCTGCCCTGCCATCGGGCCGTCCTGTCCCCATCCGGTCATGCGGGCGTAGACCAGCCGTGGATTGCGGCCCAGGCATATATCCGGTCCGATGCCGAGCCGCTCGGTGACGCCTGGGCGGAAGCCCTCGAGCAGCACGTCAGCTCGCTCAACTATGCGCAACACGGCCTCGCGCGCGGTCGGCTCCTTGAGATTCGCAACCACCCTGCGACGTCCCCGCATCACCGGATCGACGACGCCGGACGGTCCGCCGGACGGGCGGTCGATCCGGATCACGTCCGCGCCGAGATCGGCCAGCATCATGGCCGCATGCGGAACGGGGCCGATCCCGGCAAGTTCTACGGCCCTCAGCCCGACCAGTGGTCCCGTGCCTGCCATCTGCCTGCCTTCCTACCAGCCGGTATACGTCGGCGCGCGGCGCTCGGCGAAGGCCGCGGTACCTTCTTTGAAGTCGGCGCTGCGGAAGGCCAGTTCCTGCGCCATGGCCTCGTTATAGAGCGCGGCTTCTAGCGAGGCACTCGCGTTGCGAGCCAGAAGTGCCTTTGCAAGCCCGACCGCGACAGTCGCTGCGGTGGCGAACTCAGCGGAAATACTCTCGACCTCCGCCTCCAGCGCGTCAGCACTGACGACCTGATTGACCATGCCCCACGACAGCGCCTCGGCAGCGTCGACCGCACGGCCCCGCAAGATCATGTCGCGCGCCCGCGCCATGCCGATAAGGCGGGGCAGCAGCCAGGTGGTAGCGCTGTCTGGTATGAAGCCACGGCCGACGAAAGGCGCCCAGAAGCGCGCGCCGTCGGCAGCTACCACGTAGTCACCCGCGAGCGCGAGTACGCAGCCTATGCCGATTGCCCACCCGTCGACGGCAGTCACGATGGGTATCTCTGCCGTGAGTAGCGAGTCGATGAGACGGTGCACGGTCGATCCCAGCCTGCGCTCGACGTGACCAGTACGTGGCCGCCCGGCTGACCGCTCTTGTGACTCAGTTAGGTCGATTCCCGCGCAAAAGTCAGAGCCCGAGCCACGCAACACTAGGACGCGGGTGTGGTCGTCCGCTGCGGCGTCCTGGACAATCCTTGTTAGCTCGGTCAACATCTGCCGGGTCAGCGCGTTCCGGCGTTCTGGCCGGTCCAGCGTCACCCGCAGGATAGGGCCGTCGGGTGTGACCACCACGCCCGGCACGGCCGCGGTCTCAGCCGCAGACATTGAGCACTCACCTCCCGCCTGGATGCCAGCTGCTGATACTGAGCCTGGCTCAGAACACCACAAGGCGCAGGACCAGAATCAGTAGTCTTAATATAGCGGCCGCCCATCAAATACGCCTAGATTGCGCTTCTAGCAGTGCATAACAGATAACTCAACTAGTAGTTATCCGTGTGCGCTGCATTTCGGGACCGAGGCGGGCATGGACGCCGGCGCGGCTGTCCCGACGCGGACACGGCCGCATCCGGACGGATGACTGTCTCATAAGCGAGGATGAGCGTGAGGGAATCAGCTAGCTCGGCGGGATCCCCGAGCCGTCGCGGCATTGCTGAGAACCGCGGGCTCCAGGCCCTCCGGCGATGACGGCCGCCCGCCCGGCAGTCTGGGCTTTTGACGTCGACGGCTGTCTTATCGACTCGATGACCGGCACGTCGTTGCGCCCGGCTGCACTGGACGTCCTCCGGCTTCTCAAGGAGTCCGGCGCTATTGTCATCCTCTGGAGCGCTGGGGGCAGGTGCCATGCTGCGAGCAGAGCAGCCGAGCTGGGCTTTGCTGACCTTATTGACGCTATCTACAGCAAAGAGAAACGTGGTAGAGACGGCCGCTGGGCATGCAGCAACATGCCCCCCGAGCATCAGCCGGACGTCTTCGTAGACGACTGGCCGGATCAGGCTCCGCTGTCACCGCGGCTGATCGCGGTCCCGACGTACCTGTCGCCGAATGAGCTCGACTGTGGCTTGGGGGCGATCCTCGCGGAGCTGATGGCGGATCGCCAGGCAAGGCGTGTGGGGCAGGCATAAGCAGCGTGAACCAGCCGCATTCGCAGTGCTGGCCGGGCGAAGGGTTCAGAATTGCTGCAGATGCCGCAGCATGCGGTGGCGCGCGAGCGCGGGATCGCCGTCGAGCAGTGCCGCTGCGATACCGAAATGCGCCTCCTGCGCTGCGCGTAGACGGCGCTGGCGGCCATCGGCAGGCTCCCATTCACCTGCCGCTTCGGAGCTGTCAGACAGGAGGGAGTGCAGCACTCTCACCCACAACCCAAGTACGGGATTGCCGGTCAGCTCCGCCAGTGCAACGTGGAACGCCTGCTCTGTCCGTGGTTCGGACGCCTCAGCCGCTACAGCGACACGAAGCCTATCCATAGCCTGCTCATCAAACCGCCTGGCCAGGATGTCAAGGCAGCCCAGCTCGATTGTCATCTGCACTGCAGCCAGTCCGCGGCTGCGGACGTGCCGGTAGTTCAGGTAGAGAGTGACGGCGGCAGCCACCGCGTCAGCGTTCGGCTCTGCCACCAGAAGACCGCCAGACCGGCCGGTGCGCATTGACGCGACCCCCTGGTATTCCAGCAGCCGCACGGCTTCCCGCAGCACGGTGCGACTGACTTGATATCGATCCTGCAGCAACGGCTCGGCGCCAAGGTTGGCGCCGACGACCCACCCAGTGCGCCTGATGTCCCGCCGGATGCGCTCCGCGAGGGTAGTAGCCAACCTGCCAGCCGGGCGTGTGGTGTTCCCGTCCGATCCTCCTTCGCCCGCCACCCCACTCAGGCGGGCTCCGGTCTCCTCCACCCAGGAGAGCATCGCCGTGAGATGGCGCGTCGCGATGTGCTCTGCCAGCTGGGAATTTCCCTGGATAACGGCTTCAGCCAGCCGGGCCTGAGCATGCGCTACGTCACCCTCGGTCCGGGCCATCTCCGCCGCCCAGATGGGCCTGGTTGCCAGAGTCCGTGCAGCATACCTATCCAGCAGCTGGGCGCTGACATCGATGAATAGCTCGAGCGCCGGATCACCGGAGATGACCGCGAGCTCGCCGTGAAACCGGTGGTGGCGGTCCCACTGCCCGCCCGCCGGCTCGCTGCTGACCAGCCGCCGGAGCTTCGAGATGCCGTCTTCATCGATGCGGCGAGCAGCGAGTGCGGCCGCCATCGGCTGGAGTACGGCCAGGCCCTCGACGACGTCCCGGACGGTGACGTGCGAGTACTCCAGGTAGGCAGTCGCCGCCCCGGCCACCGCGGAGGAATCCGGTGCCGTGACCGAGAGCCCGCCACCAGGCCCGCGGCGCATGGTCGCGATCTGCCGGTGCTCCAGCAGGCGTATCGCCTCGCGCAACGTCGGGCGGCTTACTCCGTAGCGCTCTAGTAGTTCCGACTCGGAGCCCAGCACGGCACCTACCGGCCAGCCTGCCCGCATCACATCGGTCTCAATGCGCTCTGCGGTAACGGCCCCGAGCCTGTGACGGCCAGCCGTCTCGTCCGCGCCGGGCGGTGGGCCGCCTGGTCCCGAAGGAGGCGCAGCAGGCCTGGGCAACGTCGTCATTCCGCAACTTTCTCGCCGACTTGGCGGGTAGCGCACACTGCACGTTCAGCCAACAGGAACGAGGTTACTAGGTTACGAGATAATCACAAGACTAACTTCGCGAATCCGGCGCTGACGGCGGTGCGGTCTCGTGCAGCGGGCCAGGCCACCCCGCAGAGGCGCGCCTTTAGCCTTCCGTGGAGCTGCAGGAACAGCTGTGGAGCCGCAGAAGGAGCAGTGTGCGGCGCCGGATCACCTTGCCAGAATGACGGCGCCAAAGACCTTGCTCGGCCGTTAAAACTAGGTTACGGTTTCTGCTCAATAGAGGTACCTAGTTTCTTTCTGCTTCCCGTACTGATGCCGGAGCCTGCTGCATGGCTACTACCCAGGAAACCGATCCGACCTACGGCCAACTGACTGACGAGAAGGTCGACCGTCTGCGCCAGAAGATCGGGTTGTGGCGGCCCGAGCTGCCGCCGCACAACTACGAGGTGACCTGGGACGGCGCCCGGCACTTTGCCTACGGCGCGGGCGACGACAACCCGCTCTGGTGCGACCCGGACTATGGCCGCGGCACGCGGTGGGGAGGACTGATCGCGCCGCCGAACTTCATGTACACCATGGGCGAGGACGACGCCCCTCCGCTGACGCCAGAGGAAAAGGCTATTGCAAAGGGCGACCCGCTCGCCGGCCTTGGTTCCTACCAGGCGGCTATGGAGTTCGAGTGGTGGCGGCCGCTGGCGGCCGCCGACCGGCTCAGGACGCGCAGTGCCTTCGTGGGCGTCCAGGCGAAGGACAGCCAGTTCGGCGGCACGTCAGTGCACCAGACTATCGCCTACCTGTACCGGAACCAGCGAGACCAGCTGACCTGCATACGCCGGGGCACCTGGGTCAGGGCCGAGCGCAAGGCCAAAACCGAGCGCAACTATGAACTCGCCGGAGAGTACTCGCCCGAGCAGCTCGCCGCGATTGACGCTGCCTATGAACAGCAGCAAAGGCGCGGCGCGCAGCCGCGCTACTGGGAGGACGTGGAGATCGGCGAGGAACTTCAGCCTCAGGTGAAAGGCCCGCTGCGCATCTCCGACCTGATCGTCTGGCATGTCGGCTGGGGCATGCAGCTCACGCCACCAGGTGCCTTCCGGCTCTCCTACCTTATCCGCCGCAAAGTCCCCGGCCTTTTCACGCCCAACTTCCTGAATGTGCCAGACACCGTCCAGCGACTGCACTGGGAGCAGGACTGGGCGAATCAGCTCGGCATCCCGCGCCCGTACGACTACGGCGGGCTGCGAGAGGCCTGGCTCACTTTCGCGATCACCGACTGGATGGGCGACGAGGGCTGGCTCTGGAAGCTGAGCTGCCAGCACCGCCGGTTCAACTTCCAGGGTGACACGACCTGGGTCAAGGGCAGGGTCACCGGCAAGGCGCAGGAAGCGGGCCGCAGCGAAGTCCACCTTGAGATCTGGTGCGAGAACCAGCACGGCGTCGTAACGACCCCAGCGACCGCCGTGGTTCTACTGCCGACCCGGAGCCAGCCGGTGACACTTCCGACGCCGCCGGTCGAGGACTTTGACGAGATGTTCCGGCATGAGATCGCCCGCTATGCCAGGTGACATCCTGCCACGGGACGGCGAGGCACCTCCGCTGGAGCTGCTGGGAGTCAGCGTCAGCTTCGGCGGCGTGCAGGCGCTCAGTGAGCTCAGCCTCCAGATTCCCGCCGGCGCTATCACCGCGGTCATCGGCCCGAACGGGGCGGGCAAGACGACCATGTTCAACGTCGTCAGCAGGCTGGTCGGCTATCAGCAAGGTCAGGTGTTCATCGGCGGGCGCGATCTGGCCTCCGTACGGAGGGCCGATCTGGTCCGGCTCGGCCTCTCGAGGACTTTCCAGAACATCGCGCTGTTTCCCGGGCTCAGCGTCCTGGACAACGTGATGGTCGGCGCCTACTCGCGGCAGGGAGGCAGCCTCCCCGCCGTGCTCCTGCGCACTCCCGCGCCCCGGCGGGAGGAACGCGAAGCCCGCGATCGCTGCCATGACCTGCTTGGCCGGCTCGGCCTGGGCGAGCTCGCCAGTCGGGCTGTCCGTGGCCTGCCGTACGGCGTGATGAAGCGCGTCGAGCTAGCGCGGGCGCTGGCAGCACGGCCCCGGCTGCTCATGCTGGACGAACCTGCCGCGGGCCTCAACAGCGGCGAGGTCGACGAGCTAATCGAGCTGCTGCGCTCGGTGCACCGTGACGCCTGCCCGACCATGGTGATCGTCGAGCATCACATGAGGCTCGTCATGCAGCTCAGCCACACCGTGACTGTCCTCAATTTCGGTCGCGTTCTGGCCTCCGGCACACCCGAGCAGGTCGCCGCGGACCAGTCTGTCATCGACGCGTACCTGGGCGTCCCCGCATGACCGCTGAGAATCTTGCCCTGGGCTTGTCCTCCGTCAGCGCTGGCTACGGCTCGGTGCAGGTCCTGCGCGACATCTCCCTGGAGGCCGGGCCGGGCGAGATTGTCGCGGTGCTCGGCGCGAACGGTGCCGGAAAGACGACCCTGCTCCGCGCGATATCGGGGACGGTGCGTAGTTCCGGGCGCATCGAGATGACGGGAGCGCTGCTGACCGGCAGATCACCCGAGCGCATCGTCGCCATGGGCGTTGCGCATGTGCCGCAAGGCCGGGGCACTTTCCCTCGGCTGAGCGTTGCGGAGAACCTGCAGGTGGGTGCGATCCGCCGCCATGACCGTGACATCCGCGCCGACATCGACCGCTGGTACGGCGTGTTCCCAAGGCTGGGCGAGAGGCGCGGGCAGCAGGCCGGCAGCCTGTCGGGCGGCGAGCAGCAGATGCTCGCGGTGGCACGGGCGATGATGAGCCGACCGAAGGTGCTCCTGCTGGACGAGCCGTCACTCGGCCTGGCGCCTAACTCGACCTACCAGGTCGTCCAGCGGCTCGCAGAGATCAACGCCTCCGACCGGACCACGATGATTCTCGTCGAGCAGAACGCCCGGCTGGCGCTCAGCATCGCGCACCGCGGCTATGTCCTGGAGGCCGGGACCATCGCCCTGAGCGGCCCGGCGCACGAGCTCATCGAGGACGACCGGCTACGCCGGGCG
>Ga0335072_10015269_pt1 | contig 10906 bp, 7 predicted proteins | sample Lox_Sample_21_FD_206725 | JGI IMG/M metagenome (GOLD analysis project Ga0335072, IMG submission 206725) | Soil microbial communities from Loxahatchee National Wildlife Refuge, Florida, United States - Lox_Sample_2.1 | ecosystem: Environmental > Terrestrial > Soil > Wetlands | place: USA: Florida... | reverse complement strand
GCGTAATACCATAAGCTGTTCCAACTATTCTCGGTACCTCAGTTCATAGGAAGGTCGCCTTATATTTATAAGGACTTAAGCAATATTCGAGTAATTTCAAGATTGTTTTGTGATGAACTTCGGCTTAACATCTATCACTGCTGCAGCCGCCACTTATGTTACTTTACCTTTGCTCTTACAGAGCCCACCCTATACCCTATACTTACTTTAGTCCACAGGTCCTTACCTTTACCTTAACTAACTAGCAGTAATAAATCTACCAACCTTCATTCTAAGTATAGTTAATTCTACGCGAACTATGCCTTTAGGGTGGCTCAAACTTAGATCGGTAGATAGCTATTCCGACAGAAGAGCTATCCCGAAGCCGAGCACCCATACCCTTAGTTTGATTCCGTCCATACCTTGAGACAAATTTTGCGAACTATAACACCAAAGCACTGTGACATATGTTCCATTTTTACTGATCTTCCAAACATGCCTGCCTGGAGACATAATCTACGAGTAGCGCTTCACAATTGAGAGCAATCATATCAAATATCATACTTGTAGATATGCACTTTGTCTATCTCTTATCATTCGTGTTTTGCTCTTCACAGTATGTCTCGACATGTTTCGTTCGTCCCCCCCTAGGCCTGGAGTATTTGGAGCTTTGGTGCGAGAACCTGGACGGGATTACTTGTCCTGGCTTGGATCGTAGCATTTGGAGGACTGAACGCAATCCCAAAGGGCGTAGTATAACGCTTCTCTACGCCTGGACTCATCGTTATCAATTCCGGCCATTTCCGAACGAGAAGTCAATTCGGCTTCTAAAGATTGAGAAGGATCCAGACTCTTCACAGCCTTTTTACAGTTTTGAGATTTTTCCTATAGATGCTCATCCGGAGTACTACGCGTTATCTTACTCCTACGGAAAAGCCGTTGAGGGTGAAAAGGACACGAGAAATCATTACTTTCTGAGATGTGGTAGCTCTTATATTCGTATCGGCAAAAATTTAACAGACTTTCTTCTAGTCTAGTAGAGCAAAAGATACATTAGATAGATCTAGATTGATGCTGTTTGCATCAACCAACAAAATATTATCGAGCGCAAGTCTCAAGTTGGGCTGATGGACGAAATCTATTCTAGGGCCAAAGGAGTTGTCGTTTGGCAAGGAATTTCCGACGAAGGGCTCGACAGCATAATATGGATCCATGGATCGTTTATGGATGCAATCTAGACGTCCATTGACAGAAATGGATCTGGTGTCTTAGGGAGTACACGGCTCTTCAACCCGTCTCTACCCAGCGTTCCCAACCTTCAAATATCTCTTGAAGACTACAGTCGCGCCTGGAATGACTACAAGTCCTTCTATATGCGCCACCACTGGCTCTCTAGAGCTTGGGTTGTACAGGAAGTCACTCTGACTCAGCAAGTTGTCATGTTAATTGCACAAAGGGCCTTTATCTTCTGCTTGCTCTTTCAAATCTCATGTGGAATATTGGCTGGGTAACGGAGTTTGGCGGTTTTAATACCGAAGATATCAAACCTGAACCCGACTTAGGTGCCGCCATGACCCTCTTTAGTGTTGCACGCGAAATATACCGGAAGAAAGTAGATATTTCGAGTACCTAGAGCCTCCTAGGAACTTCAATCAACAATATCGCCAGAAGTAATAGTCAAGAGTCTGTGGCATTTGCTATTTTGTTTTACATGTCACATCTCATCCAATGCAGTCTACCTCGGATCAACGTGACAAGATATTCTCTCTTTTAGGTATGATAAGTAAAATGATTCCATCAGGGATGGATCTGCTGGTCCGAGCTGCATACACAAACTTGAAAGAGATATATTCGTCACAGCAACTAGACAGCTTTTGCTCCCATTGGGACGACTCATCGCTCTCCCACAAGCAAGAGGAAGTCGAGGCGCACCAATGGCTGATCAGCCATCCTGGGCTGAAGAGGCGACACTTGCGATCTTAAATCTCGAAGCATACGACGCCTGGCCTCTCGCACAGAGTCGAGAACTTTCAGTAACTTTTGTGGATGATATTTTCACTGTCAATGGCGGAATATTCGATGTCTTGATGAATACTGCCGTTGTGCCACAGATTCATCAGTGGGAAAAGATGATCTCATTCCTCGAGTTCTGTACCAGTCTCAGCCACATCTATGGTCCAACAGGAGAAACACGAGCCGAGGCGACATCGCGAAGTATGATCGCAAACGCACTAGAAGTTCCTCCAAGGGACTCATGTCAAGCAGGCACCGTGTTTCGCCGCATTGTGTTAGAAGTAGGCAATTCTGGTACCCACTCTACTCCCATGACAGGACATTAACTTAGATCGATCGACTATCAGTGTTAGATAAATTGAGCGATCCGGAAGACAACTCGGGGGTTTTCGAGTCGAGCCGAAATACTGGAGAATACCAGATAATTGCTCCATGTCACCTCCACATCCGATACAATGGATGCAGTTGAACCACTCCTTTCTGAAAAGTTTCCCGAGATGTCCCAGATTGGAGTGATTGCTATGCTCAGATCCCAGCTGGCTGGTTCATTTTCAGTACCACTCAGGGATACATTGGCATTGCACCGAGCTGGGTGCAAACGGGAAACGAGGTGGTATTTCTGGGAAGCGGGAAAGTACCCTTCATCATTGCGAAGAGGCCCAAATCCCAAGCGTTACAGGCTTGTTGGAGTGGCATATTTCCACGGAATCATGCACGGGAGAAGCGTTAACACCTGCATTCAAAGCAAAAGTTGGATCAATTGAGATAGTATGAGACTCCAGAATGTCTACCCCTCCCAGTTTTTGTTTGTTTTTGAAAATTTGGTGCATTTTCCAGTATCAAATCTTATGCAATCAAGGAAAAGGGTGTCCCAGAGAAAATATCTGTATCAAAAATGTGCAGTCCCGGTGTTTCCCCACACTATTCTCAGGCTCCTAGCACGCATTCTCACTTCTGCCTAAATAGGCTGCCGACCATAGCACAGTCTAGCCAGACTGTCCAATGGTTGACTTTCTAATATATTCCACGACAGCTAATTGTTTTGCAGCTGATGCCGGCCACGCGACGTGGAACTGCTCCTTGATATGGGACTTTACACGACTAGTTGATCTGAAAATGCATTATAGAGTGCTACTATCTCCTTGCAGAGAGCTTATCACTTGCTTCCTACAGCAACTCTAAATGCAATATATTAATGCCGCTAAAGATTGCTCGCCGGCAGCACTGACCAGGTCTCTGTAGAAGCTGACGCCAGTGACCCTCTTCCTCCGATCAACACATACCATTAGATATGAGCTTTGCTCATTTCTCTCTCCTCTCCAAATCACCTCTGGCAGGTGTATAAAGATAGACAACTGGTTCATAATTTATTATCCAGAAAATATCATCGTCTAGACTTCCAATTAACTCTGCATCCATCAATTCCAGCTCCTCCCCGCCGGTCTATGCTTGTCATATGGCGGTCATTGTGGAGCGTACCTTGCCGGTCTCCGCCGCACCAGTCCTTCTTGCCGAAGTTTCTCAATATAGACATGTCCTTTGCGAAGAACATTAGGATGCTTCACGCCGTTGGATTCACGCAATCCTTGGTACAGCCAGAAAAGATGACTGTACAAACGGGCCTTTGGTCAAAATCGCTCTCGTGTTCCAAAGTTAGTAACGTAGAATCGAACGACGATCGCGCACTGTAGCGAAAATCCGGTAGCGTTTGCGACGTACTCGACATCTTCATTATCCAAACCTGTAATTCCAACAAAAAAGGCTCCTGGGCAAGCTCCTAGGCGCAAAAGAACGGGAGAATGCAAAGGCTAGTAGTAGAGAAAGGAATAGGCTAAGAAGTTGAGATTGAGCTAGCGATAGGGCTTGGGCTCGGTCTGGGCATAGGACCAGCAGTGACACAAGGAACAGGACTAGTACAGCATAAGAGACATAGAACCGGTAATTCACATACGGAACGGACGGATATCAGTCAAGAGAGTAACAGGACCTAGGCGTTTATCAGTTTTGGCCAGGTTATCTCAGTCACGTTGTGATTCTCGGGCGCTTATAGTCGCACGTGACACATAGTTTAGTCAATAACAACTGCACTAAACTGCCAAAATGCTAGAGAAATCAATTGACAGGCAACTGATCTTCTATAAGCGACTATAAAGCTCACCACTCCAGACTAATCGAGTCCGAAAATGACAACGTTGCTATTTTATACCACGTGATGGCTACGCTGATTTGATTGGTGGCTGATGCAATGTCGTGGCGTCTCGCTTTACTCTAGGTCATTAGGAAATATTTATTTTTTCCCCGCTGCAAATACTTCAAACCTCGTGATCATCGATGTTGACTACTTATATCTGACTCCACCGATCAAAATATTGGCACTTTGTTGCAAGTCTGCATTAGGTCTCTTTAGAAGTACTTCTGGATCCATCCTTTGTACTTAGTCCCACAGACCTTGTAGACTGGTGGAGCAGGACACTGTCATTATCGCTTATTCCGGAAAGATCACCTAATTCCCGTGAATAGATTTCTTTGCGGTAAACGGCCGGGGACACCCTGTCCTTTCTTTGAGCACAATGGATATCGTGAGTGGTCTCGCCGTGGCAGGCGCAGTTATCCAGTTCGTTGACTTCGGCACGAAATTCATATCGAAAGTTGTCTCGAAAAGAGGCGAGATCTACATAGCAATGCAAAGGGGTTCTGTTGAAGATGGATTTGCAGCTGTCGACGAAATACTTGGGCGAGACGCGGAAATGATTTCTACCGTAACTGCTAAAATGCAAAGACCACTGCGCTCAAATGGCTCTTCTGCTGCTGCGAACGGAGATGAGAAAGCTCTAATCGAGCTTCGCGAAGGGTGCAGTACGATTGCCGCGGAGATTATTAATGACCTAAATGGATTAAAGACCAAAAGTTTCCAGATCAAAAACCAGAAGAACTGGAAGCCAGGCATGGATAACAGGACTAGCAGCTTTCTCTCGACATTCAAAGCCGTTTGGACCAAGGATAAATTGAACAACACATCTCAGCGCCTTTCAAAGGTGAAAAAGGCCATAGAAGTGAATATTGTATCTATCAGGTCAGAACCAATAATATTCATCTGGTTGATATTTAAGTATTGACTTATTGCATTCAAATAGGGCGAATATGGACTTGGTGTCTCTGCAGTTATCCGAAGGCTTTACAGCCCTAGATCTGAGTACGAGAGACATCGCTAGAGCGTTACTTGAAGCACAGGGCATACCCGAGGATATCAAAGACCAAATGGTTGCAGTTGCTCAACTGCTCAATGAAATCGAGAAGCCTGTTATCAGTGAGAACGGCAAGACTAGGGATGAGATTCCGAGTCCTATTTACCAGACAGGCCACCTCGAGGGCTGGCCACGTGATTCGATAGGTGAAGAAGAGAAGCAAACTAGGCCAGTGGGAACTAATAAAACACACTTTCGGACCTTGGTCGATGAAATGGTTCTAGAAAGCCTTCGATACCCAACCATGACTGCTCGAATGGAAAATATGGAAAAAGCCCATATTCGAACGTTTGACTGGATCTTCCAGGAATGCAAATCAGATGAGATACTATGGGATAGCTTTTCCAAGTGGCTCACAGACAACTCTGGAATATACTGGATCAACGGCAAGGCAGGATCTGGAAAGTCGACGCTTATGAGGTATATTTACGCAAACCCAAAGACACGTCGCCTACTATCGAATTGGGCAGCGCCTCTGCCACCGACAACCGCTAAGTTCTTTTTCTGGAACAACGGAAACAAACTTCAGAAAGATCGGGTAGGGTTTTTGCGATCAATACTCTACGAGATATTTGATCAGCACCGAGGACTGATTTTAAATCTTCTTCCCGCTCTGTGGGCCAGAAGTTACACATCACTTATTCAGTCTATTACCCTAAGAAAACGGGAGACCTGGTCAGTCGCCATTCTAAGGCAACTGTTCCAGAAGTTGGTCGCCCAGGATAAAATTCCATTGAAGGTCTGCTTATTTGTCGACGGACTCGACGAATATGACGGCGGTCATGGAAAGATTGTCGAGCTCATCCAAGATATTTCCAAATTAGCGAGTGTGAAAGTGTGCATGTCAAGCAGGCCACTGAAAATTTTCAAGGACACATTTCGCTCTGCCCAAAAACTTTGTCTCGAAGACCTCACATTTCAGGACATTAGACAATATGCAATGGATCGCTTAGGCGAAAACGCAAGATTCAAGCAGTTAACTCTCGAGGAACCTATAAAAGCTCCTAAATTCGTTGAAGAAGTAGTGAGCAAGGCCGATGGAGAATTCCTTTGGGCCGTGTTAGCCGTCAAGTCTCTACTTGCTGAACTTGATAACCGCGACGGTATACCTGACCTCCAAAGGCGACTTGGGCTCCTACCCAAAAAACTAGGCGACATGTATGCATACATTCTTCACAAAACCGATCCTTCTTATCAGCGCAAAGCGTCGGAATACTTTCAAATACTCCGTGCCGTTAATCTAGTGGATGAGATTATGAGTTCTGCTGAAGAAGACCCTGAAATGCTTACCATTTTTGGCCTCGCTCTAGCGGATGATGCAGATTCCGATCTAGCCGGTGCATTAAATTCCCCAACGTGGACTGACTTAGCAATAACGCAAAAGTGCGAAAACATGATAGATCGCCTAAAAGTCTATTGTTCGGGGTTGCTTGAAGTTCATAGCTATGACTCTTCGACTTGCAGCATGTCTCTCAGGCCCCGATACGCAGTTGCTGAATCCTGGCGAAGGGTCCAGTACATTCACCGGACTTTACGGGAATATCTGGAGCAGCCACAATCATGGAAATCTCAGCTGCAGCTAACTTCTTCATATGGCTTCAACCCTCATCTTCAAATGCTCAAATCCTACATGCTGCAATTCAAAGTTCTACCTGCCGCCTCGGATTTCCTACTGCAAAGTATGCCTATTACACTCATGCATGCTCATTTCGCTGATACTGGCGTTACGCAACCATTCGTTGATTTGCTGGATGGGCTCGACCGCATTGTAACGCAAGTTTGGGAACAAATAACACATGATGATGGCATCCTGAACTACTGGATAGATGATCCTATGCTTCTTAAGGCAGTTCAGTACGGCTGCGGGACTTACGTGAAGTACAAACTAAACCCAAGGAATAACTCTGCCATCAAAAATCAACATTTGATGCTCCAATTTTCTGGTCGCCCACTTCTGGATATTGCTATCGAGCCTGGTCTGAAGAGTTCCAAAATCACACTCTCACCCCAAGTCATTGAGGCTCTGCTGCAAAGCGGCGCCAAGCCCAATCTCAAGTACGAGAATGTCAGTCCCTGGGAGCGTGCCATCAAGGTGCAATTCGAAAGGTATCTGTCAATCCCGAGTGATGACTATGAAAGAGGACGAGAATGCGCTCTGCAAAGTGTGGAAGTATTCAGGTCATTTCTTAGACATGGTGCTAAACGAGATGCATGTTACCATGTAGCTGGAGAGCTAGTATCTGCGTTGGTGGTTGTCGATAAGATGTCTGCGAGGTTGACACCAGAGGAGGCGGCGGAGGTTAAACGACAACTAGGCGGGGCTGATAATGATCACCTCAAACGACATTCGCTAATGAGTGTTCTGTTGCCTCGGAAGAAGGATAAGTAGCTCTCTGACTGTAAAGGCGGACGAGAATAGTTTCTTTGATGTCCTTGTTTCCTTTAGCATATCATATTCTAAAAGTTTGCAATCTGACTGATATTAACTGTTCATGAAAGAGGAAAGAGATGACAAATTATTAAAGCCCATTGGGATTGATCTTCGGTGAAAGAAAACTGGGGATCGTGAACATGGGCTTCGTGAGAGCTCCTAGAGATCACTGCTTTTCGCTCAGTCACATCGCACATGTCTCCCGACTTAAGGTAAGTAATGCTGACCGTTGCCTTAACCAAGGTACTTCTGAATTCAAATGTTCAGTATCTGATGGACCCATTACATAAATAGGTAATTCTCAGAGCCAAAGTAGTGCCGTGTAACTCCAGTTATATCACAGAAGAACCTCTGGGTTAAAGCAGCGCCGCACATTGTCCAACCATAACCTCATGCATTCTCCCAGCCAGCTGCTCCCAATCATGTACCCATACTGAAGCAAAGTTTCCCCTCCCATCTCCCCTCCAGCGCGGCGCGTTGTTCTCGCAACCGAGCGTGAGGGATCCGTGACCGCAGTGAAATAGATAATGATCTGGTCATTTGAGCTGGAATTTGGCACCTGGAGTCTTGAGAGGGATCCTATGGTCTGGAGAGATGATTTACAGACACTGGAAACTGCCAGCTCCATAGCAGACCCCAATGTTTGGCATGAAAATCCTGTATGCTCGTTCTTGCATCTAGATGCCGACGTCTTTTGTTTCACCTTGGATAATCATGAAATATGGGCTAACAGAAGTTAATATCGTGGCGAGTGCTACACTGGCACCGATATCTTAAAAGAATTTCCACTCCAATATATCCACAGTTGGTTAATACAGAGAACATTCACTGTTAGCCTGCGCCTAAGGCAGACAACTATTTACATCACCCAAAAAAGCAAACGCTAGCACTCCGTGCATTTCGCAAGCACATCTTTCGCCTGGCGATAATTCACGCAAGAAGATCTCCTTCGCCAAGTCAGCGTCGGGGTAATAAGCGGCGAGCATACTGTAAGAGGCCTCGTCATCTTTCCTGTGACGTGAAGACGCCAAACGCGAACACTCAGGTTCATCGGCGCTGTCATCGTGTATTGCATATCGGGACTCTGGAGAGTACTAGGGCCTAAGAAGGAGTGCGTGAGCCGCTCTACGGTGCTGCTCATAGAACCTCCTAGATCCAGCTCCCGCTACACCCGCCCGCCGTCCCCTACCTTGCCCTCTACAATGACGACATCTGCTGCCAGCTGTGCGCAAGCGAGCAGCCCTTCGTCTGCCGCTCTAAGTAGCGTATAGTCTAGCACTTGAAGAAATCTCATAACCGGCGTTGAAGGCGGGCCCAGCCGCATCGCGTAGTCATACAGTAAGTAGGAAAGCGGTGATATAGCACTAAGCTAAAAATCTACACCTACCGGCATGTCTATTTCATCTAGTTGCATGTTTGAACCAATTTTTATTTCAGCTGGCCTACTATTCCTTGGGTCCTCTCTCACATTTTCGCTCGCTCCATTAATCTGAACACTTTGTTTCAGACTACCTGTGCTCTGACATGATCGATCAAGACTGTATTCAAACTACAGTTAGCAGGATGATTAGCTGCATGCTACGAGGATTGAGACGACCACGTGGGTAGAGATTGCCCTCAAGTACGCACTTTTACACTGAAGCATCCATAAGAAGGCATTCTTACATGCGACATGCGTAGCCCCGCACTGCAGTTTTCGTTTGACTTGTTCCTTCCGACGACCCATCTGCCATTCCGCGCTTGCTCAATTGAGCTCCTACGTCTACCAACCACTCTATCATAAGAGATCCGTCTAATCGAGCTCCTCCCGGGTCAAGGTACTGACGACATCAAATGTAATATAAAGCACATCTCCCTCAAAAATGATCCCTATTACCAGGCTCTCTCATACTGCTGGGGAGACAGAAAAGCCAGTGCTGAGATATACCTGGCTTCTGACATAAGGGATAAGGTATTTGCTTTGTTGGCTCTAGCAGACCGCAAAGATCTCAAATATTTACATGTCGAGCCGAATTATCGTCTAATTGCTGAGCAGGTCTATAAGGATCTTGCTGTTGCCTTTTTGAAGAGTCGTCAAGATTTAGATCTCTTCAACGCACCTCGGGTGCTCGAAAACGTGAGGACAGAAGGGCTTCCATCCTGGGTGCCAGACTGGAGTACTTCAGATGCTTGTATGCCACTGAGTTTTTGAGTTACGTCTAGTTATTGTGATTCTGATGAATCTGAGTTTCTTCTTATTTTCAAGGCTACAGGAGACTCTACGTCCTAACCCGTATTTAATCACAAAAGAAATTTGCTAGGTATTTTTAGTGTGAGAATCGACTAGATTGAAGCTGCCAATCGGTTATCTCAAAGCGATTGCCGTAAAGGGGCTTCCCACCATCGGATTGGGAACTGTCAAACACAATCAAATCCAGCGTGCAATCTCGTGGAAGACTTGGCCATCATTTGTAAGAAATTAAGAACTCTCTGCACATCTTATATCATTCTGCTAGCGAAGATCAAGTTGGGTAACAATTTTCATCTCCTGTAGTTAGTTCTACGCAGGATTTTAGGAAGCTGGATAGAAAGCAGAGGCCCTATTCCATCCATTTTTTGCCCAGGTCTCCTTGCCGTGACCAGAATGAACCCCAACTCTTATAGGCTTTTAGAATCTGCACAAAGACTTACTCGTCATGGTTTGGAAGGCCAAGGCATTTGTGGCTGCCCGATTTCTGATAGCAATGGGATATATAAGTAGATGTCTAATCCAATGATGAGATTAGATATTACCTCATAAAGTCTGAATTCCTTCACAGTCTTCATGGAAAATATCCATTCCAATCCTCGAAGTCTCACAATAGCTTCTTAGGCTCGCATAGTGTCAGGAATGGTTCCTGTGGGACGCCGTCGTCTTGAAGAAATTTCCCCACAACAAGGTAATGACATTGAGAGTCGGGTCCATCTAAACGAAAGGAATTACGAGACGCCTAACGTAGATTGTTCTGCCCTGACTCAAATGAGATGTGGGAACGCGTCCCCGCTACCGGCACTGACTTGTCGGTATTGTGGGTGACTTCTCTTACCACACGTCTTAATCTCTCGCAGCCACTCATCGTTACCTTTGAATTTATAACTATATAAGAGTTCTGACTCATCTACACCTCTAAATTGTTAGTGGAACTGCCTAGAGATACGTATTTACGACTATAAAATGTAGACGCGTCCTGGAACCGTAGGCGTTCAGCAGTTGCTGGGA
>Ga0335072_10015268_pt1 | contig 10907 bp, 10 predicted proteins | sample Lox_Sample_21_FD_206725 | JGI IMG/M metagenome (GOLD analysis project Ga0335072, IMG submission 206725) | Soil microbial communities from Loxahatchee National Wildlife Refuge, Florida, United States - Lox_Sample_2.1 | ecosystem: Environmental > Terrestrial > Soil > Wetlands | place: USA... | reverse complement strand
CGCTTGTGACCCTTCTGAGACATCGAGCTGGCTCCAAAGCGGTCTCTCGGGAGCAGCGGAAGCGGACATAGGCTCAGGCCGCAGTCGTCTCAGCCGTGACATCGGCTTTGACACTTTTCTTTGAGGTGTGGCGCAGATTCCTCAGAGCCGTTCCCATCGCTCTGGCCTCCGCGCGGCGTCCAGGCCCAGCGTCAGCGTGAAGCCGGAGCAGCCTTCTCTGGCATGGCCGCCTTTGGATCGATGAGCAGGAATGCTACACGGCGCTCTCCGCCACTCACGCCGCGACCCATGATGAAAGTGATCTGATCGCCCTTCTTGTAATTCGTCGTCGCGAACATGTCGTCGACCGCGACCTGCGAGCCGCTCCAGCGCACGACGTAGGCGCGGTAATGGTAGCCCTCGACCTGAGCGTGCAGGACGCGCTCCACGACGCCCTGTACCATGGAGCCGGCGGCGGACGCGGCGACATCGGCCGTGGGCGCCGTATCGTCAGGTGTGTCGGCGGCAAAGACCAGCGTGCCTTTGCCCGGGCTGAGCGGCAGGTCCACGCGCCTGACTCGCAGCAGGGCGGTTTCTCCGACTTGCTGCAGCTGCGCGAGCTTCGCGGGATCGAGAGCTACCTCGACACCGTGCCAGCTGACGATATACGCGGCGTAGGAATCGCCCCCGAAAGTACCCTTCAGGACCTCGTCGATGAGGCCTACATCATGGGCGACGTTCGCGGGCGCCGCAGCGCTGGTGGCGTCGGACGCCGCCCCAGCCGGAAGATTCACGAACTGCAACACCTGATGGCCCATCACGGACAGGCGTGAGGCCATGATCCGGATCGGCGCCCCCGGCAGCAACCGCCCCCCGACCAGGTCGGTGACGGCGACCCGTTGGCCACGCCACTGGATGACATAGGCGGCGGACCGATAGTCACCGTCCGTGACGCTCAGCACCTCTTCCACGGTCGCAGCCGCTGACTGGCCGGCGAATGACGGCGGCGGCGCCGACGCTGCACTCGGCTGTCCCTCCGGACGTTCCAGGCTCATGAAGCTCAGCAGGTGACGCCCAGCGACGTCGCTACGCGCGACCATAAAGCGGATGCGGTCGCCGACACTCAGGCGACAGACCCCGAGTGGATCGGAGACCAGCACGCGGGCGCCGTGCCAGCGCACCACGAAAGCGTCGAAGCGAAAGCCCCCGTCGGATGCCTCCATGACTTCCTCGATGGGAGCGCTTTCCATGGACGCCGAAGGTGCCGCGGCAGCCGATGTCGCGGACGTGGCTGCGACGGGCTCCGAATGAACTGGCGCAATCATCCAGGCCATCATGCCGACAAATACGCACGTGCCGAGTCTAAGAGTCATGTCGGTTGCTCCTCAGCCGGAATCTGCTGCGGCCTGCGGCTCGCCGCTTTGGTGTTGCAGCCACTTGCGCTCGCCGTCGATGAGAGCCTGCAGGTTCGCGAGCTTGCCGTCGGGAAGCCCCGCAGCACGGGACTGCTCGAGGAAATCGAGCATCTCGTTGAGACTGCCGCCCCAGCGCGTCTCCAGGGAAATCATGTACGGCCGCCTCGCCAGCAGAGCGATGGGATCGAGCTTCAGCGCGGCATCGAGCGTGCTCCGGGCGTCAGCGTGCCTGCCGTACTCCATGTTGATCCGGATAAGGAAGTTGTAGGACAGCATGGGCTTGGGATCCATCGCCAGGGTGGCCTCGAAGTCCTGGCGGGATTTCTCCAGATACAGCTTCATCCCGCGGAACTGCTCCTCGGTGGTATGCGCCGCGAAGCGTGTGCCGCGCGTCTGCACACCGCACTTGAAGTAATAGATCCCGCGTGCCATGCGCGCCGCGTAGGATCCCGGAAATGAAGTGAGCCACGCATCGAAGTGCGCGGCGAGCGCCGGATCGGCGAGCAGGAATGCGTTGAATGCCCTGAGCAGCTCGAGCTCATCGAGTGTCCCGGCCCGATAGGCCTCCTGATAGGCATTCATGCGCTGATCGAGTTCCGCATAGCGTCCTGCCTTCAGGAGGCTGCGCGACTCGGCAATCTCCCTCTTCGCCTGGCCCGCGGCAGCGTCTGCCCCCTCGGTCTGCACCGTCTCCGGGTCCAGACCTAGCGCCGCGCCAAGAGCCATGGGCGCCAAGAGCGCGCCTGCCGCGGTTACCGATAACAGTGACGCCGCGGCCACGCCCAGTGAGCGGCGCGGGCGCTGAGTCATGATGGATTCGATGCGCCTTCGTAAATCGGCGCCTGCAACTCCGGCGGCACACGCGAGCGGCGACTCCACGTACAGCTTGCAGACGTTGAGAATGCCTTGGGCATAAGTCTCAGGATCGCACCCGGCGGCGATCACGGCCTGGTCGCAGGCGCTCTCTCGCTCCACCATCAGTCGTCTGCCGAGCCACCAGACGAGCGGGTAAAACCAGAAGAGTGCTTGCGTCAGCATGTTGATGCCCGCGGTCAGGTTGTCGCCGCGGCGCACGTGTTCTAGCTCGTGCAGCAGTACCGCACGCAGTTGGTCCGGATTCAGGTGCTCCTCGATCGCGTGCGGCAGGACCAGCACGGGCCGAATCACGCCGACGACTCCGGGCTCCATGGCGGTCGGCGCGGCACGCACCGGTATCGGTGCTTCGACCGAGAGCGGAACCGACTCCTCGAGCGCCTGCCGCAACCGCCACCACTGCACGGCCCAACGTCCGAGAATCAGTGCAGAACCGCAGGCCCATAGACCGAGCAAGAGCTGTGTCCATGGGACGCGCGGCGCGTTGGATGGACCAGAGGGGGCGGTGGTGGCGGTGGGAGCGGAAGCGGGGAACGGAGCGATCTCGAGCTCGGCAGGCACCGGAGCAACGACGCGACCGAGAACGGGCGCAACCGCCGGGATGACCGATACACGGGGTGCGAGATGGCTCCCGAGAACGATCAGCAGCGAGAACGGCAGCAAGAACTTCACCGCGGCGCTGAACCATAGCCAATAGCGCAATCCCGCACGATGCTCGCGCAGCGCCCAGGCCCATACGCCAACGACGACCACCACCAACGTCGATTGCCAGAGGTGATTAAGGAGCGCTTGAATCATTGGCCGTCCCTGCTGCCAAGAGTGCGCAGCACCCGCTCGGCCTCGCGTACGTCTTCGAGCGTGAGCTTCCCGGACTCGATCAGGTGCGCCATCACCTGTTGCGTCCGCCCGCCGAACAGTCCCAGCAGCTCATCAATGAGGCGGCGCTGCGCCGCTCCGCGCGACACGATGGCCTCGAAAAGGTGAGCGTTGCCGACCTTGCGAACGCGCCGTAGTGCCTTTTTTGCCTCGAGCCGGTAGACAGTCGTCTGGACGGTCGTATAGGCAGGCCGGCTGCGCTCGGGAAACGATGCCTGGATCTCGCGCACCGAGCTTGCACCGCGCGTCCACAGTGCCTCCATGATCTTGAAATCGAGCTTGCTCAGACGTGGGCTAGGCACGGCAGGTCACATCTACTACAACTGTAGTTAATACTACGACCGCTGTCTCTGCTGCGCAAGACCGCGGGGTACTCGCTACAGTCGATGGTCGGATCAGCTGACCGCTTTTGGGAAACTCAACGCGGGGCCTTCAACGTCCGGTACTGGCCGATCTAAGACCGCCATCAGCGACCCACTCGCGGACGGTCGCTTCGACACCCGAAGCGATTTCACTTTGGTCCAGAGAGGCCATTCCTCTCGATCCAGACGCCGACAACGCCGAGGGGCTAAAGGTCATCGGGCTGCAGTGACGCATGTGTCTGGCCGAATGGAGTCGGCGGACAGCGCGACGTGAGCGAGCTGGATTGCGCGCCACTGTGGTCAGTGTGGAGCCCTATGGCCGCATCAACTAGTGGGTGTGGGTGCGGACCCAGATTAGGGGCCGCATACACGCATATAACCACAGTGCGGGGTTCGTCACGTAGACGGCGACGCCGTTCGGAATGCGCACTGAGCGGGCGAAAGCTCCCAAGTAGTGGCGCAGTTCTAGAACCGCGAGAAATGTCACGATGTCTAATCCAACTGCATCGAGTGTGGGAAGCACGTAGGCCGCTTCGGGCAGCGTGGAAATGAGCAGGACTCCGATAAGCACCACAATAAACATCGCTCGGTAAGCTGGCGGTTTCATCAAGGGCGATGAGATCGCCGCGAATCGAGACTTCCGTCGGACTGTGAAATGCTTCAACACAACCAAGCCACAGGCGAGCACGACGGCAGCGGCCGCGATGTCAGTTTCAGCCACCCAGTTCCTCATCTGCGCTCCTCGCTCGCTCGCTGCCGACCGGTCTTGACCAGTATATCCGTCAGCGCCCCGCGGCGGCTCTCGGCCGAGAACAGCTTTACTGGCGTCTTCTTCTATCGGCGGTCAAGAAGTTCGCGCGCTGACCGGTTCTTGGCGTACCCTCTCGCTCGCGGCTGATAATCGGGGAGAAGTGAGCATGGAGCTTTGGCAACAGTGGCTCGCGACCATCCAGCACACGCTTGCGCTCGCCGCTGGCGACCTGCACTTGGGGATGGGGCTAGCCATCATTGTGATGACGCTGGCGGTGCGGTCGGTTCTGCTCCCGCTGACCTGGACGATTGCTCGCCGAGCAGAATGCCGTCGCATTAGCTTGCAACGGCTGAAGCCGCGGCTAGAACGACTGAAGGTACAGTTCACTGGCGACCAGCAGCGCTACGCGCAGGAGATGATGAAGCTTTACAAGCGTGAGGGAGTGACCCTTCTCGACCCAGCGAGTCTGCTCGGAGCGTTGATCCAATTTCCCGTATTCCTAGGAATCTTCCAGGTTCTACGCGGGATCCACCGTGCGGGTCGCTTCCTCTGGATCGCCGATCTCGGGCGCCCCGACTTCTTGCTCGCAGTCATCGCGGGTGCGGCGACGATGGCGCTGATGGCGACCAATCCCGACATGCCAGAGCATCTACGGCTCATGCTCATGGTCCTGCCGGCAATCTTTACGATCGTCGCCGCGCTGAAGTTCTCCGCAGCACTGTCGCTCTATTGGACGACGACGAATGTGTTCTCTGGCATCCAGACCCTGGTGCTGCACGCTGTTCTCAGGCGGCGCGCGATCGGCGCAGCACCCGAGCGATAAGCGCGGCGGTAGTGCTGAGCGCGCGCCACTCATTCCGGCGTCCGCTATCGGGCTATCTGGCACCGCCTACTCAACGGCTGCTTCTGGCCCGTCACCGGCCCGTAAGATGCTTCTGGCTTCCGAACCCTCACTTCCCACCTTGCGCTGCCCGGTCACAAGCCGCTGCCGTGCAGGGACTTCCAAGTTCCGAGGAAGCTTACGGTGAGTGCAACGCGACGCTAACCCAGGCACGCGTAAATGAATTTCAAGCCTATCACTTCTGCGGCCTACCTGGCTGCCCGGAGATGAAGCAGTGAAGGGCATTCCGGCCGTATGCCTAAGGGCGCCGCTGGAGGCGTCCGACCAGGGAATGTGTCGTGAGCCATCGAGTCGATAAGCCAAGCAACATGACGGGCCAGGATTCGATCTGCGAAGCGCGCGGGATGCCCGCTCGGAGCGATCGATTTCCGCGCAGACTCCTCATCATCGCCATCGGTGTTCCGCTGAGTCTTGTCATTCTGGCCGCATCGCCGCTCGGAACCAATTTTGCGTACGTCATGGTGGGCATTCCGGGCCTTCTGTTTTTATGGGCCGGCGCGGGAATTTGGTCTGCGGTGCTCTGCGTTTTGTACGCGCGACGGCGACTCTGGAGGCACAGTCTAGAAGCCGGTGTACTACCGGCTGCTGTAACAATTGCGGCGTTCCATCTCTTGAGTTTTATCCAGCACTGCAACTACGCCGGCGACGTAGTGCACTTCGTTCTTGCACGTCCCTATTACGACCGGATGATCGCGTCCTTGCCCGCAAATGACCGGCCCCGGCTGGCCGTGTTTAACTGGGGCGGGATGGTTTGGGCGTCGCGAGGATTGGTCTACGACGAGAGCGACGAAGTGGCGCTGCCCCCGGGGCACCAATCTCCCGCTTGGATGGCGAACCCCTACCGAGCCGAGTTGGCGTGCCAGGGTGGATACAGCATCCGACCGCTCTGGTCACACTACTATCTCGCGAGCTTTCCCTGCTGAATATGGTTGCGCCGGGCAGACAAATCGGTGGCGTGGCCGTATGCCGTCACATCGCCTAAAGGCACGGCAATGACCGGTTTCCGGGAAATTGTGCAAGAGCCGGCAATGTCTCCTTCTGGCCGTACTCAGCCACTCGGGTGGCTCAGATTAGACGCGCCTGCTATCCCTAGAATTGAGCGCTCACCGTTATCTTGGTGTCATCTCTAAGGATGACAACATCCACGGTATCGCCGGGATTCTTAGGGACGATGAACTTGCGCACGTCCAGGGGCATATTGATGTCCTGGGCGTCGAACTTCACGATGATGTCGTTTGCGCGGATACCGGCTCGGAGCGCAACGCTTCCAGGGAACACTTCTAGGACCCGCGCACCTCTAGGGATCTCCCCTCCCGCTTCCTCATCGCTAACAGGCCCCAGCCTTACCCCTAAATGCACGTTAAGAGCCGACCAATCGTCCATTGGGTTCCGAAGGGCTGGGGTCGCGGCGGGGTTCACGTTACCCAACCCGATCGTCAAGGGCTCAACCTCGCCCGTTGGCGGCAGGGGTTGGCCGAAGTAGCTCGGAATGATGTGGCGGATCTGTTCGGGCTTGTTAATACCCACGAACTTCCATGTCTCACCGCCGTCGACCGAAAGTGCAACATCGAAGGAACGGGTCGTGTGGGGCTGCCCCCCAACGGTCGACGTACTTACGGTGGGCACGAACGCGTAGAGCCGAGTGCCATCGTGAAACACTTCCGAGGGCGCGGCCACCTCGTATCGGGTCCAGCCCCATCCGCGCTCACGCAACTTATCGAAAAAGTGGGTCTGATGCTTCGAGAAGTCCACCCCGGCAGGACTGAGCAACTGGTAGCTCTTGATGTCGCTGAGCGCCGTTACGCACGCGGCGTCGAGCGCTTTCATGCACTCAGCGAGCTGTTGGGCATCCCTCAATGCCGTATCCAGGGGATCCTGCGCCGACGCGTCCGTGGCGCCGAGCAACAATGCGAGCAGACCGATTCCGTAGCGCATGGCAGACCTCGAAGCGGAATAAACCACTCGGTCATTAGTTCGGTTAGGGCCGGGCAGGTTCCGGTCCGAATGGCAAGGATTACGTTCACGCCAGGAGTGACGGACTGAGCCGCGTATCCGACAGGAATGGCCAATACCGTTGGGCTCGAAAACTGGTGCGCAGCTACTTCGTCTTGTCGTTCGGATCTGGTCGGCCGACCGCGGCAGCGTCAATCGCCTCCAACAGCCTCCAGCGAGCGACGCCGAACCCGTGCGGGTCGCCCGAAGCTGCGTTTACCGCAATCACTACGTCGTCCTTGGGGTAGATGGTCACCGACTGGCCATACGCGCCCTGGGCCTCGTAACCGCCGTCCTGACGCACCCACCAGCACCAGCCAAAACCAGACCCACGGTCGGTGGCGGGCCAGACGGGCTTGCGAGCTTCATCGATCCAGCCAGCCGGCAACACAGTGCGCGCCGGCCCGCGATCGCCTTTCGCGATGAACAAGCCAAAACGCGCGTAATCCCGCAGGGTGGCTGAGATGCAGCCGCCGCCGCGTTCGATTCCCGCTTTGTCGAGCAACCAGTTCGCATCAGCCTCCATACCGGCGGGCCGCCAGATTTTCTCGGAGAGATAGTCTGAGACTGTCCGCCCTTTGAGCACGCGAGAGAGGGCGATACCAAGCAGGTCGATGTCTATGGTCTGGTAGGCCTCAACCTCGCCGGGCGGATGCGCTCGTGTGAGCTTCATGGCGTAGGTGACGATCGGTGGACGACCATCAATCACCTCGCCGCCATCAGTCAGTCCGATGTCTGAGGTCGGATCCTCATAGTCTTCATTGAACCTGAGGCCGGAGCTCATAGTTATTAGGTGACGCAACGTGACGCCATCGAAAGCGGGCGCGGACTTGAGCTCTGGGATGTAGCGCGTGATGGGGTCGTCAATCGATCCGATCAGTCCATCCCGAATGGCGGCGCCGATCAGCGTCGAGGTGACCGTTTTGGCGACCGACGCAGTGAACCAGCGGTCTTGCTCCGTACGGCCGTAGGCGTAGCGCTCCAGAACAATACGGCCATGATGCAGAGCGATGACGCCCGTGACGCGATACTCGTCCATCAGCTGGTCGATCGTGAGCCTTCGGCCCTCGACCGGCACGATGGGATCGATGGGCTCGCCGTTTGGCAGATTCAGCGTTGAGGCGCCGTGGCGCACAATGCGGACCGAGAACAGCTGATCGATATGCTTGAAGTTCACTATGGTCTGCTCAGGCGTCCAGCCGAGAATGATGCCGATAGGGTCCTTTCGCGCGTCAGACGAGACGCCGACGGCTTGCGGCCCTTTCATCTGCGCCAGCGCTGGCGGCGTGCAGGTTGTAAGGGCGACCAGTGTCACAAGGGCTCGAACGAATCGCGTCATGGCTGAATCCTTTTCTCTATGCCGCTCGTAGTGCGTCCACGACCGAACAGCGCGCCGCGCGAATGGCCGGCGGGAGAGCGCCAAGGAGGGCAAGCACAAGCGCCCACAAAAGCCCGAGAGCGAATAGCCGCGGCGATATCGAGAGGTCGAATACGTTGTGAAGTACCGCCACGTGCTTCCCGTTGAACAGCAACCACGCCGCGCCTGTTCCCAGCAGCGCACCTGCCAACGAGAGCGCCGCGGTCTCGAGCAGCAGCGAGATTGCCACCGAATACGGTTGGTAGCCGATGGCGCGCAGAGTTCCGATCTCACGCGTCCGAGCGCTTGCGGCGGCGTATGTCAGCTTTACGATCCCGAACAAGGCGCCTAGGGCCATGATCACGGCGACGAAGTAGGTGAGTTCGGTGTAGAACTCCGCAGCGCGGTTCACCGTGCGCACCGCGTAATCGGACTGTCGCTCCGCATTTACGTCCAGTGTCGGATTGGTCGACAGCCAATGCTCGAACGTGCCGAATGCCTCCGGCGTGGTGAGTCGGACCAGCACACTGCTGAAGCCGCCCACGATGCCGACGGCTCTCAAAGTGGCTGCATCACCGACAAGCTCGCTCTCCGCGATGTTGCCCTCGTCCGAGAAAGTGCCGACGATTGGCCATGACCCGTTCGGCAGGACGATCGTGTCCCCAACGTGCAGGCGGAAGTGCCGCGCAGCGGCGATCCCCACGATCAGCTCCGCAAGACCTGAACGGAACATCCGACCCGTGACGATCCTCAATTTCGGCCGTAGCGCGAGTCCGGCAGTACCGATGCCCCGCAAGTTGGGAGAGCCGATGACGTACGCTGCCGATGGCGGAACCCAAATCACTGCTTCGGCGTCGCCAAGTGGATGGCCGTCGGATCCCCTGGCAATTCCCGGGGCATCCATGATCGTCCCGACGACGTTTGCGGGAATACCGCCTCCGTAGTCGATGTTGGTCGGCGATAGGACGATCGCCATCGTCGGGTCATCGCCCGAGCGATAAGCGCGCAACAGACCGGCGGTAACAGAGAGCATCGACAGCAGAACGCCAATGACGCATGCCACGCTGCCGACGAGTACCAGCGATGCTCCTAGCCGTTGCGGTATGCCCGCAAGCCCCGTCCTCGTAAGCACCAGAACCTGAGCGAACGCCCGCACCTCACCGCCCCGCCAGAGCATCGGTGACGCTGAGGTGACGGAGTCTGCGCATGGGGATCACGGAGCTGACGAACGCCAGCAACAGCGCGCACCCAAGAGCTGCAGCCAAAGCCATCCACGACGGTGTCGGCTTGGGCAGAGATGCGAGGTCGTTGGGGAGGTGCCGAATTGGGAGTCGGGTCAGGGCGGCGGCGAGACCCGTGCCGACGATCGCACCCGCCAGGCACGGGATTGCCGCTTCTACGAACACCAAAGCCATCAGGGTTATATCCCGATATCCCAAAGCCTCCAGCACAGCGAACTCCGTCGTACGCTCGCGCACCGACTGCGCGATCCCGTTGGCCGTCAGCAGCAGGATCATGAAAATCCCCGCCCCGGCCACTGGCCAGGTGCGCGAGGAAACGGAACTGCCGGAATTGACGTAATTCTCGGTGTTCACGCGATCGGGAATGGTGATGGTCGGCGTACCGGAGTTGGTAAACCGGCGGTCGATTCGGACGCTGACGTCGTTGGCCTGCGCGGCATCGCGCACAGCCACCCGAAACCCCAGCGAGTGCCCCTGGCTTGCCAGGGGCATCGACTTATCCAGATAGTCGTAGTTGCCGAGAATATATGGGCCCGCCATCAGATCATCGGGGACCACAGCCAGCACGTGAAACTCCCAGGCCGGAGCACCGTCAGCACGCGTACCTGGAGGTGTAATGAGGGGGAAGGTGTCGCCTTGCTTGAGACCCAGCCGCGACGCCGGTTTGAGGCTCATGATGACACCGGTTGGCGTCGCGAAGAGCTGATCCCACTGGGCCGGTCTAATGGGCAGCTCCGACCAGGCGGCCCGCATACCGTGATCCACGCCGATGATCCGCGCCCGCACGTGAGGGTTCTGGTAATAGCCCCAAAGCCAATAATAGGAACCCACTGCAGATACGCCCTCGACTCGCGCGATCTGATCGCGAAGCGCGATGGGCAGTAGAACTCCGTCAGGGCTGGCGCTGGGAAAACGCGCGTTGACATCCAGGCGATCCATCCTGGAACTCTCGATCAGACGCTCATAGGCCGTATGTAACCCCACCATAAGGCCGAACAGAGTGAATGATGCGGTCACGGCAAGCCATATCAGGATGGCCTCGACAGGCTTGCGCACAATCGCTGACCAGACCAGAGGAAAGTACTTCATGCTGCAGGGGGGCTGCCCAGAAAATCAGTACCATGCGCCCGCAGAGACGAGGCTCGTGAAATGCTCCTGCC
>Ga0335072_10015267_pt1 | contig 10908 bp, 10 predicted proteins | sample Lox_Sample_21_FD_206725 | JGI IMG/M metagenome (GOLD analysis project Ga0335072, IMG submission 206725) | Soil microbial communities from Loxahatchee National Wildlife Refuge, Florida, United States - Lox_Sample_2.1 | ecosystem: Environmental > Terrestrial > Soil > Wetlands | place: USA... | reverse complement strand
TTATACTCCAATATAGCCCTCTCCTCGGCTTCCTTTTTCTCCCTCTTTTCATCCTCGGCTCTCTTCTCCTCCCGCAAACGCTTCAACTCCATTTCCTTCTTAACCATTTTTTCTTCATCCTCGCGCGTCTTCTCAAGTTTATATGCCTCCAGTTCTCTGCGAGTCCGTTCCAGTTCGTAATCTTCTCTGCTCATATAGCCAGACTCTTTCGACACCGACTCCCGGTATGACACCGACTCTCGGTGTCGAGATTTAGAGCGACTACGTACAGGTGCTGCCAGAGCGAGATACCGGTCTTCTCTATCATAGTCATCGTCCTCCTGGTGATTTTCAATCCTGTTGTTGATGATGATAGGGGCCACTTCCCTGTCCCTCTCCCTTGGTCTCTCCCTCTCTGGCTCTCTGTAATAGCCACGAGATCTAGAGCGCTCGTACCCGCCTCCAGCGATCTCAAGCCGAGTCTCCCGCTGTGAATAGTATTGAGGTGCACGACTGGGACGGTGAGCGGGACGGTGATCGTAGGCGGGGGAGGCACGACCCCGTCTCACGCGGATATCGATATCATCTTCATCGGAATAATAATTCATCTTGATTGACTTGACAAGTCTCTTATCTCGTAGGTACTTGGTCCTTCAGGGTCGCAAAGTGCTAAATTGGTAGATTCTGTTATGGCTTCGACCCCTCCGTTTGCCTTAAAAGCAAGGACAATAATCCCTGGACGCGCAAATATAACGGGCACGAGGTACCGAGAGGTTTGGTCTCGCGACTATGATAGTATATGGAAAATAAAATCGGTGGAAATCAATAGTTGCGTTGGAAAGAGAGAAGTGGGTGGTCAGCGCCCGGTGGGACTCTGGGCAAGCAAGATTGGGCAGCTGGGAGCTTTAATAGCGTGCACGACACACCGAAAAGTGGGTCGCTCCATAAGGCGTCGTGGGCGTAGGCGTGAGACGATCGGGGGCTCGCGACTTCCCCTCCTTCAAACGACCAAACCTCTTACACAGACGCGGCTGGGAACAATCCTTGGCTGGCCTTGGCTGGCATGGCACTATCCACCTTTATCCCAATCTTTTTGCCTCCGATCGCCTTATCTCTTTCCTCATCGACTGAGTACCAACCCCAAGGCTAGCGAGCCAGCTGGGGCTTCTGCGGCTGTACTGTACGCCAAGGGTGGGCACGATTTGTGGCTGGTTGGCTTTACGAGACTCCATGTTAGGTGCATTGTCACACGCAGCAACATAATGCTTTATGGTAACAACGACGTCCCCTATATTCCTATTTTAGTTCGCGTTTGCTTTCAATGCTTTTGTTTGCTGATGATGATATATTTCTAAGGGTTTCAGGAGTGCTTCGCAGTAGGCAGGCATCTTGCGCTGCATCCCGATTTTAATGTCTAATTTGTCCCCCGCGTGCATTTCAGCTGAAGCCAAGATGGTGCCTCTAGTCGAATCAAAACACCTGGACCCCACCTCCATAATTTCGGCAGACCTCTTATGGGAAAAGGCCGAGAACACTAACACCATAATCGTAATTTGACTTCAAGTTTTATTGCTGCTTTCCAAAGATGCAGTGAACCTCTCATCTTTCCATACTAGCGGGTCCAGCTCTTGTTCGTCTTACAGTAGAGATTTGCACGTATAATGCCACCATCGGGATCCTGACCCGAAAAGTGCGATTCTTGACATACAAATTGCAACCCGATCTTGGATGGCTTTGCTACATATTACCTCTGATGTTCCTATGATTAGGGATATATAGCTCATGCTCCGGTAAAGCCCACCAGCCCTTTCCCAGTGAAACCTGGGACAAAGATTCCCATCAGCGCCCTCCACCGTTGAATATCTGATCAATATGCTCGCGACTGTTCTTGTGCGTTGTCTCGAGATAATGCAGCTTCTTCCCCAAGTTCTGCACCTCTAATTTCAGTTCAGCCGTCTCCTTGCTCAGCCTCTTGTCTATTTCAGCTATGGGGCTGGAGACAAACCTGTAGACGGTGAGCGAATGAGTTCAAGTGTCCGCAAGGTTATAGTACGAAAGTATCTCTTACATTTTGCCAGCGCCTTCATAGACCTTTGTATCTGGTGGCAGGATCGCAACCTCGCTCGAGGTCAGTTCCAGGAGACGGATATCCCGTTGTTTGGCCGAGATCTGAGTCCTGACAACATTGATCTGTTGCTGCGCAAGCAGAGCCTGAGCCTCAATTTCTTGCACTAGCTGTCAAGTGGCGATTGATCAGCTCGTGTGATCAGCGTACTGAGACATAATGGTGTTGGACTTAATGGGAGGGGCCGTAAACAGACCTTTTGTAGGGCTTCGTTCGGGATGGACATTATCTCTATGTGACAGGAAGCCTACCTAAAGGTCTTCTTATCGGATCATGCAAGATTATGTCCAAAGAGTGCCTAATTATTTGCCTCCTTTGCGGTCATGTGACAAATCAGCACCTGACTTTGTACTCTAACACATGCTAAAAACCAAATCGCAGAAAAGTCTCCGATTAAGTATGAGAAAGTATAGTGTCGTCGAAATCTACTCATTGAGATAGACAGCCTCATTGCCATCAAAATCCCAGTCAAAACTCTTTGTGATAGGTTCCAATATGTTTCAGCACTTGGCATGTTCTACTCCGTAGCAGGGGAGAGATCGACATCGAAATTTACATGGATTTTGGTGCTAGGTGGTGATGCGCACATGCAGGGAGAAACGACCCCAACCAAGGCCCCTAATCTAGCATCCAGACACAACATGCTATTGGTGCTTATGGCGGACAAGCAGAGCAAGTATTTTCATGCCAGCAAAAGAATGATAATCCTCAGGGCTGAATATAAATTCTTGCCTGTCCAATAAGGCGCTAGAAAATGGTTCCTAAACTTGTTCCGCTGATGCCGGTCATGTGTGACGCCATTCGAGCCTCTTCCCTTTCTTATCTGCCCTCGTATACTGCACATTCCCCTTTCCCCTTCTCCAAAGCTGAGGCCTCTAGAACGGAATTCTGCAATGATGCATCAGTGGTTGCCAGCCTTTGCCTACCCACTTGAACAGAAGGGTTACTGGGAACCGGTAACGAGTACAATCAACTGGTAAATACCCTGAATCTTTATTTCCGCGGATAATTGATTTCTAACCTTGCGAAGGTGCGAAGAAGTAGAACACCTTTCTCTATTCCTTTCGTTCCTTTTAAACGACACACCTGACACACCGGACAGGACTACTATGCAACCATTTACTCTGCTGAGATCATTAACGCCTTTACCAACTTGTTGTTCATGGGCTTGGGCATAAGGGGCATTCGAAATTGTTTGAAATATGGCCATGATACCATCTTTACTGTATGCTTCTGCGGATATATTCTCGTTGGTACCGGAAGCTTCTTTTTCCACAGCACACTCAAATGTTGGTTGCTCCTCTGCAGGTATCACGCAAGAGATTTGCATTTCGCCCTGGCGGCTTGTTGATTTGTCGCTCTAGATCCCTGGCAGCTTGTCGATGAGCTTTCGATGATATATACAACTTGCCTTATGTGTTACGCCGTTTTCTCCTTTGAAACCTCCCGAGGCTTCTCGGTGCTACTGGCAATAAGTCTCCTAGGCTTATCAGTATTTATCACTGTGGGTGGAACCATAATCGTACAAGGGCTTAAAGAAACTGATTTGTCCGGCGATAATAGGTATATTATCATTATTTGCAAGAACCTACTTTCCATCAAATTGCGTATGAGTTCTTTTTCTTGCGCTTTGACCGTACACTCGTTCGAAATGTGTAAACTGGATAATGAATAAGCATAATAACGCGCTCCCTTAGGTACGGGCTTCTCACTGCTGCGGTTGTCTTCCGAAGCATGTATGTAAGTAAGTTTGTCGGATGTTTGGGGGTCTTCGTCTTCCAGTGGCTAATGAGCTATGGCAGTGGAGGTCAACCTCAGACCGTCGCTTCGCAAAAAGTATGGGACAAGTCCAGCGCGGGACAATGCAGAGTTAATGGCAAATTCCGAAGAGCGTGTTGGGATGGCACGAAGGGACAAAAAAATATTGACTGATATGTGGTGGATGATTGCGGTAGGTTTGTCGGTGTTCTTGGGGGGCTTCGGGATATGGGCACTGGACCTTGTGTACTGTTCAGCATTTAGACGGTGGAGACGTGAGATAGGCTTGCCATGGGGCATTTTCTTGGAGGGCCACGGTTGGTGGTTAGTTGCTGGATCCATTTTCCTACGCGGATGACTATATGAGGCTGATATGATTTGACAACAGGCATCTCATGACAGGCACCGGCGCATATTTCGACATTGTGTGGGGTATCTGGCTGCGGCACTGCCTTAATGGACGACAAGACGACTTCGAGTTGAGCTGGCCAAGCCTTTTCTCCATGCCAGACATCGTTCCAGCTCGCCGACACCTTGACGGCAAGGAGACCAAGGGTTCCATACAGCCGAATGGTTACGCAAAGAAGATGAATTAAGAGAAAGAGTAAAGGTATGTAGGGGATAAGTAAATTACGTTTGTTCGGAACGGCTAAGCCCCATATAAGTATCTACACTAGTGCAAATCAGGACAATAAGGATACCCTCGGAGACATCTCTAAATAGAGCGAGAAAAACGATAAAACTTAAATCAGGTTATAATCTTTATGCAGTCGTGCTCGAGTTGCATGGGAGCTACCAATTCGAACAGGCTGATATCATATAAATACCTTTGTATTCTCCCTTGAAATATTTCTACTGTAGAATTCTATCGGCGAGAGCCTGAGGTTAACGATACGGCAAACTATGCGGCATACTAACCTTACCAGGCGCGCCAACGTCTCGGCTCATGAAATGCTTCGCATCACAATTGTGGTTAGGTGTTACCACGCTCCTTACTTCGCAAACAGGGCGCTATACGCTCATTGTAACCCCACGCAGCCATTACAGATGTAAATGGATAATCCTTTCCGAGTCCACTTCCTTTACATGTAGAATGGGGCAATAATCTGCTTTTCGCAATTATGTTCAATGTGAGCTGAGATGTAGAATGTGCTGCATCAGAAGCTCAAACTCGCAACACCAATTAGCAGTTGAAGGGATAAGGTCAAGAGCCAAACATGACAGCCCCGGCGAAGCAAACATCGCGGTGGGGCTCTTTCTTACAACAGGCACTAGACGGAGTGGAATCCCGCCTAGATAACATACTCGTTGGAGATGGTCCGGTAGATCATGCAGTTGGGGCAGCTTCAGGATCAACCACAGCTACCGCCAAGGCTGAAAATGGTAAGTGCTATCTCGGCCCTATTTACCAGCCTTCACTAACTTTTAGATGGGAAGGACCTTCGCGCGGTGCTGCAACTACAAATGCGACAAATGATCGTCTTCAAGAGCGCCTTGCTAAAGCCATAGCAGCAAAGAAATATGCTGCACAAAAACCCGATAGCTATACTTCCTCAAACGTTCCTTCAAGAGTTGGGAGTCCGGTTACGACAACAGAAACACCAAGAAAGAGTTTAGACAATCTATCTGTTGGTAGCCAAGATAAGCAGGGGGGACGGAATAGCACTGAAATTCAGAAAGATGAACCACAAAGCCGGAGCACTTCGGTTGGAGCGAATAATAAAGAACCGGTAAACGGACTTCAAACTAAGACCGCTCAGGCAGAGTCTCCTCGTATCTCTATGGAGTCGACTTTATCGAATGCTGAAAGACCTACCAAGAATTTGCCAAAGACTATGATAGAGGCAATTACCTCGAAAGCAGAAGGTGGACATTCATCAGAAGGGCCTTATGTTAGGGGAGTTGAGGCGAGTACAGCAGAATATGCAGCGACAAGCAACCAGCAGCAAAGTGACGTGGAAATATCTGACTTGCAACGTCAAGAAGAGATACATGGCTACATTGAACGTATAGATGCCTTGCAAGCGAAGCTACAGTATCTGTCTCGTGAGTCAGCAGAGTCAGCCCAGAAAGCTGCCGCCGCAGCTTCATCTGGTAGTATCGAGAAAAAGCTAGCAGAGAAGGATGAGCAGATTGCTCTTTTAATGGAGGAAGGGCAGAAGTTATCGAAAACTGAATTAAAACATACAACAATCATCAAGAAATTGCGCACGAAGGCTGCAGAAAGCGAGAAAGAAACTGTTGAGTTCAAGCAGAAGCTTGAAAGGGCTGACAAGGAGAAAGCAGATCTCTTGGAACGTTTGAAAAGGGTTGAGGCAACGGAAAGACAGTCGACTGAGAGACAAAAGATCTTGACACAGCTTCAAAAAGATATCGAGACCATTTCAGCCGAGAGAGATGCCAAAGATACGATTATCGCAGAGTTGAGAGCACAATTGCAAGAGTCCACATCCCAAACGAAAGCTATTGAAGTAAAAGCTATTCAAGATCAGCTTATAATTGAAAGACGTAGAGTTGCAGAGCTTGAGAATGACGTTTCCTCTCTGAAGATTGAGAAAGAGCTTGCTGCCGGACGTGCGAAGGCTCAAATTGAGGAAATCCGGGCCAAGAGTGAGCGCGAGGCTGAACGTGCCCGAGTGGCGGAAGTAGAAATGAGGGCAGAACAACAAATGTTGGAAAGTAGGCTCGAACTCATGAGAACTCGTGCCGAGGAAGTATCTTCGGGGGCTACGAGCGATGCCCAGGCCAAACTCTTACGTCAGATAGAGACTCTCCAGACTCAATATGCAGTTGCTAGTGAGAATTGGCAAGGAATTGAGGCATCCTTGGTTGCACGTGTAAAGAGTCTAGAGAAGGAGCGAGACGAAGCCTTAAAGAAGGAGTCAGATATAAGAAGAAGAGCTCGGGAAGCGGTTAGTTCCCCTGGTACCACTAGTATTGAGTCCGCTAATGATAGAACAGACCTTTAAGTCAAAACAGACTGAGGAGGAACTCGAAGATACACGTACCAAAATGCGTGCCTTCCATCTGGAATTGAATGAACAAAAAGAAAAGCTAGGGAAGTTGCAGCAGCGTGCCGAGGAGGCCGAGATCGCCTTGCTCGAGACCAGAAAAGCCCTTGATCAAGAAAAGCAGTCGTGGAAGGCTGAGATGCTGCAACGTGTTGATGAGGATAGGTCTAAATGGCGGGAAGACCTCACACCGCATTCTCCCTTTGGCCCTGGTCGGGCGGAGTCACCAGCACCATCTTCACATAGAAATCTGACAGCCGATTTGTTGGGGTTGCAAAACCTTCAGACAAAGGCTCCCGCACGATCCTTTACGAACGATTTAGCAGCAATGGAAGGCCGTATGAGCCGTAAATCCTCTGCCCAGCATGGAAGGTCGTCAGGACAGGAGACTCCTCAAAGACAAGATTCAACACAATCGGTCCCCAACGGTGATGCCTCTGAACTGCCGTCAATACATGCTGGAGACCATGATGATTACTTCGATCACGTTTTGTCTCCATCTCCGACTCACCAAACGATGCAAGATGTTTTCTCAGTATCCACAGTTGGAGCTGGACCTTCAGTTCAGCTTGTCGAGAGGATGAGCGCAGCAGTCAGACGATTAGAAAGCGAAAAAGTGTCTACGAAAGAGGAGCTGAGGAGACTTTCAGGACAGCGTGACGAAGCACGTGCCCAAATCGTCACTCTCATGCAGGAGGTTGAGGCAAAGAGAGCCCTCGATCTTAGGATAAAGGAGCTCGAAGACGAAAACAAAAAAATTAATGCAAGGTACCAGACTACACTAGAAATGCTGGGCGAAAAGAGCGAGCTGGTCGAGGAGTTAAGGGCTGATGTTCAAGATGTGAAAGATATGTATCGGGAGTTGGTAGAGAGGACAGTTAAGTGAATCAACTGTTACTCAAACATTTTCACATCAAACATACATGGATCTTGATTCTCATTCATATTATTGCTGTACTTCTATACCTTCACGCTCGGCAGACTGCAAGATGAACTTGCGGACCTGTTCTAGATCAGAATCTCACAAATGAATAGGAAGATTGCAATAATACTTACTTGCTTGTCTGGAGCAAGATCAATTGCCAGATACCCATCAACATCCTTCCTATCCGTCTCAGCCCCAGCCTTCAGCAGAGCAACTGCGGTGTCTCCTAAAGAGGACATCAGCAAGCGGATAGATACCTCGAGTAATGATGACTTCATACCATGACCTTCCGCAATAGCGTGATGCAATGGAGTATAACCAGCTATGTCAGTGGCATTCAAAGGGCTCTTGTTTTTTAGGAGAAGCTCGACCATAGGTACCGACCCCACAGCGGCCGCCCTATGGATGGGATATTGCCCACGTTTGTCTTTGACTCTGGTTGATGCAGCAGGTTTGTTGGACAGCAGTCGCCGAGCGATATCAAGGTTGGCCTTCGAAGCTACGAAGTGTAGTGCTGACTAGGAGTCATTAATTCATATATCTAGGTTGGGGCGCGGATATAACATACTTGTCCACTGAAATCTGGAAAGTTCATGTATTTAGCAGGAAATCGGGTGACAACACTATTAGTCTTACTTGTTTGATTAACATCAGCTCCCTTATTTAAGAAGAGGCTAACCAAATCATCTCCCTCCTTCAGGCTCACTGCAATCATTAGAGAAGTCCAACCAGAGCCATCCTGTACATCAGGATCGAAGTCGTTTCTCTGCGCCAAAAGCACTGCTATATCGAGATGACCATAAGAAACAGCCCAGTGGATTGGAAGGCGTTCGTCATCATCCTTCTGATTTGCGAGTTTTGGATTCGCCTATAATGATGTGAGCCATTCTCTAAATACCGGGACAGTAAATTTTATCTCACATTCAATAATGATTCGACTATGCTTGCTACTCACGTGTCAGTATCCCTGATGATGAGGGTTATATTCTATTGTTACTTTTACCGTCCCTTGCTGCCTCATGGAGAGGAAATTTTGACGATGATTCTGTCATGCCGCCGAAGGCCAAGAACTTCAAATAGATATCTGCATCAAATCTTTCAAGTCCAAGGATAGTAATCGTATTTCTAAAGTAGATGCTTAGTTGAGCTTCGCCGATTCGGGTTTAGTTCCAGCAACTGAAGCCTGACAGCCTCAGGAAGTTAGTCGCACCCGATGTTGTCTTCAAATGGGGAAATTTTAATGGACCACTAACTATAGTGTTACGATATGGAGATGGAGATAGATGCCAAGGACGAAAGTAGCCACATGCGGATGCTCCTACTCGACAATGCCAAGAAGACCAATACCCTTTTTGCGGGAGGCGTTGTCACTGATGTTCAACAGATCCAGCAATCCTCGATCCCGGATAAGAAGAGGAAAGCTGATACTTCCAGCACACAATTAGTGCAGGTGAAGAAGGCTGAGCCAAAGAAGCCGGGAATGCAGTTATCACAAATCAATCGGATTGGCCAGGATAGGAAAGTTCAGGTCGCTCAACAAGCAAAACCAGAATGGCACGCGCCATGGAAGTTGATGCGAGTCATTTCTGGTCACCTTGGCTGGGTCAGAAGTTTAGCAGTCGAGCCTAATAACCAATGGTTTGCCAGTGGTGCAGGAGATCGGACTATCAAAATATGGGATCTGGCGACGGGAAATCTCAGACTGACATTGACGGGTCACATCTCAACCGTGCGAGGCCTTGCAGTGTCGTCTAGACATCCATATCTCTTCTCCTGCGGTGAAGACAAGATGGTTAAGTGTTGGGACCTCGAGACGAATAAAGTCATTCGGCATTACCATGGTCATCTGAGCGGCGTCTATACATTGGCGCTGCACCCAACACTCGATGTTCTTGTTACAGGCGGCCGAGATGGTGTGGCAAGAGTGTGGGACATGCGAACTCGAAGCAATATACACGTACTAGCTGGGCATAAGGGCACAGTTTCAGATGTCAAATGCCAGGAGGCGGACCCGCAAGTAATTAGTGCGTCTCTTGACTCGACAATACGACTCTGGGACCTAGCTGCGGGCAAGACAATGGGGGTTCTGACGCACCACAAGAAAGGTGTTAGAGCTCTCGCGGTTCACCCTAAAGAGTTTACATTTGCCAGCGGTAGTACGGGTAGCATAAAGCAGTGGAAGTGCCCCGAAGGAGCCTTTATGCAGAATTTCGAAGGCCAGAACGCCATAATCAATACCATGAGCGTCAATGAGGACAATGTTTTATTTTCCGGAGGTCAGTACTTTCCTTTGAATTGGATAATCTTATTCAAAGTAGTTTTCTGACAAGTTCTATAGGTGATAATGGATCCATGAGTTTCTGGGATTGGAAAACAGGATACCAATACCAGTCTCTGGATACGACCGCTCAACCTGGATCCTTGGATGCTGAGGCAGGTCTAATGAGCTCTACATTTGACAAGACAGGCCTGAGATTGATCTGTGGGGAAGCGGACAAGACCAGTAAGTGAATACGCCGAATAAGAGGAGCCGAGCTGACAGATTTCTCTAGTCAAAGTATGGAAGCAAGATGACCAAGCAACGCCTGAGACACATCCTCTGGAATGGAAGCCGACTCTGGGAAGACAGAAGTTTTGAAGGTTTATTCTAGAATGCTAGCCATAGATGGCATGTAGGAACGGTTATGGTAGAGAGCGATAAGGGATCAGCAGAGACTGCACAAGCGGCGCTTGTTCCGAGACTATAATATTTTCGCACCGGAATCGTTGGAGGGGTAGCATTCGAAGGTGTTCAGTGGCAATCTGGCTTGGGCATAGATAGAAGTGCAGTGGTTCAGGGTGTTTGTGTAGCATATTACAGGTAGGTTCCGTGTCTATTGGGAATTTTCAGTCAAATCCTAAACCACGCGCCTCAGGGTCATCCTTGAGAGCTTGCTTTACATCTTCCTCACCTATACATAGGCGAATTTTGCCCATTCGATCACCCCTTCGTGCCTCCAATCCTATTACACCGGACTCCATCAGCTCGATTGCAGCGGCACCCAAAGCAAACACTCTAGAAACCTTCTTGCCTTGGTTCCAACCTTTTTGGGCCTTGATACTTGTCGCAG
>Ga0335072_10015266_pt1 | contig 10908 bp, 9 predicted proteins | sample Lox_Sample_21_FD_206725 | JGI IMG/M metagenome (GOLD analysis project Ga0335072, IMG submission 206725) | Soil microbial communities from Loxahatchee National Wildlife Refuge, Florida, United States - Lox_Sample_2.1 | ecosystem: Environmental > Terrestrial > Soil > Wetlands | place: USA: Florida... | reverse complement strand
GCCACCGCGGCAAGATCGAGGCGGTGATTAACAACGCCGGCCGGGCCGTCGAGCTGGTGCAGGACGAGGGCTCGCTCGCCGCCTACGTGTGGCGGTTCGAGCCCTCGCGACGGCCGCGGCGGCGGGACCGTGGGGATGTTGCCGCCGACACGCCCGAGTCGCGCGCGCTCGCCAAGGATCTGAAGAAGCGGGGCTGGCGGTTCGTCGGGCCGACGACCGTCTACGCGTTCATGCAGGCGATGGGCCTCGTCAACGACCACCTCACCGGTTGCGCGGCCCGCACGCAGGCGACCGCCGCGCGCAAGGACTTCCGCAGCCCGGCCTAGACGAGCCGGACGATCGCGGTGATCCCGACGATCACGATCACCGCGCGCAGCGCCGACGGAGGCAGGCGGCGACCCCAGCGGGCTCCGGCCGCCCCGCCGATGATCGACCCGATCGCGATCAGCAGCGCGGGCAGCCACGCGATGTGTGCGGAGAAGACGAAGATGATGCCCGCGACCAGGTTGACCAGCCCGGCGAGCACGACCTTGAGCGCGTTGACCCGCTGAAGAGTTTCGGTCGGGAGCGACAGTCCGAGGATCGCGAGCAGCATGATTCCCTGGGCGGCGCCGAAGTAGCCGCCGTAGATGCCCGTGCCGAACACGGCGAGCATCCCCAGCGGCCCCGCCTCGTGCTTCTCGCGCGAGCGCCGGGACTCGAGCGCGCGCCCGATCCGCGGCTGGAGCACGATCAGCACGAGCGCGATCACGATGAACGCAGGCACGATGTCCTTGAACGCGGACGCCGGCAGGCTGAGCAGCAGCACCGCGCCGACGATCCCGCCGGCCGTGGACGCGACGGCGAATCGGAGCGCCCGCGCACGCTGCCCTTCCAGTTCGCGTCGGTAGCCGATCGCGCCGGCGACCGAGCCCGGGACGAGCCCGACCGTGTTCGACACGTTGGCGGTCACGGGCGCGTAGCCGAACGCGAGCAGGATCGGAAACGTGATCAACGTGCCGCTGCCGACGAGCGTGTTGATCGCCCCGGCGGCGATGCCCGCGGCGAAGATGGCCAGGGCGTGAAGCGGGGGCATCTGACGTTGCCTGCGCCGGGGGCGGTTCCCGCTTACGTCCGGTACGCGCGCACGAGGTAGCCGCTGTGCCCCGGGCTCGTGATCTCGACCCGTCCGAACCCGCTCGCGCCGAACATCAGCTCGAGCTCGCGGCGGCTGTAGTTGAAGATCGGGCAGTCGCCGATCCACTCGTAGCGGACCTTGCGGACAGGACCTTTGAGCCATGACCACGTGGGGAACGAGCCGACCACGCACCCGCCGGGCGCGCACAGCTCGAACATGCGGCGGCTGAAGCGGTGCGGCTCGGGCAGGTAGTCGAACAGCCCGACGGCGAGGATCACCTCGAACGGGCCGTCGAGCGGCGCGGTCAGGAAGTCGTCGACGATGAGCTGCGTACGGTCGGCGAAGCGCGCGAGCCGGGCGCGGGACATGTCGATCATCGGCGCGGAGAAGTCGACTCCCACGTAATGCGACGCGCCGGCCTCGAGCACGAACTCGCCGATCCGGCCCGACCCGCACCCGACGTCCAGCACCCGGGGGTTGGAGTACGCGGCGACGGTGTCGACAGCGAGCTTGCGCCGGCGGAACAGCCCCGGGCGCAGCGTGCGGACGAGCCAGCGCTCGTCCTCGTAGAGGTCGTCGAACTGCTCGGCCTTGTCCTCGAAACGGGTTCGGACCCGCTCAGGCGCTGCCGTCGAGTCGTGCATGGGCCTCACCATAGGGGATCAGCTCGAACTTCCGGGCTATCGCTCTGAGGACGGCCGGGGCGCGTCGCCGGGCGCCGTTGCGCTGTGCCTCGCGCAGCCTGGCGTGGGCCTGTTGCTTAGGGGTGGCGGTGTTCGGGAGGTGGGCGCGGAGCGGCTCTGGGTCGAATTCGTTCGGGTGCAGGTACAGGCCGGCGAGCGGGCCGGCTTCGTTTAGCCCCTTGAGGATCGCCGGGGTCGGCAGCACCTGCCAGTAGGACGCGCCGCCGACGGGGATGCGAATGCCGCCGACCCGCGTGGTGTGCCACACCGCGACCGGAAACTCCCATAACTCCCGGGCTCCCGCCATCTCCAACCGCCGAGGCCCCCCGTCCTGCGCAGCCGCCCGGTCGCGCAGCGCCGGCGAGTCGTGCTGGCTCGCGTCGTACTCGAACCCCTCGTCGGCGAGCACGCCGTATGCCCAATCGCTGGTCTTGGTGATCGAGAATGCGGGCGCGCGGTACCCGACCGGCGTGCGGCCGGTCAGCTCTGTGATCGTCGCCCGCGCCGCGCGCAGGTCGGCGCCGAACTCGTCCGGGGTCTGCGCGTGCACCGGCAGATGGGCGTCGCCGTGGCAGCCGATCTCGTGGCCCGCGGCGACGATCCGGTCGAGCAGCTCGGGGTGAGCGCGCGCCGCCATCCCCAGCACGAAGAAGGTCGCGCGCGCGTGGAGTTGGTCGAGCAGGGTGAGGAGCGCGTCGGTTTGTCTTGCGAGCGCCGGCCCGGGCTCATCCCAGTTCGACGCGCCGACACGCCGGCGGACGAGCTGGTGCCAGTCCTCGTAGTCGATGCTGAGCAGCAGGGTGGGGCGGGTGGAGGTCATCGGCTTGGGAAGAAACTACGACTATTCCGTAGTTTCTTCCCAAACGGTCCGGCGGGGTCACTTCCCGAAGTGGGGGCGATCCGCGGCCGCGGACCCTGTAAAACGCAGCAAATCTCGCGCGTTCGTCCCTCCCCGCCCACATAAGCATGGCCACCCTGCTTATGTGGCCGCGGTGCCGGCGGCCCGGGTGGTTCGCTGCGAAATACAGGTGATTCGCGCCCCGGCCGCGCGCCGTGGCACCGCAAGCCGCGCGCTGCGCCACCGCGAGCCGAGCGCCGCGCCACCGCAAGCCGCGCGCCGCGCCACCGCAAGCCGCAAGCCGCAAGCCGCGCGCCGCGCCACCGCAAGCCGCGCGCCTCCCCGAGCCGACTACCCCCCGGCGACGATCCGCCGCCCGAGCACGCGCTGCCCGACCCGCACCGGGGCCAAGAGCCCGAGCCGCGAGGCGATCTGCATCGAATCGGCCCACCGCGACAGCGGCGAGGCGCGGGACTCGTCGAACGCCCCCTCCGCGATCCGCTCGAGTACCCACTCGATCGTCGCCCTCAGCGTGTCGTCCAGCGGGCGCGAGGTGTAGCCGAGCTCATCCCGCGCCTTCTTCGAGGTGAACCGCCAGTCCTGGCCCATCAGGTTCGACGCCTCCGCCGACAGCGCGCCCGGCAGGCCGATCGCCTCGCGGATCCGGGTCAGCCGGCGGATGCTCGTCGGCAGGACCACGATCGGGTACCGCACGTCCGACAGCTCGGCGACCCGGTCGATCAGCTCCGCCCACCGCACATTCACCCCACCGAGGATGTAGCGCTCGCCGGGTCTGCCGCGGTCAGCGGCCAGCAGCTGACCATGAGCCACATCCTCGACGTCGACGAAGTTCATCGGCGCGTCGAGCACTCCAGGGAGGCGGCCGCGCAGGTAGTTGGCGATCGTCCGCGTCGACGTCTCACACGCGTGCGTCCGAGCAACCGGGACGCCGAGCACGTATGCCGGGTTGACGACCACGAGGTCGATGCCGTGGCGCTCGGCCGCCTCGAGCGCGGCGCGCTCGCCGGCGTGCTTGGAGTCCGGGTAGGTGAGCCCGAGCCAGTCCTCGGGGTAGCGCGTCGACTCGTCGGCCGGTCCGTTGCCGTTCGCGGTGCCGATCGCGGAGATCGTCGAGGTCAGCACGACGCGGCCGACACCGGCGGCCGCCGCAGCCTCGACCGCGACCACCGGCGCCTCCGCGTTCAGCTCCCACACGCTCTCCACCGGGCTCGAGGCGACGTTGCCGGCGACGTGGAACAGGACGTCGATCCCGCGGAGCGCGCGCCGCATCGACTTGTAGTCGAGCACGTCGCTCTTCGCCCTCCGGTAGTGAACGCCGTTCAGTGCCTTCAGGCGATTCGCATCTCTGTAAACAACGCGAACGTCGTCGCCTCGCTCCGCCAGCGCCCTCACGACATGGGCGCCGACGAACCCCGTCCCTCCGGTGACGCAAGCCCGCATGACCTTGGCCTACCCATCAGGCGCGAAAGCCACGCGCCCAATGTGCCGTGTTCACAAGATGACTTCAGTCGATCGCGCGGCGATAGAAGCCGCGTACGCCGATCGCCATCAGCACGGTCAGCGCGCCCGCGAGCACGACGATGCAAACCCACGGGGTGATGTGCGGCACCGACGGCACGAGGGCGGCGCGCATCATCTCGCTCACGTATGTCATCGGATTGCACGCGGTCACGATCTGGAACCACCGCAGACGCGACAGCGACGGCCACGGGTACTGGCTGCAGCCGGTGAACAGCAGCGGCGTGAACACGAGCGAGAACACGATGTTGATCCGCTGCGGGACGACGAGCGTGCCGAGCACCAGTCCGAGGCCGGCGCCGAGCAGGCTGCCGAGCACCATCGCCAGCACCATCAGCGGCACCCCGCTCCAGCGCCACGGGATCGACCCGAGCACGAGGATCCCGACCGGGATCATCACGAGCGTCGCGGTCAGCGCGCGCAGCGAGGCGAACAGGACCTTCTCGGCCGCGACCAGCGCGGTCGACATCGGCGCGAGCAGGCGATCCTCGATCTCCTTGGTCCACCCGAACTCGATCACGAGCGGGAACGCCAGCGTCTGCATGCCGGTGATCACCGCGGTCAGCGCGAGCAGTCCGGGGAACAGCAGGTTGGAGTATCCGTGCTGCGTGTAGCCGAGCGACCCGAGCACCTTGCCGAACACGAACAGCAGGAACAGCGGCTGGAGGATCACCTGGGCGAGGAACACCGGCAGCTCGGACCAGGTCACGAGCAGGTCGCGCCGGAGCACCGCGGTGAACGCGCGCCGCTGCTTGACCACCGGGGCGGACACGCCCGCCGGAACGGCGGCGGCGGTCATCGCAGCGTCCGCCCGGTCAGATGAATGAACACGTCCTCGAGCGTCGGCTCCCCAAGCTCGACGCCGCTCAGGCTGAGCCCCCGCTCGGCGAGCAGCGTCGCGGTCGGCGCCACCAGCGCCGACGCCTCGCCGGAGACGTACAGCCGCACGTGCCAGTGCGGGTCATCGGGTTCGGGTGAATCCGAAGGCAGCGGCTCAACCCGCTCGACGCCGGGGAGCCGCTCAAAATCGCCGATCAACGACGAAGGCGTGTGCCCGTTCTCGCCGGCATGCACGCTCAGCTCGAGCGTCGAGCTACCCGGCAGCCCGCGCATCAGCGCGTCCGGGGTATCGAGCGCGAGCAGCTTGCCGTGGTCCATGATCCCGACGCGGTCGGCCAGCAGCGCCGCCTCATGCATGTCGTGGGTGGTCAGGAACAACGTGACCCCTCGCTGGCGGAGCTCTCGCAGCCGATCCCACACGAACAACCGCGCGGCCGGGTCGAGCCCGGTGGTCGGCTCGTCGAGGAACAGCACCTCCGGCTCGTGCATCAGCGCCCTCGCGATCATCACGCGTTGCGACTGCCCGCCCGAGAACAGGTCGGGCTTGACGTCCCCGCGCTCGCGCAGCCCGAATTGCTCGAGTAGTTCGTCGGCCCGTGCGGAGGCCTCGGCCGCCGGCACGCCGTGGTAGGCGGCGTGGAAGGTCAGGTTCCGGCGAATCGACAGCGAGCGGTCGAGGTTTGACCGCTGGGGGACGACCGCGAGCATGCTCCGGGCCCGGACCGGCTCGGAGCCGACGTCGACGCCCCCGACCATCGCCCGCCCGCCGGTGGGTTTCACGCGCGTCGTGAGCATCCCGACCGTGGTGGTCTTGCCGGCGCCGTTGGGGCCGAGCAGACCGAACACCTCGCCGGGCGCCACCGCGAACGTGATCCCGTCGACCGCGTTGACCGGCGACTTCGGGTAGCGCTTGATCAGCTCTGAGACCTCGACCGCGCTCGTCGCGCGGCCGCCATCTGAAGCGACTCCCGAGGGCACACGTCGCAGGTTAACGGTGGCGGCCATAATGCCTGGCGTGGTCCCGGAGGCGCACCTGAAACGGACCGAGCGCGGCCTCGAGCCCGCCGGTGAGGGCTGGTTCGTACTCAACGCGCGCGACGCGAAGTGGCTCGACGGCGAGTTCGGCGCCTACACGCGTTTTGAGGGTGCGGACGCGCGCTTCCCGACCCTCGGCTTCAACATCGGCGTGTTGGCTCCCGGCCAGCCCTCCTGCATGTACCACGGCGAGGAGGACGCGGAGGACTTCCTGGTTCTCGCCGGCGAGTGCCTGCTGCTGGTCGAGGGTGAGGAACGACACCTCAAGCAGTGGGATTTCGTCCACTGTCCGCCGTGGACCGAGCACGTATTTGTCGGCGCCGGCGACGGTCCGTGCGCGCTTCTGGCCGTCTCGCCGCGAGCGGGCAAGGGCGTGATCTATCCCCGGGCCGACGTCGCGCTTCGCCACAACGCCGGCGTCGAGCAGGAGACGCGCGAACCGAGCGAGGCGTACGCGGGCGCGGAGCCCGACGTCGAGGTCGGATACCGCGACGGCTGGCTCGAAGGTCGCTAGTCGTGGTCGGGGACGACCACTAGCCGAGTTCGAGCCGGTGCCCGAGCGCCCGGACAACGGATCCTCGCAACCACGCGGAGCGCTGTCCTCGGCCTTGCGCGACGCGTTGCAGTTCGACCGCCGCGCGATCTCGATCCAGGCCGGTCTGCTCGCCGCGATCCCGGTCGCGGGCGTGCTCGCGATCGGCATCGTCGCGTGGAGCGCGGTGGCCGGCGTCACGATGGGCGCCGGCGCGATGCTGGTAGGGATCGCCTGGAGGGTCGGGGGCGGCCGTCCACCGATCGCGGTGCTCGCGATCGACGCCTCGCTGATGGCGATCTCGACGTTCGTGGGGTGCGTGACGGGGTCGCTGCCGTGGCTTCACTTCGTCGTGCTGTGTGTGTGGTCGCTGGCGGGTGGGCTGCTGGTGGCGCTCGGCAACCGCGGTGGGGCCGTCGGGACCCAGTCGATCATCGCGTTCGTCGTGTTCGGGCGCTTCAGCCAGCCGGCGGGGCCCGCGCTCGGGCTCGCCCTGCTCGTGCTCATAGGAGGCTTCGCCCAGGTCGTGTTTCAGAGCATCGTCCGCTGGCCGACCCCGCTACGAACCCAGCGCGGCGCGACCGCCGACGCCTACCGGGCCCTGTCGCGCCTGGCCGCCGCCACGGCGGAAAGCTCGACGCTTCCGGCCGCCACCGCGCTCGATGCGGCGCAGGCAGCGCTGTCGTCGCCGATGCTGTTCGCGGACCCGGCCGTGCTGACCCTGCGTAGCCTCGTCAACGAAGGACAGCGGATGCGGGTCGGGTTGACCGCGATCCACTCGCTGGTGAGGCGCCGGCAGGCCGACGGGGACGGCGGCCCGGATCCGCCCGCCGAGGGCGCGGAGCGGATCCTCGCTCTCACCACCGAGGGACTCGATCTCGCCGCGCGCGCGATCGAGGGCGACCGTGCCGCCGCTCGGGAGCTTCCCGCGCAAATGGACAGGCTGAGCTCGGACACCGCGGAGCACGCGCTCACGCCCGACGCCTCCGGGATGGTGCTCTCGCGGCGGCTCCGAGGCCTGGCGGGGCAGCTGCGCGCGATCGGAGCGCTGGCGGTGAGCGCCGGCCAGGCCAGCGGGCTGCGCGACCGGCGCCCGCAAGCGCGCACGAACCGCCCGATCGAACGGTTCAAGTCGGGTGTCGGGGTGCTGCGCGCGAACGCCAGCCTCGACTCGCCGGCTGGTCGTCACGCGCTGCGGCTCGCGGTCGTCGTGCTGGTCGCGGAGCTGATCTCCCGGCACCTCCCGCTGAGTCGCAGCTACTGGATGGTCGTCGCGGCCGCCACCACCCTGCGCCCGGAGTTCGGCGCGACCTTCACGCGCGGCGCCGAGCGCCTCGGCGGGACTGCGCTCGGCGTTGGGCTGGCGGGAGCGATCACGGTCGCGCTGCACCCTGCCGGGGACGTGACCGTGATCCTCGTCGGCGTGCTCGCGTGGGCCGGGTACGCGTTGTTCCCGGCGAGCTTCGCGGTCGGTTTCGCGTTCATCACCGCCGTCGTCGTGTTCCTGCTGAACGCGATCAGCCCGGACACGCTCGCGACGGCGTGGGCGCGGCTGGTCGACACGCTCGTCGGCGGCGCCCTCGGCCTGATCGCGTACGCGGTGTGGCCGACGTGGTCCGAGAGCTCCGCGCGCAACTCCCTGGCCAACCTGATCGAGGCCCAGCGCGCGTACGTGCGGGCGACGCTGAAGGCGATCGTCGAAGGCAAGCGACCCAACGACAGCGAGATTCGTGTGCTGAGCCGGGAGGCTCGGATCGCCCGGACCGCCGCCGAGGCGACCGTCGCGCAGTCGTTGGCGGAGCCGGCGACGCGCCGGATCGATGCCGATCACAGCCAGGGGATGCTCGCCGCGTCGCGCCGCCTGGTCCAGGCCGCGCACGTGCTGCGGCTCGACGCCCAGGAGGAGCACAAGCGGCGGCCCGTGCCGGCGCTGGCTCCGCTCGCGACCGGTGTCGACGAGCTGCTGGCGACCGTCGACACGACGGTGCGGGCCGGAGCGAACGGGGTCCAGGCGGGCACGCCGGGCCCGTCGGTGCCGGACCTGCGCGCGAGCTACGACGCGCTCGAGCGCGCCGCCCCGCGGGACGCCGACGGCGAGGCGCTGCTGCTCGACCTCGACGAGCTCGTCGACGCCGCCAACGGGCTCGCGGCACTCGCCGGGCTCGAGTCGGACGACCTCGGGTCGGACGGCAGCGACTAGTGCCGCGGGGGCCAGGGACGGAGCGGCTTCCCGATCTCCCAGTGGTGCCCGAACGGATCGGCGATCCGGCCGAGGCGCCAGCCATGCTCGTCCGCCGCGGGGCGCACGAGCGTCGCGCCCGCCGCCACCGACCGCTCGATTGCCGCGTCCGGGTCATCGACGATCAACAGCAGCCGCACCGTTCCGCCGCCCACCGTCTCTGGGCTGAAGTTCAGGTGCTCGGGCGATTCGTCGGCGACCCAAAAGGAGGACCCATCCCCGACGGCGAGCTGACTCACGACCGCCTCATGCGAATCGGAGCCCCCGACCCGGTACACCTCGACCGCGCCGAACGCCGCCTTGTAGAACTCGACCGCCTCCCGGCCCCGCCTGACCGACAGCTGGGCCAGAACCTGTGCGCTCACGCCCGCGCCAGCCGGGTCAGCTTGCGCCGTGCGGTCGCGTCGAGGACGACCTTGCGCAACCGGACGGCGTGCGGCGTGACCTCGACGCACTCGTCCGCGCGCAGGAACTCGAGCGCCTGGTCGAGCGACAGCTCACGCTTGGGAACCAGCCGGACCAGTTCGTCGGCGGTCGAGGAGCGCATGTTCGTCAGGTGCTTCTCCTTGGTGGCGTTGACGTCGAGGTCCTCCGCGCGCGAGTTCTCGCCGACGATCATTCCCTCGTAGACGTCGTCGCCGGGGCCGACGAAAAGCGTGCCGCGTTCCTGGAGGTTGTAGAGAGCGAAGGCCGCGACCGCGCCCCGCCGGTCGGAAACGAGTGACCCGGACGGCCGCGTCCGGAGCTCGCCGTGCCACGGTTCCCAGCGTTCGAACACGTGGTGGACGAGTCCGGTCCCGCGCGTTTCGGTCAGGAACTCGGTGCGGAAGCCGATCAGCCCCCTCGCCGGCACCAGGTACTCCATTCGCACCCACCCGGTGCCGTGGTTGACCATCTGCTCGAGCCGCCCCTTGCGCATCGCGAGCAGCTGCGTGATCACCCCCACGTACTCCTCGGGCGCGTCGACGCTCATCCGCTCGACGGGCTCGCACTCGCGGCCGTCGATCTCGCGCGTCACCACCTGTGGCTTGCCGACGGTGAGCTCGTAGCCCTCGCGGCGCATCAGCTCGACGAGTACCGCGAGCGCGAGCTCGCCGCGGCCCTGAACCTCCCACACGTCCGGGCGGTCGGTGTCGAGCACGCGCAGCGACACGTTCCCGACGAGCTCGCGCTCGAGCCGCGCCTTGACCTGTGAAGCCGTCAGCTTGTCGCCGTCCTGCCCGGACAGCGGCGACGTGTTGATCCCGATCGTGACCGACAGCGAGGGCTCATCGACGGTGATCACGGGCAGCGGTCGCGGTTCATCTGCGGACGCGAGCGTGTCGCCGATCGTGATCTCCGGGATGCCCGCGACCGAGATGATCTCGCCGGCGCTCGCCTCCTCGGCCTCGACGCGGTCGAGCGCCTCGGTGACGTACAGCTCGGAGACCTTGACGCGCTCGATCTGCCCATCGGCGCGACACCAGGCGACGGTTTCGCCGCGCCGGATCGTGCCGTGGCGCACTCGGCAGATCGCGATCCGCCCGACGTAGGGGGACGCGTCCAGGTTCGTGACGTGCGCCTGGAGTGGGTGCAATGGGTCGTACTCGGGCGCGGGAATGTGGGTGATCAGTAGCTCGACCAACGGGGCGAGGTCGTTCCCTTCAACGCCCGGATCGAGCGACGCCCAGCCGGCCTTGGCGTTCGTGTACACGATCGGAAACTCGATCTGCGACTCGTCGGCGTCGAGGTCGAGGAACAGCTCGTAGACCTCGTCGACCACCTCGTCGATGCGGGCATCGGGGCGGTCCACCTTGTTCACGACGAGAATCACCGGCAGCCGGGCCTCGAGCGCCTTGCGCAGCACGAACCGGGTCTGCGGAAGCGGTCCCTCGCTCGCGTCGACGAGCAGCAGCACGCCGTCGACCATCGTCAGGCCGCGCTCGACCTCGCCGCCGAAGTCCGCGTGCCCGGGGGTGTCGACGATGTTGAGCTTGACCCCGCCGTAGCGAACCGCGGTGTTCTTGGCGAGGATCGTGATCCCCTTCTCGCGCTCGAGGTCCATCGAGTCCATGACCCGGTCGGCCACGTCCTGGCCGGCGCGGA
>Ga0335072_10015265_pt1 | contig 10908 bp, 9 predicted proteins | sample Lox_Sample_21_FD_206725 | JGI IMG/M metagenome (GOLD analysis project Ga0335072, IMG submission 206725) | Soil microbial communities from Loxahatchee National Wildlife Refuge, Florida, United States - Lox_Sample_2.1 | ecosystem: Environmental > Terrestrial > Soil > Wetlands | place: USA: Florida... | reverse complement strand
GCCCGAGTATCCCGGTCCAACGGGTGGCGGCGGGGGAGGCAGCGGCGAGCGGGAAGACTTCGACGACGATATCCCGTTCTAGCCTGTAAACTCGGCGATTTTGGAGAGCTCTCGTGCGCCACGTGTGGACAACGAAATGCGGCCAGCTTCTGAAGATGCTTCCGGGCACTCTGGTCGTTGCAAGTCTCACCGGGTGCACCATCGTGCATCTGGATGGGGACCCGGGCGGCACCCCGCCGCTCAAGCAGGCTGTCGACGGGGCGGCAGAAACCGCGGTCGAGTTCGGGACCAAGAACGGGTCCCTGCAGCATGCATGGCGCGACGGAGCGGGCACGTGGCACTGGACAGAGGTTGACCAAAGCGGCGGCACTCTCCAATGTGAAGGACCCAAGGTGGGCACGCCGACGCTGTGTGACTGAATCGAGTTCTCGGCTGCGTACAAGCTGTTGATTTATAAATCGTTTTGCGGATGTAACGCAGTTCTTCGCGGCTCCCGTGCGGTGGGGTGGCCGAGGCCGTAGAATGAGCCGGTCCCCGCCTATGTCCCGCCGCTACTTCATCAAGACCTTCGGCTGCCAGATGAACGAGTACGACTCCGCCCGCATGGCGGACGTGCTCGAGGCTGGCGTGGGCCTCGCGCGCACCGAGGATCCGGCCGAGGCCGACGTTCTGCTGATGAATACGTGCTCCGTGCGTGAGAAAGCGCAGGAGAAGGTGTTCTCCCTGCTGGGCGAATGGCGAAAGCTCAAAGCGCAGCGGCCGCACGTGCTCATCGGCGTCGGTGGATGCGTGGCGAGCCAGGAGGGCGAAGGCATCACGCAGCGCGCGCCCTTCGTGGACCTGGTATTCGGCCCGCAGACCCTGCACCGCCTGCCCGACATGATCGCGCAGCTGCGCCGTACGGGCCGCTCCGTCGTGGACGTCAGCTTTCCCGAGATCGAGAAGTTCGATCGCCTGCCGGAGCCGCGCGCCGAAGGCGCCACGGCCTATGTGTCCGTCATGGAGGGCTGCAGCCGGTACTGCAGCTTCTGCATCGTCCCCTACACGCGGGGCGATGAGGTCAGCCGGCCGTTCGAGTCGGTGCTGCAGGAGGTGCGTCAGCTCGCGGGCCAGGGCGTGCGGGAGGTGACTCTCCTCGGCCAGAACGTCAACGCCTATGCCGGCCCGATGGCGGACGGGGCAGTCGTCGATCTGGCGACGCTGATCCATCACGTCGCAAGGGTGCCCGGCATCGAGCGTATCCGCTTCACCACCTCGCATCCGCTCGAGCTCAACGACAGCCTGATCGAGGCCTTCGCTCACGTGCCGCAGCTGGCGAGCCATCTGCATCTGCCGGTGCAGAGCGGCTCCGACCGCGTGCTGGCCCTGATGAAGCGCGGCTACACCGCCATTGAATTCAAGGAGAAGGTCCGCAAGCTGAGGACCGTGCGGCCGGACATCTGCATATCCTCCGATTTCATCGTGGGGTTTCCCGGGGAGAACGAGCGCGACTTCGAGGCGACGCTCACGCTCGTGCGCGACGTCGGCTTCGACCAGTCGTTCAGCTTCCTCTACAGCCGCCGCCCCGGCACGCCGGCGGCATCATTGCCCGATGAGACTGCCGCCGAGGTCAAGCAGGAGCGGCTGGCGCGGCTGCAGATGCAGCTCGACATGCAGGCCCGCGCCATCAGTGAGCGCATGGTCGGCACCACGCAGCGCGTGTTGGTGGAGCGGCCCGCGAAGAAGGACGGACGCGAGCTCGCCGGCCGCACCGAGAACAACCGCTGGATCAACTTCGCCGGGCCCGCCGACATCATCGGCCGGTTCGCGCCGGTAGCGGTGACCGAAGCCCTGTCGCACAGCCTGCGCGGACGCCTGTGGCAGTAACGGTCCCCGAGGCGCAGCGCGAGTTCGATCTCGAGCCGTCCGACAATGCGCGGCTGGCCAACCTCTGCGGCCCGCTGGACGAGAATCTCCGTCTGCTCGAGGCCCGCCTCGACGTGGAGATCCGCCGGCGCGGCGACAACTTCCGGGTGCTCGGTGCGCGCGCCGGCACGGCCGAGGACATCCTGCGGGAGCTCTTCAGCCTGGCGGAGGAAGAGGAAGTCACGCCGGAACGGGTCCATCTGGCCCTTCGCGAGCGTGAGACGGGCCAGGCTCCCGCGGCCGACGCGGAGCCCGAGGAGCGCGCCGTCCGCGTGCCGCGCGGCGGTATCCGTGCCCGTGGTCATCACCAGCGTGAGTACCTCGGGTATATCCGCAGCCGCGACCTGACGTTCGGCATCGGTCCCGCGGGCACCGGCAAGACCTATCTCGCGGTGGCCTGCGCCGTGGAGGCGCTGCAGGCGGAGACCATCCGCCGCATCATCCTGGTGCGGCCCGCGGTCGAAGCGGGCGAGCGGCTGGGCTTCCTGCCCGGCGACCTCACCCAGAAGGTCGATCCCTACCTGCGGCCCATGTACGACGCGCTCTACGAGATGTTGGGATTCGACCGGGTGTCGCGCTTCATCGAGCGCAACGTCATCGAGGTGGCGCCGCTCGCCTTCATGCGCGGCCGCTCGCTCAACGATTCCTTCATCATCCTCGATGAGGCGCAGAACACCACCGTCGAGCAGATGAAGATGTTCCTCACCCGCATCGGCTTCGGCTCCAAGGCCGTGGTCACGGGCGATGTGACCCAGACGGATCTGCCCGCGGGCCGGCAGTCGGGCCTGAGTCATGTCACCGGCGTGCTGCGCGGCGTGGAGGGAGTCGCATTCACGTTTTTCGATGCCCAGGACGTCGTGCGCCATCCACTGGTGCAACGCATCGTCCAGGCTTACGAGTCGCAAACGTGAGCGATAAGCTGCAAGTGGACGTGCAGCGGCGCGTCAAAGCCTGGGCGCCGCGTCGCGGTGACATCGCGACGTGGGCAGGCATGGCAATCGGCCCTCGCGCCGCCGGCGGGGAGCTGGGCGTGCGCGTGGTCGGCTCGGCGGAGAGCCGCCGGCTCAACGCCCGCTATCGCGGCAGGGACAAGCCGACCAACGTCCTGTCGTTTCAGGGTGTCGGGAAAATACTCGGCGATCTCGTCATCTGCGCCCAGGTCGTGCGTGCCGAGGCGCGCGCGCAGGGCAAACCTCTCGAGGCTCACTGGGCGCACCTGGTCGTGCACGGCGCGTTGCATCTCGTCGGCTACGATCACGAGCGCGCGACGGAGGCGAAGCGCATGGAGCGCCGCGAGATCGCCGTGCTGCGCCGCCTGGGCTTCGCCAATCCCTACAGAATCTGATCCATGACCAAGGACATCAACACCACCGGCAGATGGCTCAAGCGGCTGACGCAGACTTTCGCCGCGGAGCCGCAGAACCGCCAGCAGCTGCTGGAGATCCTGCGCGAGGCCCGCACCCGCGGCCTGCTCGAGGCCGACGCGCTGCCCATGCTGGAAGGCGTGTTGGAAGTCTCCGACCTGCAGGTGCGCGACATCATGGTGCCGCGCGCGCAGATGGCGTTCGTGCGCCGCGACGATCCGGTATCCCGCATCCTGCCGACCGTGGTGGAGTCGGGACACTCGCGCTTCCCGGTGATGGATCAGGACCGCGACGACATCGTCGGGATCCTGCTCGCGAAGGACCTGCTGCGCCTCTCCAACGACGGCGCCCGCGAGCGCTTCGACATCCGCGAGTTCATGCGGCCGGCGGTGTTCGTGCCGGAGTCGAAGCGGCTCAACGTCCTGCTGAAGGAGTTCCGCGGCAGCCGCAACCACATGGCGATCGTGGTCGACGAGTACGGCGGCGTCGCGGGCCTCGTGACCATCGAGGACGTGATCGAGCAGATCGTCGGCGAGATCGACGACGAGTTCGACGTCGAGGACGATCAGAACATCCGCAAGGAGGGCGAGCGCCTCTTCGTCGTGCGCGGCGTGACCCGGATCGGGGAATTCAACGAATACTTCGGCGCCCACCTCTCCGAGGAGGAAGGCTTCGAGACCGTGGCCGGCCTGCTGATGAAGCAGTTCGGCCACCTGCCGCGGCGGGGCGAGACCGCCGGCATCGGCGGTTTCGAGTTTCGTGTCGTGCGGGCCGACCGGCGCCGCATCGACTCATTGCGCGTCGTGCCGCCGCGCGACGTGACGCCGCCCGAGGGCCAGACGCAGCCGGAGCAGGGCGAGCAGGGCGAGTCGCGCGCATGAGCTCCCGGCGCCTGGCTGCCGTTGCCGCTCCCGCGCGCGAGGCGACCCCTGCGCCGGCCCTGGGCGCCGCGAGGGACCTCCTGGTGGTCACCCGCTCCCGCCACGCGCTGCTGGTGCGTGGGCTGCTGGCGTTCGGCGCGGGTGCGCTGCTCGCGTGCTCCTTCGCACCGCTCGAATGGTGGCCGCTCGCGATCCTCTGTCCGGCGGCGCTGATGGGGCTGTGGGAAGAGGCGGCGCCCCGCGAGGCCGCCTGGAGCGGATTCTGGTTCAGCTTCGGCACCTTCCTGGCCGGCACTTACTGGCTCTACGTCAGCGTCCACGATCTCGGCAAGGCCCCGGTCTGGCTGACCCTCGCCCTCATGCTGGCCCTGGTCGGCATCATGGGCCTCTACAACGCGCTCATCGGGTACGCCGTGGGCCGCTGGCTGCCGCCCGGCGGCGTCTCGAGATGGCTGATCGGTACGCCGGCCGTCTGGCTGCTGGTCGAGTGGTGGCGGGGCTGGTTCCTCTCGGGCTTCTCCTGGCTGTCGCTCGGCTACTCCCAGACCGACACCTGGCTCGCGCGGCTGGCGCCGATCCTGGGCGTCTACGGCATCAGCCTGCTGCTGCTCACCAGCGCGGGCGCGCTGGTCGCGCTGCTCCGCGGCGATGCGCGCACACGGCTGATCGCGGGACTCACGCTCATCGTGCCCTGGGCCGCCGGCGCGGCGCTCGGGCCCGTGCGCTGGACGCACCCCTCGGGCGCCCCCGTGTCGGTGGCGGTGATTCAGGCCGACATCCCGCAGGATGAGAAATGGCAGGACGCCTACGAGGATCGGATCCTGGCGCGCTATCGGCAGATGACCGAGTCGGCCCTGGGCACGAAGCTCATCGTGTGGCCCGAGGCGGCGCTGCCGGAGCCGGCCAACAATCTGCTGCCGTATATCGCGGCCATCGATCGCGAGACGCAGTTCCACGGCTCTTCGCTGGTGATGGGCGTGCTGCGGGCCTCGGACGACGGCCAGCGCTACTACGACTCCATCCTCGCCCTCGGCAAGCAGGCGAGCTGGTACGCCAAGGACAATCTGGTGCCGTTCGCGGAGTTCTTCCCCGTGCCGCGCTTCGTACGCACCTGGCTGCGCCTGATGAGCCTGCCCTACGACAGCTTCACCCCCGGCGGCACCCACCAGTCGCCGCTGCCGGTGGCCGGGCTCGAGCTCGGCCCGACGGTGTGCTACGAGGTTGGATACGGCGGCTACATGCTGCACATGCTGCCGAAGGCGGACGTGCTGGTGAACGTCAGCAACGATGCCTGGTTCGGACACTCGACGGCCCGATACGAGCAGTTCCAGATGGCCCGCATGCGTGCGCTCGAGGAAGGCCGCAGCATGATCGTCGCCACCAACGACGGCATCTCGGCAATCATCGGGCCGCGTGGCGAGATCCTGGCTTCCGCGCCGCCTTTCCAGCAATATGTGCTGCGGTCTTCCGTCACGCCCAGGGCCGGGCTCACGCCGTTTGCGCGTGTTGGAAACTGGCTGATCGTGAGTCTCGCCGCCCTCGGCCTCGCCGTATCCCTGGGGATCCGCGTGCGCCGGCGTACGGGCACGGCGGGTGCTACCACCGTCCCACCCCGGAGTCTGACATGAGCGCTTTTCGGCCCGCGCGCGCCCGCGCGGCACTGATGTTCTGGACCCTCGCAGCGCTCGCCGCGTGGCCGGTGATGAGCGTGCAGGTCGCATCCGCGGCCACGTCCGCCGCGGCGGTCTGCAGTCCCTCGCTGCCGGACTTCACCCCCCTGGTCAGCAAGTACGGTCCGGCGGTCGTCAACATCGAAGTGATCGAGAAGGCGCCGGAGGGCGCGGGCGGTCAGGGCGATGACCCGCTCAACGATTTCTTCCGTCGCTTCGGCATCCCGGCTCCGGGCGGTGATCAGCAGCGCCACGAGGAGCCGGTGCGGGGCGCGGGCTCCGGGTTCATCGTCAGCGCCGACGGCTACATCCTCACCAACGAGCACGTGGTGGAAGGGGCGACCCAGGTGACCGTGCGGCTGGTGGATCAGCGCGAGTTCCCGGCCAAGGTAGTGGGATCGGACGAGCGCACCGACATCGCCGTCCTCAAGATCGCGGCCTCGGGGCTGCCCACCGTCCGCTTCGGCGATCCGTCGCGGCTGCGCCCGGGACAATGGGTGCTCGCCATCGGCTCTCCCTTCGGATTCGAGAACAGCGCGACCGCCGGCATCGTGAGCGCGATCGGCCGCTCGCTGCCGACGGAGAACTACGTGCCCTTCATCCAGACCGACGTGGCGGTCAACCCCGGCAACTCCGGCGGCCCGCTCTTCAACCTGGAAGGTGAGGTGGTCGGCATCAACTCGCAGATCTTCAGCCGCACCGGCGGGTTCATGGGAGTGTCGTTCGCCATACCCATCGATGTGGCGGCGGGCGTGGAGCGGCAGATCATCGAGGTCGGGCACGTGGTGCGCGGCAAGATCGGGGTCACCATCCAGGAGGTGACCGCGGATCTGGCCGACTCCTTCGGCCTCAGCAGTCCGCGCGGCGCACTGGTGAGCTCCGTGGAGAGCAAGAGCCCGGCGGCGTTGGCCGGCATCGAGCCCGGGGACGTCGTGCTGTCGGTGGACGGGCATCAGATCGAGCACTTCGGCGAGCTGTCGAACCGGATATCGGCCATGCGGCCGGGGTCGCAGGCGACCCTGACGCTGTGGCGGGACCGTCAGGATCGGACGGTGCGCGTGCGGGTTGTGGAGCTAAAGGAGCCGCAGACGGCGGAGGCCGGGAGCGGTGCACGCCAGGCGCCGGTGGTCCGCAAGCCGAACCAGCTGGGGCTCGCGATACGCCCGCTCGCGCCGCAGGAGAAGGCCGAGGCGCGAACCAGCGGCAGCCTGGTGGTGGAGGGGGTGTCGGGGAGCGCGGAGCTGGCGGGAGTGGAGCCGGGGGATATCATCCTGGGGGTGGATGGGCGGCGGATCAGCACCGTCGAGGAGCTGGAGTCGGCTGCCAGGAGGACGCAAAAGAAGAGCATTGCGCTGCTGATTCAGCGGGATTCGCAGCAGCTGTTCCTGCCGGTTACCGTGCCGCCCCGGCAGCCATAAGAGGCTGGCGGCGGCGGGGCTCATTCGGCCGCGGCGGCTCGGCTGCAAAAGGCAATTTCCGGGAACGCCGTGAATCCTTCCCTGGAGGCTGGCGCAAAAACATCCTGTTTTTGAGCCTCCCGGAAATTGCCTTTTGCATCCGAGCCACCGCTCGTTCGTGTAGATTGCAGGGCTTTCCTAAGCTTATTCGGGCGCTTTTCGAATGGACGAGCATTACGATCCGGCGGCTGTCGAGGGCGCGGCGCGCGCCTATTGGGACGGGCACGGCTCCTTCGAGGTGAAGGAAGACCCGGAGCGGCAGAAGTATTACTGCCTGTCCATGCTGCCCTACCCGTCGGGGAGGCTGCACATGGGACATGTGCGCAACTACACGATCGGGGACGTGTTGGCGCGCTTCATGCGCATGCAGGGGCGCAACGTGTTGCAGCCCATGGGGTGGGACGCGTTCGGGCTGCCCGCCGAGAATGCGGCCATCAGCAATGGAGTGCCGCCTGCCCAGTGGACGCGGCAGAACATCGCGCACATGCGCGCGCAGCTGAAGTCGCTGGGGTTCGGCATCGATTGGAGCCGGGAAGTGGCGACCTGCGATCCGAGCTATTACCGCTGGAACCAGTGGCTGTTCCTGCGGATGCTGGAGCGGGGCGTCGCCTACCGCAAGACCGGAGTGGTCAACTGGGATCCGGTCGATCAGACGGTGCTCGCCAACGAGCAGGTGATCGAAGGGCGCGGCTGGCGCACGGGCGCGCCGGTCGAGCGGCGGGAGATCCCGACCTACTACCTCAACATCACGCGCTACGCGCAGGAGCTGCTCGCGGATCTGGAGCAGATGCCGGGCTGGCCGGAGCGGGTGCGCCTCATGCAGGCCAACTGGATCGGCCGCAGCGAGGGTTGCGAGATCTCCTTCCCCTACGCCGCGGATACCAGCGCGGCGATGGCGAAGGAGGGGGCGCTCAAGGTGTTCACGACGCGCGCCGACACCCTCTTCGGCGTCACCTTCATGGCGATCGCGGCGGAGCATCCGGTGGCCCTGGCGGCCGGTGAGCGCAACCCGGAGCTGGCGGCTTTCATCGAGGAGTGCCGCCGCGGCAGCGTCATGGAGGCGGATGTCGCCACCCAGGAGAAAAAGGGCATGCGCACGGGATTGCACGTGCTGCATCCCTTCACCGGCCAGCCCATCGAGGTCTGGGTGGCCAATTACGTGCTCATGGGCTACGGCGAGGGCGCCGTCATGGGCGTCCCGGGTCACGATGAGCGCGACTTCGAGTTCGCGCACAAAAACGCCCTCCCCGTCGTGATGGTGGTGCGGTCGAAGACCGGCGCCTACGAGGAGGTATCCGCACCCTGGATCGTCGAATACACCGACTACGGTGTCACGGTGAACTCGGGGGAGTTCTCCGGGCTGGAGTTCCAGGCGGCGGTGGACGCGATCGCGGCCGCTCTCGAGAAGCGCGGCCTCGGGCGCAAGCGCGTGCAATACCGGCTGCGCGACTGGGGCATCTCGCGGCAGCGCTACTGGGGCTGTCCCATCCCGCTCATCCATTGCGGCGCCTGCGGCGAAGTGCCGGTTCCCGACGAGCAGCTGCCCGTGGTGTTGCCGGAGGATCTGGTGCCGGACGGCAGCGGCAATCCGCTCGCGAAGTCGGCCGCCTTCTACCAGTGCAAGTGCCCCAGGTGCGGCGGCGACGCGCGGCGGGAAACCGACACGATGGACACCTTCGTCGATTCCTCCTGGTACTACATGCGGTATGCGTGTCCGGACCAGGACAACGCGATGATCGATGAGCGCGCCGCCTACTGGCTGCCCGTCGACCAGTACATCGGCGGCATCGAGCACGCCATCCTGCATCTGCTCTACTCGCGCTTCTGGACCAAGGTGATGCGCGATCTCGGCCTGCTGAAAGTCGGCGAGCCGTTCACCAACCTGTTGACTCAGGGCATGGTGTTGAACCACGTCTACTCCTACAACCAGGAGGACGGGCGCCGCCGTTACGTCAACCCCATCGACGTGCGCGCACGGCGCGATGCCGTCGGCGCGGAGGTGTTCGAGACGACCCTGCCCGCGGGCGACACGATCCTCGTGGAGTACCAGGGACTCGGCAAGATGTCGAAGTCCGAGAACAACGGCGTCGATCCGGAGGGGCTGGTGAAGCGCCTCGGCGCGGATACGGCGCGCCTGTTCACGATGTTCGCATCGCCGCCGGAGCAGACATTGGAATGGTCCGACGAGGGCGTTCAGGGCGCCTCCCGGTTCATCCGCCGCCTCTGGAATGCCGTCTACGATCATGTGAGTCGCGGGCTGCCCGCGCGCTGCGACATCCAGGCGCTGACCGACGCACAGCGCGGCCTGCGCCGCGCAGCGCACCACACGCTCGCCAAGGCGGGGGACGACATCGGCCGGCGCCGCAACTTCAACACGGCGATTGCAGCCGGCATGGAGCTGCTCAACACCATCGGACGCTTCGACGACGTGTCCGGCCAGGGCCGCGCCGTGCGGCATGAAGCGTTGGAGATCGTCACGCTGGTGCTCTCGCCCATCATCCCGCACGTCGCTCACGAGCTGTGGCGGGCGCTCGGACATCAGCGCGCGGTCGTGGATGAGCCCTGGCCCGCCGTCGACGAATCGGCCCTGACCCAGGAGTCGGTCGAGTTCGTAGTGCAGGTCAACGGCAAGCTGCGCGGCCGGGTGAACGTGGCGGCGGGCGCGGAGGAGGCGGTGATCCGCGAGGCGGCGCTCGCCGACCAGCACGTCATGAAGTTCGTCGGCAGCCGGGCGGCCGTCAAGCGGGTGATCGTCGTGCCCGGGCGCCAGATCGTCAACGTGGTCGTGACGCCGGCGGGCGGGCAGCAGGATGGCTGACGCCGGGCGGCGCGGGGGGCGGAATGCCGCGCGCGCGGCGGCCCTGGGGCCGGTTGCGGGTGCGCTGCTCTGCGGATGCGGCTTTCACCTGGAGGGGCGCCTGCCGTTGCCGCAGCCCATCCGCCGGCCTTACATCGAAGCCCCGGACCAGCAGAGCGATTTCGTGCAGAGCCTGCGCCGTCAGATGTTGATATCGGGCGCGCACCCGGTCGACCTGCCGGGCGGCGCCACGGCCGTGGTCCACGTTCTGTACGATCACGTGGCGCCCCGGGTGCTGTCCGTTTCAGCGCAGAATCGCCCCACCGAGTACCAGATCACCTACACGGTGCGCTTCTCGGTGACCGCGGGCGACAGGGTGCTGCTGCCGTCGCAAACGGTCTCGGCCGACCGCTCCTACAGCTTCGATGAGAGCCTGCTGCTCGCCAAGGAGCACGAGGAGGCCATCCTGCAGCAGGCCATGGGGCGGGACCTGGCGGACATCGTGATGCGGCAGCTTTCGCGGGTGTCGGGCGGCTGACATGCTGCTGCTCGGCGCCGTGGATCGCCTCGCGGTGGCGGCGCTGCTCGATCGCTACGGCCTCGGGCTCGCGCTGGTGGCCCCCGAGGAGGTGATCCCGGGGTCCTACTGGGGCGAGACGGAGGCGGGACTCAGGGGTGACCGGCTGTATGCGCGGCTCGATACGCCGCTGCATTCCGTGTTGCATGAGGCGGGACACTACATCTGCATGACACCGGAGCGGCGCGCCGGGTTGGATCGCGACGCCGGCGGAGATGACCTGGAGGAGTCGGCCGTGTGCTATCTGCAGGTGCTCC
>Ga0335072_10015264_pt1 | contig 10908 bp, 7 predicted proteins | sample Lox_Sample_21_FD_206725 | JGI IMG/M metagenome (GOLD analysis project Ga0335072, IMG submission 206725) | Soil microbial communities from Loxahatchee National Wildlife Refuge, Florida, United States - Lox_Sample_2.1 | ecosystem: Environmental > Terrestrial > Soil > Wetlands | place: USA: Florida... | reverse complement strand
TGCAGCCCGAGTCCGGGATCAGCCAGGAAATCATCGCTCTGGCGCAAAACTTCGAAGATTCCTCGCCAGTTGCCGCTCAAGCCGGCACGTCCCCCGCGGAATCGGCTTCGTCCGTTAACGGCCACTCCGCTCCCAAGGCCACGAGCACGGTCCTAACCGTTGAAGAACCGGCTGAGATCGCCGAACCGAGCGCACCCGAAACCGCGATCGATTCGCTGGTGCGCCCGCTGGTGGAATCCGCAAAGACAGCGCCTCCCGCGCCGCCGGCTGTTCCGCCTGCTCCCCAAGTCGCCCCGCCCTGCGCCGAATTAAGGCCCGCGGAACCAGCCATGTCCGAGCCTCTGCACGCGCGGGAAGAGTTCGCGCGCACTGCGCGGCGCCCGCCGGCGATCCTGTCCTCCTCGCGGCCGCGCATCGAGCTGGATGTGCTTCCGCCCATGGCGACCGGCTTGGCTGCAATCGATGGAGCCCAGCTGCAATTGGCCCGGCCGGTGCAACCGAAGCAGCCGAGGATCCTGCCCAGTACGCCGCCCGCCAGTCCCACGCCCGCTTTCATTCCGGTTTTTACCCTGGAGCCCGGCTTCGAACTTCCCGCCGCGGACCTGGTGGCTTTGGGCGCGGCGCTCGAGGAGCCTTCTCCCTGCGAAGGCGAGGAACTTCCGCCCGTCGCCGTCCAACCGAAGCCTCGCTCCAGCGCGGCCGGAATCAGCGGCCCTGTCTTCGATTCGGTCCGCGTAACTCCGGCGAGCGAACCGCTCTCGGAACCGGAGCCGGAATACGACTCCGAAATTGTCGCCGACGCCATGGAACAACAGGCCGCGGCGGTGCGCGAGGTTCTTGACGCGCATCTGAGCGCGCCAGAGAGAGAACCGCTGGCTATACCCGCGGTCTCGCAGGCCCTCGAACTCGAAGCCACGGAGGTGGTTGAGGAGATCGGCCGCCGCGAAGAAACGGAGCAAGCGGGCATTCGCGCGATCGCAGAGACATTCCGCGAGCAGCCGCCGGCCACGTTGTTGGCCGCGCCGCCGGAAGTCGTCACCGCGCCCGCGCCCCCGGCGACCCAATGGCTCCGGACACCGCGCCCGATTCTGAAGCCTTGTCCGCCTCTACAGCGCGGCTCTGATCTTTTTACGGCCGGCCCGAAGGCGCCCACGCTGGCGGGCCCCTGCCTGCCGTTGCAGTTGGAACACTTCCTCGAACTGGGCAGCGCCACGCCGGAATCGGCTCGCAAGCCAATCGCGTTCCCAACCTGGCTGGTCAGTGTTGTGGTTGCCACTTGTCTGTTCCTGGGCGCCGGCAGCCTGATGCAATACCTGACGCCCAGCCATGACGCGAAGGCCGCGTCACAGGCGCCGGTCACTCCAGCGTCCACGCCCGTACCCGCCGCTACCACCGCTGCCGCGCCACCCCAGCCGGTAGTGCAAGAGCATCCGCTGGCCCGCTTCGTAGAAGTCGCCGGCGTGCGCATCGTGAGCGGCCCGAAGGGCAGGCCGCAGCTGGAGTACATCGTCATCAATCATTCCGGCTCCGCGATCACAGGGTTGGATGTTCGCATCGCGGGCCGCTCCGCCGATGCTCCTTCCGGGGATCCGCTGTTCAGTGTCTCCGGAATCGTTCCCTCGCTGGGACCCTACCAGTCCAAGGAAATGCATAGCGAGCTGGACGCCAGCGTGCGCCCTTCCGCGCTTCCCAGCTGGCAGTCTCTGCGCACCGACGTTGTCATCGCCCGCCACTAAGCGACTGTGCATTTACCTGGCCGGCCGGTAAGTGCGATGATAGCGGCTTGACCAAAAAGGCAACGCCGCCCAAGCTGGTTCCCCGCCCCAAGACCGCCGCCGAGCGCGCCGCGCGCGTACGCAAGATCCTCCGGCTGCTCGACAAAATGTATCCCCAGCCCGCCGTGCCGCTCCAGCATCGCAACGCCTGGGAGCTGTTGGTGGCCACCATCCTCTCGGCCCAATGCACCGACAAGCGCGTCAACGAAGTCACGCCGGGCTTGTTCGCGAAGTATCCCTCTCCCACTGACTTCGCCGGCGCCAATCAGGCCGAGCTCGGCAACGACATCCGCTCAACCGGCTTCTTTAACAACAAATCCAAGTCGCTGATCGGCGCGGCCCGCAAGATTCTCGCGGATTTCGGCGGTGAAGTCCCACGCACCATGGAAGAACTGCTCACCGTTCCCGGCGTGGCCCGGAAGACTGCCAACGTGGTGCTGGGCGCCATCTTTCACATCCCGGCCGGCATCGTCGTGGACACGCACGTCCAGCGCAACGCGCAGCGGCTGGACCTCACGAAAAACAGCAACCCGGTGAAGATCGAGCAAGATCTCATGAAGGTAATTCCGAAAGACAAGTGGATCGACTTTCCTTTGCAGCTCATCTATCACGGGCGCGCCTTGTGCGTTGCGCGCAAACCGAAATGCGGCGAATGCGCGCTGGACCCGTTGTGCTACGCGAAGGATAAAAACCTCGGGGCGTGATGGCTCCGCTTGCTGACGCGCGCGGCTCAGTCAAAGTGTTCGTTTCAGAAACGAGCAAATGTGATAGCCGTCAATGAACTTGAACGGCGTCTCGCCCAGCGTGTAGTGCCCGCACGGCATCACCACCACCTTGTGGTCCACGCGGTGCTCGCGCATCTTGGCGACAATATCCCGCGACAGCCGCGGCAGGAACGTGGTGTCGTAGGCGGCGTAAATGAATAGCGATTTCTGCTTCTGCGCCGCGAACTTCTCCATATAGCTGACCGGGCTGATCGCCATCCACACTTGCCGCAGCCGCTCCAGATCGAGGTGTTCCTCCAGGCCCTGGCGGACGTGCTGCGTGGAGAGGCCGGTCCACACCACATCGGCCACATAAGTGGAGCAATGGTTGAACACGTTAACCGAAATGCGCGCATCGTGGGCGCTGGCCAGACATGCATACGCGGAGCCGAGGCTGGTGCCGACGATGCCCAGGCGCTCGAAGCCCTGCATCTCCAGCCAGTCGAAACAGCAGCGGACGTCGATCACCGCCTGGCGCGCGGCATCGATGGTCCGGCACACGTTGGCTGACATCGCATAGTCGGCGCGCTGCAACTCCGTGGGCATCCGGTAATCGTGATACGGCAGGCTGATGCGCAACGCGGAAATGCCCAGGCGGCTTAAGCCCTGGCAAAGCGCATTGTGCGCCGTGGCGGGGGCGTTCCAATGCGGCAGCACGACCACGGCCTTCTTGCCCGGGGTCTTCTTGCCGCCGGCCGCCGGAAACCACTGTGCGTGCACGACGTTGTTTTCCGGATAAGGAGTGGGCACGGGGGAATGAAAGCGCAGAACGCCATGCTGCAGGGAGAAGTCGCGCGGCCGCTCATAGCCGAAGAATTCATCGCTGTGGCGGAGGGCAATCTGGTTCAATTGCGCGACGTAGTCCTGGGGCGCATCGCCATTCGCGGAATGCAGCCGGGTGGAGGGCCAGTTGCGCGCCCATTCCAGGCCCCATTCGAAGCGGCGCACCACGCGATTGGTGGCGCGGAAGCACAACCGCTCCTCTCGCGCGCGAATCCATCGTTCATAGAAGCGTTCGTAAAGGCGCGCCTTGGTCCTCACCATGCGATTTATCTTCAGGATATCGGGCGGCGGGCGGGGGCCGCAATATGGCCGGGTGGCCGGATGCTACGCTAAGACAACGGGGAACCGATGCCGGACAGGGTAGACAATCGGCCGCACGACGTGCGCGCATTAGCGGTTCGTCTGGCGCTCGTGATCGCCATCATCGCCGCCATTACCGCAGTCTGTCTGCGCCCCTTGCATGTGAACGCGACCACGGCGGGCTTCGCCTATCTGGTCGCGATCCTGTTCATCTCCGCGCGCTGGGGCCTGACAGAGGCGATTATCGGCTCGATTGCCGCGGTCTTGTGTTTCAATTTCTTCTTCCTGCCGCCGATTGGAACGTTCACCATCGCCGACCCTCAAAACTGGATCGCCTTTTTCTTCTTTTTGGCGACTTCGTTCACCGCGAGCCAGCTATCGGCGCAAGTCAAGCAGCGCGCCCTGGAAGCAACCGAACGCCAGCGCGAAATGGAGAAGCTGTACGCGTTGAGCCGCTCCATCCTGCTGATCGAGCCGGTGCGCGGAGTGGCCCGGCAGCTGGCCGGCCACCTGGCGCAGGTTTGCGGCGCCTCCGCCGTGGCGCTCTACGACCGGGAGAGCGGCGAAACCTTCAGCGCGGGTCCGGAGGACTTCCCCGAACCGGCGGATTTGCTTCACCAGGCCGCGCTCGAAGGCACGTTTTTCCGCAACGAGCAGGCGCATACCGTGGTGACCTCCATCCGGCTGGGCGCGCAGCCCATCGGCAGCCTGGGGTTGCGCGACGCGGATCTGTCGGACTCGGCCTTGCAGGGCGTCGCGAACCTGGTCGCCATCGGCCTGGAACGCGCCCGCGCCCAGGAGGCGGCGAGCAAAGCCGAAGCCGCCCGTCAAAGCGATGAATTGAAGTCAACGCTGCTGGACGCTGTCGCGCACGAATTCAAGACACCTTTGACCTCGATCAAAGCCGCCAGCACCGCCCTCCTTTCCGGCAGCGTTCCCCAGCCCGAGCAACAGCACGACCTGATCGCGATCGTGGATCAGGAAGCCGACCGGTTGAGCGCCCTGGTTACCGAGGCCATCCAGATGGCGCGTATCGAAGCCGGCCGCGTGCACTTGCGGCGTGATAGCTACCCGGTCGGCGATCTGGTGGAATTGGTCTTGAACAAAATGCGGCCGTCCCTGGAGGAGCGGAATATTCAGGTGCGGATTGCGCCGCAAGTTCCCGCCGTCTGGGTGGACAGCGAGCTGATCGAAGTCGCCCTGCGGCAACTGGTGGACAACGCGCTGAAGTATTCGCCGGCCGATACCCCGATTCTGATTGGCGCCGAGCTGGCTGACGGGCGCGTGATCGTGCGAGTCGCCGATCATGGGCCGGGCATTCCGGAGCAGGAGCAGACGCGAATCTTCGAAAAATTCTACCGGGTGGAAACCACGCGCCAGATTCCCGGCGCCGGCCTGGGCCTGGCGATCGCGCGCGAGATTGTTCACGCGCACGGCGGCGAAATCTGGGTGGAGAGCAAGGTCGGGGAAGGAAGCATCTTCCGGTTCTCGCTTCCTGTTTCGCCGGAACGCAGAGGATCGAGCCACACGGCTCCCTCCGAGCAGACCGTGAACGACGTGGCGGCCGGTTCGGCGCCGATAATAAAGTAAAAGTAGAAGCCATGCCCACAGCCACGCGAAAGCGCACACCCGAAGAACTGTTGCAGCAGGTCCAGGCCGAGGAAGAGTACGAGCGGCGAGGACGGCTGAAAGTCTTTCTGGGCTACGCGTCCGGCGTCGGCAAATCGTTTCGCATGCTGGACGAGGGGCGGCGGCGGCGCGAACGCGGCCAGGATGTCGTGGTGGGCGCGATCCAGCCCAAGATTTCCCCGGACATCGACAGCGTTCTCCGCAAGCTGCCCGTGATTCCCTTGCGGACGGTGGACGGAGTGGCCGTGATGGACGTCAACGCCATTCTCAAGCGTCATCCGGCCGTGTGCCTGGTGGATGGGCTGGCGTACGACAATCCGCCCGGCTTGCCAAACCGCAGCCGTTGGGAGGACGTCAATCAACTCCTGGACGTGGGCATTTCCGTCATCACTTCGGTGAATATCCAGTACATCGACGAACTGCGGGACCGGGTGGAGAAGATCACCGGAAAGCGCGTGCAGCAGACGGTTCCGCGGAGCTTTCTCAACTCGGCGGACGAAATCGTGGTGGTGGATGCGCCGCCCGAGATGTGCATCGACAAGGCGGACAGCCAGATCGAGCCGGGGTCGGCGAGTCCCGCCCAGAAGCTATCGGAACTGCGCGAAATTGCGTTGCTGCTGGCGGCCGATGTCGTCGACCGCCAGTTGGAAGCCTATCTGCAACGCACCGGAACCCAGCAGACCTTCGGCGCCCAGGAGCGGATCATGGTGTGCATTACACCGCGGGCGAATGCCGCACCGATGATCGCCAGCGGCAGACGGAACGCCGACCGCTTCCATGGCGACTTGACCGTGGCGTACGTCCGCCAGCCGGAGATTTCCGCCGACGACCAGCAGGCCCTCGATCGAAACCTGGCGATCGCTCGCGACGCCGGCGCGCACATCGAGATTCTGGACGGAGAAGATCCCATCGCGACCATCCTCAAATTCGCGCACGAGCACGGGGTGACGCAGATCTTCGTGGGACACAGCACACGCCTGCGATGGTGGGAGCATCTTACGGGAACCCCTCTGGACCGGCTGATTCGCGGCGCCAACGACATCGACGTCCGGGTGTTCCCCCACTAGCCGATGGCCGACCGCCATACCGAAGGAAAGCTGAAAATCTACCTGGGCTACGCCGCCGGCGTCGGTAAGACCTACCAGATGCTGGAGGAGGCCCAGGACATCCGGCGCCATGGACAGGACGTGGTGATCGGCTACTTCGAGCCGCACGGGCGCAAGGACACCATCGGCAAGACCGACGGCCTGGAATTCATCCCGCGCCGCAAAGTCGACTACCGCGGCACCCTCTTCGAGGATATGGACACGGACGCCGTCCTGCGCCGCCATCCGAAGGTGTGCGTGGTGGATGAGTTCCCGCACACCAACGTGCCCGGCTCCGACCGGCTGAAGCGCTGGCAGGACGTGCAGGTGCTGCTCGACAACGGGATCGACGTTCTCACCACGATGAACATTCAGCACCTGGAGAGTTTGAACGACCAGGTGTGGCAAATCACGGGGATTCGGGTTCGGGAAACCATCCCGGACTGGGTGATGCAGCAGGCCGACCAGGTGGTCATGGTGGACCTGACACCGCGTGCGCTCCTGAACCGGCTGGCGCGCGGCGTGGTGTACTCCCCGGAAAAAGCGAAGAAGGCGCTGGAGAATTTTTTCCAGGAATCCACGCTGGTGGCGCTGCGGGAGCTGGCGCTGCGGCAGACCGCTCACGAAGTGGAAATCCGGCAAGTGGATTACGACGCTCCCGGATTCGAGCCGGAGCCGGCCTATCCGGACGAGGCGGAAGCCGCGCCGCGGAGCGCCGACCGCATCCTGATCCTCATCACGCCGGATCCGTCCAGCGCCATGCTCATTCGCCGCGGCAAGCGCGTGGCCGACTACCTGCAGGCCGATTGCTTCGCCGTGGCGGTATCGCGCGACGGAGATTTGCGCGACTTGTCCGCCGCCCAGCGCGAGGCCGTGGAGCGCCACCTGAATTTCGCCCGCAGCCTGCACATCGAGACGCGCGTGCTGCGCGGCCACGATATCGCCAGGACCCTGGTCGAGTTTGCGCGGCTGAATGCCGTCACGCACATATTTCTCGCGCGGCCGCAAGCGGGCCAGTGGTCGCTGGCTCCGGGAGGGGATCTGCTGCAGCAGGTGGTCCACCAGGCGCGGGACATGCAAGTGACCATCGCAGCGGACCGCGGCAGCCGCTCCCCCCAGCCGCACTAGCAGCCACCGGAACTCGCTACAATTGGCGAGGATGGGTCCTCTCATGCCGCCTGATTCAACCATCTTCCTGTTCGACGTCGACAATACCCTGCTGGACAACGATCACGTTACCGCCGATCTCAAGCGGCACCTCCAGGCCAACGTCGGCCCCGAGCGGGCGCAGCGCTACTGGCATTTTTTCGAGAACCTGCGCACCGAGCTGGGCTACGCCGATTACCTGGGCGCCCTGCAGCGGTACCGCATCGACTATCCGCACGATCCCAATCTGCTGGCCGTGTCGTATTTCATGATGCGCTACCCGTTCGCCAACCGCCTTTTTCCCAACTCCGTCGACGCGGTGGAGCACGTGGCGCAATGGGGCCGCCCGGTGATTCTCTCCGACGGCGACGTCGTGTTTCAGCCGCACAAAGTCTATCGCTCGGGACTCTACGAGCTGTTCGAGGGGCATGTGCTGATCTACGTCCACAAGGAACAGGAACTCGATGACGTCGCGCAACGCTATCCGGCGGAGCATTACGTCATCGTCGACGACAAATTGCGGATTCTCGAGGCGGTCAAGCGGATCTGGCAAACGCGCGTGACCACGGTGTTTGTCCGCCAAGGCCACTACGCACTGGACCCCCAGGCAGCCACGAAATATCCTGCCGCCGATGTCAATCTGGAGCGAATTGGCGATCTGGCGAACTACGACCAGGCCGCTCTGGTGGATGCAGCGGCTGTCAGACAAGCCGCACGCTAGGCTTTTGCCGCGGCCGTGCCCAGGACCGAGCCGACGATCGCCTGCGCCTCCTGCTGAATTCGCGCCAGGTGATCGGCGCCGCGAAAGCTCTCCGCATAGATCTTGTAGATGTCTTCGGTTCCGGAGGGCCGCGCGGCGAACCAGCCGTTCGCGGTGATCACTTTGATGCCGCCGATAGGATTGCCGTCGCCAGGCGCCGTGGTTAGGATACTCTGAATTTTTTCGCCCGCCAACTCGGTCGCGGAAACATCCTGGGAAGATAGCCTGGCGAGCGCAGCCCGTTGCTCGGCGCTGGCCGGCGCGTCGATGCGTTCATAGAACGGCTCACCGTGCTCCTGGACTAACTCCGCATAGATCTCTCCGGGATCTTTGCCCAGGCGCGCCGTGATCTCGGCCGAAAGCAGCGCCGCGATGATGCCGTCCTTGTCGGTGGCCCAAATCGAACCATCCCGGCAGAGAAACGACGCACCGGCGCTCTCTTCTCCGCCGAAACCCAGCGCGCCGGTCAGCAGTCCCTCGACGAACCATTTGAAGCCCACGGGGACCTCGTAGAGCTTGCGGCCGAGTTTCGCCGCTACCCGATCGATCATGCTGCTGCTGACGACGGTTTTCCCCACCGCCGCATCCTTCCGCCAGCCGGTCCGGTTGCCGTACAGATACTGCACGCACACCGACAGGTAATGATTGGGCGGCAGAAGTCCGGAGCTGCGCGTGACAACGCCGTGGCGGTCGTGATCGGTATCGCAGGCAAAGGCGATATCGAATTGATTCTTGAGTCCGATCAGGCGCCGCATGGCGTAAGGCGACGACGGATCCATGCGGATACGGCCGTCCCAATCCAGTGTCATGAAGGCGAATCGCGGGTCGACGATCTGGTTCACTACGGAAAGATTCAGACCATACCGGTCGGCGATGGGTCCCCAGTAATGCACGCCCGCGCCACCCAGCGGATCCACGCCGAGCCGGATTTTGGAATCACGGATGACGTCGAAATCGATCACCTGTCCGAGGTCGGCGACGTATTCGGCCAGGAAGTCGTGGCGGCGCGTGGTCGGAGCCTGCAGCGCCTTCTCCAGAGAAACGCGCTTGACGTCCGCCAGTCCGTTCTCCAGAATCTGATTGGCACGGGTTTGGACGAAGGTCGTGATGTGGCTGTCGGCGGGTCCGCCATGCGGCGGATCGTACTTGAAACCGCCGTCCTCGGGAGGATTGTGCGACGGCGTGATCACGATGCCGTCCGCGAGTCCGGTCTTCCGGTCGCGATTGAATTTCAGAATGGCGTGCGAAACCGCGGGCGTCGGAGTATAAGCGCCGTCCGGCGCGATCCGGACTTCCACCCCGTTGGCCGCCAGCACTTCGAGAGCGCTGGCGAAGGCCGGTTCCGACAGCGCGTGGGTATCGATGCCGAGAAACAGCGGCCCGTCGATTTTCTGCTGTTGGCGGTAGATGCAGATCGCCTGCGCGGTCGCCAGAATATGCCCTTCGTTGAACGTACGGTGCAAGGAGGAGCCGCGATGTCCCGAGGTGCCAAACGAGACGCGCTGCCCGGGAATGTGCGGGTCCGGGTGATCCTCGAAGTAGGCGGTCACCAAACGCGGGACATTGACCAGATCCTGCGCTTCCGCGGGTTCGCCGGCGCGTGCATGCACTGCCATCCATCACCTCCCAGGTATTAAGATGACAGAGGGGCGCAAGAGTTTCGAAAAGCCTCTATCGCGCACTGGACGAAGCCGGGGAAGTTCATGCAATATTCGTGTCCCCGTTGCGGATCGACAATGGTGCGGCCCTCGCGACGCCGCAAACTGGCGGACTTTCCGTTAGCGCTGCTCCTGCTGGGACCATTCCGCTGCCGGCAATGTACTCGCCGATTCTACCGGTTCCGTCTCTGGGCCGACACCAGAGCGCGTGTGGTCAACAACAACCCTGTCCCGCCCAAGCGTTCCTGAGCGGGCTTTCCGCGCCACGCGCTTAAGGCGTCACGCTGATGGTCGCCGAATTGCTGGTTTGGCTGCCGATGGTCACTTTCAAGGGATAGTTGCCCTGGGAGAGACCCGTCGGCACCACGATATTCATCTGCAGGAGCCCCACGAATCCCGGCGCCAGCCCCGCGAAGTTCACCTGAGCCGCCATGGACCCAATCGTGGCGCTGTAGCTGCCCGTCACTTTGGCGAGCGGGCTCGAAGGCGCGGCCGCTCCGTCGGCGACCGGCGGGCTCACGGCGCCGGCTCCCGTCAAATACGCCGTGATCGTGCTGCCGGTTTTCGCCGGATTCGCGGACGTATTCAAACTACTATCCTGGTTCTCGACTACCGCCAGGCCCCCACCGTAAGTAAAGATGCCGGGAGCGGCGGCCGTCACCGGAACGTTCACTGTGTTGCTCATTACACCGTTCACGGTTAAGACCACGGCAACCGAACCGGGAGACGCCGCCGCGGGCACCTGAAAGTTCACCTGCCTGGAGTTTACATACAAGATGGGCGCTGGAGTGCCGTTCACAGTGATCGAGATGCCGCCCAGGTTATCGGCCAAAGGCAGCGCACTGGCGGCAGCCTGCAAACCCGAGCCGGTGAAGTTAGAGCCAAAGACGGAGGCCAACGATCCCGGAGCGACCGGCATGCTAAAACTGGCGGCGTTCACGATGCCGTTGGACGTGATTGCTGGAGCAACCACCTGCATCTTGCGGATGACGTTGTTGCCGGTGTCGG
>Ga0335072_10015263_pt1 | contig 10909 bp, 7 predicted proteins | sample Lox_Sample_21_FD_206725 | JGI IMG/M metagenome (GOLD analysis project Ga0335072, IMG submission 206725) | Soil microbial communities from Loxahatchee National Wildlife Refuge, Florida, United States - Lox_Sample_2.1 | ecosystem: Environmental > Terrestrial > Soil > Wetlands | place: USA: Florida... | reverse complement strand
TGTGCAGGAATATCAGGACGCTTTTCAATTTCGATCCTCCGGTGACGGAGGAGGAAGTGCGAGCGGCGTCGCTGCAGTTTGTGAAGAAGATCAGCGGGTTCAATAAGCCGTCGAAGGCAAACGAGGCGGCCTTCTTCGCCGCAATCGATGAGGTAGCGGAAGCGTCGATGAAACTGCTTTCGTCGTTGGAGACGACGGCTCCGCCAAAGAATCGCGAAGAGGAGGAGGCGAAGGCGCGGGAGCGGGGGGCGGCACGGTTTGGAGATTGAGCCCTCTCACCGTTGGCAAAATCCGCGAGAGGATGCGGCGGCCCGCGCAGGGTTCGGGACTGAAGCTACGGCATCACGGCTCGCAGGAGCTTTGGGTAGAGGCCGTAAGCGGTGTGATATGCGCTGCGCTTCTTGAAGACGTAGTGTCCGATGAGCCATCCGGCGGCTCCTCCCACCAGCACGTCGGTGGGAAAATGCTCCTGGCCGAGGACGCGTGTCAAACTCACCGCGGTCGCGACTGTGTAGACGCCGGCGGCCACCTTGATCGACGGGTATTCGCCCGCGATTACGCCCGCCGTCGCCCACGCCAGCGTACTGTGCGAGGACGGGAATGAGCTGCCTGTTCCTACATTGGGAGCAAAAAAGTCACCTGCGGCGTTATTGACGAGAGGGCGTTCGCGGCGAAAGATGACTTTCGAGACTTCGACCACGACCAAAGAGTCCGCGATGGCCTCGCCGGTCAGGACGCCGGTCTCGCGGGCATGATCATTGGCATTGAGAACGCCGAGTCCGAACATGACTGCCGGCACGGCCAATTCGCCGCCGAGAAGATAGTTCGAAACGCTTACGTTGTTCTTGTTGAAGGTGGGATCATGTGACACCTCGCGCATGGTATCGGTGTCGGTTGCGAGGGTGATGCCGGTCGCCGCACCGAGGGGCAGCAGCCAGATGAGGTCATGCGGCCGGAAGCGTACCGGGCTGGTCCAGATGGGAATCTGATCCTTGAGTATGGCGAGGGGCAGTCCTTTGACAGTGACCGCAGCCGGAGCCGGGGCGTCCGGCAAAGCAGTTGCGGCGGGCGCGGGCTGGGAAGAAGCCGGGCCGGAAGCCTGAAAAGCATGGCTTGCGGGACAAGCACCGACAAGGCAGAGAGCAACAACGCCGCGGAGAAGGCTTCGAGAGCAAATGAGGCTCATTGAGTTCCTCTCATTGTCATCAGGCGCCACACCAGACTCAAGTTACAACTCCTTCATTCGGAAGTCATTTTTCGACTGCGGCAAGCAATGTCTCCAGGGCAGGCTTCGGGTTCGGGACCTTGCGCGATCGCGTGCGGCTATCGCGACGTGATCGAAAACTTCACCACGATGCCTTCGACGAAGGTGACTTCGGCGCGACGGTCTCCGGAAAGGTATTCGTAGACCTGGGTCTTGAGGCCGTTGTCGCCGGTGGATTCGGACAATAGCTTTCCCTGGCCGAGCAGAGCGGCGACGTCGTTCAGGCTCATGCCGCGCTGGAGCTGGGCCGTGGGTGAGGATGGGGGTGACGCGGGCTGGCCGGGCGAAGGCTGCGACCCGGGCGCCATGCCCTGAGCGGGCGTGGGGCCGGGCGGAACTCCGCCAGTCTGAAGGCCGCCGCTGAAGTCGATGTATTCGCTGAGGCGGGCCATAACGGCGTCGGGGGTGAGCTGGCCGGGCGGGATGGATCCCTGCCAGCGGAGGTTGAAGCGTGAGCCGCCGGCCAGGCGCTTGTCCATGACCTGCTGGGCCTTGATCTGGCTGGCGATCTGGGCGTTGGCCTGGTTGATGGCGTCCTGATGTTCGCGGCGGGCGCGCTCCCGGTCGAGATCGCGCTGAAGCTGGCGTTTCTTGTCGGGATCGTCGGTGTTGGCGATCTGCTGCTCAAGGCTCTTCTCGTAGTCGCTCTTAGGGGTCACCTTGGCGGGCACGGTCGTATTGGTATCGTCGCCGAAGGTGCCGAAGCCGCCGCCGTCAAGCTGGAATTCGATCATGTCCTTCTTCACAACGATGGTGGTGATGCGGGCGACCTGACCCTGATGGATGGCAACACCGAACTGCTTGAGGCGGCTGGAGTAGTCCTTCCAGTCCATGGGGGACGGCTTGTTGAAGCGCAGGTCGATGCCTTTCTGCGTGCCGGGCATGTCGATTTTGACGAGGACCTGCCTGCCGCTGAAATAGCTGACGATGTCGGAAGCGGTCTGGGCCTGCAGCGAGAGAGGGATGACGGCGACAGCGAGAAGAGCGGCACGCAAGGCCAGTCGGTACACGTTGAATCTCCCGTTCATCGGATTCGAGATTGAGGCCGGGACTTCCTGAGTCGCCAGCATACGTCGAGACGGGGGCGAGTGCGACCGATTTTTCGTGGCCGGAACGGCTGCCTGGGCACCCGGCACTGGATTCCTCTAGTTTTGCAGGACAGCGACTCCGTATTTGGGCAGGTCGACGGAGCTGACGGAGCCGGAGTTGAGCAGGTCTGTCATGGCACTGGGCAGCGCGATGTGCTGGTTCGTGGTGGTGTGGTTGATGAGGATGAGGACGTATTTGCCGGAACCTGCATTTTGTTCACTGGTGCGCTGGCAGACTTCGACTCCATCGGGGACACCGGGGAGGATGGGCTGCACTCCTGCCTCGTGGACGAAGTGAGCGGTGATGGAGTCAAGCAGAGGCTGATCGAGCCAGGCTCCGATGTAGGTGATGCTTCCCTTCCCTACCATGCGAGTGACGATCGCGGGCTGGTTGTCGAGCCATCCATTGCTGGGGCCATACGTGAGCAGGGTATGGGTGTCGCTGGAGGACGGACTGAGGGTTTCGGCCCAGATGTTGGCGGTGCCATTGCCGAGGTCTCCGCTGACGGGAACATCTTCGTCGAGGGCGTAGAACTGGGAGACATTGGCGCCGAGTAGATCGGCGAGCGGGCCGGGCTGGCGCTGGGGATTGAGGGCGTTGTACTCGTCTTTCATGCCGGAGCGAGGGCCGAGGACGAGATGGCCTCCGGCTTTGACGTAGGCGATGAGGTGGTCGGCGAGGGATTGCGGCAGGACGTTGAGGGCGGGCGCGACGACGAGCTTGTACTGGTCGAGGGGAGCATCGGGTGAGACGATGTCGACGGCCTGGGTCTGTTCGCGGAGCGGGCGGTAGAAAGCGACGAGCTCTTCGACGGGATCGAATTTGGCGCTGTGGCGCTGAAAGTCGATCGCCCAGCGGCTGTCATAGGACTGGATGATGGCCACGGAGGAGTGAGGTGAGGTTCCGGCGAGTGCCGCGCCGGCTTTTTCGAATTCGGCGCCGACCTGCTTGACTTCGTCATAGACGGGGACGGGCTTGCCGTCGATGCCGATGAGGACACCGTGGTACTCCTCCTGTCCGTTGGGAGCGGAGCGCCACTGCCAGTATTCGACGGCGTCGGATCCATGGCCGATGGCCTGCCATGCCATGTCGCGCACCTGGCCTTTTTCGAGCGGGGTGTTGGTCGGACGCCAGTTGACGAAGGCGGGCTCGGTTTCCATGACCCAGAAATTCTGGCGCTTGAAGCCGCGGGTAAGATCGTGGCGCGCGCCGTTGTCGGCAGGGTCGTAGTGGTCGGTGGAGATGTAGTCGTCCCAGGCGGCCTTGTCGAGGACGGAGTGGACGACATATTCATCGAAGCCGTCGAACCAGCCCATGGTGTTGGTGGTGATGAACTGGCGCGGGTCGGCGTGCGGGCGGATGGCGCTGATCTGGTTGACGGAGTAGCTCTTCCAGGTGTCGCTGACAAAGCGCTTCCACTCGAGGAGCAGGGCCGGGTTTTCGTGGTCGCTGCGGACGGGGATCTCGTCGAAGTTGTCGTAGGTCTGGCTCCAGTAAGCCGTGGCCCAGTGCTGGTTGAGGTTGGCGATGGTGCCGTACTTCTTCTGGAGCCAGGCATGGAACTGGGCCTTGGCTTCGGGGTCGAAGGATGGCTCGGCGTATTCATTGTCGAGCTGCCAACCGACGACGTCGGGGTTGTGTCCGAAGTGGATGGCCATCTGCTCGGCGATGTCGTGCGCGAAGTGGCGGTAGCGGGTGCTGGCGAAGGAAAACTGCTGGCGGTTGCCGTGCTCGTCGCGGCGGCCGTTCTCGTCGACGCGGAGGGTGTCGGGATATTTCGTCGTGAGCCAGGCGGGCGGGGCGGCGGTTGGGGTTCCGAGGACGACGCAGATGTGGTGTTTTGCGGCGAGGGCGATGGCGCGGTCGAGCCAGGCGAATTCGTAGTGGCCCTCGGAGGGCTCCATGGTGCTCCAGGCAAATTCGCCGACGCGGACGAGGTGGATGTGCGCGGCTTCCATGAGGGCGAGGTCGGGCTCCCATTGCGACTCGGGCCACTGCTCGGGATACCACGCGGCTCCAAGAAGGATGGGCGGCTTGTCAGGGTAGGCAGTGGCCTGCGCGGGAGCGGGGACAGAGGCGGTGAGAGCAAGAACGCCGGCGAGGACAAAGGGAACGACAAAGGAAACAGGGCGCATTTCAGAGGTCTCCTGGGAACGCGAGGGACATGGTATCAAAACGTTTACATTGGGGAATTTTGGGGATTTTCCCGGCGCTGCCGGATTTAAGGTCAGCCGATGGTGATGGCGGCCACCTCGTAGTCTTCGACGCGGGGGATGGTGAAGCGGAGGGTTTGGTCTTCGATGCGGAAGGGGATGGCTTGTCCGGCGCGGAGGAGTGAGGCGGAGTTTACTTTCACACCCGAGGGCAGCTTCATGCTGACCGTCTGTGGACCGAGGGGGTAGATGGACTGCATCCAGCAATGGTCGGCGTTGGGATTGGTGTAGTTGAGCAGGTGCACGGCGTAGCCGGGGGTTGTCTCCCAGGCGAGCATCTCGATGAAACCTTCGCCCTGGACATGGACGATGCGCTCGTCGCGAGTGATCCAGCGGAGAGTGTTGTGCAGGAGATGGAACAGGTCGCCGTGGCCGGTGAGCCAGAATGTGCGCTCAATGTCTCCGGGGAAATAGGCGATTCGGCTGGAGCCGGTTTCGCGCAGGACGACTGCGGGCTCGTCGGTGTGGGAGGTGGGCGGGTAGGCGAGCTCGGGCGGATATTGTACGAAGCCGGGGACGACGGTGAGGATGGGATCGGCGACGGGCTTGAGCGGGATGCGGTTTTGTGAGCCGGGGAGCCAGTTGGTATCCGAGAAGCCGTCGAGAATGGGGTGCTGGGGAGTCGCGTTCGGATGTTCGATGCGGGCGTAGTATGCGTTGCCGTTGGTGCCGACGACGTCTCCGGCTTTGCTGATGCCGAGCAGGTCGGCGAGACCGAAGTCGTAGCGGGGCTGAAGGTTCTCGTCGTAGAGGCTGGTTTCGAAGCTAGCCATTAGAGAGCCGCCAGACTGGACGTAGTCGCTGATCTGCCGGCACTGACGGTCGCTGAGCATGGCGATGTTGGGCAGGAGTAGGGCGCGGTATTTGCTGAGGCGCTCCGGATCGAGGCGGTCTTCGTGGACGTAGTCGAAGGCATAGCGGCCGCGGAGCAATGTCTCGTACATACCGTGGGTGGTCTCGCGCATGTAGAAGCGGGCCTGTGCCGTCGAGGGGCCTTTGTAGAGGAGCTGGGTGCTCTGTCCCATGACGACGCCGATGTCGGCGATGGAACGGCGAGGCTTGAGGTGGGCGTCGTGCTTCGCGGCCCACTGGAAATAGTCTGACCCGACCTTCTGCCAGCGGCGGTCTTCACCTAATCCATCTTCGGACCCGATGAAGTGGTAGTAGAGGGCGAGGCCGCCGGCGAGGGTTTCGTTCATCCACATCTGCGCTTCGGCGGGGTTCTTTGAGCCGTTGCGCCAGCGGACGACTCCGGTGGAGTAGGCGGCGGTGATGTTGGCGGCGAACTTGCCGTCGAGCACGGCGTTGCAGACGCGGGCCTGCAGGGTGGCTCCCCAGATGGCGGGGTCGTCGTAAGTGCGGCCCTGGTTGTCTCCCTGAAACCAGACGGCGGTTTTGCCGAGGCGGTCGAGGTTGGGACCGGCGTGGACGTTGCCGCCCAGATTCGCGAAGTAGAAGCTGTCGGGCTTTTTCTCCTTGGCGATGGCGTCGTATCTGGCCCAGAGTTCGAAGAGGCGGTCGTTGAAGGCGCGCCAGTAGGCGGGCGTGCCAGACGGCGCCAGCTTGCTGCAGATGGCGCAGTAGCACTCGGGCAGACTGCCGAGCGGCGGCCATCCGTTGGTGTAGAAACAGTCGACTTCGTAGAGCGAGTTGACCTCGCGCATGATGGCGGGGACGTAGTCGTCCATGTAGGTGGAGAACATACAGGTACGGAAAAGAAGCGGCTCTTCTGTGTTGTGCTGGACGGAACCGTCCTTGTAGCGCATAGCCCATTCGGGATGAGCCTCGAGCGCGTCGGGCCAGTTGAGGTCGGGGCTCATGCGGGCAACCACACGCATGCCACGCTTTTTGGCGGCGGTGGTGCATTCTCCGAAGAAGTCGCGGCCGTTGAGGAATTTTCCGTGACGGTGGAATTTCACCTTGGAGGGATAGAAGGCGAGGATGCCGGTAACGCTGACGAAGACGACGTTTGCGCCGGCGGAGTGCCAGTAGTCGGCCCACTCCTCGATGTTCATCACGACGGGGTCGTGCTCGGTCATGTTGCTCTGGCCGACGCGGCGAACTTTCTGCTGCCAGGAGAGCGAGGCTGAATCTTCCGGCGCGAGGCGTGCGGGCAGCGGCGTGAGAGTGGGAACGGGGCCGGATGCTGGGGCGTTTTTTTCGGGTGTGAGCGCGAAGGCGGGATCGAGACTGGCCGCGAGCGGAAGCGCGGCGGCGCCGGTTTTGAGGAAGGTGCGGCGGTTGAGCATCTGCGGATCCTGTGGCTGGCCGGAAGTTATCGCTGGAGGACTCCGGCGGAGCGGTAGACTTCTCCGTCGATGACGGTTTCGATGACGGGGAGAGTGGGCGTGTCGGTGAGGATTTCGACGGCGGAGCCGGTGACAAGAGCGGTGTCTTCGACCTTGGCTCCGCGCAGGCTTGGGTTCCAGGCGAAGGCCTCCGGCAAAACGACGGTCTCTTTGCCGGACGGGGTGATGAGCCATTCGCGCTCGGTGTATCCGCAGGGACCTCCTTGGTGGTGGAGATTGATTTCTTCGGGAGCTCCGACGGAAGCATAGGCCTTCTCGGCGACGGCGTAGAGCTGGGCGGAGGTTGCTCCGGGGCGGGTGGCGTGGAGCAGCTCGGAATGGATGCGGGCAGCAGCGGTGAAGGAGGCGGCGAGGTCGGCGGGAACGGGTCCGAAATGAACGAAGCGAGTGATGGAGACGACCAATCCCCACTTGCGCGCACAGAGGTTGACCATGCCGTAGCGATCGAGAACTCCGGAACGCGGTACGGCGTGTCTGTAATTGCGGATGCGGTGGTCGACGCCCATGAGCAGCACGGTCGGCGTGATACCGCGTTCGAGCAGCGCCGCGGCGGCGCGGGCGGCCATCTCGTGTTCGGTGACGCCGGGCTGAAGGGATTCAAGGACGGAGACGGTGATATCGGCGGTCTTGCGGGAGAGGGTGGTGAGGCGGTCGACCTCCGGCTGGAGCAGCGGTGCTCGCAGGCCAGCGAGGTTGACGAGGGTCGCGCCGTGCGTGGGGGTGTCGGAGCCGAGAGCGGTGTCCCCCGCGAGCTCGCGAAGGAGCGGCGCGGGGCTTTCCTGCCATGGATAGATTATGGGCTCGTAGCCGAGACCGGAGAATTCTTCGCCGGCGAGGCGTGGGGCTTCATTATTGGGGGCGAGGTAGTAGCGGAGTCCGCTGCGGGTAATCAGGAGCGAGGTGACGGCGGTTTCCGCTCCTAAGGCGACACGGGCTTCGACCTGGCCGGCGGTGATCCAGGCGATATTTTCGTGGCGGCTGAGGAGGATGGCGGCGAGGTGGTTCTGATCGAGGAATGCGTCGAGGCGAGAGTACTTCTGGTTGAGCTCAGCGGAACGGAGGGAGAGATCCTGCGCCAGGGTTTCCGGGTTCACGCGCTTGTTTCTCCTTGGAATTTATTTCCGCGCAGTCGATGTGCGGCTTTATTCAAGATAAATCGATTTTTGCAGGCTGGGGGATGTCGCAAGCAAATTAAGCGGGCGGCCGCAGGGACGGGAAATCGGCTGACGATGCCTTCTCTCCGGCGAGGATGACGACTTCGAAATGTCCGGAAGCGGTACGGATTACACCCGCGAGCAGATTCCGGCCGTGCAGCCGATGGGCGGAAGAAAGAGACGCGCGGAGAGCACGACGAGAGCGATCCAGAAAAGGTCTGCGCCAAGCAGATGCAGCAACTGCATGGATGTGGGGGTGAGGAGGGTCAGGTCGGCGAGTCCGAGGGCGTACTGGACAAGCAGCAAAACGGCCAGGGTGAGCGACAGGCGGCGATGGATGACGGTGCGGGCGCCATGATAGACGAGCCAGAGCAGGAAGGCTCCGGCGACGAGGCTGATGGCGGGATGCACCCAGCGAATGCGGATGAGCCAGGAGGAGGTGGAGGAGAAATCCTCGGCGAAAGCAGCGCGAAGGCTGGTGGCGGGGAAGAGTGTGTCTCCGAGGGCGGCGAGCGAACCGGTTACGCCGACGATGAGGGTGGCAACGAGACCGGTGAAGGCGATGCCGGGGGCGCGGAGCTCTACGCTGCCGCGCATGAATCCCAGTTTCCGAGAGAGAAAGTGCGCGGTGAGGGCGAGCGCGGCGAGCAAAAGGAGCGTGTTGGTGAGATGCAGCGCGAGATAGACGGCGCGAGACGGGGAGCGATCGTCGGCCACTTTGCCGAGAAGGACAAGCAGGGCTCCGAGGAGGGCCTCATTCAGCGTAAGGACAAGGGCGGTGACCGAGGCGGCGCGGGCGAGATGGCGGCGGGGCGTAGCGCGGAGGGTCCAGACCAACAGGGCGATGACGGCGATAAGGGCAACGCCGCTCGATGCGCGGTGGGCGAACTCGATGAGCGTGGCGGCGGTGGGGTAGTGCTGGATCACGGTGCCGTTGCAGAGAGGCCAGCGGTCTCCGCAGCCCGCGCCGGAACCGGTGGCGCGCACGGCGGCTCCCCAGAGGACGACGGCGACGTTGTAAGCGAGAACGGCCCAGGCGTAGCGATTCAGCGCCCGGGAATCCGCGTGGTAGCTCACCGGGGTTGTAGAAACGACGGCGCTGGCGGCGTTCATGATTTGCTCCCGACTATTCTACCGGGTTTAGCTCCGAGCGCGGGGATTACTACTCCACCTGCTGCTTGGCCCGATAACCGTCGCGGGCGATGATGTCGTACTTGAGCGGCTTGTGCTTTTCATCCTGCATGCGCAATGGATGGCCTTCGGCGTCGACCAGCTCGACTCGGAGTTTGCGATACGTTCCATCCTGCTTGGCGTTGGTCGGGGTGTAGCTGAGTACGTACTGGTTGCGGATGGATTCGTTGATGGCGGCGAAATCCTCTGGCAATTCGCCCTGGAAGCGCGGCTCGAAGTGCATTCCTCCGGTCATGCGGGCGAATGTGTTCATCTCGTTGTCGGCCTGGAGGTAGTCCATATCGCGCATCTGAGCGCCCAACCCGCCGCGGCCCTCGGTCATGGCACGAACGTAGCCCCCAGTGCTGATGGTGAAGATGGTGACGTTGGGAGTGGCCTTGATCTTCTGCAGGATCTTGTCGAGGTTGATCTTTGAGAAGGTGTCGCGTCCTGAGCCGATCAGGATGATGTACTTACGGCCATCGACGCGAGTGAGGCGGTCGAGCGTCTGGTAGAGCGCGTCGAACATGTTGGTTTCGCGCCAGGTGGGAATGGTGAGCGTGTTGAGCGCGTTCATTACGACGCGCTTGTCCTGAGTGAAATCCGTGAGGATGTTGGTGTGCATGTCGTAGGTCACGACGGCGACGTAATCGTCAGGGCGCAACTGCTGGGCGAAATCATATGCGGCATTGCGCATGTCATAGACGAAGTAATAGCTGGTGGCCGCAAACTCGACGAGCAGGACGGCAGTGATGGGCGCTTTGATCTGGTGAAAGCTGGTGATCTCCTGCGGCTTTCCGTCTTCAAAGACGCGGAAGTTCTCCTGCTTGAGGTTGGGGACGAACTGGTGGGTCTTCTCAAGGAGAACGCCCACATCAACGGTAACGACCGGGACGTCGATGTGGAGGGAGAAGTTCTGCAGACCGGGAGGGTTCTTCACGGTGGGCGCGGGCGGCGGCGGCGGTGCGGGCTCTTCCGACTCCTTTTTCTTAGGTATGGCGATGGCGCCGTTATCGCCATTGGGGCCTCCCGCTTCGGGAGCGTTATCGTCGGTCTGGTTCTGCGCGGGTTGCTGCTGCGTGGCGGGCTGCTGCTGTGGGGTGGAGGGCGGGGCGGTGCTCTGGGCGAGACCGGACACCGGGGCCTGGGCCAGGAGCAGGATCAGGCTGAAGGCGGCTGCGGCAAGACTCTTCATGACATCCTCAATTGTGAGACTGCGGCATACTTTGCGGCAAGTGCGCGCGAGCGGCTACTCTAAAAGACGTGCGATACCGTCGAAAAGACATGTGCGGACGATCTCTTCTTTTGGCAACAGTGTGTGTCTTTTTGATGGCGGGGTCTTCCCTGCGGGCGCAGAGCGTGCTGGATGTGGCATCTCCGGCCGTAACTCCGCCGCTTTCCACAAGCTTTTTCCCTTTGAGCGAAGTCCATCGCGGACTGCGCGGCATAGCGTATACGGTTTTTGAGGGGACGCGGCCGGAAGCGATGGAGGTGGAGATTCTGGGGCTGCTGCACAACGCGCTGGGACCCCATCAGGACATGATTCTGGCGCGGCTGCACGGGGCAAAGCCGGATTATACGGGCGTAGTGGCGGGCATGAGCGGCAGCCCGGTTTATATCGACGGCAAGCTGCTGGGGGCGCTGGCCTATCGCATCGGGGAGTTCAGCAAGGAGCCAATTGCCGGAATAACGCCGATCGGGCAGATGCTG